>Ga0172363_10003546_pt1 | contig 12663 bp, 12 predicted proteins | sample LakKivs2_kivu2a2_FD_114541 | JGI IMG/M metagenome (GOLD analysis project Ga0172363, IMG submission 114541) | Sediment microbial communities from Lake Kivu, Rwanda - Sediment s2_kivu2a2 | ecosystem: Environmental > Aquatic > Freshwater > Lake > Sediment | place: Rwanda: Western Province, Lake... | reverse complement strand
GCGCTTCGTCTGGCACTACAAGTTCATGCCCCTGGCCCTCTCCGGCAACACGCTGACCATCGCCGTCTCCAACCCGCTCGACGTCTGGCCGACGGAGGACATCAAATTCCACCTCGGGTTCGAGGTGGAGGTCGTCCTCGCCGTCGAGGACGAGATCATGGCGTCGATCAAGAAGTACTACGGCATGGGCGCCGCCATCGTCGAGGACATCCTGGACAAGGAGAAGGCGAAGCCGGCCGCGCCGCCCCGCCCCACCGAAGAGGGGATCGGCGCGATCACGGTCCTGGACTCGCCCGAGAAGATGGCGCAGGACGCCTCGGTCGTCAAGCTCGTCAACCAGCTCCTGGCCGAGGCGATCCAGTCGCGCGCGACCGACATCCACATCGAGCCGTTTCGCGACCGCGTCAAGGTGCGCTACCGCATCGACGGCGTCCTGTATGAAGTGCCGGTGCCCGAGACCATCCGCCAATTGCACCTCGCCATCACCTCGCGCGTCAAGATCATCGCCAGCATGGACATCGTGGAGCGGCGCCTGCCGCAGGACGGCCGCGCCAAGGTCAAGCTCGGCGACCAAGACGTGGACCTGCGCATCTCCATCATCCCGACGCTGTACGGCGAGAACCTGGTCATCCGCATCCTGCCGACGAGCATGCTCTTCGACATGAAGGAACTGGGCATGTCGGCCCAGGACACGAAGCTCGTTGAGGAGTACATCGAGAAGCCGCACGGCATCATCTTCCTGACCGGCCCGACGGGAAGCGGCAAGACGACGACGCTCTACTCGTTTTTGTCGAAGCTCAACAAGCCCGACGTCAAGATCATCACCATCGAGGACCCGATCGAGTATGAGCTTATCGGCATCACGCAGCTGCAGGTCAACGCGAAGATAGGCCTGACCTTTGCCAGCGCCCTGCGCAACCTCCTGCGCCACGACCCCGACGTCATGATGGTCGGCGAGGTGCGCGACCTGGAGACCGCGGAGCTCGCCATCCGGACGGCCCTGACCGGCCACTTGGTTTTCTCGACGCTGCACACCAACGACGCGCCGTCGGGCGTGACGCGCCTGTTGGACATGGGCATGGAGCCGTATCTCGTGGCCTCCTCCGTGCAGGTCTTCATCGCCCAGCGCCTCGTGCGCACCGTCTGCCAGGACTGCAAGGAGCGCGTCACGCTCAAAGAGGTGATGAAGACCATCAAGGAGACGCCGAAGGAGAACGCCGAGGTCATCGAGCGGCCGGAATACATCACCAGGGGCAAGGGGTGCAACGCGTGCAAGTTCACGGGGTACCGCGGCCGCATGGCGATCTACGAGATCTTGCCGATCACCGAGGCCATCCGCCAGATGATCGTGGACAAGGCCTCGGCCACGCAGATCAAGAAGAAGGCCATCGAGGCGGGCATGCGGACGTTGACGCGCGAGGGCTGGGCCAAGATCGCGGCCGGCCTGACGACCCCCGAAGAGGTCATGCGCGTCACGGAGCTCGCTTAAAATGAGACAAAGGTCAGACCTTTTGTCTCACGAAAATGAGACTGAAAGGTCGGACCTATGTGTCTCATTTTGGCGCAACGCTTTGAGGGGTAAGGAGAAGCGAGATGCGGACGTATACGTATGTAGCCAAAAAGAACCTCAATGAGACGGTCGAGGGGATGATCGTCGCGGACAACGAGGACAACGCCGTCGACAAGCTCATTGAGATGGGGCTCTCGCCCGTGAAGGTGGTGCCGCTGATGGAGAGCGCGCAGCAAGTGCCCGGCCCGGCCACCGGCACATCCCTCATGTCGCGACGCGGGCTCAACGTGCGGGACCTGACCATCTTCACGAACCAGCTCAAGAGCCTCGTCAAGGCGCGGGTGGACCTTTTAAAGGCGCTGTCCATCCTCTTCGGCCAGACCGAGAAGGTCAAGCTCAAGAAACTCATCACCGACATCCACACCGACGTCAAGAACGGCGCGACCTTCTCCGAGGCGCTCTCGAAATACCCGAACTTCTTCCCCGTCATCTACGTGAACCTCATCCGCATCGGCGAGGCCTCGGGCCGGCTCGACGAGGTTTTAGAGGAACTGGACCATTTCCTCGCGAAGGACGAGGAGTTCCGGATGCACCTGAAGACCGCGATGGCGTACCCGACGCTGATGATCATCGTCGGCGTGGCCGTCATCTTCGTCCTGTTCAGTTACGTCATCCCGAAGCTGAGCTCCATCTTCACGGACTTCGACTACGCGCTGCCGCTGCCCACGCAGATCATGCTGTCGATCAGCGACTTCTTCAAGTCGTACTGGTGGGCGCTGGCCGCCGCCATCGGTGCGGGCATCGTGACGCTCGTCCAGATGAACAAGTCCGGCGGGGGCCGCGCCAAGCTCGACTGGCTCAAGCTTCACATCCCGATCTGGGCGGGGCTCTCCCTGAAGCAGTCGCTCTCGCGCTTTTGCCGGACGCTGTCGCTTCTGATCCGCAGCGGCCTGCCCGCTTTCCAGGCCCTGGGGGTCGCCATCCCGACGCTGGAGAACACGGTCTTCGTCCACCAGATGGAGGGGGTCAAGAAGGACGTCCTCGAGGGCTCGTCGATGGCGAGCTCCATGAAGAAGATCGCGTTCCTGCCGCCGTTCCTGGTCCAGATGGTCTCCGTGGGCGAGGAGGGCGGCAAGCTCGACGGCGTCTTGAACGAGGTCGCCAACATCTACACCCAGGAGGTTGATGCGAAGCTGAAGGTCATCACGTCGCTTCTGGAGCCGATGATCATCCTTGTCCTCGGCGTCCTTTTGGGCGGGGTCGTGATGGCGATGCTTTTACCGATATTCCAGATCAACCTCCTGATCAAGTAGCGCATGAATGTCACGGTCGTCTTGGAGATCGGGAACCCCTGGCTCAAGGTCGCCGTCGTGCGCTCGGCGATCGGCACGGCCTACGCCAAGGCGCTGGCGCTCTACCAGTTGGCCAACGGCACCGACGAGGCCATCGCCAAGCAGGTCGCGGATTTCCTGAAGTCCCAGAAGATCAAGCGCGCCCAGGCCGCCATCGTCTCCTTCTCGCGCAACGCCGTCACCCTGCGCAACCTGCGCATCCCCTCGGCCAATCCCTCCGAGATCGACGACATGATCAAGCTCCACGTCGGCCGCCAGGTCCCCTACGCCAAGGAAGAGATCATCAGCGGTTACCGCATCGTCGGCAAGGACACGATGGGCTACTCCAAGGTGATGCTCGCGATCGTCCACCGCGAGAGCGTGCGCCGCATCTTCCGGATCCTGGAGCGCGCGGGCCTCTACACGGATCGGCTGGAGCTCTCCTCCGACGGCGTCCTGTCGTGGCTGTGCCTGGCCCTGAAGGGGGTTGGCGGACGCACGAGCGAATCCTTTATCATCCTGGACGTGGACAACGCCTTCACGGACTTCATCATTTCGGGGCCGGAGAACATTCTCTTCAGCCGCGTGATCACGCAGGGCCGCGAGCAGCTCGTCGAGCAGGAGAAGTGGCCAAAATTCCTCGGCGAGATGAAGCAGACGCTCGTCATCTCCCAGGGGGAGGAGATCGCGCAGAAGCCGAGCAAGATCTACCTGACCGGCGCCGGCGCGGGCCTGGAGAAGCTGGCCTCGAGGATCGAGACGGAGTTCAACCTTCCCGTGGAGAAGATCGCTCCCCTGGGCGGCCTGCCGTTGGCCAAGGAGGTGACGCTCGAACCCGAGGGGGTGCTCGACCAGGCGTCGTTCGGCGCGCTCCTGGGCTTGGGGCTGGACACCCAGAAGAAGAAGATCAATTTCGTCCTGCCCGAGGCGCAGATCCGCAAGGCCCTGCGCGAGAAGACGCGCGACGCCATCGTCCTCGGGTCGAGCGCCATGTACCTGATCCTTATCCTGTGCGGCATTTACCTCGAGCGCATGCACGCCAAGCAGGCGCGGCTCGACCTGATCGAGGGGCGGTACACATCGATGAAGGAGGGCGTGGAGCTGCTCGACGACAAACTTGAGCGCCTGCGCCAGATCAAGTCCAAGCTCGACACGAAGACGCTCGCGATCAACTACATCCTGGAGGTCTCGCGGCTCCTGCCCGGCGAGATCCTCGTGACGAACATCGGGTTCGTGAAGGACGAGCAGTTGACGATCAAGGGGCGCACGGCGCAGATGTCGGATATTTTCAGGTTTATCACGCTGCTGGAGACCTCGCCGTATTTCAAGGACATCCAGACGCGTTACACGACGCGCCGGACCTTCAAGGGCGTTGACTTGAACGAGTTCGAGCTGATCTGCCCCGTCGACAGCGGGGAGGGCGCGCCCGAAAAAGACAAAGACAAGGGCAAGAAAGAGGGCGAAGGCAAGAAAGAGGGCGAAGGCAAGAAAGAGGGCGAAGGCAAGAAAGAGGGCGAAGGCAAGGGCTGAGTATGGTGTTCAAACAACGCGAGATGGTGCTGGTGTACGTGGTCGCCGGGCTCCTCGTGGTCTGGGCCCTGGTACGGGTCATCTTCGTGCCGTTCCAGGAGCGCCTGGCGACGCTTAAGCGCACGCTCGCCCTCCAGGAGGCGCGCTTCAAGAAGGGCGCGGCCCTGCGCGACAACGGCGCCACCATCACGAGCGAGTACGCCAAGTACGAGAGCTACTTTTCGCTGCGCGGCATCTCCGACGAGGAGGCCGTCGCCGCGTTCTTGAAGGAGATCGAGAAGCTCAGCCGTAACAGCGAGCTGACGATCCTCGACATGAAGCCTCAGACGAACGTCGAGGCGGACAAGTTTTCCAAGCGGTTCGCGATCGTGGTGAAGGCGGAGTCGGGGATGGGCGAGCTCGTGAAGTTCCTCTACGCGCTCTACGCGTCGCCGCTGTTGTTCAGCGTCGAGAAGATGACCCTGGTGCCCAAGACCGACGATACCTCGGTCCTGAGCAGCACCCTGACGGTGGTCGGCGTCGTGTTTATCTGAGGGGACGGCCCCCCGCCGGCTCGGACTCCCGAAAATGAGACAAAGGTCGGACCTTTTTGAAGGGGAAAATGAGACTCGGCCGCACGCAACGCGACACAAAGCGGCGCGTAAAGGGGTAAAGGAGGTAGACATGAAAGGCAAGCGCGGGTTCACGTTGATCGAGATCATGCTGGTCGTCATCATTTTAGGCGTGCTGGCGGCGATGGTCGTGCCGAAGCTGACCGGCCGCTCCGACGAAGCGCGGCGGTCCGTCGCCAAGACGGACATCGAGTCGGGCCTCGCCATGGCCATCGACCTCTTTGAGGTGGACACGGGCTCCTACCCGAGCGAGCTCAACGCCCTCTTGAGCGCTCCGGGCGGGGTGTCGGGATGGAAGGGCCCCTACCTCAAGAAGGTGCCGAAGGATCCCTGGGGAAACGAGTACATGTATCGCTACCCGGGCATGCATAACCCCGACGGCTATGACCTCTTCTCGAAGGGCAAGGACGGCGCCGAGGGCGGCGATGACGACGTGAAAAACTGGGAAGAATAACAGAATGGCGCGGCTCCGGCACACAAAGGCGTTCACGCTCGTCGAGCTTTTGGTGGCCGCGGCGGTCATCGCGGTCGGGATGGTCTACGTCCTGGGGGCGTTGGGCCGGTGCATGACGGCGCTGGCGGCGTCGGAGCGCATGGTGACGGCGACGTTCCTCCTGAACAACAAGCTCTGGCAGCTCGACGAGATCTATCGGCAGGACCAGGGCGCCGAGGCGGGCACGGACAACGGCCGGTTCAACGAGCCCTACGACGGTTTCGAGTGGACGCAGGCGACGGCCCCCGTTTCGGCAAATTTGGGCGACGAGTTCAACCAGACGACGCTGCTGCGCGACCTCTTCTTGGAGGAGACGGTCACGGTGTCGTGGAAGCAGGGCGCCGCGACGCGCGACATCAGCGTCACGCGGTACGTCCCGCGCCTCCGGCTGGAGGTGTGAGGTGCGGTGAAGAAGCGGCGCGGCGGTTTCACGTTCATCGAAGCGCTCGTCGTGATGGCGCTGTTCGCGGTCATCAGCGTCTCGCTCTTTCAGTCGTTTACGATGGGGCTCAAGGTCTGGAAGAGGGCCTCGCGGCCGGACATTGCCTACCGCAAGGCGGTGCTGAACCTGGAGCGCTTCACGGAGGAGCTGCGCTGCTCGCGTCCCTATCCCAACACGTCTTTTATGGGCGAGGAGGGCGCCCTGGCCTTCACGAGCATCATCTACGGCGACGCGTACAAGATGACCTACCGTTTCTATGGGCGCCGGCTGTGGCGCTCCGCGGAGGTCGTCGAGCGGCCCTCCCACCCCTCCGGCGAATGGCGCGAGCTGGTCTCCGACCTGCGCTGCGGCGAGTTCCGTTATTACGGGGTTGATGTGAAGGCGCCGAGGGGGGAGTTTGCGGTCTTCAAAAAATGGAATGGTTCCATCATAGGACCCCCCGTGGCCGTGGGCATAACGATGGTGCTTAAAGACGGTACCCGTCTTGAAAAGATCGTGTCTGTTCCGGTGCAGACACAGTTACAAATAGAAAGGCGGCCGCGCCCTCGCTGACCAGAGGATGGCGCGTCCGAAAAAAAGTTGGGCTTTTCGGAGAGCGGAACGGTTCCCTCAGCGGCGTCCCTACGACGGCTCGGCCGGCGCGGGACCATTGTGTTTGTGGCGGTCGGGGCCGTGCTGATTCTCGCCATCCTGGCCCTCGGCGCCACCTCGAGCGTGATGCAGGAGTTGAGGCTGGCCCGGGCCGTGAGCCGGACGGACGAGGCCTACTACGCCATGCAGGCGGCGCTGGCGATCGCGGATGTCGTCGGGCCGTGCAGGCTGCCGACCTATATCAGCCTCAATCATATGCACGACGATAAGGTGGTCTTTGGCGACCAGACGCTGTTGATCAGGCGTTTCGACGAGGCGGCCCTGCTTCCTTTGCGGCAGGCCTCGGCAGAGGAGCTGGCGCGTCTGCCCGGGCTCCAAAAGGGAAGGATTGCCAACGACCTGGCCGAGGCGGTCATCTTTGTCAAAGAGGACGCCCGGCGGGTCAGCGGCGTGACGCCCGAGCTGTACGCGCAGTTCGCGCCGTTTGTGACTATTTTTTCTTCAGGCCAGGTGAACATCAACACCTCCCCGCCGACGGTCCTGGCGGCGCTGGGGATGGCTGAGGGGCTCATCCAGAGCATTCAGAAGTTGCGGGCCGGCCCGGATAAGCGGGAGGGGACGACGGATGACCATTATTTTGCTCAGCCCGAAACAATCGCCGCCGAACTGCAGAAGGAAACGGGCATCAGTGAATCGGAGGCGGCGATGGTCGCCGGCCTCGTGGCGCAGGGCAAACTGGGCGTCAATTCGTACTACATTCGTTTCGAGGCCTTCCTCGTGAGGGGCGACAGGACAGAAAAGGCGGGCGCCGTGGTCGTGTTCCTGCCCACCTGGAGGACCGTGGCCTGGCTCCAGAATTAGCGTCGAGCGAAGACATGGGCGCGTCGCGGAAAAAAAGGCGCACGGGGTTCACGCTCGTCGAGCTTTTGGTGGCCGCGGCGGTCATCGCGGTCGGGATGGTCTACGTCCTGGGGGCGCTGGGCCGGTGCATGATGGCGCTGACGGCGTCGGAGCGCATGGTGGCGGCGACGTATCTCTTGAACGGCAAACTGTGGGAGCTGAACCAGCTTTACCGCAAGGCGGGCGTCAGGGAGGGTACGAAGCGTGGCGTCTTCGCGCGGCCCTACGAGCGCTTCGAGTGGCACAGCGTCGTCGGCGACGTCAAGGCGGTTCTTCCCTACTGCGGCAACAAGACGCAGATCTTACGCAGCAAGTACTTGGAGGAGACGGTGACGGTGTGGTGGCGGCAGGGTGGGGGAACGCGGAACGTCAGCGTGACGCGGTACCTCTCGCGCTGCCCCTAAAGGAGGGCGAGGTTCGGTGAGGAGGAGACGTCGCGGTTTCACGTTCATCGAGGTCCTCGTCGTGGTGGCGTTGTTCGCCGTCATCGGCGTGTCGCTCTTTCAGTCGTTTACGATGGGGCTCAAGGTCTGGAGGAGGGCCTCGGGGCCGAACTTTGCCTACCGCAAGGCCGTCCTGAGCCTCGAGCGCATGGCGATGGAGCTGAGGCAATCACGGCCGTATCCCAACACGACCTTCAGCGGCGACGGCAGGGAGTTTTCGTTCGCCGCCGTGGCGCAGGGCAAGGCCTATAACGCGACGTACGCCTACAGGGGCAACGCCCTCTGGCGCAACACGAAAGTCCTGAGCGCGCCCTGGGACCCGGGCGAGGAGCGCGAGGCGGCGCCCGGCATCGCGGACCTGGAATTCTCGTATTACGGCTACGACCTGCCGTCGCACAGTTACATCTTCTTCGACGACTGGGACGGGCAGACACAGGGGCGGCCGATGGCGGTGCGGGTGATGCTGGACCTGGAGGACGGGACACACCTTGAAAAGATCATGCATGTTACGATGTAGGGGCGGCCGCGGCCGGCGGCGGGGCACGATTTTGTTCGTCGCCATCGGCGCGGTGGCGGTGCTCTCGATCCTGGCGCTCGGCAGCACGTCGAGCGTGATGCAGCAGATGAGGCTCGCGCTTCACGTGACGAGGGGCAACGAATCCTTTTACGCGGGCCGGGCCGCCGTCGAAATCACCAAGATCGTCGTGACGCATGACGAGACGCCGTCGCTCGTGACCCTCTATGACCTGCGCGACCGCGACGTCGCCTTCGGGGGCAAGACGCTGAAGCTCCGGTTTGTCGACGAGGAGAGGCTCGTTCCCCTCGTGCAGGCCCCCGCCGAGGTGCTCGGCCGCCTGCCCGGTCTTGATGATCCTGGCGTGGCCTCGAACGTGGCCGCGGACAACTTGACGGTCAAGGAGGACGCCCGCTTCGTCAGCGGGGTCACGCCGGAGATGTACGCGCAGTTCGAGCCGTACGTGACGGTCCACACCGTCGGCTCGGTCAATATCAACACCGCGGGGCCCGTCGTCCTGCAGGCCCTGGGGATGGACGAGGAGCTCGTCGAGAAGATCCGGGAGTTCCGCGCCGGCGTCGACGGGCAGGAGGGGACGATCGACGACGCCTTCTTCGAGACGCCCGCTGCGGTCGTCTCGAACCTCCAGGACTACGAGGGCATCAGCGAGGCGGAGGTGGCGCTCCTCGAGGGGCTGGTGGCGCAGGGGTTGCTGGGTACCTCGTCGAACCACGTCCGCGTCGAGGCCACCCTCGTGACGGGCGACCGCGAGGAGCCGGGCGCCAAGGCGGTCGTGCACCTGCCGTCCGGCAACGTGGTGGCGTGGTATGACGGATAGCGTCGCGGGATAGCGCCGCGGCCGGTGTTGTGCGATAATGAGACTGAAAGACCAGGTCAAAAAGTCTCATTTGGGGACGCGGATAAGATGAGCTATTATCAGATATTGGGGCTGGAAAAAGAGCCGTTCTCGACGAGTCCGGACCCGAAGTTTTTCTATCAGTCGCAGGAACACAAGGCGGCGCTGACGCGGTTGCTGATCGAGATCCGGCTGCGACGCGGTTTAAGCGTCATCCTCGGCGACGTGGGCACCGGCAAGACGACCCTGTCGCGCAAGCTCTTCCAGATGCTCAAGGCGCGCGAGGACATCGAGTTTTACATGATCCTCGACCCGACGTATGGCACGGAGCAGATCTTCGTCGAGTCGCTCGTGCGCACCTTCCGCATCCAGATTGACAAAGCCACGCCGTCGCTGCTGGACATGAAGGAGGCGATCAAGCAATACCTCTTCCAGAAGGGCGTCAACGAGAACAAGACCATCGTCCTGCTCGTCGACGAGGCGCAGAAGCTCAACACCGAGTCGCTCGAGGTCCTGCGCGTGATGCTCAACTACGAGACGAACGAGTTCAAGCTGCTGCAGCTCGTGCTGCTGGCGCAGCTGGAGCTCTTGCCGAAGATCCGCGAGATGAAGAACCTCCTGGACCGCGTCAGCATGCGCTACATCATCAATCCGTTTGATGACGTCGAGACGAAGGAGATGATTTTGTTCCGCATCAACCAGGCCGGCTACAACTCCGCGATGCCGCTCTTCCAGGACGAGGCCATCACGGAGATTTACCAGCAGACGCAGGGCTATCCGCGCCGCATCGCCATGGTTTGCCACAACGCCTTGAAGCGTCTGGTGCTGGATAACAAGATGGTCGTTGACTGCGACATCGTGCGCAAGTGCATCGCCGAGCGCGAGATATGACCAAAATGAGACAAAGGTCTGACCTTTTTGAAGGGCAAAGTGAGACTAAGGGTCGGCCCTAGGCGCCCAAAATTGAGACAAAGGTTAGACCTTTGTCTCAATTTGGGGGAAGGGGAAGGATGGCGGAGCCGAATCTGACGCCTGAAGAGAATCTGCTGCGCATCATCGAGTCGCCGGGGGAGGCGCCGGCCCGCGGGGGCCGCGGCATGGGCCGGCTGCGCCAGCGATTCGACCCCCGAATGCAGCTGCGGCTCTTCCAGAAGACGCTCCTCGACCGCGCGCAGAAGGTCTTCACGCTGCACGCGGCCAACATCACGCTGATCGCGGCCGGCGGCGTGGCGACGCTCTTCCTCGTCGTGGACTTTTGGGCGGGGTTGCCCAAGTCGAACTTCATCGACAGCCTCGAGGCCGAGGCGCGGACCACAGACCTCGGCGACCTCTCCGTCGGGCAGATCAGTCCGCTGCCTGTTTACCTGCAGGAGATCAAGGGCCGCAACATGTTTGCGCTGACGGCGCCGGCGCCGAAGGGCCCGCAGCCCGGCACGCTCACGCCGGAGCAGATCAGGACGCAGGCGATCCAGGAGGCGATCCAGGACATCATCATGAATTACAAGGTCGTGGGCATCATGTGGTCCGAGACGCCGCAGGCCATCATCGAGGACGTCCGCGCCGGGCAGACGTTCATGGTGAGCCGCGGCAGCATGGTCAAGGTCGCGCGCGTAAAAGATATCTTGAAGGACCGCGTCATTTTAAGTTATGATGATAAGGATATCGAACTGCGTTAGCGGCCCGGAAAATGTTTTTTATACCTTCGCGGCCAAAAACCGCGGCCTTTGAATGACCGAAATGTCTTGCCAGATTCATCCTGAGCGCAGTTCAGGACAGGCCGCGGATGGATTTGGCCGCTCAAGTATTCCGCCGGGAAGGGAATCCTGGGCTTCAGCCCGGGCGGGGCTCCATTATGTTGGCACACCGCACCGCCTATAACCGCGTCGCGTGGATCCTGCTGCCGGTCTTTCTGTCCCTGGCTGTCGGCGGGCCGTCGCCGGTGTGGGCGCAGGACGCCACGGCCGCGGCACCCGCGGCACCCGCGGCGCCGGCGGCGTCTTCGACCACGCCCGCCGCAGAGGCCGCCGCGGCGCCGGCCAGCCCTACCGCCCTCATCACCGACGCCGAGCCGGGCCGCATCTCCCTCGACCTCAAAGGCATTGACATCGTTGAGCTTCTGAAGATCATGTCGCTCAAGATGGACGTCAACATCGTGCCCACCAAGGAGGTCGCCGGCCGCGTCAACATTTTCCTTAATAACGTGACGCTCGAGGACGCCTTCGAGATCATCCTCATCAACAACGCGCTGGCCGCCGTCAAGGAGAACGACATCGTCACCGTCATGACGACGGAGCGCTACAACCAGCTCTACGGCAAGCGCTACAAGGAGACGCGCCAGGTCCGCATGTACCACCTAAAGAGCGCCGCGCCTCAAGACGTCTACAACGCGCTGAGCCAATTGAAGTCCGACGTCGGCAAGATCATCATCGACGAGAAATCCGGCACCGTGATCCTCATCGACGTGCCCGATGTCCTCGACTTCCTCGAGAAGACGATCTACAGCCTCGAGCAGCCGCGCCAGACGGAGATCTTCGAGCTCAAGTACGCCAAGGCCGACGAGATGCAGGCCAAGATCGCCGATGTCCTGACCCCCGGCGCCAGCCAGGTCCAGGTCGACACGCGCACCAACAAGCTCGCCGTCACCGACCTGCCCGAGAAGATGAAAAAGATCAAGAAGATGATCGAGGAGTTCGACGCGGAGGACAGGCAGGTCCAGATCGAGGCGCAGATCGTGCAGATCGCCTTAAACGACCGAACCGCCATCGGCGTCGACTGGGAGAAGGTCTTCGCCTACCATAGCCTCAAGCCCATCACCCTTCAGGGGACGTTTCCTTTGGCGGGCGTCCCGGAGGCCGGCCAGTTCTCCGTCGGGACGCTTGAGCGCAACCAATTCAACCTCGTCATCGACTTTTTGGATTCTATCGCCAAGACGAACGTCCTGTCGCGGCCGCGCCTCACGGTCCTCAACAACCAGGAGGCGAGCATCTTGATCGGCTCCAAGGAGGTCTACTTCTCGCAGACCCAGAGCCAGTCGTCCGTCACCACGACGACGGCCGAGGCCGTCAACTTCGTCGACGTGGGCGTCAAGATCAACGTCACGCCGACGATCAGCGAAGACGGTTTCATCATCATGAAGATACGGCCCGAGGTCAGCTCCGTGCGCGAGACGGCGACGTCGCCGCTCGGAAGCACCGTGCCCGTCGTCGAGACGGCGCAGGCCGAGACGACGGTCAAAGTGCGCGACAACGTGATGGTGATGATCGCGGGGCTCATGAAAGAGGACGTCCGCAACAACCAGCTGAAGTATCCGTGGATCGGGGACCTGCCGGTCATCGGCTGGCTCTTCGGCAACAGGAGCAAGCAGACGATCAAGACGGAGCTTGCGATCTTCCTGACGCCGCACATCACGCGCGGCGACGAGGAACGCGTCGATGCTGCGGAG
>Ga0172363_10003543_pt1 | contig 12666 bp, 9 predicted proteins | sample LakKivs2_kivu2a2_FD_114541 | JGI IMG/M metagenome (GOLD analysis project Ga0172363, IMG submission 114541) | Sediment microbial communities from Lake Kivu, Rwanda - Sediment s2_kivu2a2 | ecosystem: Environmental > Aquatic > Freshwater > Lake > Sediment | place: Rwanda: Western Province, Lake... | reverse complement strand
TCACCGGTTGTAACATCTGATAATGTATACGTTGCAACAATAAACGGGATGGTTTATTCGCTCAATAAAAACAATGGAAAGATTTTATGGAATTATAGTTGTGATATAGAGGACCCTGAATTACTAACTCCAACATATATACTAGCCTCGCCCATAGTTGCTGATGGTATTTTATATGTTAGTGTAACAGATGAAGTAAACACCTTCAGTGGAAGAATATGTAGCATAGGGAATTATACAACTTATCAAAAAGCTGTTGTTATCTCAAACCCAATCTTTTTACCAACTGGAAAATGGTGGAGTAATTTCGAAGCATCGTTTACTAATACAACAGGTAATTCTATCATCTTTAGTATCCTAGATAATAATTACAATTTTTTAAGATCTGTTAAAAACAAAGATAGTATATCTAGTCCAGATTATATAAAAAAGAATGTTATACGTCTCCGCGCAGAGTTTACGAGAAAAGATGAATCACAAAACCCAGCATTACACAGCTGGAGTGTCACATGGTCATCTGAAACAACTGTACCTGACTTTAAAGAAGAGACCTTCGTACCAGGTGGTTGGATTAATACAAATACGCCAATATGTAAAATTAATGTTAGTGATGATTATCCAGGTTTGAATTTAGGCTCAGCAAGATACCAATTAGGGTATACATCAAAAACAAATAAGAGTATGACAACACCATGGCTGATTCCCAAATGCACAAGTGAAGATGGAGCAAAAAAAGCACAACTTATAATGAACATATCAGAATTAAACATAAGCGATATGGGTGAATTAAAAAGCATAAAGATTTACATAAAGGATTTAGCTGGAAACAATGCATCATTTTCAAAAAACTTCCAGAAAGATACTGTACCGCCATCTTCAAAAATAGATGGTAGCTATTTATCTAAATATAACAGGGCGGTTAACATAAAAATTAATGCAACTGATGATAAAAGCGGCATAAAAAATGTTGCATTATATTATAGAATAAGTGGTAACCCAGATTGGATAATTTATGACAAACCACATTCAACACTACCATACAATTGGTCATTTAATGTTACAAAGAGTGGGGACTACGAGTTTCGCAGTGGAGCAATAGACAACGCTGGAAACATTTATAAAACTGAGAAGGCCGAGGTAGCTTTTACCTTTGATATAAATAAACCATATAAACCAGCGTTCAACAAAGACCCAGCGTTTAGCAAAGATGCATACTACTTTAATGAACCCAGAAACTTTTCTATAGAATTTGAGGATGACTACAAATTGAAATCAGTTGAATACCAAATCAAAGGATTAACTGAATTTGTTATGATCAAAGACAACATTAATCTACGTGTATATAGAGGTGGATGGAACCTAACAAAAGAAGTCTGGACTTCACTGAGAGAAGGAGAGACATACTACATATGGTTTAAACTAACAGATGTATGCGGGAATATCTATACTACTCCAGATAACTCAGAGGCAGCTAAGATAATTAAAGATCTCACCGTCTCAAGACCTTATCTGGATTTATCTGATTTTTCAGAGTGGCACTGGGATGATGAATTCAACATATCTGCTAAAATAAATGACAGTGACATAAAAAGTGTAGAGTTGTACTACAGATATTCATCTGACAACAAAAGCTGGGATGAATGGATATTAGTTGGCAAAAAATTAACAGAAAAACCATTTGAATGGAAATTCAACGCCAAAGAGGGCAGCGGATACTACCAGTTTAAAACAAGAGTTACTGATTTCGCAGGTAACATCGGTGAATCACCATTAGAAACAATTGGCGTAACCCTATTCCCAATGACCCAGATAATTATAATGACGTTACTAGCATTCATACTGATAATAATCATAGTTTTAATGTTAACAAAAATGAGAAAGAAAAAAACATAAAACCTCATCCTTTTCTTTTTTTACTTTTCATCTAAAATATGGAAAATTTCTTCTAAAAGACTATCAACTCCTTCACCAGTTTCACAGGATATAGAAATATTACCAGAACCAGTTTTTTTGATATCTGCCTTATTTTCAACTATTATAATAGAAGATTCATTAAACATTTTTTTGACTTTTGATAATAAACTTTTTTGGTCTTCTAAAGAATAACCACAAGTCTCAGAAACATCTAAAATAAACACTATTAGATCGGCAAGATTAGATAGAGCTGCTATAGCCTGTTTTTCTATGTTGTTTCTCTCATAGAGCGGTCTGTCCAAAAGACCCGGGGTGTCAATAATCTGATATCTCTTTTTTTCGTATCTCTCTGTTCTTTCGATATGGCCTACATGTATCTCCTTTGTCGTGAAAGGATACTGTGCAACCGCTGGTTTGGCAGAAGAAAGACGCCTAAGCAGAGATGATTTACCCACATTTGGGTAACCAGCTATAACAACTGTTGGTATATCATGTATATCTGGTAAATCTTTCATAATTTTTTGTGCTTCAGAAAGCGTATCTAAATCTTTACTGATTTGTTTTACAACAGAGGACATTCTACCGTATATCTCTCTTTGTTTATCTAATAAAAAATCTACATCTAAAGATTTCCTCAAAGATTTAACCTGTTTTAAGTAAATTGTGTTGCAGGTTTTTCTAGCCCAGTCAACAGCGCCAAGAGATTTTTTTAGTTTGTTAACATCAATTTTTATAGCTAGTATATCCTGGTAAAAAATTGGTAATTGTTCGATAGAGGGAAAATCTTTTACGTATTTTTCCAGATGAGAGACAATATTTGTTGCAAATGAGTCTGTTCTGGCAATTATAGTCTTTTTTTTCTTGTATAATGCGTTTCTATCATGGATCTGTATTTTACTAGCTCTTTTGAAGTATATGTCTAGCATATCCTTTGAATTTAACACCTTCGGGATGTTTTTAAGCATAATAATTGAAAAGCTTTATGTGATACATCTAAATTAAGATGTTGGTGTAAAATTATATGGATGAAGGATACATCCTATCAAACAAGTACCGCAGGGCGATCTTTGATGAGCTTGCATCTGGTGAGTCTGATATCAGACGGATAGCAAAAAAACATCGTATTGTATCATCTGTAGTTGACAGGGTTATAGATGATTTTGTTAAAGGTGGAGTATTACTCAAAAAAGATAATAGATACATTTTTACTGAAGAAGGAGAAAAATTAGCTAAGAGCGTTAGAGGATGAAATTAGAGGATTAGAATATGAAACTTTATCTTTTGCAAACATTGAGGGAACTTGCTTTGCTTGGTGCTACTAAGAATAAGATAGAGGTTTCTTCTCTGGAGCTGGCTAAACAACTTAAAACCAGCCAGCAGACAGCTTCTAGATATCTTCTTGAGCTGGATCACGAGGGTTTGATAACCAGAGAGTTTGGTATTAAAAAACAGATTATCCAGATTACTAATGCTGGTGTGGATGTTCTCCAGGAGGAGTATCTTGCCTATCAGCAGATTTTTGATTTAACAGATGAGATTCATTTTACTGGCAGAGTAGTATCAGGTATCGGAGAAGGCAAGTATTATACTGAGCAAAACGGCTACGTAAGTCAATTTAAGGAGAAACTTGGTTTTGTTCCTCATCCTGGTACCTTGAATGTTGAAATCAATTACATTGAGAGAAATAAACTCAGGTTGCTAAAAGATTATAACACTATACTTGTAGATGAGTTTAGAGACAAGGATCGTACTTTTGGTGGTGTTAGATGTTTTAACGCTGAGATAAATGGTGTTAAGGGTGCTATTGTTTTACCGGTGCGTAGCCATTACTCTAATATTTTGGAGATGATTTCACCTTATTATTTGAGGGAGAAGCTGAATCTGAAAGATGGTGATGAGGTAAAGGTTATAATTTATCTTGATAAAGAAAATTGAGCTGGGATTTTTATGAAAAATCAGTTAGTCGCTGACATATTGTACAAGATTGCAGATCTTCTGGATATTAAGGGTGAAATTTTTTTTAAAACAAGGGCTTATAGGATGGCTGCACAAAACATAGAGGTCCTAGATGAGGATATTGAGGTAATAACAAAACAGGATAGGCTTCAATCTGTCACTGGTGTTGGTGAGGCCCTAGCTAAAAAAATAAAGGAGATAGTTGAAACCGGTAAACTTGAGTATTTTGAAAAACTTAAAAAAGAGATGCCTGAGGGATTACTTGCTTTGTTAGAAATTCCTGGTCTTGGCCCTAAAAAGGTATCTGCTTTGTATAATAAACTTGGTATTACAGATATAGAGAAACTTAGGAAGGCTTGTTTAGATGGCAAGCTACGTGAATTAGACGGTTTTGGTGAGATAACTGAGAGAAATATTTTGCGTGGCATACAGCTTTTAGAAAAAACTAGTGGGCGGGTGCTATTGAATGTTGCCTATGGCGATGGGAACAGTTATTTGGTTTATTTGAAAAAATGTAAAAAAATTGATAATGTTAGCCTAGCAGGTAGTCTACGCAGGATGAAGGAAACAATCGGTGATCTGGATATCCTTGCTTCATCAAAACATCCTGACGAGGTTATGGACTATTTTGTGAAATATAAAGATGTTCAAAATGTGCTTATGAAAGGTCCGACGAAATCCAGCGTGCTTTTAAATGATAACCTCCAGGTTGATATCCGTGTTGTTAGTAGAGAAAGCTACGGCGCAGCGCTTCAGTATTTCACAGGCTCTAAAGAGCATAATGTGACTATGCGTAGCCTTGCTATAAAGAAGGGTTATAAGTTGAATGAGTATGGTCTTTTTGATAAAGAAACTGATAAATATATATCTGGTAAGGATGAAAAGGAGATATACAAAAAACTTGGTTTAGAATATATCGAGCCTGAGCTAAGAGAGAACCGTGGTGAAATAGAAGTGGCAAAGAATAAGAAACTGCCTAAACTAGTTGGATACAATGATGTTGTTGGGGATTTCCATGTCCATTCCATTTGGAGTGATGGCAGTGATTCAATAGAAACAATAGCTGGTTATGCAAAAAAGATGGGTTACACTTTTGTTGGAATCACTGATCACTCTCAATCATTAAAAATCGCTAATGGTGTTTCTGAGGAAAAAATAGAGAAAAAAATTAGAGAAATAGAAAAAATAAACAAAAAATTCTCAAATTTTAGGGTTCTCTGCGGTACAGAATGTGATATTAAATCAGATGGAAAATTGGATTATAGCCACAAGGTTCTAAAAAAGTTTGATTTTGTTTACATCGGTATTCACACTGGTTTCAAGATGAACAAAAAAGATATGACACGTAGAATAACCAAAGGAATGGAGAACGATTATGCAGATTTCCTTGCGCATCCAACAGGTCGTCTTATCGGCAGACGTGATCCCTACGAAGTAGATGTAGAGAAGATAATTGATACAGCTAAGCAAACTGGAACTTTTTTGGAGATTAACTCTTTCCCTGATCGTCTTGATCTAGATGATCTTCACATTAAGTTCGGGAAAGAGAAGGGTTTAAAGTTTGTTTTAGGTACTGATTCTCATAGCGTTAATCATCTATCATTTATGCGTTTTGGGATTGCTACAGCGCGTAGAGGCTGGTTAGAAAAAAAAGATATCCTTAATACGTATTCTCTGAGAGAAATAAAAAAAGTTCTTGGACGTGATTAATGGCTATGAACAAAGGTGAAGCAAAGAAAGAAATTGAAAAACTCCGGGAGCAGATTAATTATCATAATTACAAGTATTATGTTGAGAATAAACCAGTAATTTCTGATTACGAATATGATATGCTTTTAAAGAAGTTGGAAGCATTAGAAAAACAATTTCCTTATCTGATAACCTCTGATTCTCCAACTCAACGTGTGGGCGGGGAACCAATTGAGGGGTTTAAAACCGTTGAACATAAAGTGGCAATGCTATCTATCGACAACGCATATACTTATGATGAACTCCGCGAATTTGACGAACGTATAAAAAAAAGTGTTAGCGAAGTAGAGTATGTGTGTGAACCGAAAATTGATGGTGTAAGTGTTGCGCTTCTATATAAAAACGGCGTATTGGTGAGAGGAGCAACAAGAGGTGATGGAGCAAAAGGAGATGATGTTACTACTAATCTAAAAACTATCCATAGCATCCCTCTTAGATTGCATGGATCGATTCTCAAAAACGTTGAGGTTCGTGGCGAAGTATATTTCCCAGTTTCTGCCTTTAAAAAATTCAATAAAGAACTAGAGAAAAAAGGAGAACAGATCTTTGCAAATCCTAGAAACGCCGCGGCAGGTTCTATTAGACAACTTGATCCTCGTATTGTCGCGACGCGACCTCTTGATGCTTTCTTGTATTACATTTCCTACTCAGATAAAGAATTTAAGACCCATGAGAAAGCGATCGAGGCATTGAAAGAAGCAGGATTCCGTGTAAACCCGTTGATTAAAAAAGTAAAGGATATCGAAGAGGCAATTGAATACTGTAAAAAACTTGAACAGAAACGAGAAACACTTGACTATGAGATCGATGGTGTTGTTATTAAGGTGAACTCAGTTGAGAAACAAAAAGAATTAGGATCAACAATTAAACACCCGCGATGGATGATTGCTTTTAAATTTACAGCGAAACAAGCTACAACTAGGTTAAATGATATTGTTGTTCAGGTTGGTAGAACCGGTACTCTTACACCTGTAGCAGTTTTAGAGCCTGTTCAGGTTGGTGGAGTCACTGTCTCAAGGGCTACTTTGCATAATTTTGATGAGCTTAAAAGAAAAGACATAAGAGTCGGAGACATAGTTTTGGTTGAGCGTAGCGGCGATGTTATACCACAGGTTGTAAAAAGCATAACAGAGAAGAGAACTGGAAAAGAGAAAAAGAAGATTATACCAAAAAAATGTCCTGTATGTGGTACCAATATTGTTCGTAGTGAGGAGGAGGTCGCTGTTAGATGCCTGAATCGTTGTTGTCCTGCTCGTCTGAAATGGCGTGTGAAATATTATGCTTCACGTGATGCCATGGATATAGAGAATCTTGGTGAATCAACCATTGATAAACTACTTGACAAAGAACTTATTGATAATATATCTGATCTGTATCGTCTTAAAAAAGAGGACATCCTCACATTGGAGGGATTTAAAGATAAATCCGCGCTGAACCTCCTGGAGTCTATAGAGCAGAGTAAACATAGGAGTTTATCCCGGCTTATTTATGCTCTTGGTATAAGACACGTTGGCAAATACGCTGCCCAGGTTCTTGCTTCTAGATATGATTCTATTGATGATCTTGCAGATGCTAGCGCCGAAGAGTTGAATGAGATATTTGGTTTGGGTGAAAAAACAGCTGAATCAATAGCAACATTTTTTGCGACAGAAGAAAACAGAGAACTAATCAAGAAGCTTAAAGAGATCGGTATTCAAACAAGGGAGATTAAAAAGAAAGAGGAGATGCCACTAAAGGGTAAAAAATTCGTATTTACTGGTGGTTTGAAGTCTCTTTCTAGACCTGATGCCTCAGAGATGGTTAAACAGAAGGGCGGTATTGTTGCGTCATCAGTTGGTAAAGATATTGACTATGTTGTTGTTGGAGAGGAACCTGGTTCAAAATATGATAAAGCAAAGAAAATGGGGCTAAAGATCATAGATGAGAAAGAATTTAAAAAACTAGCTGGAAAATAGGGGAGGATTTTTATGAAAGAATGTAATGTTAAAGAAAACAAAAATAGTTGTAACTGCAGCTACCCGTGTAGCAAAAAAGGTGTCTGCTGCGAATGCATAAGATATCACCGGAGTAGAAATGAGTTACCTGCTTGTTTTTTCCCAGATGATATTGAGAGAACCTATGACAGAAGTATAGAGAACTTCATAAGAATTTACAGGCGATAACTAATTCTTTTATTTTGTTGGCGTTGGATTTTTGAAACAACATCATACAATTTTTTGGTTACCGTATCAGACATGCAAAATCTGTCTTTATGCGGACAATCATCATCTAGCACAGCACATTTTCTATCCATATCAAATATCACAGGATATAATCTACATCCCTCTGGTCTATTTTTATATATCAAACATTTTGTCCCATCGTGAAAAACACATCTACCATTATGGTTTTTTAAATGCATCCAACCATCTTTTTCAACAACGAAAAACTTAGAATCAAATCCTAGTTTCTTTATTCGTTCTATATCATCGTTTGATAGAAGCATATCTGTTTCTATGCAACATTTTATACAATTATTTTCGATACAACAGCTTTTCATATCAGGATATACACCTAGTGACAGTTTATAAGCTTTAAAACATAGCCGGGAAGCCTGGAAAAAAGGAATTCGGGATGGGATGCACACATCCGCTAAACTTCTCCAGACTCCCCCAATATTAGTAATATTGATTTGTTTAAAAACATATCTAATTTACAATGTTTTTTAAAGATATAAAAGTAAGAAAAAGAGAATGACCGGTTTAATTATGTTTATTCCATTGAAATTCTACTTTTTTATAATGGGGTGGCACCTTTTTGCCGTCTTTTTTTCTGTATCCCTCAACTGGCTCCCATCTTATGCCATATTCTCCGATCTTACGAACATGGTGTTTCATTTTTCACCTCTTTTAATATTTTTATGCTATTAAATAGCATGTTATTTTATACCATTATTTGTATTTAAATCTAATGCGTCAAAATGTCAAAATGGAAACATAATTACTATCTATAAAGTAAAAAAGAATCATCTAACTAGATTGAACATCAAGGCCCCTTATCTTTTTCCTAACAAGATATATTGTTAAAATAACAAATATCAAAGCAAGTAATAAACCAGATGCTAATCCAATCCTGTCAAATGAAACAAGGAAGTTATAAAAAGCATGGATAAAAACTGCTACAACGAAATATGGTATAACACGCAAGAAGGATTTACCTCTTAGTATAGATTTTCCATAACCATACCCCGTAAGGGCAGTAGCAGAAGCATGCAACAGACACCCCCCAACACTTCTAATACTCATTAAAATCAAAAAAAACCATAAACCCTCGGGCAAAAAACTGCGACCATATAAAAGATTTTCAGTAGCAGAGAAACCCAATCCTGCAACGGCACCAAATATAAGACCATCCTCAAGCTCGTTCAAATTCTTTTTTACGGTTTTAAGTCTAAGAGCAAGAGGTTTTGTAAGCTCCTCAGCAAAAGGAGCGATAAACAATACTAAAAGAAGACTCAATCGATTGCCTTCTTCAAAAGAAATATAAATTGAGACATGAAGAATCAACTCTAAAACAATAGATGCAACAATCGCTATAGTTGCACCCCATATAAAACATAAAAACATCGGTATAAACCTTTGGCGATTATACCTCTCCGTATTTCTAATCCAAATAGCATATATTATCGGCGGTAAAAAAGCTAAAACAAACAAAAGAACAGTTTCTTTTAATTCCATGAAATAAAGTAAATAGCAAGTGTTTTATTTAGTTTTTTAGTTTTAAAAATAATTCTTTATCAAATTGTTTTTACAATAGATGAGAATAGGATTTGACCAATAATAATCGTAACAGTGAGAACCATTACAGCAGTAGGCATAACCCTGCCCAGATTGTACATAAAAGCCGCTTTGTCATCACCATCATCTATACCATTAGTAAATCTCGTCAATATAAAAACAAGTTCAATTATGTAGATACCAATAACTAAAACAAAATATTCTGGGCGGATATTATCAAGAGTAAATGATTCTCCGATACCGGAAAAAATAGAGGATGAACCATAAGATAAGTTTTGCGTAGGGATTTTATCTGACATAGAATTAATTACGTTTGTTATCAGCTTTGTTATAGCAAGTGTAACACCAGCTATCAAAGGAGCAAATACTGCAGAGGTTGATCTAAGTGTCGAGGTGAGCTCATATAACATATCCTTTATTCTATTTTCAACTTGTTGTAGTTCCTTGAGATGATCTGCTATCCTGATTATAGAAATGCTAACAGCTTTTTGGCTTTTCTGAATACCTTCCACAAATAATCTCATAACAGCTTTAATACGATCAGAATAAATATGTTTCAAAGATCCAAAATCAGGGCTGAACAAGGCATCTCTGATGTTAGTATGCATCGCCATGAGATTATAACCAGTTTGATTAAAAACCTCAGCAATCTTCGCGCCACCCATTGTATTGGCTGTATAAATGAAGCTTTCCTCAGGAGATTTCTCCTCATTTATTCTCTTACCAAGTATGTATAAGGCATCGCCAAATTCTTTCTCTATCTGTTTGATATCATCCCTAATTTTTTTGTAAGGGCGATAAACACTAAGGCTGTAAATCATTATTGTAACAGTAATCCCCCATATTATAAACAAAGTAACCGGGAAATATGAGTTTAAACCGTTTGGGTCAACTATAAAATTTAATAGAGAATTCGACTTGTCATCAGAAAAAAATAGTGGTATCAACATAAAAAAAATACCTGGCAAGGCAATTATAAAACCACAAACAAGCGATATTGTTAGTCGTCTATGTTTGTTTATATTCAACAAATCAGGATGGTCATCAGGTATAACTGGTGGATTAAAAGTGGCTGGTCGCATGATCAGAATTTTTCGGATGTATAAAAAAACAACAAGTGGGAGAATAATATCATATAAAAAGAAAACCTGGAATATGGTAATTTTTAACCCGACAAGCCCAGTAGCTGGTAACATTGCTATAAAAGAAAGAGGTATCATAATACCTATTGAGTAGATAATCATTGTAGGCTGATGTAACCTTGAGACAAAGTGGTTCATCATGTCTCTTGTTCCTTCAAGACCAACATCTAGAGCACGATTAAGCGTTAATACTCGCTGTGCCTCTTCAGGTTCATGTATTGAACTACGAATAAGATGTAATGCTCTTTTAAAATGGTCGCTCCATTTTCCCCAACTGTTTGCAAAATTTGTTAATGCATCGTTTATACCATGATATATTCTTATCTCCATATCCCAAAGCATTTTACGCAAATCATTGGCAAGAGATGTTGATGATTCGGAAGCAGCAAATTTAACACTGTTCTCTAGGTTTGGTACCAATTTCAGGTACATAACAAGATAGCTGAGTATTTCTGGTATATCTCCAAGTGAATGGATTTTTACGTATCTAGCGTACGTCTTAGGATAGTTAGCGATTAAATTTAATATTACAAAAGGGAGAAGAACTGTGACAGTTGTCATTAATAATATTGTTAGAGGATCGATTTTATCTATGTTGAATGCATATGAGAGCAATATAAATAAATCCAATATCAAAATCCCAATAAAAGTCAGAAAAGCACCCGTATAAGCAAAAAGTAAAATGTCTAAAGGCTCAATGTTTAAACCTGTGATATTCAGTTTTTCAACGTATTCTGTTGTAAAAAATTTATCGATTTTTTCCTGGGTTTTTTCATTGTTTTTTTGCATCCATGAAAAATATTTTTTTGCAAATTTTGCACCTTTCACAAACCAATGTTTTTCTATGCTCATTTTGATGTTCTTCCAATGTAGTTATCAAACCATCTCATCCACTTGCTTCGCACATCTCTATAATCTACTTCCTTGTTTCGATTTTTATTTTCTTCAATAAACATCCAAAAGGCATTATTTGCATCTCTTACCGAGGATGCTTCTAGTAACTCTTTATTTTTCTTACTATACTCCACCATGGTCTGTTTTATTTCTGTTCTGAGCTTGATGTTTTGTATTGCTTTTTCTACGGTTATGCCCCATTTTTTTGCTACATTTCTTATTACCTGGGATTGCCCCATGTCCAATAGGTTTGTTGACGTTAATTCGTCTTTTAATGTGTTATAGGTCATTACATCCTGGAATATTTTTTCTGGATCAGGGTTTATTGTCCAACCTGTCTTTGTAATCTCTGATATTTGGGTTACTCTTCTTTTTCTTTCAATGCCCCCCTCTGCTCTTATTGGTGCTGCTATCACAACTGTATCTACAGCTTTGAATGACGTTGATGGAACACCGATATCGTATACTACTCTTTCATAAACATCTCTCGTTGTGGATCCATGTATTGTTCCCATAACTAGATTACCTGCTGCTCCGACCCTCATAGCTTCGAATAAAACCTTTGCTTCAACACCCCTCACTTCACCTAGGATTAAAACTGATTCGCCTAGGCGAAGAGCGGTTCTAAGCGCATCAGATGGGCCAATCTCGCTTGAACTAGAACCTGATGAGATAGACTTGGTGATAAGCGATTGAATTTTATAACCAATTTTTTGTAGATTATCAACAGGTATCTCTGCTGTATCTTCGATGGTAAGAATCCTAAAACGTTGTGGTATTTCTAACATAAGCGCACTTAGTAACGATGTTTTACCTGATCCCCTGCTGCCAGCTACAAGCATTGAAGCTTGACCATCAACAAGGAAACTAAGAAAACCTGCAGCTAATGGAGAAATCATGCCGTTATCAATAAAATGTGCCAGAGTCCATGGTTTTTGACGATGTTTTCTCAAAGCAAAAGCTATTCCACGTGGTGTAAGAGGATTAGATATAGCGGCGACACGCGTATGATAGCTCTCCAAATCCATATCCAAAACCGGTGATGCCTCTGAGAATGCTCTACCACTTAACGTTCTAAATCTAGACGCAAGTGCATCTATATCACCAACAGACAGATAAACATTGGAGGTGTACTCCTCACCATCAAGTACAAGATGTAAAGGGTTATTAGTAACAGGTGCGTTCACATAAACATCCTGAATATTAGAATCTAGAAGGATGTCTTCAAGGATACC
>Ga0172363_10003541_pt1 | contig 12668 bp, 9 predicted proteins | sample LakKivs2_kivu2a2_FD_114541 | JGI IMG/M metagenome (GOLD analysis project Ga0172363, IMG submission 114541) | Sediment microbial communities from Lake Kivu, Rwanda - Sediment s2_kivu2a2 | ecosystem: Environmental > Aquatic > Freshwater > Lake > Sediment | place: Rwanda: Western Province, Lake... | reverse complement strand
CTGCTGTTATCCCTGATACTCTTTTTCCTTTCCTTTGCTGCCGGTTATTTCATGGCTTCAGTACTGAATTCAAATGTACTGGGCTTTTTATGCGTTGCAGGCTTTTATTTACTTCTGATGCTGATCATCCTGATATTCAGGAAAAAGATCATCGACCGCCCTGTTATTAAATCAGTCATCAAAATATTCTTTCCCAAAACCGGCGAAGATGAAAAGTAAAAAAAGCCACCGGTATTCCCATATCTCCTCTTATGAGGATCTCCGCAGGGAAAAAGAGATGCTGACCCTGAAGGGGAAGATCCTTGAAGCAAAGTTAATCCTGACATATCAGCAATTCAAACAAAGCTTTTCTCCCTCAAATCTTATCTTATCCCTGGTAAGAAAATATATCCTGCCGGGTGATTAGCAGGATCTGAAAGGAAGGCGGCTCATATGAAATGATCACCCTCTTCAATGTTTCCGTAAGAACTGGAATCAAGAATGAAGAACAAACAGGGCCTAGCGTAAAGAAATTGCCCAGTGGGCAATTTTAGCGCAGGAGGCTGATTGCAGGGGAGCGAAATCAGAAGTTCTGCATTCTGTGTTCGATGGTTCGGTTGTTCTTACTTCTAATGCGGATTCCCATTAAGCTTCTGAATTCTCAGGTAAATTCTTTCTATCCTTAGTGTTTGACTGAGTTCCTTTAGTACTATCTTACTTATCTTCAGATATATCCCAGATCTTTATCTCAGCCGGCTGACTTGTCAGATCGCTGATCTTTGTTCCGAATTCGGTGAAATATGAAGCTGCAAAGTGAGCATCGATAGCCGCCTGGTTTTTATACCTCTCAAAGAAGAAGAAATTTGTCGGATTGTACGGATCCTGGTAGAGGGTATATTGCAGGCAGCCCTCTTCCTTAACGGTATTTTCGATCATCCATTTGGCTGCTTCGGCAAATTCGGCTTCCCGGCCGGGTTTGATGAATATTTTTGCAGTTATCATCTTATGCATTTCAGCCGGCGCTGCTGCGGCTGGCTGTTCTGCCGGTGCTGCAGGAGTCTTTGGTCTGCATGAAATGACACCGAGAACCAGAACCATTGTTGAAAGTAGAATTACCTTTTTCATAGTCTTTGAGATTTTGGTTTAAATTATCGATTGGTTAACGTTTATAAAAATTCAGTCCTGATAACGGATTTTATGTATTCCTCAATTCCTCTATTGTCTATATCATAAGCAGGTTCCAGGAGAGAAAAACTCTTATCTTTTCTGAAATTGCTGCCGTTTGATAAAAAAGCAAGCGCATCCCTGGTCCTAAGGAGGTTATTTGAATACCTTGAGGCTGCAAGGACCATTTTTTTCAGCGATATGCCTGCCCTGAGGATCGAATATATATCATAGTAATCCCTGAATTCGCTCCTGCGCAGGATAAGTTCTATTTTCATGGCGCCGATTGCTTCAACATCGGCAGCAGAGATATTATTAAGGACCGGGACCGGCTTTTTAATAGGGCTGAGGTTCCTCTGTTTGGTAACGAACGTTATTCTCACTTCATTAATCACAAAGTTCACCTGGTCAAATCCGAGTATATCCCTGGTTGTTATTTTACCGGCAGTTTCAAGCTCCTTCTCAATGGACGGCCAGTCAACTGTTGGTTTGTCCTTTTTAAGGTTCTTCGACCAGATGCAAAAGTCCAGATCTTCACTCTTGCGTTTATTTATCTGTAGTGCCAGAGCCGTACCCCCGACAAGTAAATATTCCTTTAGTGAGGGAAGTGTTGAGATCGATTTGAAAATTTTTTCAGTATGCTTGGCTAATCCCTGCATTGAATTAATCTATGTTTTTTATAAATATAATCACGAATGTACCTGTCAGGATCTTTAATATTAAAATAAAGGAATGCATATAACCTGTTCAGTTGATGGTACATTGGCTCCTGCGACAGCATTCTGTCCTTCCATATTTTCCTGATCTTCTCTTCGGAAAACAGGCTGAAAAGGTTATTTATGTCTTTTATATCGAGATACAGTAAAGTCTTTTCTATAAGGACTTCATCCGGAACATCCGCATCCGGTGTCCTGTCAAATGACCAGAAGGTATTTTCATCTTTCAGCCTGTCAATCAGTTTCATTTTTAACATATCACAATCCAACTGCTCCTCCCATTGCATTACCTTAATAAGCCTGAAACCACACGCCTCAAGAATTTTCATCTGTGTTTCAATTTCGAGCCTGTTCTCAAAATAACGTTTTTTACAGACGCGTGCGGTTGATTCATTTATTCCTGAATTCTTATGCCAGGCGCGTCTGCTGAAAAGCCTTTTCAGAGATTGATCGGTGGTAAGCATAACTGCAAAAATACAAAAAACGTTTCACTAATGCAACGAATATTTTTAATTTATTTTTACTGTATGGAAATATTTTACTTAATTCCCAGAATGGTGCGACCACTGAAATAATCCGGGAGTTTTTCATAACTTTATATTTTATTTGATCTTTAAGTGAAAGGTTCAATGAATATATGGGGGAATTTCGTTGGGCAGCTGACGGATACGGTTGCCGGCAAAGGAAAGATATTGCCGGCGATATTGCTCATACCATTGCTGCTGCTCCATTCATGCAAGTCCGAAGAAATCCCTCCACTCAAGGAATACTGGTTTATGGAGATTCAGAGCGGAAATGGGGAACGGATCCTGCCCGGAGAAAGCATTAACGTAGTACTTGAAGTGAAGAGATTTTTTTCAACCATGGAAGGAGTCAGGGTTGATTTTGAGATTCTCAGCGGGGGAGGTTCTGTTTCCGATACGGCTCCATTGACAGATGCTTCAGGGAAAGTCATGATTACCTGGATGCCTGGCAATGGTTCTTCATCATGTATGCTCAAGGCTTCGGTTTACGCCAAATCGGGAGAATGCCTGGTCTCTTCCGAACTGACAGCAACATGTTTTATAAATGACTCCTGGATTAAAGTGACTTCCGGGCCCGATAAGTATGTTTCAGACGTTGCAACAGATACTGTCGCAGGTGTTACTTATATGATAGCCGGTGAATACAGGGTCTTCAGGCAGGGGAAAAAGTTCTTTGAATGGGAGCTTGTCGATGATCCTCTTCTTCGTACCTGGGCACATGCAATAGAAGCCGACAATAAAGGCGTTATATATGTTGTCACGTATCAAATAGCTAAAGATGACTGGAAACTGGTGAGAAGTTCGGATCACGGCAAAACCTGGAAATTATGCACAAGTCCCTATAATGTCCATTCTTCAGATACAAGGATATGTTTAGCAAACGATAATACAGTCTGGGCCTGCATGTACGGGCAGCCCGTGAAATTTTCATCAGACGAAGGTGTTACATGGAATACAGCCGGAAGCACACTGAGTGCATCTGGTTTTGCTAAATCCTTCAGACTCAGTGACGGCTCACTGCTTTTCTTCGACGGGGACAATCTTAATAAATCGGCAGATAACGGATTGACATGGACTCTTGTTAATACCCCGGGAGATATTATCAATCTGTACTTAGATGAGAATGACGAGATAATTATAGCATCACTCGGTCAGGGATTTACAATTTATAAGTCTGAAGATAAGGGTAATACCTTTAAAATTATGACTACTGTTTTTCCGAAAGGAGTAAGCGTATTTGATAATTTCATTTATAAGTGGAATGGTTATTATTTCATTGTTGTCCCCGAATATTGTGTTATGGGTACATATAATTTCAGGGGATTTGATTATATAGTGAATGAAAACATGTACTCCTGCTTTATGGACCATAACGGAATACTGATCGCAAAAGGCAAGGACTTTAATTCAGTCTATTACTATAAGAAGTCGAAATAAACAATGATTCACACTGCATGTCAGCAGTATTCTTCAAATAATTATCTTTAGAACGATTCTTCAATTCAGTATTGATCATTCCGGATGAAAATATCTGTTATTGACCTTATCGTATTCTTTGTTCTGACATTCGGGAACGTGATTTTCGGTGCAAGCTTCTTCTTCAGGAGCAGGACATCTGACCATTTCACTGCTGGAGGCGGCAGGCTGCCTGCATGGGTCGTCGGGATGTCAATATTTGCAACTTTTGTAAGCAGTATAAGCTTCCTGGCTCTTCCTGGCAAGGCCTATATGTCCGACTGGAATGCGTTTGTATTCAGCCTTTCAATCCCGTTTGCATCTTTTCTTGCAATTAAGTTCTTCGTTCCCCTGTACCGCAATATCGGCAGCATTTCTGCCTATAACTATCTTGAGATCCGTTTTGGCTCCTGGGCAAGGATATATGCATCAATATGTTATATTCTGACACAGCTTATGCGGACCGGTGCGATACTCTTATTGCTTGCCCTTCCGCTTAACGCTCTTTTCGGGTGGAGCATAAAATCAATAATAGTATTCACGGGCATAGCCGTTACATTTTATTCAATGCTCGGCGGGATAAAAGCTGTAGTATGGACAGATGCAATACAGGGAATTATCCTTATCACTGGAGCCCTGGTCTGTGCCCTGATACTCACATTCTCAATGCCTGAGGGCCCGGGACAACTTTTCAGTATTGCTGCAGCCAGTCAAAAATTCAGCCTGGGCAACTTCGGTCCCAGCCTCAGGGATTCTACTTTCTGGGTGGTGCTTATATACGGGCTTTTTATTAATCTTCAGAATTACGGTATAGATCAGAACTATGTCCAGCGTTATATGACAACCGGTTCACTAAAGGAAGCTAAGTCCTCCGCATTGTTTGGTTCCCTGCTTTATATTCCCGTATCGATGGTTTTCTTTTACATAGGAACAGCACTGTTTGCATTTTATTCTGCCAACCCTGATATACTGCCCGCTGAGCTAAAAATCCCCGGTGCCGGAGATAAGGTCTTTCCGCATTTCATCGTTAATAATCTTCCTGTCGGGATCACAGGACTTTTAATAGCATCGATATTTGCCGCCGGAATGAGTACTGTGGCGACAAGCATCAACAGCACTGCAACAATTATTCTGTCAGATTACTATAAACGTTATTTTAATAAAGATGCAAATGAAAAATCTTCAATGAAGATCCTTTATGGTTCTTCACTGATTTTCGGTTGCCTTGGAACATTTGTCGCACTGGCCCTTGTCGGTGTTGAAAGCGTCCTGGATGCATGGTGGGCCCTTGCATCGATCTTCAGCGGCGGCATGCTCGGACTATTCCTGCTTGGATGGCTCACGGATAAAGTCCGGAATATAGATGCAGCCATCGGAGTGATTTTAGGCGTTCTAATCATAATATGGATGAGCCTGTCACCGGTATATTTCACGGAAGGAAACCTTCTGAAATTCAGAAGCCCGTTTCATGCCAATCTTACAATAGTGTTCGGAACACTTGCAATTTTCATTACGGGTTTTATTGTTACCGGCCTGTTTTCACAAAAAAAATATTAAACAACAAAACATTCAGAAAAAATGAAAAGAAAAATTGCAGAGGTTCTCCTTCTTATATGTTCAATTGCATTTCTGATTTCATGCAAGTCTAAACCTCTTACACCCGATACAGCTCTTCAGGCTTACCTTGAAAATGGTGACAGGACATTTAAATGGGAGGTCCGCGATACATATGATGAGGAGGGTATGGCATGGTACCGCATTTTGTTTACATCACAGCAGTGGCGCGGCATTGAATGGAAACATGAGATGGCGGTTATTGTTCCCGATGATCTGGAATACAATGATGCTTTGATATTCATTCAGGGCGGCAGTCTGAAGGACGGGGAACCCAATACTCACGATTTTAAGAAGTCTTTGGTAGTTCAGCTCAGCCAGGTGGCTGTAACCAATAAATCGATTGTTGCCGCACTATGGCAGGTCCCGAATCAGCCGTTGTATGATGATCTGACTGAAGACGCGCTTATATCCTATACACTCCACAATTATCTTAACGATCTGGATTTTACATGGCCATTGTTATTTCCTATGACAAAAAGCGCTGTCAGGGCAATGGATGTAGTTCAGCAATTCGGCAGGAAGGAGCTGAAGAGAAAGATAGATCAGTTCATTTTAACCGGAGCTTCCAAGCGGGGATGGACTACCTGGCTTGCAGGCGCTAATGACAAACGGGTAAAGGCTATTGCTCCGATGGTAATTGATGTCCTGAATATGCCTGTAAATGTAGATTATCAGAAAGTGGTATGGGGAGATTACAGCCCTGAGATCCAGGATTATGTAAAGCTCGGAATTGCCCAGCAGATAGGCACCCCCGGCGGAGATGACCTTGTACAGATGATTGATCCCTACTCATACAGGAATACATTGACAATGCCCAAAATGATTTTCATGGGAACAAATGATCCTTACTGGCCGGTGGATGCAGTAAAAAACTACATAGACAGTATTCCGGGCGATAATCATATCTGCTACATACCAAATGCGGGTCACGATCTGGGCGATGGCATGAAGGCTTTCGCGACACTAAGTGCTTTTCTTGGAATAACAGTAACTGACGGGAAATACTCCGTGTGTGATTATTCTGTATCAGAAGAAGCCGGGGAAATTGAAATAAAGGTCAGATCCTCTCCTGACACCTGTCTGGATGCAATATTCTGGAGCGCTGTTTCTGAAGATCAGGATTTCAGGGATGAAACCTGGGCCGATTCAGTTCTCAATCCGGCAGACAAGACAGATATCCGGGTTAAAATCAAAAAACCGCAAACAGGTTATAAGGCATTTTATGTTGACTTGCTGCACAAAGCTCCGTTTGGAGAAGATTACACTCAGAGCACAAGGATGTATGTGACAGACAGTGTAAAATTGCTGCTCAGAGCAAATTAATTAATGATTATAATACTGTCTGTCAGTTTTTTTACAACATATTCCCTGAAGAATTCATCCATTTTTTTCTGGCAGAAATCATTTACCCGCTGAACAACATCCATGGTATGAGGCCATAACGGAAGACAATACAGAACACCAGGAACACCCAGGCTGTCAAGGTGTTCCTTCAGAAGAACCGACTGGCTGACAGGAACAAGATCATCGGAAGTCCCGTGCAGGATCATTGTCGGGGGATCATCTTTATCCAGATAATGGATTGGAGATGCCTGTGTGTAAATCTCAGGTGTTTCTTCATAAGACCGGGCAAGAAAAGATGTCACCAGCGGATGAGTTCTGGCATATCCGGTTGTCAGGTCAACAGGACCATAGATATCCACAACTGCTTTGATCCTGCGGTTGTTTCCTGCTGCAATAATAGTGTCTCCTTCAGTTTGAGGTTTTTCCCAGCCGTACGCAGCGAGAAGAGCGAGATGGGCTCCTGCTGAACCTCCGATAACTGCAATCCTGTCCGAATCATAACCATAAGTATTTCCGTTATCAAAAAACCAATGCATTGCATCTGTAATATCTTCTGCACATGCAGGATACTGACTGTCTTTGAGCAGGCGATACGAAACAGTTGCAGTCATATAACCTTTTTTTGCAAAAGCAACAAGATAAACCAGGTAATCAGATCTCTGTCCGCCCTGCCAACCTCCTCCATGAATAAAAACAAGCAGCGGGAGAGGGGCTTCAGCATTCTTTGGCCTTAAGATATCCAGCTGAAGAGATTTCCCATTTATGTTCTTGTATTCAATGTTCTTTATCTCCTCAATTTCGTCAGGAATATCCGGAGTCATGTCGATAAGTTTTTCCAGACCAACTCCGAGTGCAATATAATCGGCAAACATAAAATGGTACCCGACCGGCGATTTCTTCGGAAAAAGAATTCCAATCATCCGCGGAGTTGCCATAAGCAAACAGAACAGAACTATTAAACTCAACAGACCAATTAATGTATGTTTAAGGATCTTTCTTTTCATAATCTTATTTTCCTGCTTAAGTTTTATATTTTGCCTACTGCCCACTGCCAAATGCTTTGTCAGCCGTAGCTTTCCTGGCCACCGAAGCTCGAAGAGCGGAGATGGCAGCGAAGGCTGGCCAACTTCTCAATTAAGTTCCGACAGCATCTCCCTGAGGTTCTTATGAATCAAGGATGCTGTTTCCGGACCAAGTGAGTTTTCTTCGCCGTAGGGAGAATCATTCTGCCCGTACGTGAACGGTTCTTTTACATCCCACTGGCTTTTCGGGATGATATAACCTGTTTCATCATTGGCCAGGCCAATGATGAATTTGTATTTCCCCTTCATCATTTCCCTTACCGGAGGCACTTCACCGGGATCAACATTGAAATCCCTGCCTTCGGGTGATTCAATTCCTCCGTTTATGATTTCAGGATAAACTTCTCCAGGCAGAGTGGCAAAGGAAAGAGGACCGATATTGAAGACCGCAATCTCGGAGCGCATCTTCATCCAGCCTGTGGTTCCTCTGTCCAGGATACCCAGCGCTGTTGCCAGCCTGAACATTTTATTCTCGATGGGAAGTGTGAATGTTCTGACAACCAGGGATATCCCTGCCTTGCTGATGTTTTCGGAAGGTTTCTCCATGGCATTAAGAGCAAGTATTGCAAGCTGTTTCCCCTGGGCTTCTGCCTTTTCAAAGGTAGGATCTTTAAATTCTTTCCCGGAGAAAGGGTCATTTACAGTCAGGCTGGGATGTGTCGTCATCAGACCTCCGACAGCTCCGTTGACATAAACGGCGATCCCGCCGATCCCGGGTTTCACTAGGCTGTCGCCAGCAAATATTCCCTTTTCAACTCCCTCACGGAAATAGTGCGGGAAATCTGAAGTTATCTGCAGGTTTCTGCCCCACAAGGTCTCCGGATGATTTGCCCATGCTATGAGTGACCCGAGAGTGGCGCCGTTCTCCTTATCTGTTACACGTATTATCCTTAGCCCGGGATCAAATACTTCCGGTTTACGGGTATCCTTAACCAGATGTGCAGCGCCGGTCATGTCTTCAGAGATTTCCAGGTTAACCGGACGCATATTCTTCACTGCATTTTCAACACTCACTGCAATCTGATCTTTGATATACTCCATATACTCCCTGTTGACACCGCTTCTGAAAGGAGAGCCCCACAGGCCGAGCAGATCCGGTCCTTCATGAGTATGTGTTGATGCAATTATTGAATAGGTTATCCCGGCACCGGCAGCGATCTTATTCCTTGCATCAATTACATCGTTGTTCATAAGTCCGATAGCATCAATGGCAACAATTGCCAGTCTTGTTTTACCGTCATCAATAACCATTGTTCTTGCCCAGAGGTCATCATGAATTCCGTTTGCCGCCCTTCCGTTTCCGAAGCCGGCGATCCAAACCGGGTCAAATTTCCCATTGCCGTTTCCGTCTGTAAAAGTATCGCCGTCTTTCTTCCTGAACCTTGCATTGTTATTTGCATCAACCCATCTGTCGGGAACTTCCGGGGTTATCCTGACAGCTGCAAATCCCGCACTCAGGTCCGATAAATCCCGGTTGATTATTTTCATATCGGCTTTATAGTCAGGATTCTGGTCTCTCAGGTTTGTGAAAATCCATATTATCAGGCTAATTATTAAAGCAAGAACAATTGCAGCGGTTATTTTCAATATGATTTTCATAAGCTTCAGGTTTAATATTATTCAACAGGTCCGCTTATAACTCCGAGATATCGTCCCATCCAGTAAGGCAGCAGCCAGATATCTCCGGCGCTCATTTCAGAACAGCCAGTATCATTGCTGTCGAGGGTAAACCTGTTTGCATTATGCCGTGCGATCCTCAGTTCGTCGGGCGGCAGTACTTCCCTGGTGGACTGATTCCTGAAGTTAGGTTCCATCAGCTCTATATCCTTCCGGTGGCTGTTCGTTATTTTCCATTCAATAAGGTCCATCGGGTATTCCTGCAAATACCATATTGCTTCTTCAAGATCAATATCCTCTGCACCGGTCAGGGCAGTCATAATATTCCAGAGGCCTTCTTTTTCAGGTCTTTCTGTCTCCCAGTGATCAATAATCGCTTCCCTGTACTTAACCTGCAGTGTATCGTTAAAAGCATACCGGTACAGGCCCCAGTAGCCGCAGTAGTACATCTCATCGTCGGAATGGTTCCATTCTTCTGACAGCATCCTGCTCATGGCATCTGCATCAGCGGGTGCAGGACCTGTTTCATGCATTGGTCTCATCAGGTTATCCAGGTAACCGTGTTCGTTGATAAGGTAAAAAGCGGCCTTTCTGTATTTTTCTTTTTTCGTGAAATGATAAGCAGTCTGAAGCATTCCGGTTATGTTGGATGAGTTCAGTTTGCGGTCACCTACCATTTCAGGAAATGAGTTCACATATGCCGGATTCCAGCGGCCCCACCTGGTAGGTTTCCCGTCCCAGTCGATAAGGTAAAAATCGTTTCTCAGGATATGCGACATGAGTGTATCAATCAGACCGACAGCCTTTCCGCGTAATTCAGGATCCTCAACCAGTTCGGCAATCACACCGAACGCGAAAATATGTCCTATTGCTTCATCGCTGCTTGTCGTTGATTTCCAGTCCCATTCAGGATCCTCTGCACGCTGCCAGGGTTTATCATCATACTTATAGCCTCTTCTTTCAAATGAGCGGGCAGGAAATCCGGGAACAGAGGTGATTGTATAAAGTCTTTCTATTGCATCAAGCGATTCGCGGATATTCTGTAATGCTTCATCCGACTCGGTAACTGCAAAACGGAATGTTTCGGCTGCCAGGTACATCGATGTCCACAGTCCGTCGTTATCCGAATCCTCAAGAGTGCCGCTTGTTACATCTCCTTTCTGCATGTTTGATAGTGTTGCGTTAAATCCGTTCCGGATATGCCGCTCCCTTACCTGCTTCCCGAAAAACAACGCCTTTTCATGCAAGGTCATTTTCTCAAAACAGATTCTTGCCAGGCCCCTGTCAGTAAGGATCAGAACACTATTATCAGGTCCGGCAGCTATATGAACAACCGTGTCTGAGGGGAGCCATCTTTCTGACGCATAATAATTGAATTTTCCGTCTTCACGAAGCATCATGGCTCCGCGGGTAGAACCGAACCACAGATTGCCGTCAATTTCACTGACTGCCGTAATTTCTGTCCATGGCATTTTTTTATGTATATCACCGACCTGTTTCCCTGTTTTTAAATCCAATACCATATATCCTTCAATAGTTCCAGCAATTAATTTATTGTTAAACAGGGCAATACATGTAAGACCTGGATCAGCTATAATTGTATTAATATTCATATTTTCCGGATCGAAAACACTTACGGATTTGCTTCCGAGTATCAGGTAAACATCATTGTTGTCGTCAAAAATGATATCTTTAATTTCTTCACCGGGAAGAGATCCTTCCCACAGCTTTTCGGAATCTTTTACCAGTGCAAGTTTCATCCTGTCAGAGATGAGGAAGCAGAAATCCTTTCCGCCGGCAAGCAGTTTTACACCGGGTAATGAATGATGCGAGTATAGTTTTCCTGCCCAGGCATTGCTCAGGATTGCTTTATCGTCGGTATAAACGATCTGATCTTTATAAATGCTTATGGCAGATATTTTCTTGTCGGATACCGGCCTGTAATGGAAATCTTTTTCAATTGTGCCGGGGAAAAGGAATTGTCCGGTTTTCAAATTCATCAAACCTTCTGAAGAAAGAATCTGGACATATCCGTTCCTGTCGCATACTACTTTCAGCAAATTAATTTCGGGTTCATTACAATAGTATTTTATACTGTAATCCTGAATAAATGGATTATCAACCCATACAGGCTTATCTGATTTTCCGGCTTCATGTGGTATTCTCGAGCAGCTTAATGAGATTATCAAGACTATGACAAGGCAGCAGATCCCTTTTTTCATATACTCATATAGTATACTCAAAGATAATCTTAAATTTTTACCACGGGGTTTCACAGAGTTTAATACCGAGTTACACTGCTCTTTAACCGTGAAACTCTGTCTTTACTTCGTGTGACTCCGTGGTTTTTACCCCCTCGAGGGCGTGGATTTTTAATCTTTTAGTCTTTTATGTCATTAATTCCTGCCATGAGTAGCATGGAGTTTATACGGAGTAACACTGCAATTACTCTGTAAAAGATCATTCCGGCTATGTATTCTATTGCCTTATATATCCTGTAACTATAAGATACTGAGCTGTTAAGTAGGTTGTCATCACTATGATGGAAGAACCTGTAAAACCATGTCCGAATTTATTTATTGCAATGGCAGAATCGGAGAGTACGAACAAAGAAGCGCCGGCAAGGACAAGAACATAACTTGATGGATTGACTTTATTCTTCCTGTTTACAGCCCCGGCAAGCATTGTAAGTATGACAACTGCATATACTATTACCGGTATCCGCATTTCACCAAGGCTGTCATAGAGATAGTAAATTAGTCCCGTTCCGTATAGTATTATCAGAATAATTAAAAATGAACCTCTGCGTAATATATAATTTTCTCCCGGTGTTGTGAGAAATACCAGCAGGTACATAATATGGGCAAGCAGGAAACAGCCAAGTCCGGGAACAAAAAGGTCGGCATATTGCACCGGGACCTCCAGCAGCACATCACCTGCCCAGCTGAATAACAGCCCTGCAAGCATCATAATGTGAAATTTATTTCCGGCAGGTTTGATGTTGAACAGGAAAAGAATGATGAGTAACGGGATCATCATCATTTTAAGCACAAAAGAAGGCACGAAAGAGACGTTGTTCTCAAACAATAGAAATAATACTCCTGTCAGTAAGTACAAAATGGATAATATGGTAACTCTTGGTCTCATTTCATAGTCGCTTTCCTGACATT
>Ga0172363_10003539_pt1 | contig 12671 bp, 9 predicted proteins | sample LakKivs2_kivu2a2_FD_114541 | JGI IMG/M metagenome (GOLD analysis project Ga0172363, IMG submission 114541) | Sediment microbial communities from Lake Kivu, Rwanda - Sediment s2_kivu2a2 | ecosystem: Environmental > Aquatic > Freshwater > Lake > Sediment | place: Rwanda: Western Province, Lake... | reverse complement strand
GCCATAGCTATCGTCGAGAAGCTGCTTGAGCGGACAGGTGTGGATAGAAAAATGATCGACGAGGTCACTATGGGCTCGCCCAATCTGACAGGTGAGCAGCAGAACCCCGCCAGAACAGTCGGCTTGCTGACCTGCCCCTACGAGACCCGTGCCTTGAGCGTCGACCGCGCCTGCACCTCAAGCATGGCAGGCGCTCAGTTCGGAATTATGGCTGTCCAGTTGGGTCTGGAAGATATATTTATCGGCGGCGGTGCTGAGAGCTGCTCTCACTTCCCCATACCCCTCTGGACATTCGACACAGACATGAACAAGATGATGGAGGAGGCTATAGCCACCGGCGCGGTATCGCGTGGCCTGCCCAACCCAAAGCTGTGGGAAATCATCGACCCGGCGACACTGATTGCCATGGGCAACACCGCGGAAAACCTGGCTAAAATACACAACGTCACCAGAGAAGATTGCGACCAGTTTGCTTTAAAGAGTAATCTGGGCGCTGCCGAAGCCCAGAGAAAAGGCTGGCGCAAGAACGAGATTATTCCCCTGATGGGCAGATTTCCCGATGGGACAGAGAAAATGGTCGATTACGACGAGGACGTCCGCCCCGACACAACCATCGAGAAGTTAAGAACCCTCCCTACCCTTTATAATCCGACCGGCGTAGTTACAGCCGCCAGCTCATCCAAACAGGCCGACGCCGCAGGGGCGGCCCTGTTTATGACAAAAGAAAAGGCCAGAGAACTGGGGCTAATCCCGATGTGCACCGTGAGGTCTATAGCCTGGGAGGCTTGTGACCCTTCGATCATGGGTTATAGCGCCACACTGGCGGCAGATAAGGCCGTAAAAAGAGCGGGGGTAAAGCCAAAGGATATAGAGCTCTGGGAATCGAATGCCGCCTTCGCCGTACCGCCCATAGTTCAATGCAAGCTGCTTGGAATACCGTGGGAAAGAATGAATGTAAACGGAGATGCACTTTGCATAGGCCATCCCATCGGTGCAAGCGGCATACGGATGGTCGGCACTATGATACATGAAATGAACCGCCGCGGCGCGAGGTGGGGTTGTGCGGGTATCTGCGGTGGCTACGGCCAGGGAACCGCTATGGTTGTGGAGAGAGAGGACTACGATTGGGACGGGCGCCGTGCCTGGATGGTAAGCTAAGAGACAGTGGATCGAGCAAAAAAGTTGGCTCCCACATCTCTTCTTAAAGCTATGATAATCTGAGGAGGCTGAAATGAATCTGGATTTGACCGAAGAACAGGAAATGCTGAGAACTTCGGCACGGGATTTCCTGACCAAGGAATGTCCCAAAACTTTGGTTCGCAAGCTGGAAGAGGACGAGAAAGGCTATTCGCCCGAGCTCTGGCAAAAGATGGCCGAGCTGGGCTGGATGGGTTTGGTGCTGCCTGAGCAATATAACGGCATGGGGATGGGCTTCATGGACCTCGTCATCCTGCTCCAGGAGATGGGGCGCAATATCCTCCCTGGGCCCTTCTTCAGTACCGTGGTCATGGGCAGCCTCCCTATCCTCCATGCAGGCACTGAGGCGCAGAAAAAAGAGTTCCTTCTCAAAATAGCCAAAGGGGACGCTATTTTGGCACTGGCATTCACTGAACCCAGCGCCAGATACGATGCTGCAGGTGTGGAAACAAAGGCTGTGGCCCAGGGCGATAGCTTCATCATTAACGGCACCAAGCTCTTCGTGGAAAACGCCCATATTGCCGACTATATAATCTGCGTTACCAGGACTAAGAAGGGGACAACTCCGGAAGATGGCATTACCCTGTTTCTGGTAGACGCCAAGAGCCCCGGCATCAAATGCGAGGTCATGCCGACTATAGGCGCTGACAAGCTGTGCGAAGTCGTCTTCAAGAATGTCAAAGTCCCTAAGAGCAATATGCTGGGTAAACTCCACGAAGGATGGCCCGTGATGGCCAAGACCCTGGAGTACGCCACCATAGCCAAATGTGCAGAGATGGTCGGCGGCCAGGAAGCCGCCCTGGAAATGACCCTGGCTTATGTCAAGGAGAGAGTGCAGTATGGTAAGCCTATCGGCAGCTTCCAGGTTATTCAACACTACTGCGCAAATATGTGGATGAACGTCGAGACCAGCCGGGATATTCTTTACAAGGCCGCCTGGAATGTTGCTGAAGGTCTCCCCGGCAGCGCCTCTGAGGTCGCTGTGGCTAAGGGATGGATCAACGAAGCCTACAAATTCGTCACGGAAAGAGCCGTTCAATGTCATGGAGCTATCGGCACCACCAGAGACCACGATATAGGGCTATACTATCGGAGGGCCAAATCAGGTGAGCTCGCCTTCGGCGATACCGATTTCCAGAAAGAGCTGGTCGCTCAAAAATTAGGATTGTAGGACCTACCCTATAACTTCAATAAGGGGGAAAGCTATGGACTTCCAGTTCACTGCCCAACAGGAAGCCTTCAGACAGGAGATTCGTGATTTTCTGCGTCAGGAGCTGGGGCCGGATTGGCGGGGCGGAAAAACCCATGAAATGTTCAGCCGCGAATTCAGCCGTAAGCTGGGCAAGAAAGGCTGGATAGGCATAGGATGGCCCAAGGAGTACGGCGGCCTCGGCCGACCCCATATGGACCAGCTAGTCTTCGGCGAAGAAATGCTATATGGCAGAGCGCCCGCAGCCGCTCATATTCTGGCACAGAATATGGTAGGTCCCACTTTAATAAATGTGGGAAGTGAGGAGCACAAGAAGAAATTCCTGCCCATGATTTTGAGCGGAGAGGTCGTGTTTTGCCTGGCCTACACAGAGCCTCAATCAGGCTCCGACCTCGCATCCTTGCAGACCAACGCCAGAGCAGAGGGCGATTACTTCATTATGAACGGACAGAAGACCTTCATCAGCTTTGCCGGCGATGCCGACTACGGCTGGATCGGAGTTAGAACCGACCCCAATGCCCCCAAGAAACACAGGGGGATAAGCATCTTCATCGTCGACATGAAGACCCCCGGTATCACCACACGCAAGCTGGACACCATGTTCGACCACACGCTGTATGAAGTATTTTTCGACGATGCAAAAGTCCACAAGAGCTGCGTGGTAGGACAACTGAATCAGGGCTGGTATTATATTACCCAGGCCCTCGACCATGAAAGAGTCTTCATGGCAGCCACCATAGCAGGCTACCAGCGTATATTCGACGAGATAGTAGAATACGCTAAGTCAACGAAACGCGACGGTAAACCGATAAGCAAAGACCCTATCGTGCAGCAAAAGCTAAGCGAGATGGCAATAGAGCTGCATGTAGGACGCTTATTGGGATATCGCCTGGCCTGGCTTCTGGAGCAGGGCATCGTCCCCTACTCTGAAGCATCCATTTCCAAGGTCTTCACCAGTGAGCTTGAGAAACGCCTGGGGAATCTGGGCATGCAAGTACTCGGCCTGTACGGTCAGTTGCAGCGAGGCTCTCCTCAGGCTCCCTACGATGGATACCTGGAGTGGGAATATAGATTCTCTCCCATGCAAGCCGTTGGCGGTGGCGCTAACGAAATTCAGAAGATAATCATCGCCATTGCCGGACTCGGCCTGCCCAGATAGACCAGGCCATTAAACCGCAATCTGAGGATGAAGCTGGCTCAATGAGTAGGGCACAGTGCGCTGTGCCCCGGAGGCTCCCCGACTGAGAAATATAGAAGGTTTAAAAACCTTCTTTTTATACCATATCCTGCGGATGTGCCTGAAGAAAGGAGGAGGGTAATGCTAATCGATGCTCATTATCACCTGGTGGCTAGAGAGTGGTACCCGGAGGGATGGTGGCAGAGTGTGGTCGGAATGTATATCAACGGCCTGAAGGCGCTGGGTATGGAAATGCCCCCTGAAATGGTCATGGATACCATGATACCCTCTCTATGGGACCCTGAGGGAGAAGCATTGATCAATGACATGACCGCCAATGGAATCGACAAATCTGTTCTTCTGCCCATGGACTACTGGCTTCTCTACGGTGAGAACACGGCTACGCTGGATAAACAGCTTAAAGCCTACTCGGCTCTCCAGAGAAAGCACCCGGATAAAATAATCGCTTTCGTCACTACCGATGCCCGCAGGCCCAACGCAGTGGAGATAGTGGAACGGGGCATCAAGGATTTGGGGCTCAAAGGCGTGAACCTCTATCCCCAAACCGGTTTCTTCGTCAACGACCCCAGGACTCGCCGCCTGTTCGATAAAATCTACGAGATGGGCGTGCCGCTGACCTGCCATACCGGACAGCAGGGCCCGGCACCCTTCCGCGCCAAGTTCGGAGACCCGGTCCACCTCGACGATATCGCTGTCGATTACCCCAACATGATGATTACAGCCGGTCACATGGCCTTCGGCTGGCACGAGCAGCTTTTCTACGGATTTGGGCTCAAATATAACGTAGCCACGGACGTCTCTGCCTGGCAGGACGTAGCGAAAACTAATCTTCGCAAATTCTGCACAGTTCTCAGGCAGGCCCTGGACCGCCTGGGCAAAGACCGCGTTCTTTTCGGCACCGATAATCCCTTTGTTTCCGCCCTGATGCCCACTAAAGAGTATGCAGACCTGATTAAAGGCCTGCCGCAGAATGCACCCGAGGGGATAACCTTCACTGAGGACGAGGTCAACGCCATCCTGGGTGAAAATGCGGCCCGAATACTGAGACTGAAGAGCTAGCTACTTCCTTAATCTGCTAGGGGAGGTAACAAATTGAGCCTGAAAGATAAGTGTGCCATCGTCGGCGTCGGCATGACCAAGCTCGCCAAAAAAAATCCCGAAAAAAGCACCATGGGCTTCGCCCTCGAAGGCTGCAAGAAGGCAATTGAAGACGCCGGGCTGACCAAGGATGACGTGGACGGTCTTCTATTCGCACACCCATCCCAGCAAGGCGAGCGCCATGGCTTCTCCGGGAGGGTGGCTGACCTTCTGGGGATAACCTCAAATTTCAACGCTACCGTAGACTGCGGCGGTGCCACACCCATCGTCCTGGTGCAGATGGCCGCCATGGCTATCAACGCCGGGGTGTGTCACACAGTGGTCTGCTGCTATGGTTGGCAGAACAACCCTGTAGACGTTCCTCCCAGCCTACCCCCTAACTTCGAGTTTACCTTGACGTACGGCGAGATTGCGGCGACGCCGTTCCTGGCTCAAGTAACCCGCAGGCACATGAACGATTTCGGCACCACCAGCAAGCAACTGGGGATGGTGGCCGTCACTTGCAGGAAAAATGCCTGCCTTAATCCCAACGCCCAGTCATATGGAAAACCCATCACCCTCGAGGACCATCAAAAATCGCGCTGGATCTCAGAGCCGCTGCGCGCGCTGGATTGCTGCCCCTGGACTGACAGCGGTGGCGCAGTAGTAGTAACATCTGCAGAGCGGGCAAAGAATCTCAAGAAACGCCCTGTCTACATCAGTGGCTGGGGCCAGGCCCACGGAGCACCGCTCCTGCGCCCCTGGCGCAATCCCAAGATTTCCGATTGGCAAACCTGGACCAGGGCCAGCGATACGGCCTTCAAAATGGCCGGGGTCACCCGCAAAGACATAGATGTCGCCCAGCTTTACGATGCTTTCACTATAGTGTTCCTCATACAGTTAGAGTCCAGCGGGTTCTGCAAGATTGGAGAAAGCGGGCCCTTCGTCGAGGCCGGGAAGATAGAGCTTGACGGAGAGCTTCCCTGCAACACAGCAGGTGGCCTGCTCTCCGAAGGCCACACTATGGGCATGGGGCACATCGTCGAGTCGGTGCGCCAGCTCAGGGCAGAGTGTGGTGAAAGACAGGTGAAGAATGCGGAGATTGCACTCGCTACCGGATTCGGCGGCGTAGTCAATGAGTATCCTCCGACATTTAGCTGCTCCGCATTAATCCTGAGGAGGTAATTATGACGACAGAATTTAAGCTGCCCCAGCCGCTTCCGTCTCCCACCGAAGACTCAAAACCCTTCTGGGACGCCTGCCAGAAGCAAGAGTTGTTGCTTCAGAAATGCAGCGACTGCGGAATGTGGCGTTTCCCGCCGGGCGTTCTCTGTCCTAAATGTATGAGCATGAATTACCAGTGGGCCAAAGTCAGCGGCAAAGCCAAGGTTTTCTCCTGGCAAACTACCCACCAGCCTTTCTATCCGGCCTGGGATACGCCCTACAGTGTCGCCATTGTGGAGTTGGAAGAAGGGCCTCGCATGCACACTAATATAGTTAGCTGCAAAAACGAGGATATACATATAGATATGCCTGTTGAGCTCATTTTCGAGAAAGTAGAGGGACAGGACTGGTACCTGCCCAAATTCAAGCCGGCGTCCGGGTCAAAGACATCAAGAAAATCAAAGTGAGGAGGAGAACATGCCCGCAGTACTTTTTGAGAAGAAGGAACATATAGCAATAGTCACCATGAACCGTCGCGAAGCCCTCAATGCCATGGACGACGAGATGATGGACCAGCTTTGCGATGCCTGGGTAAAGGTTAGGGATGACCGGGATATCTGGGTAGCCATCATCACCGGGGCCGGCAAGACAGCCTTCTCCGTGGGAGGAGACCTCAAGACCTTTCTGCCCAAAATTACCCAGTCCGACCTCCGGGAGCTTCAATCAGACCCCCAGGCCGCCAAATCGCTTACCGCCGTCCTCCGCGGATTCGACCTCTATAAGCCCGTGATTGCAGCAGTTAACGGCTTCTGCATGGGCGGGGGACTGGAGATGCTCCTGGGCACCGATATTAGAGTAGCCTCTGAGAATGCCGTGTTTGCCATAATGGAACCTACCTGGGCGCTCTTCCCCGGCGGCGGCACGACCGTCAGAGTACCGCGCCAGATACCCTTCTGCCGCGCCATGGAAATGCTGCTCACAGCCAACCAGATTACCGCCCAGCAGGCTGTGGAATACGGCCTCATCAACAAGGTTGTGCCTAGAGAGCAACTGATGCCCGCAGCTATGGAGTATGCCGAGAAGATTTGCTCGAACGGCCCTCTCGCAGTGCAGGCAATCAAAGAGTCAGTATTGAGGGGACTTGCCCTCGATGCCGCCTACTCCATCGAGCGGCTGATGTCCATGATGATTTTTGGAACTGAGGATGCTAAAGAGGGACCGAGGGCCTTTATGGAAAAGCGCGCTCCCTGCTGGAAGTGCAAATAAAAGTGAAGGGCGGGTCTGCCACCCGCCCTTTTTCACCCTCGATAGTAAGATAGATTGCTTCCTGGTATTTTGGAGAAAAAGAAGGCTTCCAGCCCGGGATTCACTGCCCTGTTTCTGATTGGTGGGCCCATTGCTGACAATCCGAGTTTGTGTCTTCTCCACCCTGGCAAAATAGAGCAAACGCCATCAAGGTTGCGCTGTCATTTATTGGCCAAATCTTAGAATTGTTCATGTCGATTCCCCACACTTCAGAGCCTCCTGACATGCCGGGGAATTCAATCTGATAATAATCTCCATCTGCAACGTGTTTAACGCTTCCCTGACTTATATTTGCCGACCACCAGGGATAGATATCCTGACGGTCCGCCAGCGTTCGCTGCTGAGCAATCCTGGAGAATGAGTTCAGCACATCATCGATTGAATACGACGCTTTGCCGCTGCATCCTGCGAAAAAAATAATGCTCATGGCTAATGCCGCAATCAGAATCACCGGAAAATATCGCTTCACTATTCCCACCCTCGATCAGACAGATCTGAGGCTATGACCGGTTAACAGATATGTTGCGCAAAAACACTGGAGGTGTCAAGTACCGGCTCTCCGCCGGGCATTCCTTGAGCCCCGTCGTCTCACCAGCCTCCGGCGAAGCAGGACCCTTCCATCAAGTAAATGCAGCCCGTTTTACTTCCGCTCCAGTCTCAGGCGATACCTCTTGCCTATTATCACCGAACCTGAAATAAACAGACAAAGTCCCACCGTACCAAAAGTGAGCACCTTCCAGGGGATAACCCAGAAATCACTTGTTTGACTCTTATTGACCAGTTCCCCATTCTGATCCAGGTAGCCAATTACAATACTTGTTTTTACCCTGCCGAAGAAAGGCGCTTGCTGCCAGTTACCCTTTATTACCCCCTCGCTATTAGGCAAGATGACCATTTGCCCCAAATCCAGTTCACTGCCTCCACCCCAGGAAGGGCTGAGATGTGCCTTCGCCGCCACAGTCAAATGAACATTCCCCGAATTTCGTACCACAACCCCCATTTCCACAGGCCCTTTCTCAGCGATGCCGGGCATCGATAGAGAGACTATATCGGCATTGGCCGAGATATCTGCCTCAGTAACGCCCGGCACAGTGAGGTAGAAAAGTGATGGAATCCGTGTCGAAATGGAGATAGCACCCTGGTTAGACGAAGGTATAGCCTCGAAGAAAAGGGCAGCATAGTGTCCCCCGGGTTCCACCACAGCAGGTGTTGCGACTTCGACATCGATTTCCCTGACTTCACCGGGAGCAAGCTCAAGCTCTCCTTCCTCTATAGCCAGCCATTTCGAAGCAGAATAGCTCTCGTACCCCGAATCATAAAATGCGAAATTGCCCTCACGGTCGATGGAGAAATCCATAGCATAGACGCGCATCCTGACAAACTCATCGTCCAGATTCTGAACATTCACGGGCTGCGTAGCCTGCTCCCCGCTGTTTATGGTAAATTCCACCCAGGTAGGCCAGACTCTTATCCCGCCTTCGGCGTCTGAGGAGAGATGATTTATGCTAAGGAACGCAGCCGCTAGCAGCAATACTATGGCGCCTTTTATCAGTGTCTTCATCATTGGAATACAAAATAGAGAGCAGTAAGATGAGGTCGGACTGCCCTCTACATTATTGCTTGCGATTGATTACGGACTTCCTACTATCAAGGTATAAGTGTGAACAGCGGAATAATAGCTAGCCTGTGGGTCGTTGGACGGCTGGTCGCCGGGGATTGTTAGACTATATACTACATTTACGTTACAACCTGTCGTCGCCGAACCGTTAGTGACTACATTAGACGGTGAACCGGAGCTTCCGAATTCTGTATTTGAAGTTACATATATTGGGCCCGAATTACCGCTCGATCTAAATGTGAAATTCGCTGAAGGGATTGTAACACCCAAAAGGGAGTCCTTCAGGTCTTGATTTTTGCTCACCGTAAGATGCCAGGCGCTGTTCGCTGTAACGCCTAGAGACAGCGTCTTCTCTTGGGTTTGCCCGGGCCCCATACTACCGAAATCGAGCTGGTTCCCTTCCACCGCCCCGCTCACGATGCTGAGACTACCACCTGATGCAACATTTACCTTGGGAATCACTGAAACTGGAGACTGACCCGCAGCGCTCGATGCCCACAGCAAGTAAAAAACTAAGGCTGCAATCAAGACTACGATTAATACCAGTACACGTGACGCTGACGCCAGAGCAGAACTCATCGCTATTTCCTTTCTTTTACTCCGATTAAATTATCTTTCCAGAAAATCCTAGTATAGAATTATACAAGAATACTATTTGTCATGCAAGAGGGCTTTGTTGGGCAGGAACAAAAAAGAAGTGGGCGTCCTTGCGGACGCCCACTTCTTACACGAAACGTTCTACTCTGTTACAACCGCTGCTTCGTCCTGGCTATAATCTGGTCCTGCACCTCTGTCGCCATATCGGTGAAGTAGGCACTGAAGCCCGCAACACGGACCACCAGGCTTTGATAGTTGTCGGGATTAACCTGGGCATCTTTCAAGACCTTATCGTCAATCACATTGCCCTGGATGTGATGGATACCAAGGTCAACAAACGTTCTCAGATAGGCAACGAACTTCGACCTGTTATCGCCCTCCAGGAACTGCGGCATCCACCTCTGGTTGAATAAGTGATTGAAGGTCAGCAGCGGGTCTATCTTGGCCACCGATTTCAACACAGCGGTGGGTCCCTTCTTATCGGTGCCCGGCACCGGAGAGACCGTGCCATCGTTAAACACATCGCGGTCTTTCCGTCCATCCGGAGTTGCGCCCGTAAGTCCACTGAAACTGAAGTAGCTGGCGCTGCCGCTGCCGTCGCTCTGTACATTGAAACCGTATATTGTTTTGAAGCTGTGTATTGTCTGGCATGTCTTGATGTAGACATCCCTGGCGAAAAGGTCAACATAGTCATCGTCGTTACCGAACTTGGGGGCATCCAGGAACATCTGCCTCATTTCCTCGTGCCCTTCCCAGTTATCTTTCAGGGCCTGCAGAAGCTGCGCCATAGTGACCTTCTTGTCCTCGAATATCAGCTTCTTCATCGCCACCAGCGCGTTGGCCGTCGTTACCTGTCCCACAGGCTGCATATTGGTCTTATGCCATTTGTGCAGCTCCCTGACATCCTGGGCATTCTCGATGCATCCGTCCAGCAGAGCTGAGTTGAACGGCTGGGGCAGCCAGATTTCCTCCACGGCATCCGTTATGTTGCTGAATATCACTATCTTCTCGGTGAAGAACTTCACCTGCTCCAGATACGCCTTGATCACCTCCTCGATAGAGGTGAATGTAAGGGGGTCCTGAGTGACCGCCCCTGTCTGTTTCCCATCGAAGAACTTGTCATCTTTGCCGCCCATCAAGGCCAATTCCAAACACTTAGGCAGAGCGAAACCTACGCCGGCGATACCGCGGTGCCCCATAGGATAGCCCACCACAGCCCATCTCATACAGCCCTCGACGCACCAGTTTCTGGCGTACTCGATAGGTATCCCCTTGCCCACCAGCCACGTTACCATGAATTCATCGTTGAAGATACCATAGTGGCCCGCATCCTGTCTCATGATATCCGTGAACTTGTAGAGGAACTCGTCCGGGGTGTTCTTGTGGAGCCTGACCACCATCATGGGCTCCACCAGCTTCAGAGCCTTGACGCTGTCCATTATGATGTAGGTCAGCTCGTTGGTAGCATCGCGACCCAGTTTGTCCTGGCCGCCTATTGTTATATAACGCGGCGTGGTATGAGCGCCGCTTCCCATTATCGGCGCATTGAAGTCCGCCAGCTCTGTGAACTTAAGCCAGACATACTCCATCAACTCCTGAGCTTCCGCCGGAGTTATCTTGCCTGCGTCCTTATCCTTCTTATAGAACGGGTACCACAGGTAGTCCACCCTGTCCCCGATTCCGCTCGTCTGGATATCCATCACCCTCACCAAAAGGAACAGGAGGAACCAGGCCTGCAGCACCTCTTGGAAGCTCCGGGGCGGGTTCTCGGGCACCCAGGAGCAGCTTTCCGCTATCTGCAGCAGCTCCTTCTTTCTCTTCGCATCCTCTTCCACCGCCGCCAAGGACTTCGCCAACTCAGCATACCGGTGAGCCCACCTTATGGCAGCCTCGATGCTGATGATAACTGCCTCCAGGAACGCCTTCTTCTTCAGGAAATCAGTCGGATGGTCGCGGATCAGGTCTCTATCTTGAGTTACCTGAGCCAGTTTGTCCTGAGCTTCCTTCAATATGCCCTTTAACCCTACCTTGAATACCTTTTCGTAATTGGGCACCTGCCCCGAGTGAGCACCGTGCATCCAGACAAATACACCCTGGTTCATGTAAGACCAGTATGGTTTATCCGCCTCAGCGAGATACTTCCGCTCGGCGCCGTGCACCGACTTATTGAACCAGTATTTGTTTATTTCGTGCATCTCGGCACGCTCTTCGTCGGTCAGCATATCCTTGTAGCCCATCTCGATGGCTTTGTCCACCCAGCGAGAGTACAGCTCCGGATAGCTGATTACGTGGTCGGGTGACTTGGAGGAATTGCCGGCGATGCGGTCATAGTCATTGATATAGATGCTCATATTGTCCAGATAGTTGGCCATCGCCTTGGCTCTGCGGATGGCAATGGGCTCACCATCGGTCGCCCTGTATGCCTGGGTAACATAGCGGGCGCGCTCTATGTCGAGCTTCAGGGTCGGCCGGATATTGCTTATCTTGCCCAGCTTCTCCTGCTCTTCGACCCGGCCTGTGCGCTTGCCCATCATGGTTCGAAAACGCACCTGGTCTGCTATTATCTGTGTCAGCCTTTTCTCTTCTACAACCGCCATGTCAAGACCTCCTTATCTATGCTTAACCGAACTTGGATGCCGACATTCTAACGATTGCCGCCAGACATGTATGTGACTTTTGTCTCACCTATTGTCCGGGTCTTACAATAGCCCGACTACGTTTAAAATAGCTATTCTAAACCACTCTGATTATAACATAATAACCAGCTTCGGGCAAGCTCTCACAAGTATATCATGACATCGGCACAAGCTGTCTGCCTCCTTCAGGGCCTACCTAAAATGGGTAAGTGCAAAGGGCATTGATATGGCAGTTCGTGAATCCTTTCACTTTCACTTGACCAAACGGTAAAAAACGATTAAACTAATCGCTGTTGTTACTAACACTGAAAACATCCCGTAAATTTATTTTAAGGGGGAAAACGTGGCTGACGAGATGAAAATGGCAGTCGATATTTATGATCCCTACCAGCATCCCGAGGAATGGACTCCAGAGATGTACAAGAAGCTGGAGCAGGCCAGGGACATAATCGAGGAATGGTGGCTGCCCAACCGCAGACAATTAGACCGCTTGGGTGGTGTCATGGCGATGACAGAGATGTCAGACGTCTATTATGGCATGCACAAGCAAATAATAAACGACGGCTTCTATGGCCGGGTAATACCCAAGGAATACGGCGGGCCCGGCTGGACAGCCATGCAGTGCGGCCTGCTCTCGGCTGAGATCACAAAGATGGCCTTCACCCCCAG
>Ga0172363_10003534_pt1 | contig 12677 bp, 12 predicted proteins | sample LakKivs2_kivu2a2_FD_114541 | JGI IMG/M metagenome (GOLD analysis project Ga0172363, IMG submission 114541) | Sediment microbial communities from Lake Kivu, Rwanda - Sediment s2_kivu2a2 | ecosystem: Environmental > Aquatic > Freshwater > Lake > Sediment | place: Rwanda: Western Province, Lake... | reverse complement strand
CCTCCTTGATTTCCGTGAGGTTTGCCGTGTCCAGGAAGAGCTTCATTTTTTCCTCCCTAATCCAGAACTGTGGCTACTCGGCCAAAGCCCCCCTCATCATAGCCGCCGCAACCGTGTTGGATAGAGTTCCGATACCATCGATCTGAATGTCCACGCGATCGCCGGGAACCATGGGACCGACGCCCTCGGGAGTCCCGGTGGCGATGATATCACCCGGATAAAGGGTCATGACTCGGGAAATGTACCGAACGAGGAACGGCACCGAAAAGACCATATTCCGGGTGCTTGAGGACTGTCGCAGCTTTCCATTCAGGAAGGTTTTGATGCGCAGCCGGGAAGGATCCAGGCCGCTGGCAATGCATGGGCCGACGGCGGCAAAAGTGTCGAAGGATTTTGCCCTTGTGAATTGGACATCTTTCGCTTGCAGGTCCCGGGCCGTGACGTCATTGAAACACGTATACCCAAGGATAAATTCATCAACATCCGTTTCCTCGGACAACTGATGCGCCTTTTTTCTCATGACCACAGCCAGCTCCCCCTCGTAGTCCACTCTCTTCGACATCTCGGGCGTGATGACAACTTCGTTCGGCCCGATGACCGCCGAGGGCGGTTTGAGAAAGAGGAGCGGTTCCTTGGGCACGGGATTACCCATTTCCCGGCTGTGGGCCCGATAATTGCGTCCGATACCGACGATCTTGGTCGGCTCGACGGGGGCGAGGACTCTGACCCGGCTGATGGGAATCTTCTTCTTCCCAATCCGGAACTTTTCAAAAATAGAGCCGGAAATCGGACGGAGATTTTCCTCCTCGAGAATCCCCCAGAGGATTCTGCATTCGTGCTCGAATCGATAAATTTTTATCAACGAGAATCGTCTCTCACAGTCCCGGAGACCGGCTCCGACTTCAGACTTTCATTCCCCGAACGGTCTAGGGCGCTTATAGCATATTCATATTTTCGACCCTTTTCAACCTCCGAATCCGAGAAGGAGCTTTGCGTTTCTAACAGGCTGGCCACCTGGATGAACTCCGCTTGCCCGGCCTCTCGCCGCCAGACTTTGTAGCCGGCCAGGTCGGGTTCCCGGCCGGCTTCCCAGTTCAGGGCGATAAAACCAGGACCGCTGATGGCTGTTAAGCCGGGCGGCGGTGCGGGAGGAAACACATCCTTGGGCACGACCTCGACTGTCTCCGAATCTTCGCTTTCGACCTGAGGCTTCGACTCGATGGATGCCCGGATAAAATACCGATAGGTCCGGCCGAAGGAAAAATCCTTATCCCGGAACTCATTGGCCTTGAGGGAAGAGTCCAGCATCCGTGCGGCCGCATTCCCGTCCTCCGACCGGTAGACATTAAAAGTATCGGATTTGATTTTTGTCAATTCTTGTTCCGCCGGGGCTGCGCTCTCCCAGCTCACCAGAATATAATCCTCATGAACCACCGCGCGGACATTCCGCGGCCACGCAGGTGGAGTCATGGCTTCCGCTGAGGCAGGCGCGGCGAACGAAGACACCCGTTTTTTTGGGTCTCTCACCCGAACCGAAAAAGTCAAGACCTTGCGTCCAAAATCTTCATTAGAGAGGGGATGGGAATAGGTCAATTGTCCTACCGATTCTGGATCTTTTGAGAGGAAGGAGGCCAATTGGTCCCGGCTGATCCGAGCGAGAAGTGAGGCTTTGCCCTCAAACGCCTCCGCGGTCCAGGTCTTACCACCCCCTCCAACTGGGCGGTCCTCCTTAATCAGCCAGATTTCGACTTCGCTCACTTCAGTCAGCGGGCTCCCATCGATATAGGCCGACGGATTGGTCCAGGTCAAGATAAGCGAGGGCCCTCTCTGGATAAGCCGAAGGCTTTCGACGGTCTGAGGCACTCGGACCAAAGGCGGCTCGATCGGCCCCTTTTTACCGCAGCCCGTAATCAGGATTGGCCCGAGGATAAGGAATGGGAGGAAACCGCGCCTCGGCATTAGAGGATGAAACGCCGCAGGTCCTGGTCCTTAAGTATATCCTGAAGCTGAGCCTGGACGTAGGCTCTGTCGATCAGGATATTTTTTTTCGCCACCCCCGGCGCGGCAAAGGAGATTTCCTCCATGACTTTCTCCATAATAGTGTGCAGCCGGCGGGCTCCGATATTCTCTGAGTCTTCATTGACTTTCTCGGCGATATCGGCGATTTCATCAATAGCGTCTGGAGTGAATTCCACATGAACGCCCTCCGTCTCCATCAGAGCCCGGTACTGTTTGATCAGGGCGTTTTCCGGCTCGGTCAGGATGCGCAGAAAATCCTCCTTATTGAGCGGTGTGAGCTCGACCCGGATGGGAAACCGACCCTGGAGCTCCGGAATTAGGTCGGACGGCTTGGACACATGGAAGGCGCCGGCCCCGATGAACAGGATGTGGTCGGTTCGGACAAGACCGTAGCGCGTATTGACGGTCGTGCCTTCGATGATCGGCAGAAGGTCTCTTTGGACCCCCTCCCGGCTGACCTCCGGGCCCCGACCGGACTCGCGGCCGGCGATCTTATCGACCTCGTCCAGAAAGATAATCCCTGAGTGTTCGACCCTCTCGACAGCCAAGCGGGCCACCTGGTCCATGTCCACGAGACGCCTCTCCTCGTCTTCCATCAGGAACTCCCTGGCTTCCCTGATTTTGACGCGGCGCTTTTTTGATTTTCCGCCCAAAAAACCGGGGAGAATCTCCTGAATGTGGATGCCGATTTCTTCCACTCCCTGGCTGGAAAAAACCTCGAACGGAGGAGCGATTCGCTCTTTGACTTCGATCTCGACAAAGCGGTCATCGAGAAGGCCGTCGCGGAGCTGCTTGCGCAGCTTTTCCCGGGTTTCCAGGAATCGGTCGTAATCGCCTTCCGCCAGCACATTCTCCTTCCGCCTCGACGCCGGGAGAAGGAGGTCGAGAACTTTCTCTTCAACGTTGCTCTTGGCTTTTTCCCGGATTTCCTCGATTTTTTCCTGTTTGACCATGTCGACGGAGATGCGGACGAGATCTCGGATCATCGACTCCACATCGCGGCCCACATAGCCCACTTCAGTGAACTTGCTGGCTTCGATCTTGAGGAAGGGGGACGAAGTCAGCTTGGCCAGCCGGCGGGAGATCTCCGTCTTGCCGACACCGGTGGGTCCGATCATCAAGATATTCTTGGGTGCGATTTCATCGGCCAGCTCGGGGGGGAGCTTTCTCCGTCGGAAGCGATTCCTCAAGGCAATGGCGACGGCTTTCTTGGCCGCTTTCTGTCCGATGATGTATTTGTCGAGCTCGGCGACGATTTCCTGCGGGGTGAGTTCGGTGTCCGCGGAGACTTCCAGAACCTCACGGGGAGCTTTGGATTGGGTCACGGGATTCTCTCACAATTCTTCGACGACGACCTTGTCGTTGGTGTAAACGCAAATCCCAGCGCTGATCATGAGGGCCTCTAGGGCGATCTCCTTGGCTGAAAGGTCCGTGTGCTTGATGAGGGCGCGCGCGGCGGCCAATGCGTAGGGGCCGCCGGAGCCGACGGCGATGATGCCGTCGTCCGGTTCAACCACGTCGCCGGTGCCTGAAATGAGAAAGGAGCTGTCCTTGTCGGCCACGATGAGCAGAGCCTCGAGTTGACGAAGGGCCTTATCCAGACGCCAGTCTTTGGCCAGTTCGATCGCCGCCCGGGAGAGGTTGCCTCGGTGCTCTTCGAGCTTGTTCTCGAATCGGGAGAACAGGGCAAAAGCGTCCGAGGTGGCGCCGGCAAAGCCGGCCAGCACCTTGTCCTTGTGCAAGCGTCGGATCTTCCGGGCCGTCTGCTTGAGGATCGTCTGTCCCATGGAGACCTGGCCATCCCCGGCCATGGCCAGACGGCCCTTATGGCGAACGCAAACAATCGTTGTGGATTGGATCATCGAATGACCTTTTTCAAATCTATCATAATGCAGGCCCGGGCCAAAGTAAAGCCGCCCCAAACGGGGACATCCTCCGAGGTGCCACCCCTCAATAATATCCGGGACGTCTGCCAATATCAGGGACGCTCCCCCAGGTACCACCTTTAAGAGCGATCTCCTGAGAATGCATCCAGGGTGGCACCTCGGAGGATGTCCCCCGGATGGATATGCGACATTCTTCAACAAATGATATAATCACTGATGATGGCCCTCAGAAAAGCGGCTTTATCAATCCTCCTCGCCTTCGGCCTGCTGCCCGGATTTCCCGGCTGCAAAAAGAGCCCCACCGAGACCTCTCCTCCTATCGCGGAGCCCACCATTGCCCTTCTCTGCAGCCCCAGCACTGCAAAACCGGATGAAATCGTTTCCGCTTCCGTCTACATCAAGGGCAATCTGAAAGAAATCCGTGTCTTCGGATTGGACATGACGTTCGACGCCGAAATGTTCCGATTCCAGGAAGTCCGCAGGGGCACGCTTACAGGGGCCTGGGCGGAGGTGGACGGGAATGAGGTCGGCCCGGGAAACTTGAGAGTCGGCGGTTTCTTGGGAGGAGCGGCGGCCATTCCTGTAAAAAGTGAAGGAACACTGGCCGAAATCCGCCTCAAGGTAACCGGGACAAAATACAGCAACGGCCAGCAAAGCCAGATCTGCATCAAACAGTACACTGACGCCCTGGCGGAGTTTAAGCCGTCTTCGGTCTGCTCCACGTTCACCTTGAAAAAATGACCCCTCCGGATAGCCAATAACCTCTTGCCAAACGGGCTTCGAATCCGCCATAATGAAGGACGAAACACATTGGATACTCGGGATATTCGAAATTCTAGCGGCCACAAAGAAAGGGCAGGAATGTCGATCAAACTCCGCGAAAAGGATGGTGTCGTCGTTGTCGAACTGGCCGGAGAAATCCGGCTGAGCGACAGTTTTACTCCGACCGTTCACAGGCAGGTGGCCGAACAGCTCGCCGAGGGAAAGCCCGACTTTCTTCTCAATTTTGCTCAAGTGGATTTCATCGACAGCTACGGGATCGGTGATATTGTCGCTGCCTACCTGGCAGTCAAGGAAAAACAGGGCCGGCTGAAGCTGTCCTGCCTTTCCCCAAAAATCTGGCTCATCTTCCACTATTCCGGCCTGACCCGGATCTTGGAGATTTTCGACAGCGAAGAGAAAGCCCTCAAGAGCTTTGGTTGATATCCGCCTCTTCTCATTAGGTCCGCTATTGCCTCCCAGCTTCAACGGGGCAAACCAGAGAACATGATGGACGCTCTGAAAAGCTTGGTTTACGGCCATACGCTCAAAGCCTGGCTCATCGCCCTCGGCTTTACCCTGGTCTGCTTTGTCGTTTTGAACGTTTTAAAGAAGATCATCGGGAAAAAGGCCGCCGCCCTAGCCAGGCGCACGGCCAACCAGGTCGATGATTTTCTCGTCGAACTGATTCATCGGACCCGCTCGTTTTTCCTTCTGGCCATATCCCTCTTTCTGGGTTCGCGGCTAATCTCACTTCCAGTCTCAGTCCGCTCCGTCATTGACAAGTTCGTTATCGCCTGCATCCTGATCCAAGGAGCCATCTGGGGAAACGGGCTGTTTGAACGCTGGCGCGAGCGCCTGAAGGGCCGCAGGCGAGAACAAGGTGAAGACGCGGCCAGCCTGGCAACGCTGAAGGCGCTCGGCTTCCTGGTTCGCCTCGCCTTGTGGACGACCGTCCTGCTGATATTGCTGGACAATCTGGGCGTGGACATCACCGCCCTTGTGGCTGGGTTGGGGGTCGCTGGCATCGCCGTCGCCCTGGCCGTTCAAAACATTCTCGGTGACCTGTTCGCCTCAATGTCCATTCTCCTGGACAAGCCCTTCGTCATCGGCGATTTGATCACCGTCGACGAGCTGATCGGAAGGGTGGAGCACATCGGACTGAAGACCACGCGCGTCCGCAGTCTCGGCGGAGAGCAGCTCATCTTTGCCAACAGCGACTTGCTGAAGAGCCGGATCAGGAATATTCAGCGCATGGAAGAACGCCGGGCCGTATTTTCTTTCGGGGTTGTCTATAAGACGCCGCCGGAAAAACTGGCCGTCATCCCGGCAATAGTCCGAGAAATCATCGAATCCCAAAGTTTCGCCCGTTTTGAGCGATCCCATTTCAAGGCGTTCGGGACCTTCTCCCTCGATTTCGAAAACGTCTACTATGTCAAATCCCCGGATTTCAAGACATACCTGGACGTGCAGCAGGCCATCAACCTGGCCCTCTGCCGGCGTTTTCTGGAGGAAGGTATTGAGTTCGCCTATCCGACCCAGACGATTCTCTTCGACAGCAGTGCCAGTCAGTCGGGCAAGGAAACAAAAAACGAGGGTTAGCTCCCGGACTTCTGAAGATTCCCCTGCGGCTTGACTTCCTCGGGCTTCACCTCTGGGGACACCCGATAGGGAACGCGGGCTTCAAGAAGGTCGTTGTCGAGAAGATAGACGGCCCGGCTGCATTCCCCCCGGATGTCAAAAAAAGCCTCAGTCCCCGGAGAGGCACGGCACCTGGAAAAGCGGGCCTCTTCCACTTGATTGAGGCAGACGGCCGCCGCGGTCGATCCGAGCAAACCCTGGCGGCCGGTAACTTCGGCAACCTCCAGGCCTTTGACGTCCTCGAACCAGAGTGCGCTTTCCCAGCGATCCGAATCCGGCTTCCCCCAGACAATCTCGAGCCCGCGGATCTTGAGGTTGCGGGCCCAGCGGAATTTCATGGCATGCTCAACCTTCTGGATCGGCGCATCGGGGTCATCAGCCAGGAAGAGCTTAATGTTCTCCATGGTGATGCCGTCCAGCCAGCTCATCGGATGCCCGTTGATGAGACTCGATCCTTTTCCTCTGGCGATGATGTTCTGAAGCTTGATGTCACGGATCGATCCGGCCGGCGGCTCATTCTCCCAGTTCACCTGGGGATGGACCTCGCTGCGCTTCTTGATGTTGAAATGGAACGGGTCTCCGTCCCCCCACCAGAACCAGTCGTGCCGGAGACACTCGATCGTGACGTCGGAGATGACCACATCGCTGACATAGCCGCCGTCAAAAACCATAAAAGCGAGACCCCGATTCGAGTCGGTAATCACGCAGTTTGAGACCGTCACCCGCCGGACACAATTCATGTTGCCGTCGCAAAATTTCAGGGCCGATGAGCCCGAGGACAATCGACAGTTCGTGATCGTGATATTCTCGCAAGGCAAAGCAGGACCGAACCAGTTCATCGAGTAAAAGACGATGGCATCATCGCCGGTTTCGATGGTGCAGTTAGAGATCCGGACGTCTCTGCAGCCATCGGGGTCGATGCCGTCGGCCCAGACCGCTTCCTTCAGGCTGCTGTATATATGGACTCCGTCGATGACCAGGCGCTCGCAGCCGTAGGGATGGATCGTCCAGCTCGGCGAGCGCACAAAGCTGAGCCCCGTGATGCGGACGTCCCGGCAGCGGAGAAGAAGAACTAACTTGGGCCTGGCATTCGGCTTTGGGAAAGGCCGGATGAGCGGCTTGCCGGCCGCCTCCATGAGCAGCTGGTTATCACGGATGAAGCGGTCATCAAGGTCGTTGAGGCGCCACTCGTACTCGGCCTGGCCGTCCACGGTTCCCCTTCCCTCGATCGTGACATTGACGAGATCCTCGCCGTAAAAGAGCGCTTCCTTATCGTAGTCCGGCTGGGCCTTCGAGGCGAAGATTGTCGCTCCCGCCTCGATGAAAAAGCGCACCCGGCTGCGGAGGTGAATGGTCCCGGATGTGTACTCTCCGGGCGGAACGTAGACCATTCCTCCCCCCGCTTCAGCGCAGGCATCCACCGCCTTCTGGATGGCTTCCCGGGCATCGTGGGTTCTCTCGCCCGTCGCCCCAAACTGTTTGATGTTGAAAAGCTTCTGGGCAGAGACCGCAGGCGCATCTTGACACAAGACACTCGGAAAGACTCTGATAGCTAATGAGAAACCCATAACGGGCAAAATGATCGCCGGGAAAAATCGTCTCATGGCCTCCTCTCCTTCAAGGGAAACCCGGCCCTCATGAGTTTTATTGGCAGTTCCGCCGGCTCATTCGCTAGTAGGATTGAGTGCTTCGTCCCTCAATAACTCGATCGTCTCGTAGGCGTGTCGCAGATGAGGAATGACGATACTCCCCCCCACAATGAGAGCGACATTGAGGGCGTCGTGGAGTTCCTGGTCACTGTACCCGGCAGCAACACACTGAATGAGATGGTAGTCTATGCAGTCGTTGCAACGGAGCACGGCTGAGGCCACCAAGCCCAGAAGCTCTTTTGTTTTGCCGGAAAGAGCTCCATCCCGGTAAGCCGCCGTATCCAGATTGAAGAACCGATTGATTCCCCGATGTCCGCTTCCAAGGATTTTCTCATTCATCTTTTCCCGATAAAGTCGGAACTTTTCCAGCCGTGAGGGCATGGGCTCACCTCCTCCGGAATGGCGATCCAACCGCCATTTTACTTCTTCCGCCAGCACGGCGACAAGACCGCTCAGTCCGGTGCCCGCGCCGCTTGACTCATCTCTAGACGAACCCTATACTCAGAATCGAGGCGGGAATGGAATCCGCAATGAGGCCCTGGAAAAGAGGAGACAGAACATGAAGACCAGAATAAACTCAGTCCCGGTCGGAATTTCCCGCCCGAGGCCAAGAGACTGGGACTTCGCCCGCCGGCTCGTGGTGTTGGCTCTTGTCTTGCTCGCTCCTTCTCTTCAGGCCTTTCAAACGCAGGACAAGCCGCTCCCTTCCCGGCCAATCGCCAGCCGGGGCCCACTCCTTCCCGAGGAGCAGCGGGCCATTTCCCTTTTCGAAGAGGCCAGGAGATCCGTCGTCTTCATCACGACGCTCGTCTACCGAAGGGACTGGTTCTCGTTCAACGTCTTCGAGATCCCTCAGGGCACCGGCTCCGGATTCATTTGGGACGATGCGGGACATGTCGTCACCAACTTTCATGTCATCTACCAGGCGCAGGATGTCCAGGTCACTCTATTTGACCAGTCCGTCCTAAAGGCCGAAGTCGTCGGCCGGGCGCCGGACAAGGACCTCGCGGTATTGAGGATCAAAGCGCCCAAGGAAAAGCTGAGGCCGATTCTTATCGGGACATCCGCCGACCTCAAGGTGGGCCAGTCCGTCTACGCCATCGGCAATCCTTTTGGCCTCGACCAGACGCTGACCACCGGAATCATCAGCGCCCTGGGCCGGGAGATCGAATCTCTGACGCGAAGACCGATCCAGGGCGTGATCCAGACAGATGCGGCCATCAACCCCGGCAATTCCGGCGGACCTCTCCTGGACAGCGCCGGCCGGTTGATCGGGGTTAATACAGCGATATACAGCCCCTCCGGCGCCTATGCCGGGGTTGGGTTCGCCGTCCCCATCGACACCGTGAATCGGATCGTCCCTCAGCTCATTGCCTACGGTAAAGTCCGGCAGCCGGGACTCGGCATTCAAATTGTCGATGATTCCGTAGCCCGGCAGGTCGGCATCGAGGAAGGCGTCCTGGTTCTTGAAGTCGACAGTCGGGGTGCGGCCGCGAGAGCGGGCATGATGCCGACCCGTTATGACAGCAGGGGCAACGTTGTCCTCGGCGACATTATCGTCACCATCGAAGGCCAGCGGATCAAGAATTCGGATGATCTCTACAGAGTTCTCGAACGATATGGAGTGGGCGACGAGGTGCGGGTAGAGGTCCTCAGGGGAGGCCGAAGGCAGACCCTGAGGGTGAGACTTCAGGAGGTCTAAGGCCAGGCCCTTGACCGACAAAGCAGAAAAGTTCGGCATCCTTTTCAATCCCTCTGCGGGGAGAGGCAATGCGCTCAAACAAAAGGCTCGTCTGGAGGGCCTGCTCAGGGCTTTAGAGATTCCCTTCGACCTGGCGGTCACCTCGAGCGAAGAAAACCTGAGGACATTGGCTCGAGAGGGCACGCGTCTGTATTCATCTCTGGTCGGAGCCGGAGGGGACTCAACGTTTCAAATCGTTATTGAAGAGATTCTCCGCTGTGAGGCGGGAACGGACTTCGGCTTGATCGGGCTGGGCTCCTCGAACGATGTCGCCCGGGAATTCGACCTCGACAGTTTGGAGAAAGCCTGCCTGGCTTTGAAGCGCAAGAGAACTAAGCCCATCGATCTGGGGGTCGTCGAAAGCGACGGACATTCGCTCCGACACTTCATCGGACAGGCGAATATCGGTTTGGGCGCCCATGTCAACATGTATGTTGAGGAAATCTCTCGGAAAAGGCGGCGCTTGGCCGCTTGCCAAGGCCTGGTGGGAACAATGGGGGCCATGCACGCCTATCGAAAAAAGAAGGTCCCCCTCAAATTAGCCGTTCAGACGCACGCGCAAAAAATCGAGGGACGGTTTGTTGTGGCCGGTTTCAGCAACATCCGGTATTGGGCCACCGGCCTGCTGTTCAACCCCTCGGCCCGTCCCGACGACGGCCGGCTGGACGCCTGCCTGATCCGGGAATGCCCGTTTCTGCGACTGGGCCGGCTGGCCCTTCTTGCCCGCAGGGGGAGGCACGTCGGCGCCAGAGAGGTCAACTTCCTGACGGGCCCGGAATTCGAAGTCCATTCTGATCGGGAGTTTGAGGTCCAGGCCGACGGAGAAATCATCCGCAGTGGCCGGACCCCGGCGCTATTCACAAAAGTTCGCATTCGGACCCTGCCTCAGGCTCTCCGCCTGATTTGCTAGAGCCACATCCACCTTGAAATCCCCAAATGCCTTTGATACGATGGACAACCAGAGCCGGGATCAGCGACTCAATTCTATGTCCGCGTCGAGCCGGAATGACCAAAAAAAGAATCCTTTCTCCTTTTAAGAAAATCCACGTCAAGGCTTCCCTATTTGTTGTCTTTCTCCTTATTCTAAGCACGCTCGCCTTCTCCCTCATCACCGTGCAAATCCTGAATCGACGCATCCTCAACGAGGTCATAAAGAGGGCCGAAACTCTCTGCCGGAGCGCAGCTTCTACGGCCGGCTACACGCTGATTTCACAGGACCTCCTGGGACTCGACAACCTTGTCTACCGGATCAAGTCCACAACGCCCGATATTGCCTACATGGCCATCATTGACTTAGAAGACAAGATCTTGGTCCACAGCGACACCCGCAAAACAGGAGAATTGTTTTCCCCTGCAACCGGCAGATTGATTGAGAAGACCAAAGATGAGACGACGGTGCGGGAGGTCAGCGGACCGGCCCCGGGGCTGATCGAGGTGCGCACTCCAATCGCATTCCTGGACAAAGCACTCGGCTCTGTTCTCCTGGCGGTCGACGAGGCCGCTATCGTCGAGGCCCGGAGGGAAGCCAGGAGCCACATCCTGGCGATCTCCGCCATACTCCTTCTTCTCGGCATCGCGGCCAGCGTCGGGCTGACTTCTATTTTCACGCGGCCCGTGCGCGAGCTTTCGGCCGGTGTGGCCGAGCTCAAGAGTGGAACCAGCGGGCGTCCCCTGCGCATTTATTCCCAGGATGAGCTGGGACAGCTGACCGAAAGCTTCAACGAAATGACGGCCCTGATTACAGCTCAGAAGAACTCTTTAAGCCGGTACGCCAGCGACCTCGAAGAAGCCTATGTCTCGACAATTCGAGTGCTGGCGGCCGCCATAGACGCCCGCGACACATACACGTTGGGACATTCGACGCGAGTGGCTCAGCTCTCGGTCGATCTCGGCCGAGACCTGGGACTCAACGCCTCGGAGCTCGAGGAGCTCGAGATCGCTTGCCTCTTCCATGATGTCGGAAAGATCAAGATCCCCGATTCTATCCTTCTGAAGAAGGGCGAACTCGACATTCAGGAGAAGCGGGAAATGATGAGGCACCCGGAATACGGCGCGGAAATCCTTTCGAATGCCCGCACGCTGCTCAAGTACATTCCGGCCGTCAGGCACCACCATGAGCGCTACGATGGAGCCGGTTATCCGGACGGACTCGTCGGCCAGAAGATCCCGCTCACCGCAGCCATCATTTCCCTGGCCGATATGTATGACGCCGTGACTTCGGACAGGCCGTATCGCAAAGCCTTGAGCGAGGAGCAAGCCCAGGCGGAAATCGTCGCGCTGGCCGGAATGCAATTTGACCCAGAGCTGGCCACCCGGTTCGTCGCCCTGTTAAAACAGAGACGCCCGGCCTCGGTGTCAGACCTGGAGAGACGACTTTGAAACACCTCCTCGCCAGGCTTCTGTTGGCTTCGGCCGCGGGTGGACTCGTCTTCCAATCCTGCGCACCTGCCCGCAAACCGAGCCTCACTCCGGATATGTCGGAGGCCCACCACAGCCTGTCCGTCGGAGACTTTGAACGAGCCCTGGATTCCTATGCCACGGTCGCCGGCCGTTATCCCGAGAATCGATCCGTGAGAAAAGAATTTGCCAGAGCCGTCGAAGAGATAAAGGTCCGAGCCGACGGATTGTTCCAGGAGAAAGACTTCGCCGCAGCGGAAAAGACCTATTCCCTGCTCCTTTCGAATTTTCCAAGGTTTTCGAGTTTCGCGAAGTCGCTGTCATTCGGCCGCGGAGAGCTGAGCAGACTCATCGGTGAGTGTCAAAAAAACTTGAGTGAACGGAGGGCCCGTCAGGCTCTGGCCGAAGGCGATTACCTGAGAGTGCTGGAGGGGTTCAAGAGTCTGCCGCCGGAGACCCTTAGACAACCCTCTCAGTCCGCCGGCCTCCGCCGGATCATGGAGGAAACCCGGGACCTGGCAGGAAAGGCGGTCGCGCGCAAGGATTTTGTCGCCGCCGGCAAAGGTTATGCAGTTCTTTGGCGGG
>Ga0172363_10003532_pt1 | contig 12688 bp, 11 predicted proteins | sample LakKivs2_kivu2a2_FD_114541 | JGI IMG/M metagenome (GOLD analysis project Ga0172363, IMG submission 114541) | Sediment microbial communities from Lake Kivu, Rwanda - Sediment s2_kivu2a2 | ecosystem: Environmental > Aquatic > Freshwater > Lake > Sediment | place: Rwanda: Western Province, Lake... | reverse complement strand
GAAAAGGTGCGAACCTCAGCCTGTTTGGTGGCGCGATTAAATGGTTTTGTGCACAGAGCGGACAAACAGGATGAGGTTGTCTTTTCAGGGCTACTTTTCTTTGATTCGTTTCTTTTGGAGAAGCAAAAGAAATGAATAATAATATTTTAAAAATAAAGTCCCTAACTTACGAGTACACCAACAAGAAGATGACAGTTATGAACTATTCATAAATGTTTTATTCCACCAACAAAACTATCCTGGTATCCGTAATTTGGTTTCCGGTGATCCTTAACACCAGAGGACCGCAGTGACGGATACACACGGGGATATCAATATTATATATTCCTTGTGCCAGTATATCAGGTTTCGTAAGCATCAGCATTTTCCCCTGTGTGTCGAACACTTCAACTTTTTCAGGTTTTTCACGAACCGGGCAGGATATATACAGCTTACCGGTTGTGGGATTAGGGAATACCAGGAAGTTATTCCCTGGAAATATTTCATTAATGCCGGTGGTGTTAATAATATTAACGGCAATGGTATCAGACTGACTGTCCTGGAAGCCGTCATTAACTGTCAGCCTGATGACATACCATCCAGATGAATCCCAATCAAGTGTGACCTGTCCTGATTCCTCACCACCAATAAGGATTCCATTGCTGCCTTCAGGTGATGAAAGAAGCATCCACTGGTATGTGATGTTTTCCTCGTCCGGATCATAGCTGTATGACCCGTTAAGGCGAACATACTTACTGCTCGTGTAAATCGATGTATCATTCCCTGCAAAGGCTACCGGTGGCGTCGAGAGACGTACTTTGATCTCATCAGGCCTGCTTTCGAGATGACCGTCATTGACAGTCAGGCTCAGCGTGTATGTCCCTGTCACATCGGGTGTAATCTCAATGATCATGCTGGTGGAGTCAGACAGGCTCAATTCGCTGGCAGCAGGTTTATCCTTTATGCGCCAGAGATAGGTGAGTGTATCTGAGACTTTTGATGAGCTGGCCGCGGCAGATAAACGGGCAGTGCCTCCCACTGCCATCACCGTATCATTCCCTGCCCTGGCAAAAGGGGCTGTATATTCTGACCGGTACTTCAGTTTGAAGGCCAGCCCTTTTGAGAATACAGGTAAATCAAATGTATTGTTCCAGAATACCGGTGCCACACTGTCCTGGCTGACAACCTCCCCGGAGGCGGGAAGGTACCAGGTGAGGTCATAGTTCGCAACAGGCAGATCGCGGATAACGATCTTCGCCCCGCTGATATCAGTACCGTTTGCCGGATCATATATGTATCCGTAATATTTATCACTCGTTGTCAGACCATACGATTTCAATGTTATAGTTGGATGTGTACAAACCACTTCATAATCCCGGAGGCCCTCCTCAACCGCAAGGTCTTCATCCGAAAGGTACAGCGCAGGCATGGAGAAGAGTGATGCCCAGGAGGTCTGGAGATAATGAGACCATATCCACATGTACCTGGGCACCTGTGTCATGATGCCGTTCCAGATGGCATTCCTCTGCATATCAAAGGGCATATCAGCCCCGGCACTGGTACCGTATTCACCATTAATGACGGAATGGTTTATAAGCTCGTCCCTGAACCTCTGGTCCAGCCCAGTCTGTGTCTCCAGAAGCAGACTTTCCCCTATATACAGGTGGTATTGCAGGTTGTCAAGAGTGCTGATAGTATCAAGCAGGGCGAGCTGTTCGTTGGCAGCACTGGTTGTGCGGATATGGTCCCAGGGATCAATGGATGCCAGGTAGCGGCTCATCTCCGAGTGCCACCTGAGCACCCCGGGAAACCAGGCACTGGTCTGGCTGTTATATATCCCGGTAAACTGCACCTCATTAAAGAACTCCCAGGCAAAGAGGTTTTTTGACCAGGCCCAGCGGGCAACAATATACCGGAGCAGTTTTTTAGCCTGTGCCTTGCACTGGTCGTTGTAAAAATATTTTTCTGCCCTGTCTATAAACCCTCCGTTGACAATGTTATAGGGATTATCCGCCCACATCTCATCCACATTTTCCGAGAACATTCCATGCTGGAAAATGACCAGTTGCATATAGACGTCCCTGGCCCCGCAGAGGGTAAGCAACGAATCGGTCATAGCTGCTGCTTCCTGGTTGTAATGCCCCAGCCCGTCATAAAAGGAGTTATCCTTCCATTCCAGTGCCTGCTCCGCAAATGGTGTATGCCAGTAGCGGAATATATTTGCACCTTCCGTGGACAGATTATTTATGATCTTTGTGTAATTCCCTATGCTGTTCCAACCAATATTGATCCCCAGGGGATAAAAAGGCTCTCCTGTGGAGTAACGGTAATACTGCCTGTCAGCAGTGTCATTTCTGATGATCCCTTTGGTGCTGCCGGCTGCCACTATGAAACTGTAGTTGTCTGTCTGTGAAAAGCCGTCATGATCCTGTATCTTAAGTTTTAACAGATGAGAGCCCGCCTGGGAAGAGATAAACCTGAGCATCCATGTGCGTTTACTCTCATTCCTAACCCAGCTTCCGCTTTTATAGGAGGCAGGGATATAATAAAAACAGGGCACCTGTAAGGTATCTCCATCGGGACAGGTGATCACAGCATCGATCATCACCTCATCCGGGTCATAAGGATTGTCATACACATCATTTACGGCGAAGATGGTTTCCACCTTTTCGTTTGTCCTGGGTGAGACGGTCAGGAATACCGGGGTACCGAGCTTACTGGTTTCCTGTGATAAATGAACGTTCTCAGCCAGCACGAGTGCATCACCGGCCGGCAGGTTTATCAGCAGCAGGAACATCCATGCATATATCTTCATCAAAAACCTGACCTTATTATTTACCATGTTATTACTGATAGGTATATGGAGTTTATAAAAATTTATAGCCACGGGTACAGGGGAAGACCGCTATTAAAAACTCAATCATTATTGTGCCAGGATCCGGTTCAGATCAAGAATTTTATATGTTGACTTATCATATTTTCTGAAGGAGGAATACCTGGTAAGAACCCGGTTGTCGGGCAGAAGTTCAAAGAATGAGTTATTCAACATATTACCGGGAACATCAGAAATGAGCTTACGTTGAATCTCCCCGTTTTTTTCAATGATTACTACCTGGCTGAGCGATTTATTCCATCTTACCGGTCTTGGTCTGTTTTTCATATCAAGGATTTGCGGATTGTCATTGATAAAGAACAACAACTGATCCCCGGTTTTGTTTCTGACATAAGTGTAAAAAGCACTATCCTGTTTCCGAGCAGCATAATCTGTTCTATCCGTTCATTTCTTGATAACAATGTGCCGGGATCGGTTCGTATCGATATCTTCATGGAAGGGTCCAGCCTCACCAGGGAATGAGTCTGCTTGAGTTTATGCTCCCGCGTTTCCCAGATATAATAATCACCCCGTATATTCCCCACCAGTTTTGCTGAGTAATCCTGTCCGTTCAGGCAGGTAAAGCAGTAAGAACTCAGCAGTATTGCATAAATAATCCTTTTCATCGCATTTTTTGTATCATGAAAATATTTGCACTCCTCTTTAATCCACCTTCTCCGCCGGTCGGCGGATTCGGCGGACGGGAAGTTTGGTCAAATTCCCCGCAGCTTGCTGCGGAAAAAAGAGTCCAGAGCTTGCTCTGGGGTTTAATACCATTTTATTCCGGCCATATATCAGAAGTCTCTTGTTTATTATCATACTATTTCATAAAAATCAAATGTTGGAAGAATCTTTGAATTAACCTAACAGGGTGCTGCATTTATTTTGTAAGCATAATGTCTCAGATTAATCCACTGATTTTTAATAGTTATGGAGGTTCATCATCCGTATGCGTTTCATGGAATTCTGACATTTTTACAAAGCCTCCATTGCTGCCTTCATCCTTTTCATGCCGGGTGTATCATCAGGGGAATATCCCCAGCTTGTGCGATATTTCTTAATCATCTTTTCGAAAAAGAAAAGACTATATTTGGTAAAAAAAGTTGTTTATGAAAAAATCAGCTATTCCACGACGTCATTTTCTGGGTCAGGCAGCAGCGTTTGGTATCACAGGGGCTGTTGTTCCGACAATCCTGACAGGTTATGCCTGTGAAGAAAAACAAGATAAATCGGATAACCAGCTGTCCCCGGCAGTCCAGATCCAGTTCATGAGACCCGGACAGCTGGAAGATGTGATGCGCAGGTTTCCTGTTGTATATGTGCCTTTTGGTCTTATCGAGTGGCACGGGAGACATCTTCCTCTTGGCAACGATGCCCTGAAAGCCCATGGGATACTGGTAAAATGTGCGGAACAGTTTGGCGGGGTGGTGTATCCTCCCGTCTATTTCCCTTCAGCACAATATGTGATGGACAGTGATGACCTGGTGCCGGGTGATGCATGGAAAGTGAATATGCTGACAGAACTCTTTAACCGCATTAAGGATATGGGAGCACGAGTGATCATCGGCGTTTCAGGCCATAATATTATCCAGCAGATCCGTATGATTGATAAAGCCTTGGAACCGGTGGTGGCTGATGGTACAATCACAGGAGTAGGATTATGGGAGATCACTCTGAGCGCAGGGGAGGAGTCGAGCAGTGATCATGCAGCCAAGTGGGAGACTTCCAACATGATGTTCTTCTATCCCGAACTTGTGAATATGTCTGAGCTGGGAACCGGTCCCCTTGCTCCGGATATGCAACCACCTGACGGGATCGGTGGCCTGGATCCAAGGGTTTACGCTTCCGCTGAGGTAGGGAGGCGGAATGTTGAACTGGCAGCTGAAGCGATCGGGAAAAAGGCAAAAGAATTACTCGAATCGTTACCGGAAGATAAGCGTGTGTTCAACAAACCATGTCTCTGCCCGGGGACATGGTGGATGATATAGGAGAGATTTCATCTTCCAATAGATGAATCCCATCCCTGCACCAAGCCCAAGAAACATGTCCTCCGACAGTGGATGGTGATGATGATAAAATATCTTTGCCAGGGAATTTGTCTGGCAATGATAACCGTCCAGGGGAGGACAATTATCAAACGGTTTGATATCCGTTTTATAATTCATAGTCAGATCCTCCATTTCTTAAAACTTATTTAGGGGAATAAGTGGTTTATAACCAGGTTTTTAAAATAACTTATCCGGACTAAATCCGGAAAATAACAGGATAAAGGCAAAAGTATCATAGAGTCCATGTGTCAGTATCGATGGCCATAAATTTCGTTTACTGAATAAATATATAAGACCAAAGCAAAAACCGATTATACCGGTTAGGATCATGCCTGTAATGCCCTGGTACATATGACCAAAGGCTGTCAGGGCAGATGTCAGTAACAATGACAGACCCCATCTGATACGATCATTAAAGAGATGGTCGGGCAAGATCTTGTACAAGGCATTCAGCATAAACCCGCGAAACAGCATTTCCTCCCCAAAAGCCCCGCAGATCCAGACTATCAGCAGCCCAACCAGTAATGCATTGATATTGCCTTCTAGCACATTGAATGCCTCCAGGTTTGGTGCCTCTCCTGTCAGGGATGTAATTACCGGGCGCAGTATATACGACAACAGGATTAATGCCAGTGTGGCAATTATTGTGATGATCATAACTTTCAGTAAACAGGATGGTCTTTTTAGCCCGACATGGGTCCACTTCAGTTGCTGTAATCTAAGACCTTGCCATGCCAACAGTACACTCAGCAACAGTCCCGCCAGCAATAAATTTCCTGACTTCAGTAATACAGCTGACGGAAGGAGTATAATGATTACCTGGAGCATGATGCCCGGCCTGCTCTTCCAGAATGATGACGATCTGATATTTTCTTCTTTTTTTGTGATCATAAAGTTCCACTATAACAATTTATTTTTGATCCTTAATATTCCAATGCACCTGTCTGCATGGTCATTTTCCATTCACCACTGACCTTTGTATAGATTTTGCATACCCTTCCTTTCCAATGGCTGGCGTTATTTTCTTTGTCGATCCATAGTGTATCAATATCGACGACGGCAAAAGCTCCATCTTTCTCAGCAGACACAACGATCTTTTTGATTTCCCGGTTATTATGAACCAGGTTGTAATTATCAAAAAGATCCTGCCATCCTTTGCTCCATCTTTCCTTATCAAATTTACCCAGAACAAGCTCCCATTCCATAGGATCGTGGGAATGAGGCGTCTTGGGCCAGGGCCATACCATATCAGGGTGAAATACGGTTATCAGCAACTCCACATTCCGGGTATCCCAGGCTTTCGTTTCCCTGTCGACGATCCCGGTTATTTCAGATTCTTCTTTTGTCATATCATGCATAGGTTGATTGAACTAATAACTATCGTTCCGGTCTTAAACAGATTCAGATAACCAATGCGAATCCCCCATTCTGAGCCATGGTAACCTCCAAATTTTCATCCGGGGAACAGGTTTTTTCTTTCACCGTGCACGTTTCCCGGGCATGCTCACCATCACAGTAAAGTTTTACACCGGTGACTGCCTCCTTCAAAAAATCCAGCTTCAGTGACACTGTTCGTTCAGGTCCGGCATTAATACCTGCCACAAACCATTTATTACCGGCCCGGCGGGCAATGCAAAAGAACTCTCCCGGGTATCCGTCAAGGAATATGGTCTCATCCCAGACCGAGACAAGCTGTTCCAGAAATCCTTTCGCCGGAGACCCGAGGTAATATTCAGGTTTGTCGCACATACAGAGCCAGCCCGATTCCACTACCACTGACATAGCCAGCTCATGTGCATAGGTAGTCACGCGGCGGGGATGAGAAAATGCAACAGGAGTGTAATCCATTGATCCCACTACATTGCGAGTATAAGGCAGTGTACAATTATGTTCCGGTGTGGGGATATCATTATCCGGGGCAAACAGGTAATATTCAGCTCCCTTGACTCCTTCCTGGGTGGCTATATTCGGATAGGTGCGGCGTTCACCCCGTGGCGGATAATCACCATGAAAGCTTACCAGCAGCTTATACTTGAGGGCATCCTGCAGGCATGCTTCACGAAAAATCATGGCTTCCTGGTTCATGCTGTTTACGAAATCTATCTTAATACCTTTGATGCCAAAATCACGGTATTTGCCAAAAATATCAGCCCGTTTTTCAGGAGTGTCCAGGTTCCTCCGTTCATCCCATCCATACACCGAGATATTCCTGGATGCTGCATAATCCACTATGCGTTTTATCCAGGGCGTGCTCCGCCATTGTTCAATGGCAAGGTCCCCGGAGCCGATCAGAGACACATCGAATTCAATAAATTTCCAGTTCATGGTTGCTGCAAGATCAATATAGCTTTTCAGGATATTTGTGTCACCGTTTGCCAGGTTATTACCCCACCATGGAAATACGGTGACCCCCGGTTCACACCATGTATAGTCTCCTGCCGCGGGTGGTGTGCTGAGAGCTTCAATAAGTGTGGACTCTACAATGGGTTTCGGAGTACTTCCCACCAGCAGCACCCTCCATGGTGTTTTCAGTCCTGGCTCAGCAATGATGGCATCTTTTTCTTTATCAGTGAGGGAGGTATAGTTTTGCCGGGAGTTGTCAAACAAATGACTGTCAAGGGGATAACGGGTTACCACTGAAAACGTGTTGCTGCTGTCGCTTCTGTAAAGGCTGCAGGCTGCATACCTGTACAGTACATCGGCTTCGTGTATGAGAACAAATTGGCCGGAAGGGGTGTGACACATCATTGGCATGGCATATATTGCCAGCTTCATTGTGTCGGTCAGCCGCCTGAGGTAATATCCTTCGTTATCGATACGATGACTCATAGCCCAGGCAACAGTACCGTGAGGAAGCCTGAAGCCGCTGACCTCCTCTGCCAAGGTGTCGGTCTCCTGGTTAGGCAGAACATATCGAAAGGCTATCCCGTCATTGGACGCACTGAATACCAGTTCCATGGTTTTTCCGGAGGAGTTTCTGACCTGTAAGGTAAGCTGGTTCGCCTGATAAATGCACTTTTTCCTTTTACCGGTGGTCAGTACAAAAGTATCGCTGACAGAGGAACGATCACTTCGCGTTATATGTAATCCGGCTATAAAATCAAAACCGGGACTTTTCAGCCGGATACCAAGTGGTGATTCGTTAATAAGGAGAGAATCATCCAGGAATAGCTTATAGGCTATTTTTGAATCCTTCAGGTACACGGTAGCCTTAATGTTGCCCTCCGGGGAGCTTAAATCATAACGGGATGGGGTGCAGGCAGCAAAGATTACTGTCATTATTACGGTAACTATTTTGATAGTGTTCATGACTCTTTACAATTTTAACAGTTATTATGTCCGGGATCAGGAATGTAATGTTTACTGATACATGATAATTTTGTCTGACAGGTCTTTTCCGCGATCGGACATCCGTCAGGGTTCTTATGTATAAAGATATGAAGTTCTGGTTAAATTTCAGGATGATACAACACCCCCGGCCGGGGGTGTTGTATCATCCTTGTAGGGTTATTATATTACCTTCTGGAGGAAAATTATAGATTATATCCCGCCGCGTGAGCGGTGGGAATATAATGATCTTTCACCAAACCTGAAATCCCGCCGCGTGAGCGGTGGGAAAATAATGACCTTTCACCAAACCTGAAATCCCGCCTTTTGTGGCGGGATTTCAGATAACAAAAACTTTTGGTATTTTTAAAAGAAATGATACCCGAAATCCATATTCCGATATTTATTGCATGGATATAATCCAAGAACCATTTTTGCATAATAATTAATGAATTAAAAGGCTATGAAATGTTACCTCTTGTCCATAGGTTTACTGGTTTCATTAATACTAACCAGCGCCCAGTCCATAAAGACTCTCGACCTGTCAGGTACCTGGAAGGTTACCTGGAACGAGGGTGGTCACGGACCACAATCGATGGATGCGTATATTCACAGTGATCCTGCAATGGATCCTGCCCGTTTTCTTGATGTCCGTGTGCCACAGGAGCTGCACCTGGCGCTGCAGCAGGCTGGTCTTATTGAAGATATAAATTATGGGATGAATACCCTTAAAGCCCGGTGGGTGGCAGAAAAATACTGGCTTTATGTAAAAACATTCACAGTACCTGATGAGGCTCTAAAACAAAAAGCATGGCTGGTCTTTGACCAGCTTGATCTGAATGCAACGATACTGCTTAATGGCATGCAGGTGGGTACACATAACTCTGCTTTTGTCCCATGCCGCATTGAGGTGACAGGGAAGCTGAGGAATGGCGAGAACCTTCTCCAGGTAGCCATTGAGAGCGGACTGTACGGGGTAGCAGATAAAGATGGCGGGGATTACCTGCGTGATATGGGTGCAGCACTCAACAAACGGCACTGGATGCGTAAGCCCCAGTACCAGTTCCTGTGGGACTGGAATCCCCAGCTCATCAACGTAGGTATTACCGGACCGGTGCGACTCGAATGGGCCTCTGCACTCCGGCTTGACCAGGTTGTGGTTCAGTGCAACCTGTCTGACGATTTGCAGAAAGCCATACTGGTAGTGAAAACTTTCCTGGAACTATTCGGGCAGAAGGAAGACATAAAAATCAGAACCACAGTGGTCGAAACCGGAGAATCAGATGTGATCAATGCAGACCTCAGGCCTGGACTGGAACCCTATACCTGTACTGTTGAAATGTCACACCCCCGGCTCTGGTGGCCGGCAGGACAGGGTGAGCAGGCACTCTATACCCTTGCAGTCGAAGTGTTGCATAACGATGTTGTACTGGAAAAAAGGACAATCCGGACAGGTATCAGGAGTATCAGGATTGACCAGTCGCCCCATCCTGTTGAAGGTAACTACTTCACTATTATCGTCAATAACCGCAGGGTGTTTATGAAAGGGGGTAACTGGGTGCCTCCTGATATGATTTACAGCAATATCAGCAGGGAGCGTCTGGATACCCTCACAGATATGGCATTGCAGGCAAATTTCAACATGCTGCGAATATGGGGCGGGGCTATATGGGCAGGCAATGACCTGCTGAGCCTCTGTGATGAAAAAGGTATCCTGGTATGGCATGACCTGCTTTTTGCCTGCAGCAAATACCCGGCCGACAACAAGGAATTCCATGACCTGGTGAAGCAGGAAGTGCAATGGGGAGTCCGTGAGTTCTCCCCTCATCCTTCCCTGGCTGTGTGGTGCGGAAACAATGAGAATGAGGTAGGTACTTTCTACTGGGGATGGGACACATACGGGGAAATTATGCCGGATTACGGCCTGTATCATCATACCATACCTGTGATCATGCAGGAGGAAGATCCTTCCAGACCATACTGGCCCAGCTCACCATACTCAGTGGGTCCTGTCAATCCAAACAGCCCGGTGACAGGAGACCAGCATCCCTGGGATGTGAGTCTTGGAGCTGCAGGTCCGGATTTCCGGGCATACCGTACCTATGCCGACCGCTTCCCGAATGAAGGCGGGGTGCTGGGAGCCAGCTCCCCTGCTACGCTCAGGCAATTCCTCCCAAAGGAGGAACAGTACATACGTTCTTTTTCCTGGGATCACCATGATAATGAGGTTAATTTCTGGAAACCCGGGCCGGGTTTGAACTACCAGCTTACGGAATTCTGGTTGGGGAAAAAGGCTGAGGACCTGGGTTTCGAAAAGTATGCACTTGCCAGCGCCTTGCTCCAGGCAGAAGGACTTATGGAGTATATCACCAACTACCGGCGTCGTATGTTCAGCACCTCTTCGGCTGTCTTCTGGATGTATGACGACTCATGGCCTGTCACACATGGCTGGACAATAGTGGACTATTATTTGCGGAAAAAGCTGGCTTACCATCCTGTACGCCGGGCATACCAGCCGGTCACCACCGTGGTGGCACTGGAGAACGATAGCATAAAAATACTTGGCGTAAATGACAGCCCTGAAGCATGGCAGGGAACAGTTCACTACGGGATCTTCCGCCTTGACGGAGGGATGCCGGTGAATGAGCAACGTGCAGCTTTCATACCACCCAACACATCAATAATTCTCGCTGCCATGCCTGAAACGCTCTGGAACCAGGAAGAAAGGAATGTTAGCGGCGCCTTTGGTATCCTTGAAAAGGATGGAAAAATGATCGCACAGCACCGGCTGTTCACTGCGAAGTTCAGGGATATGAAATTTTCAAAACCAGCGGTGAAGATCACCAGGAGCAAAGATACAATCACCTTTCTGTCGGGCACATTTGTATGGGGAGCATGTATTGATACGGATGGCGAAAGGAAGCTGGCCGACAACTGCTTCGACCTGTTGCCGGGAGTACCCTATACCATAAGGTGGACAGAAAAAGAAAACCCGAAAATTGTCTTTACAGGGAACGATCTGTTCTGATTTTCCGGATCAACGCTCCGAGTTTAACGATGCTGTCACGATCGGCTTCCCGGTAATGGCCGGTCTTATCGGGGGCTGTTGAAAGCAGGATATTGCTGCCGCCTCTGTCATAATTTTCCTTTATATATTTGAACAGGCTGTCCACCGGGTAGAACCTGCTGTCGGGAAAGGTGAACCAGACAGAACCTGGCATCAGCCCGTTTCCCAGGGTGCGCTGGTCACATCGCTGTGAGGTGATCTCGTATTCAAAAGGCAGGTAATAAGTCTTTCCCATTACTGTCCTTATTGGATTATGTCCTTCCACCGGAGGGATACGTTCCTCCCCGTTGAGGATATCCGTAGGGAAAAAATTGATCTTTGTACCATCCTGGACAAACTGGTTAAAATGAACAATGGCATCAGGATTGATATTCCTGATCAGGTCATACGTTTCCTGTGCCGAAAGGGTGGTATCTGCCCAGCTCTGCATGTCAAGCCAGAACCCGTAGATCTCCCCGTAGTTTGATGCCAGTTCGCCCAGCTGTCCCTTTATGATCTCCGCAGGGGATGAATTTACCAGCTCTTCCCTGATGACAGGGTTCCAGTCAGCCTGATTCCAGTTTTTATTTCCCCACAGGCAATAGTACAGGCAGGGTTTAATGCCGAATTTACGGCACGCATCAGCAAACAGTTTTACCACGTCATGCGGATAAGCACTGGAAGCCACATCAAAGCTCGTATATCTGCTGTCCCACAAACAGAAACCTGAGGTGTGGCGAGTGGTCAGGACTGCATAATTTATACCGGCTTCACGGAAAGTGGCCATCATGCCATCAAAGTCAATGCTCTGGGGATCGAATCTTTTCGGATCGGTGTTTTTCGACCATTCCTGTTCCATGAAGGTGTTGTCATTAAAATGCACGAAAGCTCCAAACCACAGGTTTTCCCATTCAGCAATCCGTGCAGTACGCTCACCGGCAGGCATGAAACACTTCTCTTTACTCGTTTCTTTGCAGGCGGGCAGACAGGCAACCACCAGCAGGACAATCAGGGATATTCTTATATTCATGGTTGTTGTATTATTGTTTTTCGTCTGAGTTTATTTATGTCTTATCCATTGTTTTCTCATAATCCCCGGGCAAAAGTTGATAATGACCCGTCCCCAAATCATGGTGCCGTTTCAAACAGTCCTTCAGCGAATGCAACCATGAATTCCCTGTCTCCCTTAGGGTCATTGTCACCACCCATAATCCAGAACAGATTCTTACAGCCTGCGAATTTTCTGCCCAGGTATTGTCCGTATGACCTGTTCTTCTCTATTCCGTTTTTTTGAATCCACCTTCGCGTTCCGCTTGTGCCTCCGCTAAAGCTTCGGCGACACGCGGACGGCGGACGGGAAGTTTGGTCAAATTCCCCGCAGCTTCCGCGAGCGCTGACTGTGCCTTCGCGTAGCCG
>Ga0172363_10003528_pt1 | contig 12696 bp, 10 predicted proteins | sample LakKivs2_kivu2a2_FD_114541 | JGI IMG/M metagenome (GOLD analysis project Ga0172363, IMG submission 114541) | Sediment microbial communities from Lake Kivu, Rwanda - Sediment s2_kivu2a2 | ecosystem: Environmental > Aquatic > Freshwater > Lake > Sediment | place: Rwanda: Western Province, Lake... | reverse complement strand
GGCCGTGACCAGCGGCACGGTGCTCCCCACTTCGCTCAAGGCGGGCGGAATCTTTGGCACGCTCCGCGAACACTATGACCTCGTGCTGGTCGATCTGCCCCCACTGGGCACCAAGCCCTCGGTCGCAGAGCTGACGGCCTTTGCCTCCGCGGTTCATCTCGATCGGCTGTATCTGGTCGACGATCTGCGCGATCACGACCGCGACGCACTGGCCAGCACCTGCAACAAGCTGGCGCGCGCGGGCCTCACCGTGGCGGGCATCATTGAAAACTTTGCCGCCGGGCCGGATCATCCCCGCGGCGCGAATCATCCGGGCGTCCGTCGACCGGCGGCCGTCGGCTCTTAAACTTGCTGCGGGGGGAATGCGGTGTACGAATCGTATTGGCAATTGCAATCGCGCCCGTTCGGGAATTGCACGGACGCCAGGTTCTATTACCCCAGCGAAGTTCACCAAGGCGCGCTGCTCAAGCTGCGCTACACGGTCGAAAACCGCCGCGGGGCAGCGCTCCTGGCGGGTGCCGCGGGTGTGGGCAAGACGCTGCTCATCAACTCACTTCGCCGACAGGTTAGCCCCAACTGCACGCCGTTCGTCCATCTGGTGTTTCCACAAATGTCCGTCGGCGAACTGCTCAACTACCTCGCCGCCGAGCTGGGAGCCTTGACGACCACAACTTCGGCCACCACGGTTGACGAAAGCGTACGCCGTATCCAGAAATTCCTGGAAGATAACACCCGCAAGGGCTCACACGCCGTGGTGGCGATCGACGAAGCTCAGCTCCTGCTCGAGACGGAGTCGCTCGATACGTTGCGGTTGCTGCTCAACTTCGAATCGCAATCGCAGCCGGCACTCACCTTGATCCTGGCCGGACAACCGAACCTGCTTCCGGCGATTGCTCGCTTGCCAGGTTTCGAAGCCCGGCTTGGCGTGAAGTGCCTGCTCAGGCCTCTGCACCTGGAAGAGACCGTGAGCTATGTGAACCATCGCATGCAAGCGGCCGGCGCCACGCGCGAGATCTTCAGCAGCGAGGCGCTCGCCACGCTGCACGAACTGGCCGGCGGCAATCCGCGGCGGATCAACCGGCTGTGCGACCTGGCGCTGCTCATTGGCTACGCCGAGGAGCAAGTCCGGATCAATGCTCCCCAGATCGAGGCCGTGTGCAACGAGCTGGTCACGGTCGCCCCCGAGTAGCCATGGCGCAAGATGCTACAATCGGCTGATGTGAGTGGCGCTTCTCGAACGCGTGATCTGGCGGTCTCCTCGGCGGTTGCGATCTGCTGCGCGCTGCTGCTCCTCCTCACTTCTCCTGGCATCCCCATCGTGTGGGATGAAGGAGATACGATCTTCCGGGCCGAGTCCCTGGCCGCTGACGACGGGCCGTGGCCCTACACCACCGTGCGCGAAGGGCATCCGCCGCTCTCGGGCATGCTCGTGGCGCTGGGCGAGCGAATCGCCCCGAACTGGCTCGCCCCGCTCACGCGCTATCGATTCGGACCTTGCCTGTTCTTCGCGCTGGCGGCCGGGGCGATGTTCTACCGCCTGCGGCGCGACTACGCGCTGTGGATCGTGCCAATCGTGGCGGTGGGCGTGCTACTCGGTATTCCTCGCTTATTTGCGCATGCTCATTTCGCCGCGCTCGACGGCCCCCTGACCGCGGCCTGGGTGCTCGCCTGGGCTGCGTTCGCGCCGGCGCGGCGCTGTTGCTACTTCGCCCCGCTGTTGGGGCTTGCGCTCGGTCTGACGCTCGCAGCCAAATTCACCGGCTGGTTTGCGATTGCGCCGTTCGTCACCTGGGCAATTCTGTATCGCGATCGGGGCGCGGCGATTGCCTTGGCAATTGCGATTCCCGTGGCAATCGTGGTGTTCATCGCCTTGAACCCGCCCCTGTGGAGTGAACCGCTCGCCGGCATCCGAACCTTCTTCGAGCTGAACCTGGGCCGAGCGGATCACCGCGGCCTCAACATCACCACGCAGTTCTTCGGCCGGATGTACGATCTCGATCATCCGCTGCCGTTCTACAACACCCTGGTCTGGACGCTGATTGTTGTCTCGCCGATGTCACTGGTGCTCGCCGGCGTTGGTATCGTGTCCACCGTGCGGCGCTGGCGGACCGATCCCATCTCGATGCTGCTCGTCCTGCAATGGTTCACGCTGATTCTCGTCAGGGCCACGCCCTGGGCCCCGCCGCACGATGGTATCCGCCTGTTCCTGCCGAGCTTCGCCTTCCTGGCAGCGCTCGCCGGCGTGGGAGCGGGCAGGGGACTCTATCGCGAAACGCTCTACAGCGCGGAAAAGATCGTCGCTCAGGGCTGGGCCAAGGTCACCATCGGCATCGTCCTCACGATGGGTACCGTCGACGCCATCAGCTACTTCCCGCACGGGCTGTCCTTCTACAACCGACTGATCGGCGGTCTGCGCGGCGCGACGTCGCTCGGCATGGAGCCGACCTACTGGTGGGACTCGCTCGACGACGATGCCCTCAAGTGGCTGGCTCAGAACACAGGCCCCGGCGAGAAGATCGCCTTTGCTGCCGCGCCGCCGAAGAACCTCGAGCTACTCAAGCGTTGGGGCCGGCTCGTCCACGTGCCGACCGATCAGGGTACCTTCCGCTGGTATGTGATTCAGCGCCGCCCCAGCGCCTGGTCGCCCGTCGACCGAAGACTGATCCAGCAGGCCAAGCCGGCCTATCAGCATACGTTCAAGGGAGTCCCGCTGCTCGACGTCTACGACTATGCGGACTACGAACGGCTAAAGGCCGAAGGTCGCTAGCCCCCAAGCCCAGGGAATGCTTTTCCTGGGTTCGAGCGGCGTCGCATGAGAACCAACCCAGGAATGGCAATTCCTGGGCTTATTCAGTCGCGGTTCCTTTCGGAAACGATTGATACAGGTCGAGATCCTCGCGGTCGCCCATGATCGCAAAGACCTTGCGAATCTGTTCATGCCCTTTGGCGATCCGAAAACGGCTGTCGCGGCCGCGGCTCTTGGCGCCCAGGACGTAAAAGTCTGGCTCGGCGGTGATGACGCCCTCTGGGGCGACCGTTCGTACTGCGCCTGTCGCTGCTGTGCGTTCGAGCTGCAATTCGTCGAGCATGGCATACTCGCCACGATACCCGACGTTCGCCACGATGCGGTCGAACTGTTGCTCGGTTTCTTCCCCGCTTAGTCGCACACTGAAACGGTCGAGATCGGCATGCCACGAGACGCTGCACACCGTTTGCCGCGGCAGATGCGTGACGTGGTTGGCGTCCCCCTCGGCAAGTTGCCGGGCACGTGCGTGCAATCGGGCGGAGGCCGTCTGATCGTAACCGGCCGCGGCTCGTTCGGAACCTTCCGGGGGCGTACGCGTCAGCCACGTAATCCAGGTATCGGACGTCTGCGAGGCCAGTTCCGCGAGCGAAACCAAGGTGCTGACGGCCGAATCGCCATCGCCCACCAGCAGCACACTGCGTCCCGCGTAGCGGCCGCGAGCGCTTCCCAAGACATCGGGCAGGCCGTACTCGATGTGCGATCGGGCCGCGACTTCTCCCGCCGCGGGCAACCCGTCGGCGCCCAGCCAGTTTCCGCACCCGTACGTGCCCGTCGTGTCGATGACCGCTTCGGCCGTGAAGAGCTTCTCTTGCAGGTGACCGCCAGCGTCGCGCTGGCGAACAAGCAGGCGGAAATCGCTGTCCGCGCGGTCTTCGCTACCAACCCCTTCCCCGCGGAGCCAACCTTCGCGCCCGATCGCCAGCACCTCGGCATGCACGTGAAGGCCGTCGGCGATCAGATCCGACTTCGCCAGGGGCACGAGGTATCGCTCGACAAATTCGCGACCAGTAAGAAAGGCGTCGTCGGCCGGAGCTTGCCACTGCGAATCTTGGGCTGCCAGCGCCGCCATTGCGAGCGGTGAACGGTTCTCGCCGAAGGGCGTGAACATCCGCACGTGCCCCCAATATCGCAAATGCTCGGCCAAATCGCCGCGTTCGAACAGGTCGACGTCGTAGCCCAGGTAGCGGGCGTAGAGTGCCGCTTCGAGTCCGATAGGACCCGCGCCGATGATTGCAATCCTGGCGGGGGTGTCGATGGCCATGCGAGAATCCGTTTAACTGGCAGTCGGGGTTTAACTGGCAGCCGTGGCCTCGGCGCCGGCGTGGCGATCGGGCTGAAACAGGCTGAGATCAATCGTGGGCAGCTTCCCTGCGAGCAAGTCGTTGATCACGATCGCGGTTCCTGGCGAAAGCTGCAGGCCGCTGCGAAAATGTCCCGCTGCGACAAAGGCATTCTCCAGTTCAGGAATCTGTCCCAGGTAGGGCAGCCCGTCGCGCGAGGCCGGTCGCAAGCCGGCCCAGCTCTTTTCGAGCGTAGCTTCCGACAACTGGGGAACCAGGCTCGCCGCGAACTCGATCAGCCCGGCAATGGTGGCTTCCGAGGTCGAGTGGTCGAACCCCGCGTCTTCTTCTGTTGAACCGACAATCACGCGACCATCGAGCCGTGGCACCAGGTAACGTTTCCCCTCATTGACGATTCGCGAGAACAACGGCTGCTCGCATTTGAGCAGGGCGATCTGCCCGCGGATCGGTTTGATCGCCAACCGCAGCCGAAGCTTGCGGGCGAGAACCGTCGTCCAGCTCCCCGTTGCCAGGCAATACTGTCCGGCGACGAACCTGTGGTCCACGGTACGCACTGCCGTGATTCGCCCCTGCTCGATCTCAAAATCTTCAGCGGCGGCTTCAGGGATGATCTCCACCCCACGCTGCACGCAAGCCGCCAGCATCGCCTTGAGGTGCCTGGGATTGCGAAGCTGACATTCACCTGGCAAGTAGGCCGCCTCGACCTGCTCACCCAAAGGTCGCAGCGCCGGCTCGATCCGCATCAACTCGTCGCGCGGAAGCGGCTCGATCGCAACGTCCTCGGCCACTGCCCAGGCGTGCAATTTCCCCAACTCGTCGCGGGTCTGCCCATCGCGCGCAAGGTAAAAACCTCCGCACGGCCGGTAGCCGTTGTCGATTCCGGTCGTGGCTTGAAACTCTGCCGCCCAATCGCGGTGCAACTGGTTGCTGAGCGCCGTCAGTTGTTCCAGAGGATTGGCCGAGTGCTCGCCGGCCGGCGGCAGAATGCCCGCGCCTGCCCACGAGGCCTCGCGCGCCGGCTGCTGCGCGTCGATCAGTTGGACGCGAAGCCCACGGCCAGCCGCTTCGTAAGCGATCGAAAGGCCGACGACGCCTCCGCCGATCACGAGCAAGTCCGACATCGCAGGTCCCCAATTGACGCAAACTGTGCAACTATCGCGAGCTAAGAATGGGCCATTGTATCGGTTTGCCAATGCCACGACGAGCGGCTCGTTCGAACGAAGCTCCCCGCGGTCGGGATCTCAAGGTTCTAATTGGCTTTGCGGTGCGCGAGCAGCCGCCGCAGCAACAGTTCGTCGATTCGGCCGCGGAACCGTTCGCGTCCATCGATCACCACGACCGGCACGCACTCGTTGTAACGCTCGCGAAGTGCCGGATCGGCGTCAATGTCCACCACTTCGAACGACAGCATGTTCCGCAAGAGCACGTCGGCGGCGATATCGCACAGATGGCACCCCTCGCGAGAGTAGAGCGTGATGGATTGCATAACCCGATCTCCTCAAATGGCTTGTCTCTAGCGGAAATTAGCACCCCGGGTGCCGGATTTGCATGGATCGAAGCTGGCCGGGTGGGCTGCTCTGCCGGCCGTCGCGACGTACTCTTTCCGGAGTGCAGTCCCCAAGTTATTGTCACAATTAGAACCCGGCCGGTGAAGGTCGCGCCGCAGGATTGGCGGCCCGGCCGTTGAATGAGTGGAGTTTCTCGCACTCGTCATTGCCGTCGGCGGTCACCGTCCCGCTCTCGAGTCTCATGGCCAAGTTCGCGGTCGACAGGTTTATCGCGCTGGTGGAGCGAAGCGGCCTCATCGAGCCTGTTCGCCTGGGCACGCTTGTCTCTGCCTGGAAACAGGCTGCCGGCGCTGCCGAGCTCGACGATGCTCAGCACCTGGGCCGGTTTCTCATCGAATCGGGCGTCCTGACCACCTGGCAGTGCCGCAAGCTGCTCGAGGGTCGGCACCGTAGCTTCATGCTTGGCAACTACAAGCTGCAGGGCCATTTGGGCAGCGGCGGCATGAGCAACGTCTATTTGGCCGAACACGTCCTGATGCAGCGCCGCGTGGCGATCAAGGTGCTTCCCGAGCACCGCGTCAGCGACGCCGAGTATCTCGCCCGCTTCCACTTTGAAGGCCAGGCAGTCGCCGCGCTCGACCACCCTAATATCGTCAGAGCCTACGACCTCGGAAATGAAGGCAAGATTCACTATTTGGTGATGGAATACGTCGAAGGGAGCGATCTCGAGGCGCTTGTCGAACGGCACGGACCGATGCCTGCGCATATCGCCGCGAGCTATATCGCTCAGGCCGCCGCAGGTCTCGAACATGCGCACGGGGCTGGACTCATTCATCGCGACGTGAAACCGGCGAACCTGCTCGTCGATCGTCGAGGTGTCGTCAAGCTCCTCGACCTGGGACTGGCCAAATCCACCGCAGAATTCCCCGCCACAAGCCTGTTTTCGCGAGACGATCAGGTGCTGGGAACCGCCGCATACTTCGCCCCAGAGCAGGCCACCAGCAGCAACACGGTTGACGCCCGGGCGGATATCTATGGCCTGGGGTGCACGCTGTATTTCCTCCTCACGGGGCATCCGCCCTTCGGCGGCTCGACGCCAACGGAGCTGATGCGGGCCCATCAGCGCGAGTTGGCGGCCAGCATCAGCATCGTGCGGCCCGAGGTTTCGCTGGACTTGATCAAGATCTGCGAACGCATGATGGCGAAACGCGCGGAGGATCGGTATCAATCGGCCCAGGAAGTCGCTTCTGCCATTGCCACTTGGCTCAAGTCCGAGCGGATCGCCGGTCGGCTCGACGAATCAGCCGAGCAGCAGGCGTGGTTGAGAGCAGACGTGGAGATGTTTCGAGACACTCAGCCGAACCTGCATGAGACGGCTCGCGTTCCGCGTCCCGGAAGTAGCCCATCTTCACACGTGATTACAAAAACCACGGGGAGCGGTTCGGATCGATTGCTTGGCGGATCCGATACCAAGGAGCCTCCGCCCGCGCCATTGCCGCCTGCGGTTCCCCCCCCGCGCCAATCTGGCGAGATGCCCACGGTGAGCGCGGTGTGGAGCGCGGCGGCGGTACCTCACGCGACCATGGTCGAGCCTTCGCAGCCGATCTCAACCATTCGTGTGAGCGCGCGTAAGCGTGGCGCGACCAGGCTTGGTCGGCACGCTAAGACCGCGCGCATCTGGTGGGCAAGTTTAATCGCCGCGCTGGTCGTCTTCGCCGCGCTCTTGGCAATCGTCGCGCTCTCTTAGCGCGCTTGCTTATGTTCGTCTTTCATTTCCCCATCAGGGGGGAATGTGAACCCTGGTAGACTGCCCCCGTCAAGACCCCCATCTGGCAGAAAAATCGGACCCAACCTAAAACCGTAAGTGCTTTTATATTAGACACTTAAGAATCTTTGTTGAATTCTTTCCAAACCTGCACGTAGGATAGGTATAGCCGGTCAGACGACCGGGCCCCACAGGGAGCTCCTCGGCGGTCTTAGAGGAGCATGCAGCAGGCCCAGCCAACCACGGTTCGGGCCTCTAAGGACAGACTCGTGCTGCTCCGTTTCAAACAGTCCTCTGCGCTCCTTTCGTGCCATGCAACGCAGCCAACACAACCTCAAGAGCCGCTTCACCAAGGCGCAGTATGCCAATGCTGTTGCCCTCGGTAAGTCGCGCCGTCGTGGTGGTCAGGCCCACAAGCGTTCGCGCACTGGGCCGCGCAACTTGAAGCTGCCGTTTGTACCCCCCGAAGACTGGCACGAGCCCCAAGAAAACGGCGCGCCGTACCGCATCATCGTCCAATCGCCAGGCGATGGCTTCCGCCATATCCTGACGCCAGAGGATGTCCGCGCTCGCCTGGCAGAGCTGCCCGAGTGGATGACCGCCGAGCTCGAGGTCGTGCAGTTCAGCCGGATGACCCGCAAGAAGCAAAGTTTCCCCTGCTACGGAATGCAGTGGGGCGCTTCGATCTACCTGTACCCGATCGAAACGGGCCTGATCGAGTACTACAACGCTCCGCCCACGCCGGCTCAGGTCAACGAAGCCCGGATGTACGGCGGTGCCTGGCGAGAAACCTCGCGCGGCGTCTGGGGACTGCACTGGAACGAGGATTCCGTGCGCGATTATTACCTCAACAACATCCTGATCCACGAACTGGGACACCTGGTCGACAGCCGCAATACGGGGTACGAAGCCCGCGAGCGGTTCGCCGAGTGGTTTGCGGTTGAATATGGCTACAAGCGGAGCACCACCGCGCGTCCGCCGAAGAAAATCACGCGCCGGCATCATCCCAGCGGCCGTAGTCGAACGAAGTCGGCATAACGGGTGCCAGGGTCGAAGGACGCTGGCGTTCTTTGTGCGAGCATTTCGCAGTTCGAACTCCTTCGCGCTCGAACTATAATGGCACCCGTCCAAGTCGATGCTGGCCCCGTGATCTCTGGCTCGCCGCGGACGGCCTCTTCCCCCAGATCGGCGTAATGCGCGAAACGCGAAGCTTATGGCTCCCGAGCCTGCTGGTGGCGTGCCTGCTGTTGGGCACTCCGGCGGTGGTCGGGGCTGCGCCGCCTACGGCCAAGGATCAGGCTGAAATCCGACGGGCCGAAGCCTCTATCGCCAAGGCGGGCAACTTCTACCGAGCCGCCAAGTACCGTGAGTCCGGCGAGGCCGCCCGCGCCGCGATCGACATTCTGGCCGCGCTGCCTGCCGAGGATTCCCCGGCCTGGAAGACGGTGCTGGCCACGCCGCTGAAGCAGCTCGGCCGCGCGCGCGAACTCCTGGCGGCTCAAATGGTCACTGTGCCCGATTGGAAGCCTGGCGAAGCTACGCCGTCGAGTGAGACGGTGAGTTTCGTGCGCGATGTGGCGCCGATCCTGGTTGCCAAGTGCGGCAGCTGCCATATCAATCGCTCGCAAGGCGAGTTCAGCATGGCGAATTTCGCCGCTCTGCAGAAAGGCTCCACCTCGGGCGTCGTAATCATGCCCGGCGATGCTTCCGGCAGCCGGATCATCGAGCTCGTCGAAAGTGGCGACATGCCACGTGGTGGCGGCGAAGTGACTAAGGTCGAGCTCGAAAAGCTCAAAAGCTGGATTGCGGGTGGCGCGAAGTTTGACGGCGACGATCCAAGTGCCTCGCTCGCCAGCCTTGTGCCTGGCGGCCAGCCGGATCGCGCGCCGAACGTTTCGATCGTGATGGCTGGCCCGGACGACAAAGTACAGTTCGCCCGCGACGTCGCTCCCATCCTGCAGGAGCACTGCCTGGAATGTCACGGCCCGCAAAACGGCGGCAACGGGTTCAGCCTCGCCACGTTCGACAGTCTGCTGCAAGGGGGCGGCAATGGCCCGCCGATTGTCGTCGCGAAGCCCGCGGATAGCTTACTCATCAAGAAACTACGCGGCACGGCCACGCTGGGCGCCCGCATGCCTCAGGGGCGCGATCCACTTCCCGAAGCGACAATCGCTAGGATCGAGAAATGGATCGAATCGGGCGCAAAGTTCGACGGTTTCAAATCCAACGCTTCGCTGGAAGACACCATCGCCCAAAGGGCCGCGGGGGGCCTCGCGCACGAGGAGCTCGCCAAACAGCGGCTTGAGCGTGCCGAGAAGACCTGGCACCTGATTCTGCCCGATACGCCTGCAAATCATGTGGAAAGCGACGAGGTGCTGGTCGTAGGTGGCGCGAGCCACGAGATCCTCTCGGCGGTGAAGACCACGGCCGAAGAGCAGATCGTCAAGCTCCGCAAAATGTTCAAGACGCCCGAGGCCGAGCCGCTGATCAAAGGTCGCATGACGCTGTTTGTCTTCGACAAGCGGTACGACTACGGCGAAGTCGGCACGATGCTCGAAGGTCGGGAGCTTCCCGCCACTTGGCGCGGCCACTGGATGTACAACCCGCTCGATCCCTACGGCTGCGTGCTGCTTGAACAGGATGGCACGGCCGCACCGGGCGTTGTCGCCCAGCAGATCGCCGGGGTCTATGTGGCGAGCCTCGGCGAAGTTCCCCGCTGGTTTTCCGAAGGAAGCGCCCGGGCGGTCGCCGCACGGATTGACCCGCGCGATTCCCGGGTGCAGGGTTGGGATCGGCAGGTGGCCGAAGTACTGGAAAGTCTCGAGCGGCCTGAGAGCTTTCTGGCCGGCGCGCTCGCGCCGGAGGAGGGGGACGTGCTGAGCTACAGTTTCGTTTCCAAGCTCCTGATGGCCCCTGCCAGCCGATATGTCGGCGTGATCGGCGCACTTCAAGGCGGGGCCCCGTTCGGAGAGGCCTTTGCCAAGATCTACGGCGGAGAACCCACCGACCTGGTCACCCCCTGGACCACACGTGTCACGCCGCGGAAACGCAAGTAGCCCTCGCGGTGACTACCCGGCGCTGATACTCACCAGGGCATTCAAGCTCCCCGAGCGAAACCCCTCGAGGTCGAGCGTTACGTACTTGAAACCCAGCTCTTTCAGCCGGGCCACCAGCGGCCCGCGAACTTCTTCGCTCGCCAGCCGGCCAATCGCAACGGTGGGAACCTCCAGTCGGGCGACGTCGCCGCGGTGATAACGCACCCGCACGCTCGGCAGGTCCAACGCTCGCAGATACTGCTCGGCCGCGTCGATCATCGCCAACCGCTCGGGCGTCACTTCCTCGCCGTACGCAATCCGGCTGCTCAGGCACGGCGATGCCGGCTTGTCCCAAGTTGGCAGTTCCCACTGGCGGGCAAGCTCGCGGACGTCCTCCTTGGTAAACCCGCAGTCGGCGAGGGGACTGAGCACCTGATGCTCACCGGCGGCCTGCATGCCCGGCCGATAGTCACCCAAGTCATCGAGATTCGCGCCGTTGACGATCGCCGCCACTCCCAACCGCGCGGCGACCCCTTCCAACTGCGTATAGAGTTCCGTCTTACAGTGGTAACAGCGATCCGATGCGTTGCGAAGATACTCAGGGCGTGCGAACTCGTCGGTCGCGATTACCTCGTGCCGAATGCCGATCAGCGCCGCAATCCGCCGGGCGTCTTCCAACTCGCCGGCGGCGAGGCTGGCACTGGTGCCCGTCATGGCCACGGCGTCGTCCCCCAAGGCGAGTTGGGCGGCCTTCGCCACCACCGTACTATCGATACCGGCGGAGAAAGCCACGGCGCAACTCCCCAATTCGCGCAGCTTGGCCAGCAGTTGATCGCGTTTTCGGGACAGATCCGACATGCCGTGAATTATATCATCCGAGTTTTCCGCGAGAACCGCCCAGGCTCACCGCTGTGGCACCACGATTCTAGCTGTCTCGCGGAAGGCAGCGAGTTGCCGGAAGTATAATTGAGAGTGGCCAGCGCGGCAGTGCCCTCGCGGAGTCGGGGGGCTTGAATGGCGTCCTTGAGCGAATCGGAACCCTTGGGACCGCTTTCCACGGTACAACGTCAGAAAGATCCCCTCATGCGATGGTTTGTTGCCTGTATTCTGATTGTCGCCACTTTCGCGAAAGCGTTCGCCCAGGATCCGTCGATTACCGTCACTCGCGGTGGCCGCAGCCGCACGATGTCGCTCCAGGGCAAGTCGCCCGAGCAGAACTATTACGCCTTGGAGCGGGCGATCGAGCACTTTGCCCAGTCAGGCGACGCGATCCACATCGTGGGCACGTTTGTGGGCGGCCCATTCGACATCCTCGATCTGGAAAACCTGGCTGGCGGCGCGTTGACAGGCGCTGGCCCTGAGAAGAGCCGGATCATTGCGAAGGCCCAGCATGATCGGATTGGTCCCGAGGAGAATCCGCAGAAGCGCGGCGGCCCAGCGATTTCATTGCCGAACAATGGTGAGATTCGTCTGGCGGGGCTGTATCTGGAGAACTCGCCGTCAAACATCTACGAAGACGGCGCGCTGGCTGGCTGGCCGGGGGACAAAACGGGATATGCCACGGTGACCATCGAGGATTGCGAGGTGAAATCGCATGACTGGGGGCTGATCTACGATTGGTCGCTCCGCTCCAATCGGAACGTGACCCTGCGGCGCGTGAAGGGGGTCGCGGCTCGCAGTTTCGTCAATCTCATGCACGCCGGTTCGCATTACACGCTCCTCATGGAAGATTGCGACATCGGAGTCGACGGTAATCTGTCGGTGAGCTACGGTGCGACGAGCGACATGGACCCTGTTACCGGAGGCGTTTTGACGCCGATCATCCTGCGGGCCGGCACGGCCCAGGCCAAGAATTGCACCTTCTGGGTGCGCGGCATGAAACGACCGGAGGGGCACACGCTCAAATGGGTGCCCACCCGCATTGCCACGATTGCGACCGACCAGTTTTATTCCCAGGCCGCGCGGACGACGCGGTTCCATGCCGAAAACTGCCGCGTCAAGTTTGTCGAGCCGGTCGATGAAAAAGTGATCTACGACCTGGATTTCCGTTTCGGGCAGGCAACGGTTGACGATCCTGCGCGCAGTGGCAGCGGTCCCAATGGCGAACTGCGGATGACGGCGGCCGGTCCACCGCCGGCAGGTTAAGTTAAACTTCCTAAGAAGCTGTTTCAAAACTAGTTAATCGGTCTTTGCGAATCGATTGGCGCAGAGGATTGCTGCGGCCAGTTCATGAAAGGCTTGGAAGTGGGCACCGCTTCGCTCATAGCACAGCTTCAGTCGC
>Ga0172363_10003525_pt1 | contig 12707 bp, 9 predicted proteins | sample LakKivs2_kivu2a2_FD_114541 | JGI IMG/M metagenome (GOLD analysis project Ga0172363, IMG submission 114541) | Sediment microbial communities from Lake Kivu, Rwanda - Sediment s2_kivu2a2 | ecosystem: Environmental > Aquatic > Freshwater > Lake > Sediment | place: Rwanda: Western Province, Lake... | reverse complement strand
TGTGGTTTAGAAGCTAATATGTCACCTAGTTTTGAAGCAAGAATGTCCCCTTTTTAGATTTGAGGTTTTCTATTATATTTGAACTCCTGGATGAATTTGTTATTGTGCCAGACTCTGATCTTTCTCATTGGATGGATGTGTAGATTTACCATGAAGGCGACCATATTATATTTATGATTAATAGTATAGATTGAGCCATCATAAGAGAAAGAATTGTCTTTAGCGACTTTTCTTTCGTCTTTAAGACAGAATACATCATCAAGGTTAATATTTCTGGGTAGAAGCTTAAATACTGAGGGTTTAAGCCTTTTTATAGGTGGTACACAGGTATTTCGGTTTATCCAGCAGTGATTATACCATTTAATCCATATCTGAAAGTTTCTGTTTAATTCATCCAGGGATTTCACTTGGTAGCGTTGTTCTTTGACAAAACGGCCTTCAATAAATCTGAATAGCCTTTCAATCTTTCCCTTAGCTTTAGCATTACCAATAGCGTGGTTAATCATAGGGATACCAAGTTCCAGAAGTGCTATTTCTACTTCTGTTTTCACATTTTGGGGATTCACCTTGTAATCATAAAATTCCATCCGGCCACTCATTACCCTATGGGAGAATTTAGTATGGAGGGTATAGTTAAAGATTGAAGAATTATCAGTATAGAGCATCTGAAAGAGGCCGTATTTTCTTATTGCCTCTTTTAGAACCAACATATTGTTATAAGTGGAATCAGAGGAGAAAAATCTCCCGGCCAAAATCATCCTTGAGTAATCGTCAATAACCATAATGAGATAAATCCGGGCAAAATCGGGCCAATTTCTTATGTGGTGGGTATCCATTTGGGCAAGTTCGCCAAATGAAGACATCTCAAAGCGATTGGCTGGCTCTGATTTAGTATAGTTTTTGCTATATAGACCTTTCTCAATGAGGATATTTCTTACCGTGGTGGGATGGATTAGCCCATTTTTCTTACCCAGCATTTGGAGGAGAGCCTTTTCTTCCTGGGAAAGATAGTTGGGCAATATTTCAGCAATATGCTGGCAGGAGCGTTTCTTTCTTTGTTTTTTTAGTTTTGCTACTTTGTTCCGGATAGGGTCAGGGACCTTGTTCCAAGCAGGGCAATTTCTTTGATGACGCAATGAATCAATTGAGCCACCAGATTTTTTTAGGTTCTTTACAAGTCTCTTTATTTGGCGAACTGACAAATTTAACTCTTTGGCTGCTTGTCTTTGTTTCATTTTGTGCTCTTTGACTAAAGTGATAATACGGTATTTCCTGATTAATTCCTCGGGATAGGCAACTTTTTTGTTTTTCATGGTTAATACCTCCTCTCCGTAAAATTTTTGTTTTTCAGAGGAGATATTAGCACATTAAGGTCTATTATCTAAATCCCGAAGGGGACATTTAAGCTTCAAACTTTAGGGGACATTTAAGCTTCAAAACTACAGATAATATTCTTGACAGTCTATATAAAATATGGTATAAAAAACGAGTTAATCTCATAATAAATGTTAATTGATCCGTGCCACTGCAGTTGTCTGGACTATTTTGGAGTCGGTACTCTGTATAGTATTCGGATGCGTGGGTGATAAGGAAAGTGATTGCGCCGATGAAAGAGAGTGGCAGGACAAATAGAAAGGAGGTGAATAAGGTTGAATCAAGTTCAATTAATAGAGAAAGTAGCAAAAGCAGGAAAGATTAAGAAGGCTGCAGCGGGAAGAGCTATAAAGGCTATGGTAACGAACATTGTGGACTCTTTGAAATCTGAAAGCCGAGTAGTTATTGCTGGTTTGGGCACGTTCAAAGTGAAGGCGACCAAGCCAAGGACAGGAAGAAATCCAAAGACTGGTGAGAGTATCCAAATTGCTGCTAGCAAAAGGGTATTATTTAAACCCAGTCTCGGCTTGAAGAAAATGTTGAAATCGTAAGGTTGAATCATCACTCTGTTTTTGGCCCGTTAGAGGATTCTGTCCTTTGATGGAGACGATGTGGGGAGAGAGGTATAGCAAAATTTCTAGCGAGGCTTAGAGGTGTGCGCCGTAATTTCCGGCGGGATGTGAGACATTGGTGGGGATGTCCGAAAACTGGGATGGACAAAGTTTGTAATAGTGGTGTCCTTCTATGCGCTGTGCTGAAAAACTGAACAAATTGCCTCCGTACCTTTTCGGTGCAATAAATGCCCTTAAAGAGGAGGCTTATGCCAGGAAACAGGATGTTATCGATCTGGGTATGGGTAACCCTGATATAGCTACCCCTCCCCATATAGTAGAGAGGCTTTGCGATACAATAAGAAACCATCCATGCACCCATCGTTATCCACAGGCCAAGGGGATGCCCAAGTTTAGAAAAGCGGTTGCCGATTGGTATGGGAAGAGGTTCAAGGTCAAATTAGACCCGGAAAGCGAAGTTCTCGCTCTGATTGGTTCAAAAGAGGGAATTGGGCATATGTGCATGGCTTATCTCAACCCCGGTGACCTCGCCCTGGTGCCCAATCCGACGTATCTCATACACCGCAACGGGGTGATTTTAGCGGGGGGAGAAGTTTATGATTTGCCCATTCTTCCTGAAAAAAATTATTTGCCAGAGCTGGAAAAGATTCCATCCAGGGTTGCCAAAAAGGCAAAGCTGATGTTTCTAAGCTATCCCAACAACCCCACTACAGCGGTAGTGGAAGATATCTCTTTTTTCAAAGAGGTGGTGGCTTTTGCCAGGAAGTACGATATAATTGTCTGCCACGACTTTGCCTACTCGGAGATAACATTTGATGGATTTAAGCCTCCCTCTTTCCTCGAGGTGCCGGGAGCAAAAGATGTGGGATTGGAGTTTCACACCTTCTCTAAGACTTACAATATGGCTGGGTGGAGGCTGGGATTCTGCGTGGGCAACAGAGAGATCTTAAGACCTCTGGAAAGGTTGAAGAGTTATCTCGATTTTGGAGTATTTACTGCCATTCAGCTGGCAGGAGTTTTGGCTTTGAGTGCTTCTCAGAAATGCGTAGAAGATACTGTGGCTGAGTATAAAAGAAGGCGGGATAAGTTTGTGGATGGTCTCAATAAAATTGGCTGGAAAGTAGAAAAACCGAAAGCGACTATGTACCTCTGGGCCAGGTTGCCAGAAAAATTTGCAGGTATGTCCTCCCTCCAATTTGCAGAACTTTTGATAGAAAGAACAGGGATTGCAGTCGCTCCCGGGATTGGCTTTGGTAGTTATGGGGAAGGTTTTGTGCGCATGGCATTGGTTACACACTATAATAGATTTCACGATGCCTTGTTGCGACTGAAGAAGTTCTTGAGGGAAGGGCCACCGCACACGGGTAGTCATCGAGAGAGGTCTAGATGAAGAGAAAAGTCAATTTGGGTCTTATAGGATTAGGCACGGTAGGTGCGGGTGTAATCGAACTTTTGCAGAGGAATAGTCTAATTATAAGACAGAAAGTGGGAACAGAAGTATGTGTAAGAGCTATCTGCGATAAAGACCCAGATCGGCGCAAGCTGGCCCGCAGGATGAAAATTAAAGATAGTATTGTAACTAGAGATCCTAGCCAAATTCTAAACAATCCAGAGATAGATATTATAGTAGAACTAATTGGAGGATATGAGCCAGCAAGAAAGATAGTCCTTGCCTCTATAGAAAAAGGAAAACACGTGGTTACAGCCAACAAGGCACTTTTGGCCAAACACTGGGCAGAAGTATTTTCGAAAGCCCAAAAACATAAAGTACTGGTCTATTTTGAAGCGAGTGTGGGTGCGGGGATTCCTGTAATTCAGGCATTGAATGAAGGATTATCGGCTAATAAAATCAAGGTAATCCTGGGTATCCTTAATGGGACAACTAATTATATTTTGACTAAAATGTCTAAAGAGGAGCTCGACTTTAAGAATGCTTTAGTTCAGGCAAAGAGAGCAGGTTTTGCTGAAGCGGATCCTTCCATAGACCTGGAGGGAATAGATACTGTGCACAAACTTGCTATTTTGGGGTCGATTGCCTTTGGCGCCCAGGTTAGGTTAGAAGATGTCTATTGTGAAGGAATCACGCACATTGCTCAGGAAGATATAAAATATGGTAAAAGTGAATTTGGCTATATTCTTAAACTCTTGGCAATTCTAAAGGTGACCGATGGTGGAATAGATGTGCGTGTGCATCCTACTTTTATTCCCCAAGAGCATCTTCTCACTTCAGTGAACGAAGAATATAACGCTGTCTATATTACTGGAGACGCTGTGGGGGAGACGATGTTTTACGGGAAAGGGGCTGGTCAGATGCCTGCCGCTTCTGCTGTGGTCAGCGACGTTATTTATCTTTCCCGGAATGTTTACAACAACATCGCCGGTCGCGTGCCTTATGTATTGTGTGACCCCAAGAAGAAGCTTAATATACTCGATATTAATAGAATGGAAACGAAGTATTATATAAGGTTTACAGTTGTCGACCTCCCGGGTGTTCTATCCAAGATATCGGGAATCCTGGGGAAGAACGGAGTCTCCATTGCCTCTGTTTTCCAGAAAGAGGGCGCTTCTTCAAGAGAAGTTCCCATCATAATGGTAACTCACAAGGCAAGAGAAGGAGCTGTCAGGAAAGCGTTAGGAGAAATAGACCGCCTTAAGATTGTCAGGAAAAAGAGCAGATTTATCAGAATAGAAGAAGCATAAACGGGCTCAATAAATTGAGCCCCTACACATTTACTGTAGGGGTTCGATTCATCGAACCCATAATTGAATATAATGAATGGGTTAATTTGAGTGGTATATCAGGGTGTAATTAGAAGGTATAAGAAGTATCTACCGGTTACTGAGAAGACTCCCATAGTAACTCTCCTGGAGGGAGATACGCCGTTAATTGAAGCGGAAAATCTGAGAGTCAGTCTGGGAGTCGACTGTAAGATCTATTTGAAATATGAGGGTCTAAATCCTACCGGCTCGTTTAAGGACCGGGGGATGACCGTGGCTGTGTCCAAGGCTGTGGAAGAAGGAGCCAGTACAGTTATCTGTGCTTCCACGGGCAACACTTCGGCTTCGGCCGCAGCTTACGCAGCAAAAGCGAAACTGAAATGCGTGGTTTTGATTCCTGAGGGTGCAGTGGCTTTAGGGAAGCTCTCCCAGGCACTGATTCATGGCGCCGAGGTGCTTGCGATTAAGGGCAACTTCGACGATGCTTTGAGCCTGGCAAGAGAAATCAGCGATAAGTATCCGGTGGTTCTGGTTAATTCAATCAATCCCCACAGGATTGAAGGTCAGAAAACAGCAGCTTTTGAAATCGTTGATTCACTGGGAAATGCACCTGATTATCAGTTTATGCCCGTAGGTAATGCAGGTAATATCACTGCTTATTGGAAAGGATACAAGGAATACAAAACGATTTTTCTGGAAAAAGTAAAACTGAAGTTGCCCCGGATGATGGGATTTCAGGCTGAAGGAGCAGCGCCAATTGTGCGCGGACATCCCATAAAGAAGCCAAGAACTATTGCCACAGCAATTAGAATTGGAAATCCTGCCTCCTGGAAGAAGGCCGAGGAGGCTCGCGACGAATCTAAAGGCGTAATTGATACTGTAACTGATAAAGAGATTATTGAAGCATATAAAATGTTGGCTTCTCGGGAGGGACTTTTCGTCGAACCTGCTTCTGCTGCCAGCTTGGCCGGGCTTGTAAAATATGTTCGAAAAGGATACTTTTCCCAATCTTCTACCATAGTTTGTATTCTGACAGGACATGGCCTTAAAGATCCTGATAGGGCGATTAAACTTGCCCGAAAAGTAAGAGTAGTCAAAGCCAATTTGAAGTCAGTAGTAGACCAGATGAGGTTGTGAATATCGGTACGTTAATGGGTATGAAGAAAGTAAAAGTTAGAGTCCCGGCTACTACCGCCAATTTAGGACCGGGATTCGATGTCCTGGCGTTGGCGCTTCGACTTTACAATACTGTGGAGATGGAAGTAAAGTCCGGGAAAAGTGAAAAAAAATTACAGATTGATATCGTAGGCGAAGGAGAAAAAGATTTACCCAGAGACAGAAGAAACATTGTGTATCGAGCAGCCAAACTCGTATTCGACAGATTTCACTTCGCTCCCGGTACTTTATACATTAGACTTATAAACAGAATACCTCTTGCCCGCGGACTGGGTAGTAGTGCGGCAGCAAGGATTGGAGGATTGGTAAGTGCAAACAGACTTTGTGGAGAGAGATTGAGTAGAGAAGAGATATTGAACCTGGCAGCGGAAATAGAAGGTCACGCGGATAATGTATCTGCAGCAATGGTGGGGGGATTGGTAGTCTGCTGTATCTTTTCTGCTAAAGGGAAAAAAGGTAAGAGAATAGAGATTATGAAGTTAAATCCCCCTCAGAATCTCTCGTGTGTGGTTTGCGTTCCCAATTTCCAGATAATGACGAAGCGAGCAAGGGAAATCTTACCCAAGACTGTAAGATTTGAACAAGCAGTGTTTACCTCTTCTCGAGTAGCCATGCTTCTGGCTTCCCTGATTAACAGAAGATACGATTTTTTAAGAATGGCAATGGAAGACAGGCTCCATCAACCTTATAGGAGGAGGCTGGTCAAGGGAATGGAGTTAGTCTTCAAAGAAGCGCTGCAAGCAGGAGCTTTAGGCGTGAGCCTGAGTGGAGCAGGACCGAGTATACTTGCGTTCACCACATCTTCCCCGCGTTCGTGCGCGGAAGAGGTTGGAAAAGCTATGCGCAAAGCCTTTGCCAGACATAAAGTAGAGAGTAGATATTTAGTTCTGGACATAGATAAACAGGGCACAAAAATAGTTTAGTCTTCTTGGGAGAAAGAATGGCTCTGATTGTACAAAAATATGGTGGCACATCTATAGCTGGACCGGAAAGAATAAAAAAAGTCGCCCGACGCATAATTGAGACAAAGAAGAAAGGGAATCGATTAGTCATTGTTGTTTCTGCGCCCGGCGATACCACTGATAGACTGGTCAAAACAGCTCAACAGATTACCCATTCTCCCAGTGAGAGAGAAATGGATATGCTTTTGGCTACGGGAGAACAGATGTCCATCGCTCTCCTGGCTATGGCAATCCATGCTCTTGGTGCAGAGGCAGTATCATTGACCGGAGGGCAGGTAGGAATTGTTACCGACGAGACATTTACTAATGCGAAGATTAAGAAGATAGCTACGAGCAAGATCGAAAAGGAACTGAGTAAGGATAGAATTGTTATTGTCGCTGGTTTTCAGGGGATAACTTCCAAGAAGGATATTACCACTCTCGGCAGGGGTGGGTCCGATTTGACAGCCGTGGCCTTAGCTTCAGTGCTAAAAGCAGACCAATGCGAAGTTTATACTGACGTTGCCGGCGTCTATACTGCAGATCCCAGGATTGTTCCTGACGCTAAAAAGATTGACAGAATCTCTTATGAGGAGATGCTGGAATTAGCCAGCCTCGGGGCGCAGGTGATGGTTCCGAGGTCTATCGAGGTAGCTAAGAAATTTGATGTGGATATTCACGTCAGGTCTAGCTTCAGCAATGAGGAGGGAACTGTGATTACCAGGGAAGTTTCCAGAATGGAAGAGGTAGTAGTAAGTGGGGTAACTTATGACAAGGATATGGTAAAAGTAGCAATTACCGATGTGCCTGACCGTCCCGGAATTGCCGCCAAGATTTTCGGTGCGCTGGGAGCGGGCAATATAAATGTAGATATGATTATCCAAAGTTCTGCCGTAGGAGAAGGAGTAAACAGTATCTCCTTTACGGTCGCCAGAGGAGCTCTGAGGAAAACTCTGGATATAATGGAGAAAGTCAAAAAAGAAATCGGCGCTAAGGGGCTCGTCTATGACGACGGAGTAGCCAAGGTCTCTATTGTGGGAGTAGGGATGAGAACACATTCGGGAGTTGCTTCTAAGATGTTCTCTGTCCTTGCCGAAGAGAACATAAATATTGAAATGATTTCTACTTCGGAAATAAAGATCTCTTGCGTAATTAAAGAGAAAGATACAGAAAAAGCAGTGAAGGCTATTCATAGAAAATTCGGTCTGGGGAAAGCTCCCGGAAAAGGCAAGAAATGAAAGATAGTTTGTTAGTCGTTTGAGGAATATGCTCGGGATTTGGTTCGCTCGCTAACAATTTTTTGCTCTGCGAGCACCGCTAAAAATTCCTGTAGCTGTCCCGATGAATCGGGACTAAGAATAAGCAAAGCTTACGCTTTGCGGCTACAAGCTTCGATTTTTGGCTAAAAATTCTAATGCTCGCTATACCAAATCCCCTCGCATTAGGGGATTATCCTGTCCTCGTTTTTTGGCTGAAATTCCAAAACCTCCTCACAAACTATCTTTCAAAAGTTGTGGTAGTCCCGATACATCGGGACTTTAGAAGAGGTGTAAATGGAAAAGGTATTGATATACGACACTACTCTAAGAGATGGAATGCAGGGCGAGGGAATCTCCTTCTCTGTAGAGGATAAATTGAAGATAGCAAAGAGGCTGGATGATCTGGGTATCCATTATATTGAAGGGGGATGGCCCGGTTCCAATCCCAAGGATATCCTTTTCTTCAAGAAGGTGAAGAACCTTCGTTTGAAGAATGCAAAGATAGTGGCTTTTGGCTCTACACGTTATAAGGGAAAAGGAGCATCCCAGGATCCCAATCTTAACGGGATTGTAAAACTGAAACCGCAAGTAGCCTGTATCTTTGGCAAGAGCTGGGGATTGCACGTGAAGTACGCTCTGGGCACCACTCTGGCTGAAAACCTGAAGATGATTTTCGACTCAGTGAAATATCTCAAAGCGAAAGAAATGGAAGTCATCTACGATGCAGAACATTTCTTCGACGGATATACTGATGACCGTTTCTATGCAATGGAGACATTAAGGCAAGCAGCTAAGGCCGGGGCAGATAACATTACTCTCTGTGACACCAATGGAGGGATGATGCCCCACCAGGTGGAAAGTATAGTTAAAGAAGTAAAGAAAGAAATAAAGATTCCCTTAGGGATTCACACCCACAACGATTCAGAAATGGCTGTAGCCAATTCGGTCATTGCCGTTGCGGCTGGTTGCGTTTTAGTCCAGGGAACAATTAATGGCTATGGTGAAAGATGTGGCAATGCCAACCTCTGTTCGATTATTCCTAATTTAAAGTTGAAACTGGGAATCGATTGCATCTCTGAGAAGAAATTGGAGAGCTTGACTGAAGTCTCACGGTATGTAAGTGAAATAGCAAATATGATTCCCCGGGACAACCAGCCATATGTGGGAAATTCCGCATTTGCCCATAAAGCAGGAGTCCACGTCAGTGCTATCGCCAAACATACCAGGACCTATGAACATGTGTCTCCGGAAAAAGTAGGCAACCGACGGAGAATCCTTGTCTCGGAGCTTTCGGGAAGGTCCAGCATGCTGTCCAAAGCAAAGGAGTTCAAGATCGACTTTCGAGAGAAGAGCAAGGAAGTAAGAGAACTCCTCCAGAAAGTCAAACAGATGGAGAGTCAGGGTTACCAATTCGAAGGTGCAGAGGGTTCTTTTGAGCTTCTGATGAAAAAGACAATTGGTAAACACAAGACTTTTTTTGATCTTGAAGGATTTCGGGTAATTGTAGAAAAAGACGAGAAAGGAAAATTAAGATCAGAAGCGACCATAAAAGTTGTGGTAGGCGGGAAAGAAGAACACACTGCCAGTGAAGGTGACGGGCCGGTTAATGCCCTGGATAATGCTCTGAGGAAAGCTCTGGAAAGGTTTTATCCAGAGCTTAAGTCGATGAGTCTCACAGATTTCAAGGTTAGAGTAATCGATGTCACTGAAGGAACAGCAGCCAAAGTTCGGGTTCTAATTGAATCCAGAGATGAGAAAGATGAATGGGGGACAGTGGGAGTTTCAGAAAATATTATTGAAGCCAGCTGGCAGGCGCTGGTTGACAGTATAGAATATAAATTATTAAAAGGATAATAAAAAAGTGACAGGTACTTTTTTTCATTCCCTATATTGGAGTTGTAGGGGAGGTGAATATGCGAAGCAATAAGGTAAAAAAGGGGGTTGAAAGAACACCCAACCGCGCATTACTTTACGCAGTAGGTTTGTCTCCCGAGGACCTTAATAAGCCATTTATAGGTATTGCCACAAGTTTTACTAACTTGGTTCCCGGCCATATGGGAATGCGCCTTCTGGAGAGGGATATTGAAAACGGCGTCTGTGCGGGAGGCGGCGTTCCCTTCATATTCGGTGTTCCCGCGATTTGTGATGGAATTGCGATGGGACACGTAGGGATGCACTATTCCTTACCTTTGCGAGAATTGATTGCCGATGTAGTGGAAAGTGTAGCCGAGGCACATCAATTGGATGGTTTGGTCCTTTTGACAAACTGTGATAAGATTACCCCAGGAATGTTAATGTCTGCGGCCAGGCTCGATATTCCCTCCATTGTGGTAACAGCAGGACCTATGATTTCTGGGATGTATAAGGGAAGACGCCTTTCTCTGGTGCGTGACACATTTGAGGCTGTAGGGAGATACCAGGCGGGTAAAATAAAAGAGGAAGAGCTGGAGAATCTGGCGCTATGTGCCTGCCCTGGTGAAGGAGCTTGCCAGGGACTATATACTGCTAATACTATGGCCTGTTTGACGGAAGCGATGGGTATGTCCCTCATTGGCTGTGCCACGTCGCTGGCAGGTTCGTCCAAAAAGAGACGGATTGCCTACCTTTCAGGAGAAAAAGTGGTGGGCCTTGTAAAACAGGACATTTCGGCACGGAGGATTATGAGTCCTGCTGCCTTTCGTAATGCTATTGTAGTAGACATGGCTCTGGGTGGCTCAACCAACACTGTATTACATCTTCCCGCAGTTGCCCGGGAAGCAAGAGTAGACTTGCCCCTCAAGACATTTGATGATATCAGTAAAGTTACGCCCCAGGTGACCAATATGAGGCCAAGTGGAGAATATTTTATGGAAGATTTAGAATATGCTGGAGGAGTACCGGGAATATTGGCTGTTTTGAAGAATAGGCTGAAAGATAATCCCACTGTCTCTGGAGTGAGTATAAAAGAGATTGCCTCTCAAGGCACAGTCTGTAATAATAAAGTAATCCGCTCACAGAGGAATCCTTACCAGAAAGAGGGAGGCATTGCCATTCTATTTGGTAACCTGGCTCCCGAGGGTTGTGTTGTAAAGCAGTCGGCAGTCCAATCCCAAATGATGAAATTTTCTGGCAAGGCGAGAGTGTTCAATTCTGAAGAACTGGCGATGAAAGCCATTTTAGGTAAGAAGATTAAGAAAGGGGAAGTTATCGTGATCCGTTACGAGGGTCCGAGGGGCGGGCCAGGAATGAGAGAGATGCTCTCGCCAACCGCAGCTCTCGTGGGTATGGGAAGGGATAAGGAAGTTGCCCTATTGACGGACGGTAGATTTTCAGGTGGTACAAGGGGACCGTGCATTGGACACATTTCTCCCGAGGCAGCAGTTGGTGGACCGATTGCTCTGTTAAGTGATGGTGATATTATTCAAATAGACATTCCCAACCGAAGGTTGAATGTCCGTCTGGAACATAAGATCATAGAGATACGCAGGGCAAAATGGAAAGAAAAAGTGGGAGAGTGGAAACCACCTCCACCCAAGATAAGAGAGGGCTGGCTCAGTCGTTATGCTCAGATAGTCGAGTCGGCAAATACAGGAGCCATCGTCAAGTAATAATTATTAGTAAGGGTGCATATTCTGTAATTGCCGGTGAAGGAGGGAAATTGTGAAGCTTACTGGTGCGCAGATTTTTATGGAAAGTCTAATCAAAGAAAAGGTCGAAATAATGTTTGGCATTCCCGGAGGAGCATTACTCCCCACTTTTGACGTTCTCTATGGGGCACCAATTAAATTCATACTTGTGCGCCATGAACAAGGAGCAGCCCATATGGCTGATGGATATGCCCGGGCAACAGGGAAGGTTGGTGTCTGTATTGCCACTTCTGGTCCAGGGGCGACCAATCTGACCACGGGTTTGGCTACAGCAAATATGGATTCAATTCCTGTTGTGGCATTTACAGGCCAGGTGGCTACTCATCTCGTGGGCAATGATGCATTTCAAGAGGCGGATACCACTGGAGTTACCCGCTCAATAACAAAATATAACTATCTGGTGAAGGATATTAAGGAGCTTGCCCGCACTATTAAAGAAGCGTTCCACATTGCCCGGACAGGACGACCCGGACCTGTGCTCATAGACCTGCCAGTGGATGTCCAGAGAGCTATCCATGAATTCGTCTATCCCAAAGGAGTAGAAATACGGAGTTATAAACCTAAATATGAAGGGCACCCTCAGCAGATAAAAAAAGCAGTAGACCTGATAAAACATTCTGAGCGACCGGTTATCTATGCCGGTGGGGGCGTGATCATTTCAGAAGCTTCTGGGGAACTGAGAGAACTGACTAAGATTACCCAAATCCCTGTAACTCTCACGTTAATGGGAATGGGCGCTTTTCCTCAAGATTCTGAGCTCTTTTTGGGTATGTTGGGAATGCATGGGACTTATTTTGCAAATCACGCCATACAGAATTCAGACTTAATTATTGCTATTGGAGCAAGGTTTGATGACAGGATTACAGGGAGACTCGATGCTTTTGCTCCCAAGGCAAAGATAATTCACATAGACATTGACCCAACTTCTATAAGCAAAAATGTGAAAGTAGATATTCCCATTGTGGGCGACGCAAAGAATGTTATGAGAGAGATGAACAAATTACTTGACAAATTAGGAACCAGAGATAGAGAGAAAAGGAG
>Ga0172363_10003524_pt1 | contig 12707 bp, 24 predicted proteins | sample LakKivs2_kivu2a2_FD_114541 | JGI IMG/M metagenome (GOLD analysis project Ga0172363, IMG submission 114541) | Sediment microbial communities from Lake Kivu, Rwanda - Sediment s2_kivu2a2 | ecosystem: Environmental > Aquatic > Freshwater > Lake > Sediment | place: Rwanda: Western Province, Lake... | reverse complement strand
GTGTCGTAAAGAAAATACGCTCTGCAAACAGTAATGAAACAAACGATAAGGAAGAAGCAAGCCAGAAGAGCGAGGAGGGCAAGAAAAAATGAAAAATCCAGATGATAGAGTAATGACTGAAAAATATGGAATTTCGAGAAAATTAGCTGTTTATTATGGAACTGATGTCTCTGATTTATCAGAATCTCTAACTAAAGAAGAAACAGGCAGTATAAACTGCCTTCTAGGAGTTTGTTAAAATGAAAGCGGTTCCAGCTAAACCTACAAGAGGAATGAATATAGGAAGTCGGATAGTGGCAGCTGATAACAGCGGGGCAAGGATTGTCAAGATTGTCGGAGTCAAGGGAGGAAAAGGAAGGAGGGGAAGGCAGCAGCCTGCTAAACTTGGAGATTGGATTAAAGTTTCAGTTAAGAAAGGCCTTCCTGACATGAAAGGAAAAGTTTTTGATGCAGTAATCATCAGGCAAAAAAAACCATATAAACGGAATACAGGAGAAAGGATTGCCTTTGAAGACAATGCGGCTGCATTATTAAAGGACGAAAAAGGAAATCCTAAAGGCACCCAGATAAAAGGCCCTGTCTCCAAGGAGATTTCAATTAGATGGCCTCAAATAAGTAAAATAGCAAAATATGTAGTCTAAAATGGTAATAGATAGGATATTAGAGTTTGACTGTATAGGAAACATGAGCAATAGGGATAAAAGTAGCGAAGACTATAAACCAGAACTGGTTGTTGCAGAAATGAAAGCTCAAATAGGGTATTCGAGATTTTTAAGAAGAATAGGAAAATCTGCGTCTGACAGCTTTGAAACGTGCCAGAGACTTTATCAAAAAGCTAGAGATGTTGCAATTAAATTAGGGATAGATGTTACTAATTTCCCAAAAAGAATGAGAGTCTAAAATGAAAAGACAATTTTCAACAGATTGGATAGCCAGCAAGCAACCTCGAAAGCAGAGGAAATACAGAGCAAGAGCCCCCCTGCACACCAAGAACAAGTTTCTTTCAGCTAACCTGACTAAAGAGCTCAGGAAAAAATACCAGAAAAGAAGTTTTCCCTTAAGAAAGGGCGACACAGTAAAAATAATGAGGGGAACTTTTAAGAGAAAAACAGGTAAGATTGAAAGAGTGGATGTTAAAAGAACAAGAGTAAGTATAGAGAAAATACAAAAAACCAAGAAAGACGGAACAAAAGTGGAGGTTTTTTTCAACCCTTCAAACTTGCAAATAAAGGAGCTAAATTTAGATGATAAAGAAAGGATAAAAAGCCTAGAGAAAAAAATAAAGAAGAACAAGGAGAAATAAAATGCATAGAAAAAGACAAACAATGGAAAAATCTTGGCCCATACCAAGAAAAGGAATAAAGTATGTAGTTGTTCCTAGTCATGAACACAAAAATGGAATTCCAATAATGATTATTTTAAGGGATATGATGAAACTCGCTAAAAACAGAAGAGAAGTTGAAAAAATATTAACAGAAAATCAGATTGTTGTAAACGGGAAGAGAGTAAGGAAAGTTAATTTTTCCATTCTCCCATTTGACACCTTCCATATAGGAAATAAGAGATATGAACTAGCTTTCTCTGAAAAAGGATCTTTTGAAGTCAAAGAAGCTTCAAAGGAAGAGAAAATTCTCAAAGTTATGGGCAAAAAAACATTAAAAGGAGGGAAAACTCAGCTTAACCTACTATACGGCAAGAACAATATCACAACTGAAAAAATAGATGTAGGAAGTTCGGTAGTTATCCTAGACCAAAAGATAATTAAAGTGATCCCAATAGAAGTTGGAAAAGAAGCCTTTATTTTTTCAGGCAAATACAAAGGGAAAAAGGGAACAATAAAAAACATCAAGAATAAAATAGCAACCCTTTCTTCAAGAGAAGGGGAGATGAATATGCCTCTTAAAAGCATAATGGTTATAAAATGAAAGGAAATAAGATGAGAAGCATAGAAATAGAGAAAGTTATCTTAAGTGTAGGAGCCATTGGAAACGAATTAGATAAAGGGATCAAGCTTCTAGAGGTGCTTTCAGGTATGAAAGCAGTCAAAACAAGAGCCAAAAAGAGGATTCCTTCATTTGAAATAAGGCCCGGATTAGAAATAGGAGGAAAAGTTACTATAAGTGGCAGAAAATCAGAAGCATTACTAAAAAGATTGCTTGCTTCAATAAATAATAAATTAAAACCAAAACAAATAAATCAGGAAGATTTCTCTTTTGGAATCCATGAGTATATAGAGATACCTGGCATAGAGTATCAGAGAGAAATAGGCATGATAGGCTTGAACGTCACGGTTGTGTTTAAAAGAAAAGGCAAAAGAGTAAGCGTAAGAAAAATTAAGAGAGGGAAGATTCCGAAAAGGCAAAGAGTGACAAGAGAGGAGATTATTGAATTTTTAAAAAATAAATTTGATACTGAAATAGGAGAAGGAAAATGAGCGCGAGTGACTGGAGGAAATTGCTAAAACAGCTTAAAAAAAAGCCCGCAGTCATGCAGAAGTTTTTGAAACACTGCAGACCAAAAGAGAAAAAGTCTGGCATAGCTTCCAGAAAATGCGAAAAATGCGGGAGATTTGGAGCCCACCTTAACCAGTACAACCTCCACCTATGCAGACAGTGCTTTCGTGAAATGGCGGAGGAACTGGGATTTAAAAAGTATAGCTAGAAAATGGAAACAGGAAGAAGTAAGGAAATAGAAGATTCATTGTTCGAGAAAGCAGATGGTGAAATGAGAAAGCTAATAGATGCTTTACCAGAACAAACAGAGATGATTGTAGAAAGTAGCGCAGAAGAAAAAAGTTGCTTCAATTGCCCAAGTTACAGAGGATTAAAAAATTTAGGAAGCATCCAGGCGATAAATTGCGCTAGAAGAACAACTAGCTCACCACCAGCAAATGGGAGTTGGGGAAGGAGTTGTTATGCTCATGGAATTCCATATAATGGAGGTAATCAAGAATGAGCCAAGATATTGTTGCAGACGCATTAAATCAGATAATGAATGCAAAAAAAGCGAGAAAAGAAGAAGTCATAATAAAAAAGCATTCAAAATTACTAATCGTAATTCTAGATATTATGAAAAAACTAAACTATCTGGAATACAAAATGGACAAAAACATCACGATAAAAATAAAGGGCATCAATGAATGCAAGTCAATAAAGCCAAGGCTCAATGTTTCTGTTGATGAAATAGAAAGATATGTCAGAAGATTCCTCCCTGCAAGAAATTTTGGGTATATTATCATTTCTACCAACAAAGGATTAATGACTCACGAAGAGGCTGTTGAAAACAAAATTGGAGGAAGCTTAATAGCCTATGTTTTTTAAGATGAAAGAATCACTTATGAAACGAGAAGTGGAAATTCCTGAAGGCATCGAGGTAAACTTAGAAGGGGCGGAAATAAAAGTCATGAAAAAGGGAAAAGAAATGAAAAGAAAACTTCCGGGAGTCCTAATAGAAAAAAAAGACAATAAGCTGATTATCAAGACAGCGAGATCCACTAAAAGAGAAAAAAAGCAGATTAACACAGTGGTAGCCCACATAAAAAATTTAATATCTGGATTTGAAGAAGAGTTTGTTTATAAGTTACAGATATGCTCTGTGCACTTTCCTATGAATGTTTCTGTTAAAGACGATTTTGTCATAATAAAAAACTTCTTTGGAGAAACTAAAGAAAGAAAAGCAAGAATTTTAAACGAAGCAAAAGTAACAGTAGAGCGTGATATAATTACAGTGACTTCTACAAATAAAGAGGTCGCAGGACAAACTGCAGCAAATATTGAGAAAGCAGCTAAAACAAGAGCTAAAGACAGGAGGATTTTCCAGGACGGAATATATATAATAGAAAAGCCTGGAAAAGAAAAATAATGGCAAGAAAAAAATTCTTAAGGGGCAAGTGGAGAACTTATTCAAAGCTAGGAAGAGGAAGAAAAAACAAGCAAAAATACAGGAAAGCCAAGGGAAGGCATAACAAGATAAGGGAAAGAAAAAAAGGAAACCCCAAAAGGGTGGAAATAGGATACAAAAAACCAAGAAAGATCCGGAAGATTAAGATAAATAGTCTTATGGAGTTAAATGAGCTGAAGAAAGGTGACGAAATAATAATTGGAAAACTTGGAAAGAAAAAGAAACTAGAAGTGATAGAAAAAACTAAAGAAAAAGGAATAAAAATAATTAATTTAAATGCAAAAAAGTTCATTAAAAAAATAAAAATAGAGAGAGAAAAGAACAAGAAATCAAAAGAAGAGAAAAAGAAAACAGAAAAAAAAGTGAAAAAAAACAAGGAAGAAAAGAAAACAGAAGGAAAAGAAGACAAAGAGAGAAAAAGTAGGGAAGATAAAAAAACAGAAAAAAACACTGAAAAAGAAGTTAATGGGGGAGAAAAATGAAACTTGACAAGAAAAAGAGATTGGCAGCAAAAGTCCTTAACGTTGGGGTAAAGAGAATTATATTAATGGAAGAAAGGCTTGACGAGATCAAGGAAGCAATAACCAAACAAGACATAAAGGAATTATATAAATCAGGAGCAATAAAAGTCAGGGAAATTAAAGGGAGAAGAAAAATTAAAAAAAAGAAAAAGAAAAGAAGAGCTGGAAAGATAAAGAAAAAAGTAAACAAGAGAAAACAAGGATATGTAAAAACAACCAGGAAATTAAGGGCATATATTAAAGAGCTCAAAAATCAAGAGAAAATAACAAATGAAAAATACAGGGAACTCAGGAAAAAGATAAGCGCAAGAGATTTTAAAAGCAAGGCCCAACTAAAAGAATATTTGCAAAATGAATAAGAAAGAACTTTTGGAAGAATTGAAAGAGAAGTTTGAAGAAATTAGGAAGGAACTTGGCTTCAAGGCCGGTTTAGAGGAATTAAATAACATCTTTTTTATTCAGGATGCTGTACTTTCAGCAGGGTTTGTAAGTGAAAAACTGTCCAGACAGATTTGTGGGAGAATAGTTGAGACTTATAGTGCATGGAATAATTATCTCCACAGTCTAATAATACCCAATCCAGGACATATAATAAACATGAACGAAAGCAAAATGTTTAATGAAGAAGAAAGAAAAAATATTATGAATTTAATAGCATCTGCTATAGCCTTAACAAGCAGTAATACTGTAATAGGCCTTACAAAAAACAAAAAGCAAGAGGCTGAATTTATAGATGATGCCTTGAAATTCTGGAAGGAAAATTTCAAACCAGAACTAATAAAAATCACTGAAAAAATAAACAAGGGTTGGAAATCAAAATGAGAACAATTAAAAGAAGAAGGAGAGAAGGAAAGACAGACTACAAAGCAAGGCTTGCTTTGCTTAAATCTAGAAAGCCAAGGATAGTTGTAAGAAAGACTAATCGTTATTTGATCTCCCAGTGTGTTGAGAGCAAAGAGTCTAGGGACAGGGTTATTGTCGGGCTTACTTCAAAGGAGCTTATTAAGTATGGATGGGAAAATATAGGAAGTTTAAAATCCTTGCCTGCTTGCTATTTAACGGGTATTTTACTGGGTAAGAGAATCAAAAGGAAAGTAAAAGGAGAAGTTATTTTAGATACTGGATTAATAAGAAATGTTAGGAAAAGCAGAATTTATGCGTTATTAAAGGGTCTCGTCGACTCCGGGGTTAATGTTAAGAGTAAAGAAGATATTTTTCCAGATGAAAAAAGGATAAAAGGAGAGCATTTAAAAAATAAGATAGATTTTGAAAAAATCAAAGATAAGATACTGAAGGAGAACAAATAAAATGGGAGAAGAAAATCACGAGAATATTGCGGAAGAGCCAATTAGAAAGAGAAGGGTCAAAATTAATCCTAAAGAAAGGGAACAGATGGATGTTAAAAAACAGATTGAAGATTGGAAGCCAAAAACAAAACTCGGCAAGATGGTTAAGGAAGGAAAGATAAAGAACATAGACGAAATACTTGGAAAGTACAAAATTTTAGAGACAGAGATAGTTGACTCCTTGCTGCAATTAAAGTCTGACCTTCTGTCTATTGGGCAAGCAAAAGGCAAATTTGGGGGAGGGAAGAGAAGAGCGTGGAGACAAACTCAAAAAAAGACAAAAGAAGGGAACATTCCAACGTTCTCTTCAATGGTGATTGTGGGAAACGGAGAGGGATATATTGGCATAGGGTACGGAAGAGCAAAGGAAACCCTACCCGCAAGAGCCAAGGCACTAAGAATCGCTAAACTAAACTTAATTAAGATAAAGAGAGGATGTGGGAGTTTCAATTGCATGTGCGATGAGAAACACAGCATCCCATTCAAGACAAAAGGAAAATGCGGAAGCTCAGAAATCCTGCTTTTGCCTGCACCCCAAGGTACAGGGCTCATAGTAGGAGATGAGTGCAAGAAAATCCTGAGAATTGCAGGAATAAAAGATGTTTACAGCAAGACTTTCGGGCAAACAAGGACAACTTTTAACATGGCTAAAGCCTGCCTTAATGCATTAAAAAATCTTAACAATATGAAAAATGATAGCAATAATTAGAATAACCGGAAAGGTAAAGATAAACAGAAAAATGGAAGAAACTCTTTTTAGACTAGGTCTTAGGAGAAAATATGTATGTGTATTGGTAGATGAAAAAAATAAATTAAAAATGGGTATGCTAAATAAAGTTAAAAATTATGTGAGTTACGGAGAAATTGAAAAAGGAATGCTCATTAGACTTATTGAAAAAAGAGGAAAAAGAAAAGATAAAAAAGAAATTAAAGATGAGGAAAAAATAGCAGAAGAAATTGAAAAAGGAAAAAGCATGGAAGAAGTGGGGTTAAAATCATTTTTCAGACTGCATCCTCCGATAGGAGGATTAAAAAGCTCTAAAGAGCATTATCCAAAAGGAGTTCTTGGGAAAAACAAGGAAATAAATAAGTTAATTGAGAGGATGTTATGAAACTCAAAAAAAGAAAAAAACACGGCAGAATGCGGGGAATCAGGACTCATGGGCATAGTGCTAAACTCCACAAAGGGAAGGGAAGTAGAGGAGGAAAAGGAATGAGCGGAACAGGCAAAAGAGCAGACCAGAAAAAAACGCTTGTTATTAAGAATTACGGAACAGGCTATTTTGGAAAACAAGGAATTACAAGCAGGAAAACTGCTAAGAAAAAAATTAAGTTTATAAATTTAAGGGAAATTACAGAAAAATATTCTCCTGGTGAAATAGACCTTTCAGGATATAAAATATTGGGAAATGGAGAAACAAAAGACAAGTATGTTATTAAGGCTAGAGCAGCCTCAAAATCTGCAATAGATAAAATTAAAAAAGCAGGTGGCGACATTATATTGAAGTAAAATGCCTCTTCAAAATTTTTTAAAGAGTCTACCTGAAGTAAGAAGTCCTACAGAAAAAAAACTGAGTTTTAATGTAAAGCTAAAATGGACTATGATTATCTTAGCTTCTTTTTTCGTTCTTGCAAACATTAAACTTTTTGGAATTACCGCAGGGGCATTAGAGAGATTTGAATATCTTGAAATTATACTTGGAACGGATTTTGGAAGCATAATCACGCTTGGAATAGGCCCTATTGTTATGGCATCTATTATTCTTCAGCTTTTGGTTGGAAGCAAAATCCTTAATATAGACATGACAACAGAAGAGGGCAAGAAATATTTTTCTGGACTGCAGAAGCTACTGGTTTTTTTCTTCATTATTTTTGAAGCGGTTGTTTATGTTTTAATGGGAGGCATACAGGCAATGCCCGGGCTGGCGTGGCTGGTTGTTATACAATTGATTTTAGGAGGGCTTTTAATTTTCTTTATGGATGAAGTCTCGCAAAAGTGGGGATTTGGCTCAGGAGTCAGCTTATTTATTGCAGCAGGCGTTGGATGGAGGCTTTTTACAGGATTGTTTGGAATAGTTAATACTACTTGCGATGCAGTTACTGGGAAATGCAATAGTTTTTTAACATGGCCTCTTGGGTCGGGGAATCCGATTGGAAAAGTTTTTGTCTTAATAAACTCTATAATTAACCAAAACCCGACAGGAGCGTTTGCAGCAATGGTAGCTATCCTAGCGACAATAATAATATTCTTAATAGTTGTCTGGGCACAGTCATTAAAAGTAGAAATTCCATTGTCTTTTGACAGATTAAGGGGGTATGGTATTAAATGGCCTCTGTCCTTCTTTTACGCATCAGTTATTCCAGTCATTTTAGTTGCAGCATTGGTTGCTAATCTTCAGTTATTTGGTGGATTAGTACAGGAATGGAGAGGCCATCCAACTATTTTAGGAAATTTTATCCAAGGGCAGCCTATCTGCCAGCTAGATTCTTCACTTCCTAACAAAGGATGCGGCTTAGCTTTCTGGATTTCCTCAAACCAGATAGTTCCTCTTGCGATCAGTGGAGGAGTTGAGACTATGATGATATTTCAATCAATAACCCATATTTTGTTTTATGTTATTTTTGCTGCAATTTTCTCTATTTTCTGGGTAAAAACTTCTGGAATGGATGCGCAAAGCCAAGCTCATAACATCCTCTCATCTGGATTGCAAATCCCTGGATTCAGGAAAGATGAAAGGATACTTGAATCTGTATTAAAAAGGTATATAATGCCCTTAACAGTCATGGGAGGAGCTGCAATCGGATTGTTAGCTGCGTTATCTGACTTGTCCGGGACAATTGTTTCAGGAACTGCATTATTATTAGGCATAATGATAATGTTCCAGTTCTACCAGAATATAGCCCAGCAGCACGCAGTTGATATGCATCCTGCAATGAAGAAGTTTATAGGATGACAATCTTTAAAAAGATTGTATCAAACCAACCTTTTAGAAAAACGTTGACGAAAAGGATTGACTTACAGCAGATAATGCCATCCAAAGTCCGATGGCAAGGACAAGATTAACAACTTAAAGGGATAGGTTTAAAAGTGAGTTTAAATTATTAAAAGAGGAGAGAAAAAATGGTAATGAAAACACTTTTGATTGTGACATTTGTTTCCATGCTGATTGCTGTTTTCTGGAGCAGGGTTCCAATAATAAGCCAATCAGTTCATGGAGGATTAGACCCTACATTTGGGGCACTCTTAAACTGGAATCCTACTTATGGGATGTTCTTAATTGTAATTGTTTTGTCGTTTATAATGACTCTTGTCCAGAAATATGGAACAGACCAAAAAACATTAAGAGAGTTGAAAAAAGAGCAGAAAACGTTACAGCAGGAAATGAAAAAATACAAAGATAATCCTGACAAGCTTCTTGAATTCAACAAAAAACAGTTTGAAATTATTCCTAAAACAATGGAATTGACAATGAGACCTGTAATGTACACTATTGTTTTCTTTGTGCTTTTTTTCAGATGGTTTGATGATTATTTCTCTGTAAATGAATTTAAATTTCTTGGATTCTTATCATGGATTTGGTTTTACATTATTTTTTCTATGGTTTTTGGAACTATTTTCAGGAAACTTCTAAAAGTTGCCTGATAAGGAGGGCACTCCTTATTAACCTCCAGACACAGCGTAATTCAGCGTTAGGAGATTCAGGAGGAGTTCTTATTAACCTCATGTTTTCTAAATCTCAAAGACGTCGTGTAGATTAAAGACGCTGTTAAAATTCCGCAGGAATTCACCATTACATCTGAAAAAGCAAAATGCCTGGAGGGAACAAAAAACTGATGCACTTCATCAGATATTCCATATAAAACAGCGAGAATTATGGTGAGAAAAATTAACGCCTTGCTTTTTCCTTTAACAAGGGCTGGAAGAAGGAAAAATGCCAGGAAAAAGAAAGCAAAGAAATGATAAACTATTGTTTTCCAGCCAAAGCCTCTGCTTCCAGAAGGAAACTGCAGAGAGGAAATATAAAATACTGCAATGCAGATTATAATAACAAATGTCCAAGAAATCTTGCTGTATTTTTCTAAAAGCTTCATCATTTTACTTCTTTTTAAATTATCTTCTTTAATTTCTGTCCTTTATATTATTTTATGTGCTATAACAAATATTTTCTTAATACAAAAGTTTATAACTTCAAGTCAGATGTTGATTTATGGCTAATGAGCAATATATCATTCAACTAGCCCAATTAGAGCAGGAAGCAAACAGATTTCAGGAGCAGATGCAGCTGCTAGAGCAGCAGGTAGTTGAAATACAGAATATCCAGAATTCTCTTAATGAAATTGAAAAAAGCAAAGAAAAAACAATATACGCGAACATAGGAAAAAATGTTTTTATTAAAACAGAGATAGCTGACAAAAATCTATTAGTGGACGTTGGAAATAAAACATTCATTAAAAAAGATATTCCTGAAACATTAAAGCTTATTGAAGAGCAGCTCTCCAAGATAGCCGAGGCCAAAGATAGAATAATGGAAAAACTGCAGGAATTGCAAGAGCAAATGCAGGCAATTGTAGAGCAAGCTGAAAAAGAAAAATGATAATTAACTTCTCCTCTCTTTCAAAAACTTCCTGTAAGATAAATTTCCTATCTCACTTATAATTCCTTTAATATATTTCTTTTTTATCGGCTCGAATGCCGTGTTGAAGATTCTTATCTTTTTAGTGCTCCAGACTTCTTCAGGAAGCCTTTTTTCTATTTTTACTTTTCTAATATATTTCAATGAATCTGCAAGTATGTATACTGGAATTCCCTCGTAATATGCCAGTTTGGCAAACATTCCACTTCCCACTTTGTTTATTGTACCCTTAGGAGTTATCGCATCTGCTCCAAGAAGAACTAAATCAACATCTCTTGTTCCTTGAGATTCAGTTAAAGCTATATAGCCTGCAGCGTCAACAAACATGGTAACCTTAATGCCATTTTTTCTTAATTCTCTGGCTGTTTCTCTTCCTTGATACAACGGGCGGGTTTCAGTTATATAAACTTCGAACTTCTTTCCTTTTTTCTTTGCGTAAATTAGTGCAGAAACAACAGTTGAAGAATGGCAGTGAGTAAAAATAACTGAATTTTTTCTTATAAGCTTGTAAGTTTCCTTGTTTATTATAATCTGATTTTTGTCTATTCTTCTCTTTAAATCCTCCAGAGAAATCTCTGGATTGCGGAGAATATTAATCAAAAAGGGCTCTGTTGGACGTAGAGAGAGGATTTTCCTTTTGCTTTTTTCATTTGGAAAAAGCTTATAAGCAAGAAGCCCTGCCAAAGCCACGTTTCTTGCTCCTTGAACCCTTACAGACTTAATATCTTGACAGATTTTTTCAAACCTCTTTTTATTGCTTGGCATAAGAATTATAATTAAGAAATGTATTTAAACTTAATTTTTTATATAATTTAGATGCAAAATGTTAGAGCTTATTATCAACCCAAAAAGAGCTGAAAGGAGGCCGTGGGAGATGTTTATAATTGGCTTAGTTTACGCCTCTCTTTCTATACTGTTAGTTAACTGGATATTTGCGCAGGATGTCGTGCTTGCAAAGTATTCTGGAATCCTGATAATCACATTTTGTGTTATGTTCTCAATGCCTTTTATGTACTACGCAATAAAAATGGAAGAAGAAAAAGGTGTAAAAATAGAAGGAGCATTCAAACTCTTAAAAGAGCACAACAAAACCCTTTTTGGGTTTCTGTGGCTTTTTCTTGGATTTATAGTGGCTTTTTCATTTTTTTATATTGTTATGCCTTCTGAAAACAATTTTAGAGCCCAGATTGAAACCTACTGCATGATTAACAGACCGGCTAATTTTAACGAGTGTGTTGAGCAGTATGGTATTAAAACAACTGGAAGGACTACTGGCTTTCTTACATCAAAAGAGAGACTAATTGCAATATTCACTAATAACATCTATGTTTTGATGTTTACGCTTATTTTTTCATTAATATTCGGAGCTGGAGCAATTTTTATACTTGCATGGAACGCTAGCGTCATTGCAGCAGCTGTTGGCATATTTTCAAAAGCAGACATAACAAGTATGCCTTTAGGAATTGTGAGATACATGATTCACGGACTTCCGGAAATTGCAGCATACTTTATAGGTGCGATGGCAGGGGGGATTATAAGCATTGCAGTAATAAGGCACGATGTAAGAAGCGATAAATTCTGGACTGTTCTTCAGGATTCCCTAAATTTGATAATACTTGCAGTGATTGTTTTGTTTGTTGCTGCATTAATCGAAGTATTTATAACTCCTGCCTTTTTTTAATAGCTTAAATAAATAAAGTTTAAAAACATAGAGTTTTATAAAAAAGTAATATGGCGAGATATTTTTGTAAAAAATGCGGATATAGGTTTGAAAGCAAAAAAATAAAAGATTCCTGCCCTTATTGCGGCAAGAAAGATATAGCTGAGGAGCAAACAGCAGAAGAAATAATAAGCGATGTTGAGAAAATATTAAACTAGAACTTCTAGGCTAGTGTAAAAGAAAGATGGAAGAAGATAAACAAACAGAAGAAAAGAACGCAGAGTTAATGGAAAAGAGAAAAGAAAAAGTAATTGCTTTTTTCAAAAAAAGCAATTACTGGGTTGTCATACTTTTAATTGCGGCTGTTATTCTCGGAGTTTACATCAGAAGCCTTCCTATGCAGAATCATTCAGGAGATTTTCCTTCACTAGCCCAGTTTATTTTTACTCCATGGAACTCTTTTAAGGGAACCCCCGGAACGTGGGACATAACAACAAATACCTGGACGCTTGGCCCTGACTTAGACCCCTGGCTGTTTTTAAGATATGCAAAAATAATTGTGGAAAATGGGCGGCTTCCAGAAGTGGATATGATGAGAAACGTTCCTTTAGGATTTGAGCCTTCAAAAGAAACAAGGCTTCTCCCT
>Ga0172363_10003520_pt1 | contig 12712 bp, 12 predicted proteins | sample LakKivs2_kivu2a2_FD_114541 | JGI IMG/M metagenome (GOLD analysis project Ga0172363, IMG submission 114541) | Sediment microbial communities from Lake Kivu, Rwanda - Sediment s2_kivu2a2 | ecosystem: Environmental > Aquatic > Freshwater > Lake > Sediment | place: Rwanda: Western Province, Lake... | reverse complement strand
CCAGCAAAACCAAGAGTTGTAACCATATTTCCAAAGATAGCACACGCTGTTAAAAATATTAGCAAAAAGACAATTTATTTTATAGAAGCTGACAGCAAAATTTATAATCATAAAAAACCCGACGCCATTTCTTATTTAATTTGTAAACAATAGAATCCCTCCAGATTCTTTTGGCGATGTCTGGACAATAAAAGGGAGATAAAAAATATTTTTAAATAATTTTATACTATGAAAATTTTAGTTACAGGCGGGGCTGGCTTTATCGGCTCCCATCTCGTAGATAGATTGATAAAAGAAGGCCATAGAGTGGTTATCATTGATAATTTATCTACAGGGAGAAAAGAGAATTTAAATTCAAAAGCTAAATTTTATAAAATCGATATTATTAATCCAAAAATTTCTCGGGTTTTCAAAAAAGAGAAGCCAGAAATAGTTTTCCATTATGCTGCCCAAATCGAAGCCAGAAAATCGGTGGAAGACCCAGTTTCTGACGCAAAGATTAACATCATTGGCAGTCTTAATATTTTGGAAAATTGTAGAAAATGTAAGATTAAAAAGATTATCTTTGCTTCAAGCGGAGGAGAGATTTATGGCGATGCTAATGAAATTCCTACTTCTGAAACATATTTTCCTTCTCCAATCTCTCCTTACGGGGTTGGAAAATTAACTGTAGAAAAATATTTAGATGCTTATTTTAAATTATTTAAAATACCTTACATTGCTTTGCGTTATGGGAATGTCTATGGGCCAAGGCAGAACCCAAATGGTGAAGCAGGGGTAGTAGCAATTTTTATTATTAAAATGTTAAAAAATAAACAACCCCTGATTCATGGGGATGGAAAGCAGACAAAAGACTACATTTTCATAGATGATGCAATTGATGCAACAACTCTAAGTTTTAAAAAAGATTTCGAAGGTATTTTAAACATCGGAACCGGAGAGGAAACCTCTGTCTTGGAAATTTTTTATAAAATTAAAGAACTAACACACTCTCGAGTTAAAGAAAAACATATTCCATTTCCCATCTGTAGTTTCAAAAGAGGGTGTCTTTCAATTGAAAAAGCCAAAAAACAACTCGGCTGGCAACCAAAATATAGCTTAGATAAAGGATTAAAAGAAACAGTAAATTGGTTTAAAGAGAAAAATTAAGATGCAAGAATTTTTCGATTTAAATTATTGGAAAAATGTTTTTACCAGTTCTCCTACAAGAAAAAGATTAACGGAGAATTTTTTATCACTTTCAGTTTTACAGGTATTAAATTATCTTTTACCATTAATAACCCTTCCTTATTTAGTTAGAGTTTTGGGACCTGAAAAATTTGGTTTGGTTGCTTTTGCTCAGGCGTTTATTATGTATCTTGTGATTCTAACTGATTATGGATTTAATTTATCTGCCACGAGAGAAATTTCTATTAATAGGGAGAGTAAAGAAAAAGTTTCTGAAATATTTTCGTCGGTAATTGCGGTAAAATTTTTTTTAGGAATATTAAGTTTTATTATTTTGGCAATGATTTTAGTTTTTATTCCCAAATTTGGAAACGATTGGTTAATTTATATATTCACTTTCGGGATGGTTTTGGGAAACATACTGTTTCCGGTGTGGTTCTTTCAAGGAATGGAAAGAATGAAATATATTACAATTTTAAATATAGTGGCAAAAGGAATTTTCACGTTTTGTATTTTTATTTTTATAAGAAAAATGGCGGATTATTTATATGTTCCTTTAATAAACTCAATGGGATTTATAGTTGCCGGTGGTTTAAGTTTTGGAATTGCGTCTAAAGATTTTGGGATTAAATTTCGAATACCAAGTATCCAAGCCATTAAACACCAATTAAGAGAAGGATGGCACATATTTATTTCAACTGCCGCCATTAGCCTATATACCACCAGCAACGCATTCATCCTTGGGATATTTACAAATAATACAATAGTTGGCTATTATTCAGCAGCGGAAAAGCTAATAAGAGCAGTGCAAGGATTGCTAGCCCCGGTTTCTCAAACTGTTTATCCATATATTACCAAATTAGTTACAGAATCAAGAGAAAGGGCATTAAATTTCATAAGAAAATTAGTTAAATTAGCAGCGACTAGCACTTTTATCATTTCTTTGTTAATTTTTATTTTAGCTGCACCAATCATTAATATAGTTTTGGGTAGCCAATACCAGCGATCTATAATTGTTTTGAGAATTTTGGCATTTTTGCCATTTATAATTGGGTTAAGTAATATATTTGGAATTCAGACAATGCTTACTTTTAATTTGAAAAGAGCTTTTTCTAATATACTTATTTCAGCTGGGGTATTGAATATTACTTTAGCCTTAATTTTATCCCCCCTTTATCAACATATCGGAGTATCTATAGCAGCTTTGACAACAGAGATTTTTGTTACGCTTTCTACATTTTTCTATCTAAAGAAAAAAAGGATAGAAATTTTTAGAGGAAAATTAAATTAGGGTTAGCATTTAAAATATGAGTAATCAAAAATTAGTTATCACTATACCAATGGCGGGCACACCTACTAATGAATTTATACAAGCGTTGCCCAAGTCGGTACCAATCGTTATCATTGATGATAGTAATGGAAAATTAACAATGGATAGAAAAAGTTGCGATATCTATGATTACAGAAGACAAAAGAAGATTTTAGGAAAATTTTATGAAGATTTTTGTATTTTTCACCACTCTTCATCTTGTCGTAATTTCGGCCATTACTTGGCCTATAAATTTGGCTTCAAAGTAATTGTTGCTTTAGATTACGACTGTAAGATTCCTAAAACTTTTTTATTAGATCACTTAGATGCCTTGAGATCACAAAATATTCTTGGAGTAAAAACCAATACTGGTTGGATTAACCCTCTTCTAAATAACCACTGGTACTCTCGCGGTTATCCTTACGAACATCGTACCCCTGATTTGAAATTTAAATTTAAAGAAATCACAGATCCTCGAATTGTCTTAAATATGGGACTTTGGGAAAATGTAATAGATATAAATGCAATTGATAAAGTTCTGAATTCTCCACCTAAAAAAATCTTTCTTAAAAAGAATCACTTAGTCGCTCTTGGAAATATCCCTCTTTGTGGGATGAATAATATTTTTTTAAGTGAGGTAGTTCCAGCATATTTTTTTCTTCCCAATTTCAAAATAGGGAACTGGATTGTTTCTCGTCACGATGATATTTGGGGAGGATATATTTTAAAGAAATTAGCAGATAAAAAGGGTGATTTTATTACTTTTGGTAAACCCATTGTTTGTCATTTGAAAGAATCTTGTCAAACACAAGTGCTGTCTTACGAACATTACATCCATTTGTTGAGCCCCTATTTTTATAATTTAGTAGATAGGGCAGTAGAAAAGATAAAAAAGTCAGATTATAAAACAATGTATACTGAATTTGCTGAACAATTCGGGAAAGTTTTATTTAAAGAAAAAAAATACCTTCCCAAAACTTACTTTGGAGGTTTTAAATATTTACATAAATCAATGTTATGGTGGGTGAATCTCTTCAAAAAATTTTAATAACTGGAGCTGGTGGAATGGTTGGTTCCTATGTGGACTTTGGCATCAAAACTGATATTGATACCCTCGATGTGTCAGATCTAAATGCAGTAAAAAAAGCTTTTAAAAAATACAAACCCGAGATTATTCTACATTTAGCAGCAGATACAGATGTCGATCGATGTGAAAGAGAACCAGAGCGCACTTATAAGATTAATACTATTGGCACTTACAATATCGCGGTCATGGCCAGGCATTTTAATACTGAAATGGTTTACATTTCGACCGCTGGGGTTTTTGATGGTAGAAAAAAAGAGCCTTATACTGAGGAGGACATCCCAAATCCTCAAAATGTTCATTGGCGGACAAAATTTTTAGGGGAAATTATTATTAAGGATATTATGCCGAGATTTTTGATTGTGCGAGCAGGCTGGATGTTTGGGGGTGGTCCCCAAAAAGATAAGAAATTCGTTGCTAAAATTATCAGACAATTAAATCTTCCGGAAATCAAAGCAGTCTCTGATATTATTGGTTCTCCGACATTCGCTAAAGATTTAATTGAAGGGATCAAAATTTTATTAAAAGAGAAAAAAGTTGGTCTTTATCATTTACCGAATAAAGGTATTGCCTCACGGTATGATATTGCTTGTGAGATTGTCAAGATAGTTGGAGCTTCGACTAAAGTTATCCCAGTTAGTTCTAGTTATTTTAATCTTGATGCTCCACGAGTTGCCTCGGAGGCGATGTGTTCAAAGATTGATATTATGCGCCCCTGGCAAGAAGCTTTAAAAGAATACTTACTAACCGAATGGAAAGATTATTATCGTTCTGAAATAGCAAAAAGTCAAAAATGAGTAGTTTTAATTTTAAAAGTTATCCATTTATTTCAATTATTTTTCCGAACTGGAATGGGAAGAAAAACACCATAGGATGCTTAGAATCTTTAGAGAAACTTAATTATCCTAAAGAAAAATTGGAAATTATTATTGCCGATAATGGTTCAACTGATGGATCACAAGAGGCAATTACAACGAAATTTCAACAGATGAAATTTCAAGGATGGTCAAATCTTATTTTGATAAAGATTAAAGAAAATTTAGGTCATTCAGCCGGCACTAATCGAGCCTATGAAAAAATCTCGCCTGAGTCCAAATATGTTTTTAAATTAGATAACGATACAAAAGTTGAACCTCAATGCCTAAAAGAATTAATTAAAGTAATGGAATCCGATAGAAATATAGGATCATCTCAACCCAAATTGTTATTATTTTATGATTCAAAGATTATAGATGGGTTGGGGATAGTGCTTGATCAAAACGGAAATGCAATTCAAGTTGGCTATAAAACAAAAGATGAGGGGCAATACAATAAACTTATGGAGATCTTTGGGGCTTGTTCTGGAGCGGCGATGTATAGAAAAAAAATGCTCGACGAGATTGGGTTTTTTGATGAAGACTTTTTTGCCTATTTTGATGACGTCGATTTAGCATTAAGAGCTAAGTTGAGGGGATGGAAGTGTATCTACGTTCCTGGGGCAATTGTCTATCATGTTCACTCAGCTAGCAATTCAATATTTAAGAATTATTTTCTAACAAGGAATAAATATTATTACATAATTAAAAATTTGCCATTGAACACTTTATTTAAATTTCTTATCACTCGCCCAATAGTTATTCCTTCAAGAATTTTTAGCTACATTAAAGATAAAAAATTTTTCTTAATCAAAGGCTATTTAAAGGGAAATATCGATGCCCTAAAATTTCTGTCGAAGTTTTTCAAAAAACGAAAACAAGTTCAAAGTGCAAAGACTATATCAAATAACGAGATTAAAAATTGGTTTAATTTTAATAAAAACTGATGTTTTCAATAATATCTGTATACCACAATAAAGAAATTTTAGAGAGATATTTATTAAAGAGTTTAGAAAGCCAGAGCGCTAATTACGAGCTGATTTTGATCGACAATACAAAAATGCAGTTTAAATCAATCGCCGAAGCGCTAAATTACGGAGCAAGACAAATAAAAAGTCAAAGTAAATACATAATGTTTGTCCATCCAGATGTGGATTTATGTACAAATACGTGGTTAGAAAATGCAGAGAAAATTTTAGATTCTCTACCTAATTTAGGAACTACTGGTGTAGCAGGTATGTCTGAGGAGGGAGGTAGTAATAAAGAAAGGGGAAGGAACATCATTAAACATAATAACCCACCAATAATATGGCCTTGGGGTAACCCGATTAAAAAACCAGAACCCGTACAGACACTTGATGAATGCTTATTAATAATTCCCAAATCGGTATTTAATATACTCCAGTTTGATGAAAAAACATGTGATGATTGGCATCTATACGCTGTAGATTATTGTTTAAGCTGTAAAAGACTTGGTTTTGAAGCGTATGCAATTCCCATGTTTATCTATCATAGGTCAGCAAGCTTGTCTAAATATCGTAAAAGCAAGATTCAGATATTAAAATCACTTGGTCCCCTCCCTGAGTCTTATTATCAAACTTTAGAGAAACTATTAAAAAAGCATAAGAATTACTTTAGACGGATCTACACTACCTGTGGAGATTGGAGTACTTCTTATCCTTTAATTCTGCAAAGAATTTTGCCTTTGGCAAAAGCAGGGGCGAGACTAATATTAAGAAAATTCAAAAGTAATAAGAAAAATGAATTATCCAAAAGTTTCAATAATAATTCTTAATTGGAATGGATTAAAAGATACGATTGAGTGCCTCGAATCTTTAAAAAAAATCACCTATCCAAATTATAAGGTGATTGTTGTTGACAATGACTCTGAAGGAAATGATGCCGATATTTTAGAAGAGAGATATAAAGATTACATTAACGTTATTAGAAACAAAGAGAATTTAGGGTTTACCGGAGGAAATAATATAGGGATAAGGCAGGCAATAGAAGACCAATCAGAATACGCACTATTATTAAATAACGATACAATAGTTGAGCCTAATTTTCTTGATGAATTAGTAAAAACTGCATTACAAGATGAAAAAATAGCAATCATTGGCTCGGTAATTGCTAATTATTATACAAAGAAAGTTGTTTTTACCAATGCAAAAGTAGATAAAAAATTAAAAATGGAAAGTAGAATAGATTATTTGAACCTTAATAAAGATTACTGGGAGACAGATGGAGTTAATGGTGCTGCTATGATGTTTAGATTAAAACCTCTTATTAAATGCTCTTTATTTCTAGATGAAAACCTATTTCTTTACTGTGACGAGTTAGATGTTTGTTACCGGGCTAAAAAGCAAGGTTTTAAAATTGCTGTAGCCAGAAGATCAAGAGTTTATCATAAAGAAGGCCAAAGTACTGGGGGAGCTATAAGCCCTACGACTGTTTATTACGTGCTTAGAAACAGAATCCTTCTTTCAAAAAAACTACTTTCTTTTAGAGAACAAGTTGTCTTTTGGCTGTCATTTTTACCCGCCAGATTATTTCGAGCTTTAGAATGGTTTTTGATAGGGAAGTGGAAGTTGATAAGGATAAGCTATTTTGCTTTTGTTGACGGAATTATGAATAGAATAGGCAAAACTAAACGAAAATTAAATTAAATATTATGCGGAAATTTTCTATAGCAATTCCAATGTTTTCTGTAAAACATCATGGGGGGACAAGAGTTCTTTTACAATTAGCTAATTCATTAGTAGAAAGAGGTCATAGTGTTACTATATTAACTCCGGAAGATAAATATGCTCCGATTTATTCTGTCAATAAAAGAATAAAAATAAAATTTACTTCTAAAATAGGAAATAATAAATTTTTTTATCTAAAAACTCTTCTAGAATTTATATTTAAAATCCCTAAAAGTGATTTTATATTAGCAAACTTTTTTCCAACTTTATATCCCTCATTTCTGGCAGAAAAGCTAGGCAAAGGCAAAACTATCTATTTTCCACAAGGTATGGAAGAAACCTCTCCTAATTACAAAGGATTGATAAACTTGTTACTTAGCTCAACTGAGAAATCTACTTTTAAAATAAAAGCCCCGATAATAGCGACTACTAAATGGGGAGCAAGAAAATTACTTAATTTTAATCGAAATATTGATTTGAGGATTATAAACTTGGGTCTGCCAGACAATACTTTTTTCCCTGACCCCGATCCTAAATTTATTAATATGAAAATAAATAAGGCAATCCTTTATTTCCCCAGAAGTCAAAAAGTTAAAGGTTTAGAGGATTTTCTGCAGGCCTTAGATATTCTTATTAAAAAAAATATAAAGTTTGAGCTTTGGTTAATTTCTAAAGAAACACAATCTCTATCTAAATTTAATCACCTTAAAAGTAGTTTGAAAATAGGAGTATTGTTTCCTTTAAATGATCAAGACTTACGGAGAATATATTCGAGTACAGATTTGCTAGTTAATTCTTCTTGGGTAGAGGGGTTCTGCCTTCCGGTGCTTGAAGCAATGGCCTGTGGAACTCCATCTATATTAACAGATTCTGGGGGTCCAAGAGAATATGCTAAAAATAATTATAATTGTTTAATGGTCCCTCCTAAAAAACCTGACTTATTGGCTCAAGCAATTAAGAAGATGCTGGAAGATGAAGAATTAAGAAATAAATTAGCGGTTAACGCATTAAAAACTGGGGAGAAATTTAAATTTTCTAAGTTTGTGGAAGAGTTCGAAAAATTTTTAATAAATTTAAAATGATTGCATTAGTTATTAAACTTGGGATTGGTTTTATAATTGCCATTTTATCTTTTTTTTCTTTTCTGAAAACAAAAGCGAAGTTAGGAATCTGGCTTTTGATTATTATTTTGCCAGTTTACAGTACTAAGTTTTTAGGGAAGGCCGGAGATATTTTCACGATTGAATTTAGCGATATTTTGCTTGCTGCCATAATTTTACCGCTTCTTTTAAGAGAAATAGTTCTTAGTAAGAAATTTGGCAAGACAATTCCAAAAGAGATTTCAAATATACTCCCCATCTTTTTAATTTATTTCAGTTTTGTCTTTTTAACTATATTTTGGACAAAAGATATCTTCCTTACCTTTCGGGAATTAATTATTATAACAGTGTATGGATTTCTTTTTTTTATTCCTTTATTAACCATTTCTCGTTGGGACCGAAAAGATCTTCAATCCACTATTTTGTTAATAATCTTAGTAGGATTAATTGTAACAACTTTAGGAATTTTTCAGGTTATTCTTCCAAACCTTTCAATTATTCAAAGCACTCAGCCCGGTTTTCCGACCGGAACATTTACTGAAACTAATTGGTATGCAAACCTATTAATTTTGACCGGATGCTGGTCTTTATTTGCACTCAAAAGCCAAAGAAAATCATTAAAGGGATTAAGTGCTATAAATTTACTTTTACTTTTAATAGGAATCTATTTAGCTAAATCTATTACGGGCCTCATTGGTTTTTTTTATTTGTTTTTTTTGTTTTTTATTTACTTTTTAACTAAGAAACCCCTGTTTTGTATTTTCCTTATTTTTGTTTTTTTAATATCAATGTTAATATTCCCAAGTTATTTTACTGGGTTTACTGAACCCCTCGGAGAGATAAGCGCCCTTTCTCAAGGAGAAATTTCCGAGAATATGAAAATTCGTTCAGTTCAGCTACTAACATCTTTTCAATTAATTCAAGATAATCCTTTTGGTCAAGGAGCCGGCACTTGGGAACCAGTAATGAAACAGGTTACAGGGCAAGAGTTGGGACCCTTTGGTTGGATTAATGGTATTTTATTAGAACAGGGGATTCTTGCCTTTTTAGTTTGGTTAATTTTTATAATAAGCTGTCTTGCCATGATCATTAAATCTTATATTCTAACAAAAAGATGGGAAACAAAAGCCGCTTTATTTAGTTTGATTTGGCTTTTAATAACTGGCCTTCCTCACCCAATGTATTATATGAACTTTTTTTGGTTTTATATGGGTTTTTCAGTTGCTACTGCCCTTGTAGTTAAGCGAGAATTTATTAAAGAAAAAATAAATTTAAATTCTTAAACCTTGATTCTTATTTTATGATTCTTTCTATTATCATTGTTAATTATAACACCAAGGAGCTTTTAAAAAATTGCTTAAAATCGATTTTTCAAAAAATGAAAGATATAGATTTTGAAATTTGGGTTGTTGATAATAATTCTTCAGATGGTAGTTTGGAAATGATTGGAAAAGAATTCCCAAAAGTAAAAATTATTGCTAACAAAGAAAATGTTGGTTTCGCCAAAGCCAATAATCAGGCAATAAAAGAGGTCGGTGGGAAATATATTTTATTACTTAATCCAGATACTGTTATTTTAGACGAGAATTTTAAAGAACTCATTAAATTTATGGAAGAACACCCAGAGGTTGGAGCTTGCGGCCCCTTGGTTTTAAATAGAGATGGCACAATGCAAAGACAGTGCAAAAGAGGTTTTCCTACTTTTTGGAACTCTTTTGGCTATTATTCTGGATTGTGGAAATTATTTCCTACAATTAAATGGTGGAGAAAAATTTTCGGCGGCTATTTTTTATTAAACAAACCAGATGATAAAATATGCAAGGTCGATCAGTTAAGCGGAGCAGCGATGATGGTTAGAAAAAGTATTTTAGAAAAAGTAGGATTAATGAATGAAGATTATATTATGTATTGGGATGATACTGATTGGTGTTTTAGGATAAAGAAGGCTGGTTGGAAAATTTATTTTGTTCCTTTAACAAAAATTATTCATTATGGGGGAGCTGGCGGGGTTCAATTACAGGCTTTAAAAAATCTCTGGTATTTTCATCGAGGAGCTTGTCTGTTTTATAGACGATATCTTTCCTCCAATTATTTTTTCTTAATTAACTTTTTGTATTATAGTGGCGTCTGGTTTGCTTTTAGCTTGAAATTATTATTTAATTTATTTAGAAAAGAAAAAGTAATCGGCTCTAAAAAACCTTCTTAAATAGTTCATGTTAAACAAAAAGAATTTTCTTAAATTTATTTTATTAATGGGAGACATTATTCTAATGTATGGGGCTTTGCTTTTGACTCTAGCTATAAGATATAAAGATTTTACTTTTTTACCCGGACCTCAGACTAAAATATTTCTTTTTCACTTCTCTTTTTTGCATTTAATTTGGTTATCATTCCTCTCTATTTTTGATTTTTATAAAATTTCTTCTCTAAGAAAAATTTATGATATTTTTAGAAACTCGATAATTTTTTTCTTTTTAGCCGGAGCCATTAGTACAATTTATTTTTATCTTCAGCCACAATTAGCAATTGCTCCAAAAAGAATTTTGTTTTTAGATGTTTTACTTTTTACCATTTTTCTTTTTATCTGGAGAATTGTTTTTGTTCAAGTTTTTAAATTTTTTGCGATTAAAGAAAAAATAATAATTATAGGTGCTCCCTCAAATTTTTCTGGATTATTAACCGATTTCTTAAAAGGAGGAGAATATCAAATTATTGCTTTTTATAATCCTAGTTTTTTTAACAAACCACTTTTGTTTTCTAAATACGGAGTTATCTCTAACATTTCTCGGCTAAAAGAAATTATAGAGAAAGAAAAAGTAAATACTATAAGTTTTACTTCTGAATTCTACAAAAATGAAGAATTAGTAAAACAAATCTTTTTAAATTTACCACCAAAACTCAATTTTATTAGATTTACTGATTTTTATGAATCTTTAATAAAAAAAGTGCCTTTGGAAGCAATAGACGAACTTTGGTTTTTAGAAAATATTTCCCGAGTGGAAAGAAAAATTTATGAGATATTGAAAAGAAGTTTTGATATAATTTTTTCTTTTTTAGGTCTTTTAATTACAATTGTTTTATTCCCCTTTATTGCCTTAGCGATAAAGATTGATTCTTCAGGTCCTATTTTTTTTCTCCAAAAAAGATTCGGAAAGGATAGAAAAATTTTTAATTTATATAAATTTCGGACAATGAAGATAAGTAAAAATCAAGATAAAGAGTTCTGGCGAGAAAAAGATCCTAGTCAAATTAACAGGGTTGGTAAGATTTTGAGAAGATTTTACTTAGATGAATTGCCACAATTTTTTAATATTTTAAAAGGAGATATAAGTTTTGTTGGACCAAGACCTGAATGGATAGAATTAGCAAAAATTTTTGAAAAAGAAATTCCTTTTTACTCTTTGCGTTATTTAGTAAAACCGGGATTTACCGGCTGGGCCCAGCTAAACTTTCCTCCCTCCACTTCAATTCAAGAAACCAAAGAAAAATTTCAATACGACTTATATTACATTAAAAATCGTTCTTTTTTTCTGGACCTCGAGATTATTTTAAAGACCATAAGGTTAATTTTTAAGTAGTTTCTTTTTAATTCTAATTTTGTTATAATAAAAATATATGGAACCACAATACGAAGAAGAAATTGATTTAATGGATTATTTGAAAGTAATAATAAAAAGGAAAAGGTTGATTTTGACCGTGTTTTTGGTGGTGATAATAGTGGCCGGAATTTTTAGTTTTCTTTCGCCAAAGGTATATGAAGTTGGCACCACCTTGGAAATCGGACGAATTCGGGGGCAAATTATTGAACCAATACCTCAGATAATAGAAAAAATTGAAAGCGGTATTTATGGCCGGATTCCGGAAATGAAAGTGAGCAGTCCAAAAGATACGAATTTTATAAAAATTGAATTAACTTCTAGCGAACCCCAGAGGACTAAAAAAGAATTAGCCAATCTTACTGAATTGATATTAAACGAGCATAATGAAAAAATTGATTTTCAAAAAGACCTTTTGGAAAAAGAAATTAAAAGATTAGAAGGAAATATTAATTTTTTACTTCTAAGAGGGCAAGAAACGGCAATCTTGCAATTAGAAATAAATAATCTCGAGAGACAAAGAGAATTGTTCCAGCCCACCAAATTAGTTATAGAACCTACTATTTCAGAAAAGACAGTGAGTCCCAATCTTGTTTTAAACATGGTCGTTGCCGTCATTTTAGGGTTATTTATTGGTATATTTTTGGTTTTTTTTCAAGAATGGTGGGAAAAGAATAAAACAAAACTTAAAACTCTTGACAAAGACTTTTGAATTTGCTAATATGATAATGTGAGTGCGCTAGTAATAGCGACTCCGCTAAGTCGCCAATAAGCCCTCCTCGAGCAGGGCTTGTTGGTTTTTTTTATTTTTGGTAAAATATAATTGGGCCGGGAGGATAGCACTCACAAAAGACTTAGAATTGGAGTTAACTCTCCCGGCTCTTTAGTTTGTGTTATAATTAAATAATGAAAATT
>Ga0172363_10003517_pt1 | contig 12720 bp, 14 predicted proteins | sample LakKivs2_kivu2a2_FD_114541 | JGI IMG/M metagenome (GOLD analysis project Ga0172363, IMG submission 114541) | Sediment microbial communities from Lake Kivu, Rwanda - Sediment s2_kivu2a2 | ecosystem: Environmental > Aquatic > Freshwater > Lake > Sediment | place: Rwanda: Western Province, Lake... | reverse complement strand
TTCTCGCGTATTCATGAGTAGCCAAAGTATAAGTTATTATATTTATTCCAAGGCAAAGGCCATCGTCTGAGGAATAAAGAGTCCCTCCTTGAATTGGATTATCTTTTATATTCCAGGAGCAGTTTAGATCAATAGGACTAAATATAATGGCAGGACGAACACCAAGATATACACATTCCAAATATGGAGGTAGAGTTTTTATAGGTTCGTCGTTTCTTCTTACTTTTACTTGAGATATTTGAAAGTAGGAATGAAAAATAGGGTTGTCGTTTTCCACAGGAGCAAGCTTTCTATTTGGAAATATTCTTTCTATTTGTTTTCTAGCCGAAGTAGTAAACTCGGACCTTGAGCATTGAGAATGAAAAATAATGGTTCCTCCGGAATACACATATTGTCTGAGTTTTTGTATGGTATTCTCTGGCAACTCTGGCATAGGAGTCCACCCGGTTATATAAATGATTGGTAATTCAGAAGGGTTATAAGTAAAATGAGAAATAGAAAGTTCAATAAATCTATATTGGATATTTAGTTTGTTATTGGCAAATTGTATTAGTTTCTCTATATCCACTTGTGTAGTTGGATATTTATTATTCAAATCAGAAAAGTTCAAGAGACCTACAAGAGCCGGTTTTGCAGGTTGTCTTTTTGGCTCTGATCTACGCAATGGAGTCGCAGGTAAAGGGAGAGGGGGCAAGCTTTCTCCTGCGGTCACTCTTTTAGGTTTGGCTAACGGAGGTTGAGTCTTTGGATTTTTCCATTCTTCTGATAAAGATAAATGGCAGATAAGAAGTAAAGAGATTAGAGTGGTTATTATTTTTTTCATATTAGTGCCCTAGATCTCCCGGATCTGTTTCTGTGGTGCCCCCTTTTACTCCATTCCATAGTCTTCCAGCCCAAGCAGAAATATCTTTCCAAAACCATATAATAACTGCAACTAAAGGAAGAGCTATAGCTCCTACAACTAATATATACTCAACCATATCTGCTCCATTTTCATCATTATGAATCTTCATTATTTCTTTTCTGATGCTCATAAATTTCTCCTTGATTGTATGATATCTATTTATATTTCGTTACAAATGGTATATTTTCCTTGCTATTTTGATTGTATTTATCATGAAAATCCGATGTATAAAATATAATCTATATCAAGGAGATAAAAATATGAATGAGCAGGAGTTGCGTCAATCCATAAATGACAGAAACAGCGTAAATGCTAATCTAAAAGAAAAAATAAAAGACAAACTTCCAAAACTAAAAGAAGTTCTTCTAAATAGTAGCGTAAGCACCTACTTTTGTCCATCAATAAAACTAAAACAAATGGTAAGTCAAAATACTCATCCTATTATTATGAAACTTCCTAATGAGATGAAGGCTCTAATACTAGATAATAAACCTTTTTATATTCAGAATCGTTTAGTATGGAGCTGGTTGACTGGGAATCTCGATGAAAATAACTCTTTTATTTTAGAAAACGGAGATATTAGAATTATAAGTTCTGATTCTAGTGGTAATAACAGCTATTCTAGTTATATAAATAATAACGAAGGAGATAAATAATGCCAATAAAAAAGGTCCAAAGATCAAATAAAGAGGCAAAAAATGGAGATAAAAAAGGAGACGAAATAGGAAAAATAGTAATAAATGATATTATTACGGGCGAAGAAGTAAATACTAATATAGAAGAAGTTGAAGAAATAATAAAAAGTAAAACACAAAAAATCAAAGAAAATAAAATATTGTTTCCTGCTTTGGAGGGAAAAATGATACATGTAAAGATCGGCGATAAAGAATACATTCCATCTAAAGCGGAAATAGATGATATAGATAATCAACTTACACATCTTCTAAACTCTTTTGACATAAACTGTTTGGTTTTTGTCACTCACCCTTTTGTCGAGGTAAAAGTAATAGAGTGAACCATAGAAATACAGTGAGAATCAATATGAGTAAAACCGAAAGGACTATATTCAAGGACTTCGCTGAGTATTGGTTTTATGCAAAATGGATGAATATAGGTCAAAGAGATGCTATTTTGAGCAGTCTTCCTAAATCTCAATATGCAAAACTGATGAAATCTTATAAAGATGGAGGGTGGGAAGACCTTACAGTAAGAAATGAAATAGATAAAATAGTGGATGACATAAAAAAAGATATAGATTTAGATATTATATCTATTCGTTGTAAAATAATGAATGGAAAAAGTGTATATTTGAAAAAATCTCAATGGGATTATGTAATAGATATGTTGAAGTCATATAAAACTCATCACACATTTTATGTTCTTGGCAATATATTGTCCCAAGAAATAGATGGCAAGACTGTGTTACTCACTAAAAAATAATGTTTCTAAAACCTTTTTCAATGGAGAATATATGTCAAAAAGAAAGAGAAGCGAATCAAATGGCAATGGAAACAACGAATTAAATAAATCAGAAAACCAAAGTCCGGCACAAAGAAAAACTTCAGTCACTTCAAAACTTACACTCAAAGCTCTAAATGAAAATCAGAAAAAAGCTATAAAAAGCATCAGTTTTAATAAGATAACCATAATAACCGGCCCTTCAGGATCAGGAAAAACTCATATTTCTTCTGTATATGGACTTATGGAGGTTTTGAGAGGAAAATATAAAAAACTTATTATAACAAGACCATGCGTAGAGGCATATGGAGAAACTATGGGTTTTTTGCCAGGAGATATTTTGGCTAAGTCTTTTCCATATATAACCCCAGTTTTAGATATATTTGGTGAATTTTTATCATCATCAGAAATAAATAAACTTATATCAGAAGGACTAATATCTGTAGTACCATTTGCATTTATGAGAGGAAATAATTTCAAAAACGCGTTTGTTGTGGCCGAAGAAAGCCAGAATACAACACCAAAGCAGATGCATCTATTTTTGACCAGATTAGGAGAAAATAGCAAGATGGTAATAAATGGAGATTTGGCTCAATCTGATATACAAAACAATATGAATGGCCTTCAGGATGCTCTACAGAAATTTAGAAATATAGATGGAATAGGCATTGTAGAAATGAGCAGGCAGGATATAGTGAGAGATCCTCTTGTCCAGACTATTGTAGAAATATATGAAAAGGAAGAAAGAGAGAAGGACTTGCCCATATGAATGTTGAAATATAAATACATTTTGATATAATATTGCACAATACGGAGAAAACATAATGTCTAATAAAAAGTTCAATCTATTTCATTCTAATCTTCTAAAAATTGCAGAAGATGAATATGATGAGTATGATGATTATTCTGATGAATATTCTCAATTAGATGCAGAAAAAGAGAGAAGAAAAAAAGAAGCAGCAAAGATTGCTTTAGAACGTGGTAGGCCGGAACTACAAAAATATTTATCTAATGAACAGATTGATACAATAATAGATACATATTCATATTTTTCAGCAGTAGGTTTAGATAAAATGTATTCTTTCCTATCCAAATTTATAAACACTATAAAAGAGATGAAGAATAACGGAGAGGATTATACTTATCTTGCTAATAAATTTATGCAAGATATATCTCTAGCAAAGCAGCAAGAGGAGAGTAAAAGAGGAAAGATGGGAATAGGAGAAGTCTCTATTCATGAGGTTTCCGAGCAGAATCAAAAAGAAATGCTCAAATATATTATATCAAACGTAATATATGATGAAAACGGAGAATACATAGGAGTAAAGGCGGGATCTCAATTTATTCCACCATCTGAATATATATTACAACATGAGGATGATTTAGTTCACGTTCTTTCAGATCCATATAATATAAGGCTTATAACAAGAACTAGAAACGAAAAGATTCATGATAATTTTCAAATAAAATTTAGAGAAGAATATGCTAAAATTAGAGATATAGTAAAAAATCAAGCAACTGAAGAGATAGAAGATACAGAAGAAACAAGTGAATCAATAAATAATAGACTTATTAGTCAGCCAAGGGACAGTTATTTTATAGAATATATTCAGCGTTACGGAAGAAGACCTCTTATAGTTGAACCTCATGGAGAATACAAGAGAAGTAAAAAACAACTGGGATATTCTGCTGAAGGAATGGCTCATGATATTTCCGAGCAATCTATTCTTTTTAGTAATCAAGTAGCAAAAATTGGACAAGAAGAACTAGAAAAAATGAGGAAAAGTTTTGTAAGCCACTATAAAAATTTTGATCCGTTCAATCGCGGAGAGAATTCTGATTACACAGCGGAGGCATCAGACGCTTTTAGTGAAGCTTTAATGTATGGAGCTTTTTCTCAATCAATTAGAGCAGCTACTTACCCTCCTATTACTGGGACAAAAAATATAAATGTTTATGAAGATCATGGAGACGGAAGAATACAGTTTATATTGAGCAAAAATACTATATTTGATGAATATAATGAAATCTTCAAAGGCAATTCAGGAATAGATCTAAAACAGATGTTAGAAGAAAGAGGAATAGTAGTTGGCCCTTCAGGATTAGATAAAAGAAGTTATTTAACCGGCTACGAAATAGTTGCTAATGCTATACGGAGTAATCCAAATAACGGACTTTCCGGTTTTGTAAATGAAGAAATAAGAGATGATTTTGACAACGCTATCGAATGGATGTATAAAAAAGCAGCAACAATAGCCTATCATACTATAGTTGAAAAGAAGAAGATAAAAGAAACAGACAGACAGCCCAAAGGGGAAGAAGAAGGTTCAAGAAAAATGGAACTTTCTGAAGATTTGGCAAACTATGAAAGAGACATAACTCCAGAAGAAAGAGAAGCTAAAAGAGAAGTTGTAAAAGAGTTTTTGCAAGAAAAACTTGATGGAGCAAAAAAGCTTGCAGATATTGTTACTAAAGTTATGATAGAAAGAAGAGATTTCAAAAATGCTATGATATTAGAAAATCTAGTCAATTCTTATTATAATAGGACAATGGCTTATTTGAATTCTGGAAACTATAAAGAGATAGAAGATACGTTCAAAATTACAAGTAAAAATATAGGTCATGGAAGATTAGAGATTTCTTCTGATATAACTGAATATGATTCAGCAAATTTTAGAAAGGCTATAACTATTCATACGGAAACAATAGAGAATTTTGTAAACGCTTTGGAAAAACTCAAAAAAGATTCTGCTTTTGCTAGGAGAATATATAAAGAAGAAATAGAAAGAGCCGATAGAGAGGGAGGGGGCGTTGATTTTCGCAAAGTTGCCTTGGCTATTAGAAATGAGATGGGAATAACAGATAAAGAGCCTAATATTGTGGATGACTATGAAGTGGATTATGCTAGATATTTACTCACATCCGCAAATGATACTATTTCTCGGTATGATGTTTTTCTTGGAAATAAAGAAGATCAGAATAGATATGAAGAAGAAGCAATAGCAATGCAAAAGACAACAAAAGAGTTTACGAAGGCAGACCCTGCTACAAGACAAAATATTGTAAATGAAATGGATAATTCTAATAATAAACTATTTCAGAGAATGAAATATTCTATTATAGAAAGAACAAAACTAAAAGTAAAAGTTTGTAACTATATTATTGCTTATCCTAATAAATTTATTCCAATAAGAGAAGGAATAAAGACCTCTCAAAAATCAAAGTATATAATAGAAAATGATATTACAGAAAAAGAAAGAAAAAATCTAAATGAATATTCTCATATATATAATGGTATTATTCGTAGCAGTATAGTATCTAATATGGACTTATCTTTAGATGGAAATAGCATAAAAGGCATAATAGATATTATTGGAGAGGAAATAAAGAAGACGGGCGAAAAAATAAATGAGGAATCAGTAGTTAGGGCGACAGAAAAAGTCAGGGAAATGTACAAAAGTAATAATCCTGCTGAGGTCGTGTTAGCAACCTACGATCCTAGAGGCAGAAATTACGCCAAACAGATAACCCACTTAGTAAAAGACATAAGAGGAATGCCTTTGAGAGACGGCCTTATAAAGTATTGCTCAGTTCTTTTAAATGCTATTCAAAATCAGAATATAGATCCTCTATCTGCCTTCATTTTCAATAGTATTACTCTAATTGGAGGAAGCAGAGACGTAACTAATAAGACTTGCCTTGATTATGCGGAAAAGACTAGAAGCCTAAATAAAGTAAGAACAGTTCAAACCAAGAATGTTGAATCTATAAGCATAATAACATCAATATATAAACAGGCCATTAGTCAGGCCATGAGAGTTCAAAGAGTAAGTAATAGTTCTGTTGTCAAGTTTGCTTCTACCGACAATATCATATATGATATAATACAAAAAGCTCTTGACAAAATAAGGAATGTTTCGATATAATGATAAAAATAATGACAGTTTGTAAATTTTGCGGAAGTCATGATAATGATGAAGCAACATTAGAAATAAACTTTAGAGATTCTATTATTTATTTTGTTTGTCCTAAATGTAAAAAAACAAATGAACTTGAACTAAAAGACAAAATAAAACCATTACCAAGAACAAGAACAGTGTAAAGAAGTATGTATATTATTGCGAATCCAACAAACAGAGAAATAGTGATCTCTGATTTGAAGCTTTCTTTGTCTCCTCGTCAATCAAGAGATTTACATGAGGCAAAACTTCCTATTCCTCCAGAAAAATCAAAAGACTTAGAATTTTGTAAGAAAAAGGGCCTTATAAAGGTTTTGAGGCAGGATTCAGATAATAAAATTTCATCTCCTACTCAGGTATTACCTCAGAAAGAGGTAATAATAAAAGAAAAAGAAGTTATAAAAAATGTAGTAAATATTGATGATATAAAAAATATAATACAACAAGAAATACAAAAAGTAGTAGAAAAAATAAATACTCAGCCTGTTAAGAACGATCAAAATGATATCTTGCAGCAAATATTATCGAAAATGAATGAGATATCTAAGCCTATTTCAAATCAAAACGATGTTTATATAGAAGGACAAATTGATGAAGAAACTCTACAAAAAATACACGTCAAAACTCTAAATAAAATAACTCAAAACGTTAGTGGAAACGTTGAGTGTAATGACGATAAAATAAATGATACTGTATCTAAAAATATATCAGAACTCGAAGGTCTTTTATGATATAATATTTTAGAGTAAAATAAGATAAAAAACATACGAGGAGAATATAAATGTCTAAAAATAAAGCACTTTCAAATGATTCTGGAACAATGTTTTTTCAAGTAGCTGAATTAGATGAAAAAGGAAATATATCAACGAAATGTATTAGAAATGTTTTTGTAGAACTAGCTATAACAGAAGATATTGAAGAAATTCTAAAACAAAATAAGTGGCATTATATAAAAGATGATAATCATTATTATGTAGTGGGAGAAGATGCTATAAAGGTCGCTCGCATGTTCCCTGGAAAGGTTGAGCTACGAAGACCGATGAGTGAAGGTGTTCTAAATAAGGGTGAAGACAAGAAGATGATTGTTATGGCAGAACTAATAAATATGCTAGTTGGAAAGGCCCCAACAGAAGATTCGGTTGTATGTATTTGTATTTCTTCTGACCCTATTGATGGCTCATCTGATAATACATATCATAAAGCAAGGCTTGAGAGTATGTATAAGCGTAATGGATGGAATGTAAAGGTCATAGAAGAAGGTATGGCTGTTTGTCTTGCTGAAAGACCTACTATGATAGAAAAAGACGGAACAGAAGTTCCGTATAGTGGTATAAGCTGCTCTTTTGGAGCAGGCAGAGCTAATTGCGTGTTATCTTATAAGGGGCTACAGGTTATTGGAGCTTCAATCGCAATAAGCGGCGATTGGATCGACCGTCAAGTTTCTAATCAAACAGATGTGGCCATTTCACAAGTTATTGCCAAAAAAGAAAAAGAACTTGATTTTACAAATATAAACTATGATGATGATGTAATTTTTGCTCTAGATGCTTATTACACCGAGATGATAAGAAAGGTATTTTCTGCTTTTGGTAAAAAATTCAATACTGTAAAGAGTGAATTCGATGCTCCTCTTGATATTGTCATTGCTGGTGGAACGGCAATGCCAAAGGGTTTTGTGAATAAGGCGGAAGAGGTTATTCGTAAGTTAGATTTGCCGTTTGAAATAAAAAATATTAGAGTTTCCGAAGATCCAAGAAATTCAGTCGTAAAAGGGTGTTTAGCCCAGGCTGTTGTAACCATGAATAAAATAGAAAAACAAAAAGGATCGACTCCTAAAAAAGATGAATAATATAGTATATTTTTAGGAGAAAAATACTATGGGATACTCTACTGTCAGTTTAGTAGAAAAAATTCTTGCTAATACTATGACATCAGCTTCTCCTTATAATCTAAATACTCCTGTTCCTCTAATACAAATAGGAAATACTTTAGATTTTAATGTTATTCCAGAAGATGATGTATATCAATATATAAAATGGGCAGATGAAGAAATAAACTCTGCTATTAGTGAACTTTATGTTACACCTATATGCGAAAATGTAGATTTTGAAACACCTATGTTATATGATATAGATGAATATAACAGCTATATTATTATAGCTAGAGGATGTTCTATGTATGTTGGAGACGATGTTATTCTGACAGATGGAACTAACGAAGAAAGACACGTAATATCTCAGGTTGTTTCAGTAGGAACTGAATGTGCTTTTGAAACAGAGGAGCCAATAGTTTATAACTTCAAGGCTATAAGTACAAGGGTTTTGAGAGTAAAATATCCTGAACCTTTAGCTCTAATGTCTGCTAGATTTGCCGCTGCTAATATTTATGAAAAATATTTTATGGCAGAAGCTAGCCCTTCTCAATCGGAATATGGTAAATGGCTTAGGGGACTAGTAAGAGCTGATGTAAATAATATACTAAATGGAAGAACTATTTTGCATGGTGCTCATAGAATAGGAAGCTCTAGATTTTATAACTCTAATCTTACTGCTCAATTTGGATTGCCAAATAATAAAGGCAGTAATGACATGGAAACTAGTACATGATAAAATTTGAAGAAGCTGACGAGATAGAGAAAAAACTAAAAACTTTTTCAAGCAACATTGAAAATCTTATTTCTTCTAAAGATATAGATCTTACTCAGGAAGTAAAAAACCAGATGCATCCAGAATCTGCTCCTTTATCCGAGAACAGAACAGATGCTTTGGCCGAGGCTGTTTATAGAGGAGAGATATTAGGAGAAACCGAAAACGCCAGCAAGGCAGAATCAGAGGCTACTGATTCTGAAATAAAAATGATTGAAGAGGCTATTATAGATAAATATGTTAGAGATTTTTTAGGCGAAGCTCTATTCAAAGGAATATAAAATGGCCGGTATTCTTGATGTATTAGAAAGTTTGCAACAAATAGTAAACAGATGGGTTAGCACCCAGGTTCCAATTATGACTGATGTTTCTTCAGGGGACACCACTATAGAGGTAAGAAATACTATTCGTCTTTTAGCAGGCGATGAAGTTATAATCATGAATTCTACATCTGGAGAAATAAGAAATTATATAGAAGAAGTTGTTGATGATACTCATATTATTCTTTCAAACCCTGTTACGTATAACTGGAGTTATGATGATGGTCCGGTTTTACAAAAAACATATGATGATCAAATATTAGCAGGAATATATTTAGGAGAACCAGAAAATATTCCAAAATTTCCGGCTGTAGTTATAAAGGGAAATTCTACTAGCTCTGAATGGTTAACTATAGATTCTACGAAGGAAGAGTATAAAATAGATTTATCTGTATATATGAAAGCTGCTGCTCAAGAAAAATCTTATAAAGCACATATAAGACTTGCTGAAACTCTAAGATATGGATTGAAGAAAAACATAAGACCGCTTATAGGACCATATACAGTTACTAGTATTATTGCTGATATAAATCCTGGAGATAGTTTTATAAAAGTTTATGATAGTTCTCAAATAAAATATGGAGATAGAGTCCTGATAGAAGGCGAATTTACTCAATGTGAGACATTAGTTGTAGGAATAATAGACGAACATACAATAAGAATAAATCCTGTTGCTGGGTGTTCTTTTCTTGTATCTTTAGACAGTCCACAGCTGATAAATCCAAGTAGGTTTATTTATAACTCTTGGCCCTCTGATATAACCTACGGAGAGATCTATAAAGGAACTCTTTTGAAAGCTGCGCGACTTAGTTGGTTTGCCCAAGAAGAAGTGATATGGACTTATCCCCCAGTTGAAACTAATTTGCGATAGAAAGAAAAATATGAAAATATTGACAGTTGGAACATCTCCTTATTTATTGACAAGTCTAGGAAAAATAAATTCTGATTTACTTTGTTTTCTAAAACAAGAATACGAAATAAAAAGTGCTGTTTGGTATCTTGACACTTCATGGTTTTTACCGTCTGAAGATAAACAATATAAATATGAAAAAGATGATGAAATAATATGTGATATTTTTCCATTATTCAGAAATACTGAGAGATCTACTTCTCAACTATATGAAATAATTCTATCGTATAAACCGGATATAATTGTAAGTATTTGTGATTATAATGACTTATCTCCTATTTATGCTATAAAACAGCTTGACTCTTCCATGTTTAAATGGATAAATATATCTATAATAGATAATATTCCAATAAATTATAAATATAATGACGCTTTTATGTTAGCAGATTGTAATGTTGCCACATCAAAAATAGTAGCAGCCAATATAGAAAAAATAACTAATGAAAAATGTCATTATATTGCATATGGCCCAAATCAAGAAATTTTTTCCGAAGAGATAGTAAAGAATAATGAATTTAGATGCATGACTACATCCAAAAATATACAAAATTCTAATCTTGCTTCTATCATTTCTGTTTCTAGTCTTTTTTCTGACGTTGATTTTTATATTCACACAAATCATTCTGATTTAGGGGAAATAGATCTAAAGAATCTTATAAATAGGTATAACTGTGGGAATAGAGTATTTTTGCCGAATGATTTTGTTTCGTTAAATGATGGAGTTCCTCAAAGAAAAATGGTAAACAATTATAAGATTTCAGATGTTATTATTGATGTTTCTATAGGATCATCAACAGGATTATCTCTATTGGAAGGAATGAAATGTGGCTGCATTCCTATAATATCAGAATCCATTGCTCTAAAAGAAATAGTTAGTCTTCTTCCAGAAAGATATAGATTTATTGTGGATTCTAATCTTTATATAGGTGATTTAGAAGAGGAGTTTTATATTATTTCTCAAAAAGATCTATATAATAAGATCTCTAAAATAAAACAAATAAAAGAAAATAGTAGAGAGGAATTTGAGAATATACGTAGTATTTGTATAGAAGTTGCAAACAAGTTTGATAACAAAGAGTTTATAAATAAAAATAATATTTTGTTGAAGGATTTAATAAATAAAGAGAGAACAATAAAAGTAGAAACAGTTATATAACAATGGAGAATAAATATGGCTTTTATTACCGGAGCACAATACAAAATCCTTGCTGATGATTTGGCTGAAGCTAGAGATTCAACTAGTATATCCAAAGACTTTCTTTTTGATGCAGTGTATGAGGTTGTAATGCTTCAAGCTTTATATCCCGAGATAGACCTACTTCAGAGTTTTTGGGATACATATAATACAGAAATGAATCAGACCGCTTCGTCAATTCCTTTACTTGGAGCGGTAAAAGTATTACAGAAGCACGTTTTGAATCGTTCTGAATATGCTACAATTGATGATTATTTAGGAGCAGAAGATATTACAGTAACTGCAACCTTCCAGAGTCTATCGGCTTTGGCTGGCTACACAATAACTGATTCATACGTTGTAGGATAATACCATAATATTAGGATAATAAATGAAAAATCTATATAGTAAAAATAAGGAGTTCATAAATGGCTAATCCTCCACCGGTTCCACAGGCTGCCTTGGGATTTGTGGGATTTGTGAAAATCTCTACTGACTCTAAAGAGTTTGGTATTAGAGCCACATCCTGCGATTTGAAATTGTCTCAGAGTATTGAAAAACCAGATGTTGTATCTGGTCGTTTTGATAAAACGGTCTATAAACTTGGTCCAAAACAAGTAGAGGGAAGCATAGCCTTCCCCGCTACGCTAGAGACATCCTCAACTGGGTTAACTGCTCAGCTAATGGATGATATTTGGTCATTAGGAGTTTATAGAGGATCTGACGGAAGACTAGACTCTTTTACGTCAAAGGTAAAATATGCTGCTGAAAACGCATCTTTTGAATTTGATGGATGTATGGTAAATACTTTGAAATGGTCGGTCACTCAACAGGATTTGGTAAATATCGACTTTAATGTTGTGGCAAAAAGTCGTACTGCACAGACTGTTTCTAGTCCAACATACGCCCATAGAAATACAAGAGCCGTGACGTGGGCAGACGTTTTCTTTAATATTTATCTAGGGTCTGGAGGCGGTGGTATTATTGAAGGAGAGTGGGTAAGAAGCTTCGATATAACTATAAATAATAATGTTGAACGTTTTTATACATGCAATGGATTCCTAAGCCCTCAAGACGTTGCTCCAAAACAGCGTGAGATAACAGGAACTCTTGTTATAATGGGGAGAAATTATCATTTAGGTATATATTCTGATGAAAGGAACCAAGAAAACTGCTTTGCTGATGGATATATCAAGTTTGGTTATGAGATTGACAACCAAAATTGCCAGGCTGCATTCAGGAGAAAGATTTGTGGCGTAATATTCGAGATCGAAACCATGTCTCTACGAAACGATCTTATTGAATCAACCGTCAATTATCACTGTCTCCCAGGTGGTAAGGCTGACGAGC
>Ga0172363_10003515_pt1 | contig 12724 bp, 9 predicted proteins | sample LakKivs2_kivu2a2_FD_114541 | JGI IMG/M metagenome (GOLD analysis project Ga0172363, IMG submission 114541) | Sediment microbial communities from Lake Kivu, Rwanda - Sediment s2_kivu2a2 | ecosystem: Environmental > Aquatic > Freshwater > Lake > Sediment | place: Rwanda: Western Province, Lake... | reverse complement strand
ACAAGATAGCTTGGAGGGGTGAAAATACAAATGCAAGAGTCAGGAACGCGAGGTTGATTTCCTGCAGCCTGCCGAGTTTGACGCAGACTGTTGAAGTTGAATTCAGCGGAGATTCGAACGTTCAGAACTGGACAGCGTTGGAGTGGACAGCAGACTCCTCATTCACAACTGCAGATGTTTCGGCAACCTTTCAACTGTACAACCACCAGACAGGCGAGTATTCGGAAAGTGGTGACGGATACATGTCTGACACGATAGGAGAGTCTGACGTGACAAGGAACCAGACAATAACAGTCGATCCGACTTACTTCAGAGACGGCAACGGCAACTGGAAAATCAAAATCACAGCAATTAAGAACACTGATGCGCCGTTTGAGCTCAAGCTCGACTGGATTGAATTTAAACCGACAGCATCCGAAATCTATCGTCTCTCCATCAACAACGATTTTACCGTAGACTTGTCCGCTTACCCGCTTGCAGATGTTCAAGGCTTCGAAATAGTGATGACGTACAACGTTACAGAAGATGCAGAGAAATGGTTCATGAAAGCTTACAATTGGTCTTCATCAAGCTTCAGTGATTTCGGCTTCAACAACACAGGAGGAAGCCAGCCCGTTTCTAGCCAGTGGAACGACTACGCGGTCACATTGACTAGCAACTGGAGGGATTACGTGAATGATAATGGCACTTTGCGCATAGAGTTCTTTGACGAAGGACTGAACTCCAGTCAAGCAATTGTTGAGATAGACTTCTTTGCCGTGAGGGCAATAGTTGATGGTACGTGCTTGAACTTGGCGAACTCTGGTCCGTTGACAACGCACGTTGTTGCCATATGGATGCTGAATTCTACTAGCCATCAGCGCTACGACGCCAGTTTATTCATAAATTCTGGCGAAGAAGCAACATACATTCGCGGGGACATACGCATGCCTGAGGGAAGTTTCATAGTCAGAATAGTGACGGAGAGAGGCAACATGGCAGTCTTTCAGGAAACATGAGAGACGTCGATTCTTTCCTTCAAGGTTTTGATTGCTTCCTTCTGGTTTCTTGCCTCGATTACCTGAATGTTGTAGAGTTCTGCCATCTTTTTCCCATTGTCGCTCATTTTGGGAATTGCAATCAAGTAGGCGTTATCAGGCGAAACGTCAAATATCTTTGCAAAAAGAGCAATTACAGGCTGCTCTGACACCACATTCTCCCCTGAGGTCGCCAAGTCGATGACAACCACTTTTCTCACGGTCTCTCCGCTGTAAGCCACGATGTCGAACATGTGGTTGGCGCCAGATTTTCCTTTCAGAAAAGCTGGGCCTTCAACCTTGAACCCACATTCCACGAGAAACTCTCTTACAGGCGCAATCAGAACCCAGCCTAATGAAGCTTCTTCCTTCGCTTCTTCCTTCATGCTGTATGAGTAGACGTCCTTCATTACAATGTCGTCAAACGTGGAGTTTCCATGACAGTCTCTGCAGAAACATGAAGTGACAGGGATGTCAAAGCTCTTGCCGCAGTCTTTGCAGTTGCACCAGATTCCTGCTCTTCGGTAGTCAACGTCAGCTTTCTTGAGTTCATCGTGGCATTTTGGGCAGATGAGTTTACCGTTTTTTCGGAAGTTCTCTTCCACGTTCATGTATCCGCATTTAACGTGTTCAATCAGAGCGCTTTTCTGAATGTTGAACGACTTGCAGTACGGACAACAATAATGAACTGAGATGCTTGCAGAGCCGCATTTCGGACAGTGAAGCGTCTTGTCATACAGTTTTCTTTCCAGTATTCCAGCTTCACAAAGTCTGAGCAGCAGCTTTTCTGCATGTGAAGCGTCTCCGGCAATAGCTTCAATTGCTGGATAACGATAGCCTAGTCTGGGATCGTAGACGGGTTCAAGCTGGCTGATTTCGCCATTCATAAATTTGCCTAGGAAAATCTGCGTGTTGCGGTCTTTGTAGAGTTCGATTCGTTCCGCTTTATTCATTTTCTACATTCTGTTCCCAGACTGATTCTGTTGCAGTATACTCATATTTTTGGAACTATCATATCTAGTTATCCTTTAAGGCTTCTGCAAAGAGCAGTTTAAAGGCTTCCAAGAGGCTTCCAAAACCTCGTTGAATAATTAGCTGAGAAAGAGCAGTCACATGTGAAATTGAGGTTGAAAAATTCTTCCGATGCCAAATTTCACTTGGCGGAAGTTGATGTTGCAAGTGCACAGTCACGTTTTTTAGTGAGAACATGCATATTCCAACCTCAAACATGCAATGTTAGTCGGTGATTCAACTGTCAACGCAAAACACTCAAAAAAAACCGCCATTTCGCTTGAAAACTCTAAAGGGATTAACGACAACAGTGCTGTTTCTAGTCGTGGCAATATTGGTGGAATACGTCGTTGTCGTCTACGCAATGAGTCTGGGCGTCAAAGACAACGCGCCTATCCAATGGAGTTTCATATTTCCAGGAACTGAGTCAACCGTAATGTTGACAGTTAGTCCGCTGTTTCATCTTGTTCCAATCGCCACCATAGTTGCACTCACGTTTAGTTGGACATATCTGGCAAGGCACATGGTTGTCAGACGCCAAGAAGCTTGGAAAGGAAAGAGTGGGCATGTCTCCAAGCAGGAGAAAGAGCAAAAAGCCTCTGGTAAACTAAAACTTGGGCTGTTCAAATCCAAAAAGCTCTCCAATTTCGTTCAGAGAATACGTTATATGAGACCGACCCTGAGAAGCGCCTTCGCTATTTTCTTAGTTTTCGCTGTATTCATACTTGTCGCATCTCTGCTGGCATATCCGCAGATGATTTACAGAATAGTAACAGGCGCCTTCCAGAACGATTCTTCGCTGCTCAACTTTTTCAAAGGAGCAGGACAAGCGTTAGCTTCTGTTGGTGCAGTTTTCTCAAGCATCAACTATGGGCTTCTGTCCATTGCGCCCGGACTTAGAGACTTTGGTTTAAGCATCGGAAACGTGCTTGGTTCTCTGGCTGCATCGGACAACGCTGGGAAATACCTGTTCTTCCAGACGTTTGCAGTCTGGTTTTCAGGCTTGCTGATACTGTTCTACGGCGAATTCATGTACAAAAGTGTCAGATATAGAAAGGCTGGAAAAAGCTAAGGGATTTTGATGGCTGACCGCCCCAGATTTGGTCCTGCTGGGGTTCCTCCAATCTTCAGGATGATGAAGGCTTCTTTAGCAGATGTTCCGAAGCTTTTGCGTGTTGAAGGGCTTGACGCAATTGAGTATCAAGCTGTTCGTTGGGGAAAACAGCCTCAGATAAAGAGAGAAGACGCAGAAAGATTCGGTTTGGAGGCAGAGAGAAATGATGTTTGGCTCAGTCTTCACGGCTCATACTTCATAAACTTCTGCGGTGAAAGAGGCATTGTGGAAGCAAGCAAGAAGCGTCTGATTGCATGTTCAGAGGCGGCAGAATGGATGAGGGCGCACGTCGTGGTTTTTCACGCTGGGTACTACGGAAGAAAAGGTCGTTGTCAGGCTTACAGAGGCTGTGTGCAAGTTTTGAAAGACGTTGTTGAAACAATGAGAAGCTTGGGCATCAGAAACGTCAAGATTGGTCCCGAGACTATGGGCAAGCAGTCTCAGGTTGGAAGTTTAGAAGACATTCTTGGAATATGTGAGGAAGTCGAGCAGACGCAACTTGTGATTGACTGGTCTCATCTGCATGCAAGAAGCGGCGGATGCTTCAGAACGGCTGAAGATTTCCGCAAGGTTGTTGTGGAAGTTGAGAATCGGCTGGGCACAGAAGCTGCCGAAAACATGCATTGCCACTTCACAAAAATCGAGTACACAGACAAAGGTGAAAGACGCCACCGCACGCTTCAAGAGAAGAGGTACGGACCTGATTTCTCGTTGCTCGCGAAGATCATAGCGGAATTCAGGCTGAAACCTGTGATAATATGCGAGTCTCCTTTGTTAGACATTGACGCGATGAAGATGCGTGACATTCTTCAAAGAGAACTGGAAAAAGTCTGATGCTCATGCTTGGTTGCGATAGGTTTTTAGTCGAGTCTCATAGTGCTGTCTATGGGTGAACATTTTGGCGCGACTGAGGGGATTTCGGAAGCTGACACCAATAAATGTGGCGCTAAAAACATTTTTCGACACATTGCAGCCAAGAAGACTGCAGGCAACAGTGGTTCCTCTTCATGCAGCTCTAAACAGGATATTGTCAGAAGACATAGTTGCGGCGGAAAATCTGCCACCATTTGACAGGTCAGCCGTTGACGGATATGCTGTCAGGGCGGAAGACACTGTTGAGGCAACACAGTTCAAGCCAAAAACACTCGAAATAACGTCTAAGACATCGGTGGGCAAGGGACAGGCGAAGCAGTTGTGGACTGGAACCCCAGTTCCAAAAGGCGCGGATGCCGTCTTAATGTTGGAAAACACGAAAAGGAAAGAAGAGGAGATTGAGGTTTGGGTTTCAGTGACGCCTTCCGAAAATGTTTCAAGAAAGGGAGAAGACGTTTCAAAAGGAGAAATTGCGCTCAAGGCTGGAACGCGCTTAAAGCCACAACATCTGGGGCTACTGGCTGCGCTTGGGAAGACTGAGGCTTCAGTTGTTGAAAAGCCGAAAATTGCTGTTCTGGCAACTGGCAATGAACTTGTGGCGGTTGGAAAAAAACCAAGAGAGAACCAGATTTTTGACGTTAATAGGCTTGTTCTTTCAGCGTTATGTCGTGAACTGCAGGCTGAACCCATAGATTTGGGAATTTCTCTCGATGATGTTGACGAGATTTCTGAGAAACTGAAGCTCGGTCTCAAAAAAGCTGATGCAGTGATAACTAGCGGCGGAACAAGTGTAGGAGGCTCAGACCTAGTTCCAGACGCAGTTAACAGAATTGGAAAGCCAGGAATCGTTGTTCACGGAGTGGCTATGCGCCCAGCTATGCCTACGGCTTTAGCGGTCGTGAACGGGAAGCCAGTTGTGGTTCTTCCAGGTAATCCGGTGGCAGCGATGATAGGATTCGAAGTATTCGTCAGACCTTTAGTGTGGAGGCTGCTTGGGGCAGAGTGCGAATCAAGACCTGTTGTGCAGGCGAAGATGGCGGACAGGATTGTCGCTTCTCTTGGAAGGAAGACTTTTGTGCGGGTTCGCGTTTTTCGGCGTGGAGGAGAGTTTCTCGCGGAGCCTATAAGCGCTCGCGGGTCAAGCATGATTTCGACAATGACGAAGGCTAACGGGTACGTCGTTGTTTCTGAGAATCGGGAAGGTTTGGAAGAGGGAGAAACTGTTGACGTTAGCCTGTTTGGAAGTGTAGAAGCGGTTGGAGAAGATGTTTAGAAAACTGTTGACTCTTGACGAGGCAAGGCGAACTATTCAGCTGCATTTCAAACCTAAACCCTCAAACGTTGAAAAAATCCAGCTTCTAGAAGCCTGTAGCCGCGTTCTCGCAGAAGACGTGACTGCCAAGCTGAACATTCCACCTTTCAACCGTTCAACCGTTGACGGATACGCAGTTAAGGCAGAAGACACTTTCGGAGCATACGAAAACAGGCCTGGATGGCTGAAAGTCTGCGGAGTGGTTAACGCTGGTGAATCATCTAAGATGGCGGTCACGCATGGTATGGCGGTTGAAATTGCCACTGGTGCGCCGGTGCCTGAAGGCACAGACGCCGTCGTAATGAAGGAGTACACTAGACGCGAGGATGACGATCTCTACCTCTGCAGTGCTGTGGCTAAAGATGAGAATGTCATGAAAGCAGGGTCTGACATCCGAAAAAATGAGGTTGCACTTCTCAAGGGACAATTGCTCGGTTCTAGAGAAGTGGGCGTTCTAGCTGCGTTGGGCTTGTCAAAAATCAAGGTTTACCCTCTTCCACGCGTAGCGGTTTTGTCAACAGGCGCAGAAATAACTGAGCCGGGAAGAAAGCTTCCTTCTGGAAGAATCTACGACATCAACGCTTACAGTTTGGCTGCGGCGGTGAGGGAAAGCGGCGGACAACCCGTCTATCTGGGCGTTTTTCCAGATGACGAAACTGAGCTTCGGAAGACGTTGGAACGTGCTCTAGAGTCTGCTGACATGGTCATAACTTCCGGCGGCGTTTCAGTTGGACCAAAAGATGTTATGCCGAGCGTGGTGAATTCACTTGGCAAACCCGGCGTCATCGTGTCTGGAATAGCTGTTAAGCCTGGGAAACCGACGACTGTGGCTTCGGTTGATGGAAAACCTGTTTTTTCTCTTCCTGGACATCCAGCTTCTGCGTTGTTGATGTTTCATTTGCTTGTTCGTCCGATGGTTCTTTTGATGGCTGGAAGAAGGGTGGAGTGCGGTTTGGAAGTGAGGGCTTTTGCGGCTGTGAGGATGTTTCCAGCTAAGGGTAGGCGGACGTTTGTTATGGTGCAGTTAGAATGGGATTCAGGTCGGCTTGTTGCCGTGCCCGTTCAGACAGGGTCTTCGGGGGCTATAACGACTCTTGCTAGAGCTGACGGTTTTGTTGAGATTGCTGAGAACACGCAGTTTGTTGAGGCTGGCGAAGAGGTTGACGTGCTCGTGTTTGAGGGTTTTGAGGAAAAAAGGCTTTAGCTTTCAAACGTTTTTCTCTTCGAAGCCGAGTATGCCGTGACAACCCATGTTAAGATGAGGTAGGCAATTGCGCCTATGCTGATGAGCAGGTTTTCCCAGAATGAGTAGTAGAGTATGCATGTTGAGAAGGTTGTGGCTACAAAGAACAGTACTATGATGAACCAGATCACCCAGTCTCTTTTCTTAAACAGTCCGTATGCGGCTATCAGGCTGAATATGCCGATTATGCCTAGGTGCAGCGGATAACTTGCCATGACAAGCGCGGCGAAGAAAACTATTCCTGCAACGGCGTAGAAGACGGATGATAGGAACATTCCGAGGTTTTCGATTTTCAGTTTTGATCCAAGTGACATTTCAGGTTTCGCCTTTAACCATAATGCATTAACAACAACATTAATAAGTTTAATGTTCCAATAACCGCCAGAAAACCCAAAACAGCTTGATCAATGCATCTAGAAACGTTGCAGCGATCAAGAGACTGGGCAAGTCATTTTTCTACATTTTCATCAATAACACTTGCTCCTTTTCTCTCCAATTCGCAATAGTTGTAAGCGAAAGAGTTTAGAACCTACCTGCAAAATAAGAAGGCAAGAATGAGGTAGAAACGATGAGCCATCATGAACTTTTCGCGTCACAACCCAACGTGTTAAGCGGTTTCCAGAAACCCTTTGAAGAAGCAAACTACATAGTCTTGGGTGTTCCATTCGACGTTACCAGCACGTACAGAACTGGGGCAAGATTCGGACCAACCGCAATTCGGCAAGCTTCACTTAACATAGAGACCTACAGTTTCCGCACAAACATAGACGTGGAAGACTTGCTGCTGCATGATCTGGGCGACTTGCACATTTCTACTGATACAAAGAAGACTTTGGAGATGCTGGAGCTTGTTGTAAAAGGCATCTTTGAAGCGGGGAAGGTTCCTGTGACGCTTGGCGGAGAGCACACGATAACTTTGGGAGTACTGAAGAGTTTGGCTCGTAAAGCCTCAAAGACGGCGGTGGTTAGTTTTGACGCGCATCTTGACCTGCGAAATGAGTTTCAGGGACTCAAACTTTCCCACACAACTTTCATGCGCAGAATAAGCGAGGAAGTGAAGCCTGCGAAGATATTTGAAGTGGGCACAAGAGCAGTGTGCAAAGAAGAGCTTGCATACGCAAAAAAGGCTGGAGTGGAATTCTTCACGACGCAGCAGGTTAGGCAAGAAGGAACCAAGCAAATTGCCAAGAAACTGAAGGAAAAACTGGCTAAGTACGAAAACATCTACCTGTCCGTTGACATGGACGTTCTTGACCCTGCCTACGTACCCGCAGCGCAAAACCCAGAAGCAGACGGACTTGAAACACACTTTTTACTTGACATTCTAGAGGGCATAATTGACAAGCGCGTGGTGGGTTTTGACGTTTTGGAGGTTGCGCCTAACTATGACCAAGGAGTTTCAGCAGTTCAAGCCGCAAAAGTGGTTTTTGAGATTCTGTGCTTTTTGGAGAAATCTCGTCTAAGCTCTCGTCTTCACTAGTTTGGCGATGAAAAACCCGTTACACTCATGTAGGTGCGGATAAAGCCTCTGGCACTTGTTCAGCCCTCTCAAGCCTGGCAAGCCTATCTTGGGCGAGATGTCCGTCAACGTGAACTCGGCGTTTCTTTTCAGAAACCTTTCAATTAGAACCTCATTTTCTTCAACCGTGATGCTGCACGTTGAATAAACAAGTCTTCCGCCTTCTTTGACGTTTCCTGCACAGTTGCTTAGCATTTGCCACTGAACTTCCGCCATTCTTTCAATCGAACGCGGCGTAAGCCTCCATTTCGCAGACGGCGTCTTTCCAAAAGTGCCAGTGCTCGTGCAAGGCGGATCCAAAACCACCACGTCAGCATCAGCCGCTAGAGGCAATGGACTGCGTGCGTCTGCAATCACTGGCTCAACAATCATGACGCCCATGCGTTCTATTCCATTTTTCCAGACTGCCATTCTGCGTCTTGAGAAATCAACAGAGTAGATTACGCCTTTATTCTCCATGAGCTGCGCCAGATACGTGGTCTTAGCTCCTGGCGCTGCACAGACGTCGAGAACAGTCATGCCTAGTTTTGGATTTGCAGCTTCGGCTGCGAAGCAGCTTGCCTTGTCTTGAATGTAGAATAAGCCGTTGTGAAATGTTGCTGTTTGGTTCAGCAGCTGTTTTGTGCCTACGACTTTGTATGCGTAGCGTAATTGTTCAACCTTCTCGACTGTGATTTCTTCTTCTGCAAGATTCCGCAAGATTTCCTCTTCAGACGCTTTGAGCGTGTTCAGCCTCAAGTATGTTGGCGGTGTCTGCAGGTCTGCTTCAAGCATGGTTATGGTTTGAGGTCTGCCGAAAAGTCTGAGACAGTATTTTACGAACCACGTCGGATGAAATGTTTGAAGACCAATTCTCCTCTCATCCGTCACGCCTTCGAAGGCTTTTGCTGGTTCTTGAGTCAGCAACAACCCTAAGAACGATTCGACTTTTTGGACAGTTTTCCATCCGAGAATGGAACGTGCCTGCTTGGCTATGTTTTCGGCTTCTTCAATGTCTGTCTTGCCCCAGTTTTTTGCCATTCTGGTTTGGTAAACGTAGAGTCTGAGGAACGATTGCGTTCCAAGGTCAAACTCGTCTATCGTCGCTGGTTTCAGAGTCCTGTTTATGAATTGGTCTATGAAGTTCTGCCGCCTGACAGTTTCGCAAACTAGCCTGTGTGCAAGCCTTACAGCGTCAAGATTCTTTATGTCTAATTGTTTGACTGTTTTTGCAAAGGCAAGGCGTTCGCTCAGCTTCCGCATTTCCATCCAACTCAAAGTTTCAATAGCAAGCATCCAGGCTTCTCGAAGCAATTCTTTTCACACTCAAGCATAACGACAACGACATAGATAAAAGCTAGACTCAATAGTCTGAAGCAGTTCCCACAATACTCGCCCTATATATAAGGGGGGTCTAGGCGTTCTGAGAGCGGTTAGTAAGAGATTTTAGTCTAACCACACCATAAGGCTACCTAGACTGAGGGGCAACATTTGGCGCAACAACGGCTAGACACGTTCTCAAAGACAGAAGTCAAACCAACGACAGAAGTGAAGCCAGAGCCCCAGCCTCAGAAAGAAACAGTTGCAAATAAAGAGAGAAATCATGTTTTCCAGCCATTTGCCCCAGAAAACTTGCCTCCTTCATATTTCGTTTCAGCCACCTACGACGGCAGATCCCAAAAAGCCCTAATCAAACTCTACGAGCCATCTTCGGGACAAATCTACTTCTGGCTTGACAACACAGACCACAAGCCCTACTGCCTAACCAACCTCTCACAATACGAACTTGAAAAAATCGACCAAGTAACAAAACACCCCGGCTTCAGCCACTTTGAAATCGTCGAGAAGTTCGACCCACTGCAGGAAAGAAACGTGAAGATAACAGAAATAGTCACGAACGACCCTCTAGCCATCGGCGGACGCCCATCAGGATGCATAAGAGACATAATCCCACAGGAATACCCAAAAGTCTCAGACACGCCCGTAGCTCCAGAAGAAATCAAAGTGTGGGAATCCAGCATAAAATATTACCAGTCCTACATCTACGACCGAAGATTGCAGCCCGGTATGATCTACGAAGTAAAAAACGGCAACCTCTTGCCCACAATCTTGCAAGACAAGGAAAAAACCATAAAAGAACAAATACAAGCCGCATTCAAAGAAGCCTCAACCGAAGAACTGGAGTTTATTGAAGAGTGGGCTAGGCTGCTGGAGTATCCTGCGCCCAAGTTTCACCGAGTAGCCTTAGACATAGAAGTCTGTGCTCCAGTCCCAACAAGAGTGCCTGACCCAGACGAAGCAGCCTACCCAGTGGTCTGCGCCTCACTTTACAGTTCAGACGGACAAAACAAAATCCTACTCCTAAAACGAGAGGGAATCCGAGAAGGAACAGAACATTACCCAGCAGACGCAGAAATCCTAGAATTCACTGAAGAACAAAAACTGCTGAGAGCCATTTTCGACGCGTTTTGGAGTTACCCGTTCGTGTTAACATTCAACGGCGACGACTTCGACCTACGCTACCTCTTCAACAGAGCCAAAAACCTCGGCTTCAGAAGAAGTGAAATCCCAATAGAAGTCGGCAGACGCACCTGCACACTAGCCTACGGCGTGCACCTTGACCTGTACAAGTTCTTCTTCAACCGCTCAATCCAAATCTACGCCTTCAACAACAGATACCGCGACGTAACGTTGGACGACGTGGGCAAAGCCCTGACTCAACTGGGAAAAATCAAGCTTGAAAAAAACATAAACGAATTAAATCTAACCGAGCTTGCCCGATACTGTTTCAGAGACGCAGAAATCACCTTCAAACTCACAGACTTCGAAGACGAACTCGTCATGAAACTCATCCTCGTCCTAACCAGAATCAGCAGCATGCCAATGGACGACGTGAGCCGACAAGGCGTTTCCCGCTGGATAAGAAACTTTCTGCATCGCGAACACCGCAAAAGAAACATGCTCATTCCAAACTCACAAGAAATCCTAGCCGCCAAAGGAAAAACCGTCACAACAGCCATAATCAAGGGCAAAAAATACAAGGGCGCAATAGTCGTTGAACCCGTTCCAGGCGTACACTTCAACGTCGCCGTCATGGACTTCCCAAGCCTGTACCCCTCAATAATAAAAGTCTGGAACCTAGGATACCAGTCAATCCTCTGTTCACACCCAGAATGCCGAACAAACCTCATTCCAGACACGCCGCACTGGGTTTGCACCAAGAAACGGGCTCTAGAAAGCCTCTTAATCGGCTCGCTGAGAGACCTGCGAGTGCAGTGGTACAAGCCAAAATCAAAAGACAAATCCTTGTCAGCAGAGCTGAGAAGCTGGTACAACATCACGCAGGGCGCACTCAAAGTCATATTGAACGCCAGCTACGGCGTATTCGGCGCTGAAAGCTTCGATCTCTACTGCCCGCCAGTCGCGGAAGCCACGGCAGCCATCGGCAGACACTCCATAACCCAGATACTCAAAAAAGCAGAACAACTGAAGATCCAAGTGCTCTACGGAGACACGGACAGCCTCTTCCTAAAGAACCCTTCAAGAAATCAGATTGAAGAACTAGCCAAGTGGACAGAGCACGAGTTAAAAATGAGCTTGGATGTGGACAAGGTCTACAGATACGCCGTCTTCAGCTCGCGCAAAAAGAACTATCTGGGAGTTTTGGAAGACGGCAGCGTCGACGTCAAAGGGTTAACAGGCAAGAAAAGACACATTCCAGCCTTCATCAAAGACGCCTTCAACAGGATGAAACAGCGTTTAGCAATGGTTAAGACGCCTTCAGACTTTGAAAACACAAAAAGAGACATAGGTGAAATCGTCCGCGACTGCTACATGAAGCTGAAGAGAAAAGAATGGGAAAACATGGATGAACTGGCATTTCACGTCGTGCTAGGCGACGATGTGAGCAACTACAGAAAGACGACGCCTCACCACGTCAAAGCCGCAAAAATGATGAAAGACGTGAAGGCTGGTGACCTGATAAGCTTCGTTAAAACTCTTAAGGAGCCGCATGTTAAGCCTGTAGCGTTGGCAACGAAAAACGAGATCGACGTTGACAAGTACATCGCCTACCTGCATTCAACGTTCGACCAAGTTTTGGACGCTTTGGGATTGGATTTTGACGAAATAATAGGGTTAACAAAACTGGAAAGATTTATGTGAAAACGCGCTGTTCCACTTTCATGATGGTTCTTTTTCAGCGTGGCTTTTTCCTATACCGCTTCTGTTCAAGCCTTCTTCAAGTGCAAAGCCCAAGATGTTGATTGCAACGATTGAGCCTACGAGAACGCCGATCAATCCAACCTCAACTGGAACGTCGAATATTAGCCACAAATAACCACCGACAATTGCTGTTATGACTATTGTTTCAACGAAGCTTCCTAGAAGTCTACTGGCAAACCTGCCTCTGCCAACATACCAAGCCAAGATGCATGCAATGAAGTTTGCAGCTGCTCCACCAACAACGTCGACTATGCCTAAGCCACCATAAACGTTTGCAACCACACAGCCCAAGCATGACCCAATGGCAACAGGTGCTCCAAAAATCATTGCCAAAGGCAACAGAGCGTCAGCAACTCTAACCTGAATGACTCCATAACTTATGGGCGCCACAAGGATAACTCCTGCAGCGTAGAGCGCTGCAAAAACCGCTGTT
>Ga0172363_10003514_pt1 | contig 12727 bp, 10 predicted proteins | sample LakKivs2_kivu2a2_FD_114541 | JGI IMG/M metagenome (GOLD analysis project Ga0172363, IMG submission 114541) | Sediment microbial communities from Lake Kivu, Rwanda - Sediment s2_kivu2a2 | ecosystem: Environmental > Aquatic > Freshwater > Lake > Sediment | place: Rwanda: Western Province, Lake... | reverse complement strand
GGCAAGGTCTTAGCCTTGGGAATGACCCAGAGGTTCACAGCAGAGGGAGCGGCAGCGAAGGCGGCAGCCACTCCGGAGAACCTCGGGGACTTGTACTACGCAAAGGCCACTCTCTACAGAGTCCTGGGCATCCCTGGATACGGCAGTTGGTTCACGACCAAAGCGCAGGCAGGCGGAGGACCACTCATGGACTTGGGACCGCACGCAATCGACTTCGCGATGTACCTGATGAGTTTCCCTAGACCGCTCAGAGTTCGAGGTGTCACGTTCTCAAAGCTTGGGCCAAAAGGACTAGGCAAGGGTGGCTGGGGCACGCCTGAACCGGGAGGCGTCTTCGACGTTGAGGATCTAGCGGTGGCTCTAGTAGAGCTGTCTGGAGGGATAACCATGCTTGTGGAGGTCAGTTGGGCGACATACCTTCAAGAATTCTGGAACGTGAACGTGCTTGGGGACAAGGCGGGCGTTTCGTTCCATCCGCCGGCACTGATATCTGAGAAAAAAGGAAAGGTGAAAACGACGAAGTTGAAGATCAAGAAGGGAGACCCCTACATGCGCGAGATCGATGACTTGGTCCAGTGCATCAGGACAGGGAAGGAGCCAATAGGCAGACCAGAGGACGGGGTAGTAGTAATGAGCATAATAGACGCGATATACAGGTCGGCGCAGACAGGAACCGAAGTATCAGTAGAATAGGCACGAGTGCGCCAAGAGACCAGCTTAATGTGCGGTCGCCCTTGAAGGCACTTAGAGCGCCGTGAATGAGTCAACCGTCTTCTTGTCGAGACGCCCGACGATCTTCATGGTCAGCTCGATGGCATTGGATAGGTCAGACAGGCTCAGCATTCCAGCGTGAGAATGTATGTGCCGAGTTGGGACAGAGATCACGATTGAAGGGCATCCGGTCTTGTGAAGATGTATTCTGCCTGCATCTGTGCCTCCTTTGGCCACACCTGAAAGCTGATACGGTATCTTCTCTGATTCTGCGACCTGGATAGCGAGTTCCTTGAAAGCTTGGTTCGGAATCATCGTAGCGTCGTAGGTCAAGATAGCAGGTCCCTTGCCCAGTCTCGTCGGTGCTTCTCTGGGCTTTATTCCAGGAACGTCTCCTGCTATGTCCACTTCAAGAACTATAGCAGCATCTGGTTCGACCACATACGCTGATGTCATCGCCCCTCTCAGACCAACCTCTTCTTGTACTGTGGCCACCCCGAACAGGTTGTTCGGATGCTTCGAACCAGCTTCAGCCAACCTCCTCACGGTTTCAGCAGCTATGACAGCACCGACCCTGTCATCAAAGGCCTTGCCGAGAGCTACTCTTCCATCGTTCACGATCGCAAAGGGCGAGAATGGAACAACCGGGTCTCCCATCCTGATGCCCATCTTCTCAACATCGCTGGGATCAGAAGCGCCGACGTCAATGAACATGTCTTCCTTCTTCACGACCTGGGTCTGCTCCTCTGGCTTCAGGAGGTGAGGTGGCTTGGATGCGATCACGCCGAAGAAGTCTCCCTTCCCGGATCTCACGATGACTCTCTGTGCAAGGAGCACTTGATCGAACCAACCCCCAAGGGGCACGAATCCAAGGAAGCCGGTGTCCTTCTCGATGCTGTTGATGATGAATCCGACCTCGTCAACGTGCCCTGCGAGCATCACCCTCGGTCTTTCCGAGGTTCCCTTCTTGCTGAAGATCACGCTACCGAGCTTGTCAGTTGCGATGCTGTCAGAGAAATGAGACACATAATCCTTGACCTTGAGTGAGGCCTCTCGCTCGAATCCTGCCGGTCCGAATGACTCGGAGAGTTGTTTCAGCAGTTCTACTTCGGGGTTCATGCAGACCGCGGGCAATCCGGGCGAATATAACGGTTGCCATTCGTCTTCACTCACGTCAATCCTTCTCAGGCCAGAGGGGGCTGAGGTTCATGCTTCCGGAGCTTAGGCATGATCTTGAGGACAAGAATCACAATGACCAGAAGAGCGCCAACACCTAACCCCGATACCAAAACGGTGAATATCGCCCTAGCCGTAGGGTTGGTAGCGCTAGATGCAACGTCAGCCGCTTCGGTTGCCATCTGAGCCGCTGTTCCAAAATCTCCAGTCCGATACGACAACCATGCCTGCTGAGCTTCAGCCCGGGCCGCCTGTAGTCCGTCCGTTCTCAGGTCAGACTGGGCTTTGTCTATCGCGCCCCATGCTGCAACGATGGCCACCCTAGCGTTCCTCTGAGCCAAGAGTCTAGGTTGAAGGGAGACGACCCTGCCAATCGAGAAAGCTGCCGGTCTGGCCTCTCCGTTTTCGTCAAACCAAGCGAAGGGCCCCCAGACGTTAGTCAGGTAGGTCTGATAGAACTGAGGAGCGAAATAGAATGCCCCCACAACACCATTTTGCCCGCATAACCATTGGAGGGTGCTCTCCACGAACTCGGCTTGCCCATTCGGGCTGAGAGAGTAGCCCGTCACCTGTCTGTCAAAGTAGCTGAATGGACCCGGTATGTCCGAGGTGCAAGGATAGGCGAACTCACAGACCATCACTCTGTAACCCTTGTCGATCAGACCGGTGACCGTCGCCTTGAACATTGCAGCAGACAAGTCTGCATCTGCCCTGTGTGCTGGACCAAGGAATTCCCCAAGATCATAGATGCCACTGCTGGGGTAGTAAGAGACACCAGCGATGTCGAAATCCACACCATTGGACTTCATGAAGTCGAAGAACTCGCTGCTGAAGGTCAGGTTCCACCAGTGCGATAGATGCAGTGCCACGGTAGCATCCGGATCCGCCTCTCTCAGGCCCGCGATCGCCTCTTTCAGGATGGGCGCCTCGTCCGACCACACCGCTGTCTTGAGGAACTCCATGTTTGCCTGCGTTTCGGGCCACTTACTCTGGTCGGAGACAAAGGAACCACATATCCCGTAGTCCACTTCGTTGCCCACTTCATAGAAATGATCAGAAGCGTTCGCATCCAAGAGCGTTGTGACACATGATCTGACATGCTCCCTTGCCAAGGAGGCTCTTTCTGCGACTGATTTTCCTTCCCATCCGATGGGCGCAGGTTGTTTTCCGAGATCCGCGGCGGCACCGCTGAGGTAGAAAAACACGTCAGCCATCAGCGCGGAATCATGAGCCCAGCGGATGGTCTGAATTGCCATGTCCAAGCTCGCGCTTCCTGTTGCGTTCGTTGTGATGCCGAACCTTACCCACGACGAACCGTTCAAGCTCATGAACTTCATCAGATCGACGGCCTCTCCGCCGACCTTCCAATTGAATCCAAGTTGTCTGTAATCGTAGGATAGGTTGCAGCTGAACCCAAGTATCATGGAACCTCCGCTGAAGTCAGTTCGCCCCACTGGCATGGCCGACAAGAGGATCGCCACTGCGAGGAACGAAGTGATCCTGCGCCCGGCCGGTGTCATCAGTTTCAGTCGGAGGCGCAGCGTTATATCGCTTTGAGATAGATGAGTGTGCAAGATGGTCAACGTACTCGTATCATACTATTCGAGGAGCGGGAATACTGGAAAGGTCGCCCGAGCCATGGCGTCCGGCGTGAAAGAGGTAAAGGGAGCAGTGGTGAGGCTCAGGTCGGTCAGAGCCACGACTCTCCGCGACCTGAGATGGGCGGATGCCATAGTCCTCGGATCACCCACCTACTATGGAGACATGGCAGCTGAGCTCAAGCAGTTGTTCGACGAGAGTGTTGCCATCCACGGTGGTCTGGAAGGTAAGGTCGGGGCCGCCTTCACCTCTTCTGGAGGAGTGGCATCCGGAGCGGAGACCACACTTCTGTCGATACTCCAGGCGATGTTGGTTCATGGAATGGTGATCTCGGGCAACCCGGACGGTCAGCACTATGGGATCGCGATCGTGGGAGCGCCCAACGCGAGACAGTCAAAGCTTTGCCGGAAAAGAGGGAGACAAGTGGCCGAACTGGCGAAGAAGCTGACGGCTAGGATCTGAAGCAGCGAATCATCGTCTGGGTTCATAGATCGTCTTGCCAGTGTCAGGCGTCGTGGCTAGTCCAGGGGCTTTCAGTCTGAGCTCACGTGAGAACTCCTTGGACGACAGGACTTTCAGGAACAGCTTCACAAGCGGCCTATGAAGCTTGGTCCGGTCGATCACGAAATCGAATTTCTCCTTCATGATCTCGACGAACCCTATGCCTTGTTGACTAGCTGCCGGAAGAATACCGAACCCCACATCTGCTTTTCCTTCGGCTACTGTTCTCGCAACCTCCTCATGCGTTCTAACTTCTGTGTTGTATCCTCTGACTGAGGCCGATGCTTCGCTGAACGTTTCTTTCCTTTGTCTTGCCACGTCGCCCAAGAGCATATCAAATAGCGTCCTCGTTCCCGATCCGAGCGTCCTGTTGATGAACCGGATCTTCCCGTCAGCAACATCGCCTACGGTCGTGATGTGCTTGGGGTTGCCCTTGGCGACTATGAGGCCTTGGCTCCGCTGATATCCCCTGATTAGCACCGCCTTGCGATCGAGCCAGTATCTCTTGAGGAACGGGATGTTGAATTCATGTGTCTCCTCGTCGAGCAGATGCACCCCTGCGATGTCCGCCTCGCCCAGCATGACGGCAGCAAGACCGGCGGATGAGCCGACAGTCACGTATTCGTAGCTGAACTTGCGTTTCCTCAACATAAGATCCAGCAGGATCCGCACCCCGGCGCAATCGCTGCCGATGACCATGAGCTCCGGAATAGCAGGCTTTGGACCGAAGACGGTGTGCACTCGTCTTCTTTTCCCCGTGATTGAGAGCGCGGTCGCTGCCTTCTGTTCTAGTCTTCTGTACGAGTCAAGCGCGGCCGTTCCCGACGCGGTCAGCTTCGCTCCACCCCCGCTCACTCCTCCTTTCCTCGCCTCTATCATGGGCGTGCCGAGTGCCTCGCTCAGACGGTTCATTGATTCCCAGGCGTGTGCGTATGATATCCCCAGCGCTCGGGCTGTAGCCACAAGCGAGCCCAGCCTCCGAACTCCCTCAAGGATCTCAGCTTCCTTGTCGCCCAACACGTACTTCCCGTCTATCTCAAGCCAGACCTCGAACGCGGACGAGAAGGGTTTTGGTTTCATCTGCACGACTGCTCGCAGACATAAGCTTAAAAGGATGCAGAAGCCGATGTACCCCAGAGGGTATAACGATGGACCTACGCACCAAGCTTTGGATTGCAGCAGCGATGTGCTTCCTCGTCGTAGGAGCAGTAGTGGTCGCGTACTCAGCAAGGCCGCGAGCATTACTCGTGATCGCCACGACGACGAGCACGGTCGACACTGGCCTCTTGGACTATCTCAAACCCTACTTCGACCAGAAGTTCCATGCAAACATGACCTGGCTGTACTTGGGAACTGGGCAAGCGATGGCAGTTGCCGCTAGAGGAGACGCTGACATACTATTAGTCCACGACAGGGTTAGGGAGAACGCTTTCGTGGCGTCTGGGAACGGCACGCACCGAGTCACGATCATGTACAACGATTTCGTGATAGTAGGGCCCAGCGCGGACCCGGCTGGAATTGCAGAAGCCACGAGCACTGTGGACGCATTCCAGAAGATTGCGGCGGCTGGAGCCAGCGGAAACGCGGCTTTCGTGTCTCGAGGAGACGGGTCAGGCACCAACGCCTTTGAGCTGAGAACATGGTCGCAAGCAGGGATCTCGCCAAAGGGCAAGAGCTGGTACTTTGAGGGAGGCAGCGGCATGGCTCCGACGCTGCGTACCACGAATGAGAAACAGGCCTACACGATAAGCGACAGAGGAACCTGGATAAAACTCCAGAGCACAATGAGAGACACGCTGAACTTGCAAATCCTCTACCAGGGGGACAACGGCCTGCTCAATCCCTACGGTCTGATACTCCTCAACGAGACGAGATATCCAAACATACAGTCTCAACTTGCGAATGACTTCTTCCTTTTCATGATCTCAGATGAAGGGCAAAGCCTTATCGCTGACTACAAGGTGAATGATCAACAATTGTTTAAGCCGGTCTTCGGGAAGCCAGAGACGATAGGTCTCCCCTTGGAGACAGCCGAGATCGAGTACTGGGTGGCGCAACTTGAGGCGAATGGCATGAAGCCACCCAGCTGGGTCTCAGCCAACCTGGGCGGATAGACAGCTGTGAGAGGGGCCTTGTCTGGCTGGGACGTGATCATAAGCGGAGTAGCGAAGGCAGTTCAGCTGATTCTTTCGGGCGACCCTACCGTTCTACAGATCACATTCCTTTCGATCGTTGTGTCCGGCACGGCCACCCTGCTCGGGGCACTGATCGGCATACCTCTCGGCACGGTCACCTCACTGAAGCAGTTCAAAGGAAAGTCAGCCGTGGTGCAGGTCGTCAACACGCTTACTGGCCTTCCCCCAGTGGTTGTCGGGTTAGTCCTGTATCTGGTGCTCTCGAACTCGGGTCCACTCGGCTTCCTCAGGCTGCTCTACACACCTCAGGCGATGATGCTGGCCCAACTGGTGATGGTCATGCCTATCACGATGAGCATTACTATTTCATCCGTGTCCGCGATCGATCCTGATGTAAGAGAGGCCGCGATGTCGTTGGGCGCGAGCCCGTTGGATGAGACGTTGATTATGCTCAACGAGGCCCGCGTGGGTTTGCTCACATCTGTCGTCGTGGGCTTCGGGTCAGCCATCTCTGAGGTTGGTGCCATAATGATGGTGGGAGGCAACCTTCTGGGCTACACTCGTGTGCTGACGGGTGCAATCGTGCTTCTGACAAACCAAGGGGAGTTCGCCGAAGCCATCGCGCTGGGCATCATACTTCTGTCTCTAGCCTTTGTGGTGAACATCTTGCTGACTATTCTCAGAAGCAAGTTCGCTGGGACCTCATCCTACACGGCATCCATTCTCGTGAGTCCAGCGGAGTCACGAAGTGCCTGAGGTGCATGGATCTTGCCGCTCGTAGAGATGGTCAACGTGTCGAAGAGCTACGGGACAAGGGCCGTCGTCAAGCATGTTGGTCTGAAGCTCGAAGAGGGGATGATCTTGGCACTGATGGGGCCAAACGGGTCAGGCAAGACGACCCTCATCAAGTTGGCTGCTCTTCTGACTCGGCCCTCAGAGGGCAGTATCATCTTCGACGGTGTGAACACTGAGTGCGGAGACGGCAAGCTGAGGCAGCTCAGGAGGAGAATGTCGGTGGTCTTCCAGCGCCCAGCCCTGTTCGACGTGAGCGTCGAGGACAATGTATCGGTGGGATTGAGTACGAGAGGAAATGACGAGGAGAGAATCCGAACCAAGGTCGAAGACGTGCTGACCCGAATGGAACTCACGGATCTAAGAGGGAGGCGCGCGCGGACTCTCTCCGGCGGCGAGGCGCAGAGGGTTTCCGTTGCGAGGGCTTTGGCAACAGAGCCAGAGTTGCTGCTGTTGGACGAGCCGACAGCCAGTTCCGATCCTAGGAACGCATCCATCATAGAGAGATCGGTCGTTGAATCGAACGCAAACAAGGGCACAACCGTCCTGATAGCGACGCACAACCCGCACCAAGCCAAGCGGTTGGCTACTGAGACCGCATTCCTGTTTGAAGGCGAGATCGTCGAAAGACAGAGTACGGGCGCGCTCTTTGAGAGTCCTAAGGATGAACGGACTGCTGCGTATGTTTCAGGAAGAATGGCCTGATCGCAGAGTACTGGCATGTCGTCCGCCAGTGCCCGCGGTTCAAACGCGCTAGGATGTCACAGCTGTCCAACGCTTAATAGCCAGACACCAGCCGTGTGAATCGAGAGAAGTGAGGTGCTGAAGCTCAGGAGTTGCCGCTGCCTATAGTCCAGCGTTCCCGCAGGGAGACGGCGCGAGTCATCAAGGTGAACGTCGAGAATGTGAAGCACGTTAAAAGCTGCGACAACGTGCAAGTACGCCCGAGCGGGAAAAGGACCGAAGTGGACATGGATGTCTCTCTCGACAGCGAGGTGGGTCCCGCGGACATTCACAGGGTGATCTCAAGCGTCGAGAGAGCAGTGAAGGAGATCGTGCCCAATGCAAGGGTGACAGTTAGAACTGAGGCGCTAGGCGCGGGCGAGGAGGAACTCTGGAAGCTCGTGAAGGAGGTTGCCGAGAAGGTACCCGGCACAAGGGACGTGCATAGCATACACCTGCAGAAGGATGGCGACAAGATACTGATCGATTTTCACCTAGAGGTTGGAGCCAATCTCAACCTTAAGCAAGCGCATGACATCTCAGAGAAGATCGAGGAGCAACTCAGAGCAGCCAATCCCGGAATTGGCAACATAGTGATTCACATGGAGTCAGCCTCAGACATGGTCGACAGAGAGCAGACCGGAGCTGGCACAGCGCTGAAATGGTTCGTCGAAGATCTCGTGGCGAGGTTCCCCGAGGTCAAAGGGATAAACGAGATAAGCATCCGCAAGATCGGCGACAAATTGCACGTCGAAACCCGCATATCATTCGAGCCCAGCATTAGCGTGAAGGAGGCGCACGAAGTCGCCTACAAGATTGAGGCGGCGATCAGAAACGCTTACCCCGATATAGCCAGGGTAGACATACACCAAGAGCCCGCATAGGCGCGGTCTGGCAGCGTGGGTGCGGTGTGGACGCACAATGCCTATATCCCCTATGACACGACCTCCTCGCTCCAAGGGTGTCTGAGTTGCCTGACCCGGAGCTCGCTGCGCACAAGGAGTACTGGTCAATGGAGCTATCCGAAGCATACGAGGCGCTGGGCTCAGGCATGGATGGACTGTCTGAACTCGAGGCCCAGCATCGTCTCGAAGCCTATGGACGAAACGAGTTACCGCAAGAGGCCTTCAGCGGGCTTAGGGTGTTTCTCAGACAGTTCAACAACCCCATTTTCGTCATCCTGGGTGCTGCTGCCATCATCGCAGGCATCTTTGCTGATGTGAGTCAATCGGTCGCGATAGCCATCATGATAGCCCTTAGTGTCACGTTGGGCTTCCTCAACGAGTACAGGGCTGAGAAGACCGTCCAAGATCTCCGGCGCGACGTGTCGGTAAAGGCAGTCGTGACCAGAGACGGAAGGGTCTTGGACATGGATGCCGCGCTGGTAGTCCCGGGTGATGTAGTCTCACTGTACGTTGGAGACATAGTACCAGCAGACATGAGGATCCTTGAAGCCAAAGAACTGCAACTGAACGAGTCCATACTCACCGGTGAGTCGTTCCCAGTCGAGAAGACCACTGCCCCACTGAAGCTGGAGCGAGCCACCCCTCAACAACTGACGAATTGTCTGTTCATGGGCACAGTCGTAGCGCACGGAACTGGCAAGGGTCTCGTGATCAGAACTGGGAAGAACACCGAATTTGGCTCGATCTCGAAGACTTTGGCACGTCCGCATCCAGAGACAGAGTTTCAGATAGGAGTAAGGAAATACGGCAACATGCTGGTCACGCTCACCTTGTTTCTTGCGACGGGTATCTTCGTGCTGAATGCACTTGTTGGACATCCAGTCGTTGATTCGCTTCTCTTCTCGCTGGCAATTGCCATCGGACTTGTCCCTGAGCTCATGCCCGCCATAGTGACGATTACTCTCTCACAAGGTGCCCGAAAGATGGCGGACAGTAGAGTGGTGGTGAAGCGTCTCGTTTCGATAGAGGATTTTGGCAACATGGACGTTCTCTGCACGGACAAGACAGGAACCTTGACCGAAGGCAACATTGTCCTAGACAGCTACAGATCTCTCGACGGGCTCGATGACCCAAAGGTGTTGTGTCACGCGCTGCTCTGCAATTCGGCTGCAGTGGGAGAGAGAGTAGTAGGCAACCCCATGGACAGCGCCGTCTGGAAATATGCCTTGAGCAACGGGGAGAGTGATTGCGTGAAGCCATACAACATCTTGGACACGATTCCGTTCGACTATGAACGAAGAATGATGTCGGTGGCAGCAGAGAAGGACGGGGATGTCCTCTTCATAACGAAGGGAGCGCCCGAGTCAGTTCTCGCTCGGTGCACCCGCCAAGAGGTGAAAGGAAATGAAGAGCCCATCGACCGCGCGCTTGACTCGATTAAAACGAGAATCTCAGAATACTCGAAGGCAGGCTACAGGGTCCTTGCCATTGCGTATCGCCCCATAGAGAAGAGAGCTTCCTACTCAGCTGATGATGAGAAGGAACTGGTCCTCCAAGGCTTCCTGAGCTTCACCGATCCTCCCAAGAAGGACGCGAGACAGGCAATAGACAAGCTTATGGAGATGGGTGTGAGTTCGAAAATACTGACTGGGGACAACGAACTCGTTTCCGTCAAGATATGCGAAGACATCAATGTGCCCGTCAAGAAAGTGGTGACTGGAGCTAACATGACAAGGATGAGTTCCAATGAACTCCGAGACGCAGTGGAGGAAGCGACCATATTCGCACGGATAACGCCTGAACAAAAACTGGAGATAATCAAGGCGCTAAGAGCGAACGGACACATCGTAGGGTTCATGGGCGATGGGGTGAACGACGCACCTGCTCTCTATGAGTCAGACGTCGGCATATCAGTCGATTCAGCCGTCGACGTTTCAAAGGACGCTGCCGACATCGTGCTGCTTGAGAAGGACCTGCTGGTCCTGTCAAAAGGAATTGAGGAGGGTCGCAAGATATTCGGGAACACCATCAAGTACATACTCATGGGGACGAGTTCGAACTTCGGCAACATGTTCAGTGCAGCATTCGCGTCGGTCTTCCTGCCATTTCTGCCCATGTTGCCCATGCAGATACTCTTCATGAACCTCCTGTATGATATCTCGAACTTCACTCTGCCAACGGACAACGTCGATGAAGAGTACATCCAGCGACCCAAGCGCTGGAACATCGATTTCGTCAGAAAGTATACGTTATTCTTCGGACCGTTCAGTTCTCTCTACGATTTTCTCACCTATGGGATCATGCTCTTCATATTTGCTGCATCTCCTTCGCTCTTTCAGTCTGGATGGTTCGTTGAGTCGTTCTGGACGGAGGTGCTTGTGATATTCGTGATCAGAACAAGGCGCATTCCCTTCTTCACCAGTCGCCCCGGGAAGTGGCTCACAGTACTCACGATTGCCGCTGTGGCCTTCGGTACGATCGTGCCGTTCACGCCGCTCGGGGGATTCCTTGGATTCGCCCCGCTTCCTGGTGAGTACTGGGCCCTGATGGTGTTGATGGTAGCGACTTACCTGCTGCTGGTCGATGCAGGGAAGGTGTTCTTCTACAGGATCTGCAAGTTCTGAGGTCGGAGAGCATGTTGCCGTATCCGGATCTATTCTTGTGGTGGGTGGCTACTATCACCTGGAGCATTGTCTTTCTCACGTTGATCAGCATTTACCTCTACGTGGACAGCAAGAAGAGACGCGAGCAACAGGGTCAAGGACTCAGCAAATTCGTGAGTGACTTCGTTTTCGTATGGATCTTGCTGGGTCTTCTCATCCTGTACATAGTGTCCATAGACAGGCGTTCAGCGGTCATGTTCGCTGTTGGCAACGCGGTGGTTGAGATTATCCTGTTAGCCTACGTCGTGAGGAACAGATCCCTCTCTAGTGAATAGGTGCTGCATCCCGTTCTGACACAGATCTCTCAGCTCCCGAGTCGAGCGATGTGGCGTGAACTTCAGTCAGGCGAATCAGGACATATATATCGGTCACGACGCGTGTAGGCTGAGAGCCTTGTCCGAAGCCGGCGAGACGAACGAAAAGGGCATGACAGCCATAGTCATACCTCACACACATTGGGACCGGGAGTGGTACCTTCCATATCAGGAGTTCAAGATCCGCCTGGTGAGAGTGATAGACACGCTCTTGGCTTTCTGCGGCATGAACTGGCCAGTCAAATCGTTCATGCTAGATGGTCAGGTCTCGGTCGTCGAAGATTACCTGGAGATGAGGCCAGAGAACAGAGAACTGATGAATCGTCTCATCGGAGAAGGCAGGATCAAGGTGGGTCCGTGGTACACGCAACCAGACGAGTCCCTTTGCACTCCCGAATCGATCGTGAGAAACCTGCTGATCGGCAAGAGAATAGCTAGGAGAAACGGGTGGCACACTATGAAGGTCGGCTATCTCCCAGACACGTTCAGTCATGTCTCCACGATGCCATCCATCTTGCGCGGATTCGGGATAGATTCGTTCGTTTTCACGAGGGGGCTTGGAGAAGAGGCGGACAGTTTCCCTGAGGAGTTCATCTGGGAGGCCCCCGATGGTTCGAAGGTCCTCGCCTGCCATCTGCTGAACGGATACTGCAACGCAGCCGGCCTGGGCGTGGATCCTAGGGGCTATATGGTCAACTACGATGAGACTCCTGACCATTGGGGATCCGTGTATCTCAGCATGTACTTCAGGGAACCGCGCATAGACCTAGAAGGCGCGGTGGAGGCTGCCAATCGTCTGCTGACGGCTGCTCGCGAGAGATCTGCAGCGGGCGTCGTCCCGTTCATGAATGGGTGTGACCACATGCCTCCCCAATTCTCGATTCCACAAATCGTGGACCACTTGCGGTCCGGCATAGGCGATGTGAATTTCAGGCTCGGTTCCTTAGAGGACTACGTCGGGGCCGTGAAGCTCAGGCTCACGAACCCGAAAGTCTACAAGGGAGAGATGCGTGGATGCAAGAGAGTTCAGATGCTCTGGGGAGTGACCTCAGCCAGAATGCACCTCAAGCAGTTGAACCTCAACACATCTGCCATGTTAGAGAAATACCTCGAGCCGATCTGCACGCTTGCTTGGCTGCACGGGGCTAAGTATCCCGAGTATGAGATCGAGCTGGCGTGGAGGCTCGTTCTTCAGAACCAAGCCCATG
>Ga0172363_10003512_pt1 | contig 12731 bp, 10 predicted proteins | sample LakKivs2_kivu2a2_FD_114541 | JGI IMG/M metagenome (GOLD analysis project Ga0172363, IMG submission 114541) | Sediment microbial communities from Lake Kivu, Rwanda - Sediment s2_kivu2a2 | ecosystem: Environmental > Aquatic > Freshwater > Lake > Sediment | place: Rwanda: Western Province, Lake... | reverse complement strand
TCAGCCTGGGCTAATAGATTATCTATAGAGCGATAGCGCATGGGACGAAAGGCTTTATTGACGAGACAAAAGCGGCAGTCCCAGTTGCACCCTCGCTCCACCTCAACAAGGTACAGGTCGCCCAGTTCAGTGTCCGGAGTGAGCACAATAGAGACGTCGGCAAAGTCATTCAGGTTTTTTGCCCACTGACGAACCACAGGCTTTCCCGAATAGCATTGTGGCACATAAATACCAGGTAGCGAGGCTAGCGCCTTGAGCAGGTCATTCCGCCTGCCCCCGATACCCTCAGCCAAGACGGGCAGCATAGCCGGGATTATTGGCTCAGCCTCACCAATACACAGGCAATCAAAGAAGGGGGACAAGGGCAAGGGATTAGCTATGATACAGGGACCACCGGCTATCACCAGGGGGTGCCTCTCATCACGGTCAGCGGCGTAAAGGGGTATACCACTGGCTTTAAGAATATGGACGACATTGAAGTAGTCAAGCTCATAGGAGACGGAAAAGGCAACGACAGCAAAATCAGAAAGCGGGCGCCGAGACTCCAGGGACAGAGGGGACAGACGTTGCTCTCTGTTTTCTATTTCCCAGAAGGCTCTCTCGGCAACAACTCCGCTATAGCTATTGAGCAGCTTGTAGATGGCATGGATTCCAAGGTTGGACATGCCTACATAGTAGGAGTTGGGATAGACCAGGGCAATAGGGATTCTACCCCCCCAGTCCTTGATAATGGTGCCCCGCTCCCTGGAGAGCCGCCGCCTGGCTTCTTTGACCTCATCCCAACTCATAGCCTTACCTACCCCACTATCAAATCAATAAACCGAGTCTGTCTAACATCTACCAGCCCATGTTCGCATATTCGGAGGAAGGGTATAGCTGGGGTGGTGAGGACAGCCAGGGTAATACGTATATCAGGTAAATTGCAGCCCAAGTCGGTAGCTGCCTGCTGGATATGGTGAAATTCACCAGCTATAGTCTCCATAGGTTGGGTAGAAATTATTCCCGCCACGGGAAGTGATATTTCAGCCAATACTCTGTTGCCAGCACAGACCACAATACCCCCGTCTAATTCCTTAACCCTGTTTACTGTCTGCGCCATATCGGCTTCACTGGCACCGATTACTACAATATCGCCACAATCCCAGACAGAACTGGTGGCAATAGCCCCGTGCTTAAGTCCAATTCCCCTGATTAACCCGACAAAGCTCTTCCCTGTTCGGTAAGACCTTTCAATAGCAGCTACCTTTAATATACCTTTACTGGTATCGGGCTTGAGCTGACCATCTGACACTGGCATATCTATGAATTCTTCCCTGGTGACTAAATTGGTAATCTGGTCTATCAGCCTGACTTTTACCTGGCGGCGGCTACTTTCCACCGGGATGGCAAAGTCGCTAGCCTCAAAATTCTTGGCTAGATGTATGCTGTTTTGAATTGATTTGGGGTAATTATGTTTTCTTGGCAGGACAATTAGCTCACCATTTTGGGCAACCACCTGCCCATTACTGATGACATATTCCGCCTGGATAGTCGGTAGCTCTGGGATAATAACAATATCAGCATACTTGCCCGGGGCGATGCCACCGATAACGTCATCTATACCGAAGTGCTGAGCGGTATTTATTGTTGCCATCTGTATAGCTAGAATAGGATTGAAGCCGAGGTCAATTGCTTTTTGTACCACGAAATCCATATATCCCTCATTAACAAGCTGCCACGGTCCCAAGCCATCGGTTGATAGTGCCAGCCGGGTGAAATCAATATTTTCCTCCCTTATCTGAGAAATGGCTTCCAGTTCCCTTCTTATTTCGCCTTCCCGTATCAATATAAACAGTCCCAACCTCAGCCGTTCCACGACCTCCTCTGCAGTGATTGGCTCATGGCAGGAAGAGATACCAGAGGCAATATAGGCTTGCAGCTTGCTGCCCCTGGCACCGGAGCTGTGCCCATCAACCTTCTTACCTAGCCTTATTGCCTCGGTGATAAGGTCAAGGATTCTGCGCTCGCCATTAACCACCCCACTCCAGTAAGGCTCACCTAAGCCGATAACCTCCTTTCGCCTAAGCAGGTTGCGCAGTTGTTTAACGGTGATGGCATGTTCTTCAGTTACCGGGCTTAAGGTGACCAGTGGTGGAGCGGCAATAAAGATTTTTGCCGGCTGGTTTTTGATAGAGGCTAGAAATTGAATAACTCCCTCATACCCCAGGGCAGAAGCGATATTAGAAGTCTCAGTGATAATAGTAGTGGTGCCCCCTTTGATAGCAAACCTTAGTATTTCGCTGATAGAATAGGCACTGTCTATATGGGTGTGACCATCAATAAGCCCAGGTATCAGGGTCTTACCGGCAGCGTCAATGACCCTGGTTGAGGAACCAATAGATTTACCAGCCTCTTTGCCGACATAGGCTATTTTGTCACCTTTAATGAGGACAGCCCCTTCCAGCACCTCCCCGGTGTAAACATTTACTATAGACCCGTTAACGATGGCTAAATCAGCCTCAGCCTCACCCAGAGCCACCTTCATTAGCTCCCACCTTTGCCCTTGACCCTTTGCCACTGAGCCTGTCACCGAGTAACCCCTCTCTAGCTATGTTGTCTCATTATATAGCCTGTGGAATAAAATTGCGATGGTTGATGTCATGGACAGCTAGCGGCAGCGATGGTAAAATGCCAGATAGTTTTGTTTACGGAGGGCTAGTTGAATAAGGAGAGGCTCAATGTATTTGAGGCTATCTTTAATCCTCAGTCCATCGCCGTAGTCGGGGCTTCCTCAGGCAGGAAAATAGGCAGGCTGATACTCCATAATCTCCAGGTCGCCGGCTACAGGGGCAAAATCTTCCCCGTAAACCCCACCCAGAGGGAAATCCTGGGGCTTAAGGCTTACCCCAGCGTCAGGGAGATACCAGACCCGGTGGACTATGCCATCATTACAATTCCAGCAACGGCAGTCCTCGGGGTAATCGACGATTGCACTGCCAAGGGGGTAAAGGTGGCTCAGCTGTTCACTGCTGGTTTTTCCGAGACCGGGGAGGAGGAACCAACGAAGTTGGAAACAGAGATGGTGGCTCGAGCCAGGCGAGCCGGCATCCGCCTCCTTGGCCCTAACTGTGTTGGCATCTGCAGTCCAGCTCATCGGATACCGGTGGAGACCACCGGGGTGATGGGGCAACCCGGGGATATTGCCTTTCTATCCCAGAGCGGCGGACATACTGAGACCCTAACCAGTATGGGGTTAAGCCGTAATATTCGCTTCAGTAAGCTGAGCAGCTTTGGCAATGCCTGCGACCTCAATGAGATAGACTTTCTGGAGTATTTCAAGGAAGACCCGGAGACCAAGCTCATAGCCCTCTATCTGGAGGGTACCACTGACGGTCGCCGGTTATTTGAGCTGCTAGCTGAAATTTGCCCCATTAAGCCGGTGGTAATACTAAAGGGAGGCAGAACCGAAGCGGGGAGAGAAATGGCTATGTCCCACACCGGCTCTCTGGCTGGCTCAGCAGCCGTGTGGACAGCAGTTATGAAACAGACAGGAGCCATTGAGGTGCCCACCCTTGAGGAAATGGCCGATACCCTGATGGCACTTCAATATCTGCCACCTATAACCGACAACAGGATAGCCATCGTCTCCCAGCTGGGAGGTGGGGCTGGCGGGGCTGGCGTCCTTGCCGCCGATGTCTGCACCAGTCTCGGTCTGGAGCTACCACCTTTCGCCGGAGAGATAAAAGACAGGCTCAAATCTATAGTCAATGTCCCCGGCAGTATCCTGCGCAACCCTCTGGACTTGAGCCTGGCGGGTCGTCAGCCAGCACTGCTTAACAAGGTGCTGGAAGTATTAGCTGACCTTCCTGATATTGATTTAATCCTGCTCAACGAGCGCCCCACCTTTCTGCTGGAGGTAGCATCCAAGGCTGAGCTTAAAGCTATAAATAATGTTCTGGTGGGCTTCCAGCACAGTAATAAAAAGCCCCTGGTGGTGATATCACCGCCGGGTGGTAGACATGAGGCAGAACGGGTGGAGGTGGAGAGGAGGCTTACCCAAGCCAGCATCCCGGTCTATCCCAGCTTTGACCGCGCCACCAAAGCCATAACCAATGTCATTAGATACTGGGGATTCAGGGAGCAAGTCAAAAGATAGCCTCCAGAGTAAAATTGCGATTTTTATATGGTGACCCACTCCCTTTGTCCCCCTCCCTTGATAAGGGAGGGGGAATTAGTTTTATAAAAGAGGGGCTAACGCCCCTCTTAAATACCCCATTAAATTGGAGTGTCCCCTTATCAACGGGGAGTTAAACAGAGGCGAAGCCCCAAAATATATTATAAGGAGTTTTAGAGGGACGAAGTCCCTATAGGGCGGGTGGGTGGGAAGAAAGAGAAATGTAAAAATAGGGGAGGGGGCAGACCAAAGACTCTCCGAGGGGATAGGTTTCAAGAGGGACTTTTAGTTTTAGATTGTACGTATAACTCTAACAAATGGCACATGTTGTGCAAGTGAAAATCCAACCTTGTATTTCTGAATTTCCGCACCTGTTTTACAAACTTGAAGGTGTCAGGCGTGGGACTTCTAGGGTCGCTAACAAAAAATTCCCTGTTGAGTTCCAGCCGTTTTAGATTTTCATACCTTGCGGCCTCACCCAAGGCTATTGTGTCAGCAACTTCGTACATCCTACTATAAAGTCGGTCAATCTCTCCCTTATCAAACAGGTCTTTGAATTCTATATTTAGGCTTCCCACTATGTTTTCGATGAAGTTTAACTTGTTTACACCCATGTTTCCACCCCCTAATCGTTTCAGCACTTCGTATACCCGCAGGTGGGGCAGATGTAGCAGCCCTCTTGATAGACCAGGAGGTTGCCACAATCAGGACACTGCCCGGCAAGGTTCTTGACTACATCTACACCACGACCACTATCCTCACTCTTTAAAATAACATCAAGATTCTCAACTGTATCTATACCATGACCACTATCATCCTTCCGAGAAGGACTTACGTGTTTTTCCAGGACGCTGGCAATGGCATCGGCGCAGGAGAGTATGGACTTTCCCTCTTCCCAGGCAATAGACGGGCAGCGGATACCCCGTAGCTGCCTCACCACTGAGGCGACATCCACCCCAGACCTCAACGCCAGAGAGATGAGCCGGCTGGTGGCTTCAAGCTGGGCTGAGGCACAGCCTCCAGCCTTGCCCAGGCTGGAGAAGACCTCGCATATCCCTTGGTCATCGCGGTTCACCGTTACATAGATATAGCCACAGCCGGTGGTTACCCTTTCGGTAACCCCGGTGGTTACCTTTGACCTCCTCCTGGGAGTAAGCCCGACGCCTTCAACCTTCTCTTTCCTACCAGTGACCAATACCTGAGCTTCACGGCTTCTATCCCGGTAGATAGTTATTCCCTTCAACCCCTCTTCATAAGCCATCTTATACACATTGGCTATGTCCTCTCTGGTAGCCTCCCGGGGGAAGTTAACCGTTTTAGAAACAGCGTTGTGGGTGGACTTCTGAAAGGCTGCCTGCATCCTGACATGCCACTCCGGGCTTATTTCGTGGGCGGTAACAAATAACCGTTTGATTCTATCCGGGATTCCGTCTATATCGCGGAGCTTAACTCCAGCAGCTAGCTGCTGCATAAGCTCCACAGAGTAGAAACCCTCCCTCTTGGTTACTTCCTCAAAATAGGGGTTCACCTCAACTAGCCGAGCACCATCCAGGATATTTCTGGTATAGCTCAGGGCAAAGAGAGGCTCAATGCCACTGGAGCAACCGGCAATTATGCTCAGGGTGCCGGTAGGAGCAATTGTAGTTCTGGTGGCATTTCTTACCCTGATGCCTATGTGCTTATCATCGTAGACACTACCCCCAAAGGCAGGGAATACCCCCCTTCCTTGGGCCAGTTCCACAGAGGCATCCGTAGCATACTGCTGTATGTCGGCCATCACTTTCTCCGCCAGCTCTAATGCCTTCTCTGAGTTATAAGGGATGCCCAGCTTGATTAGCATGTCGGCAAACCCCATCACCCCAAGCCCTATTTTTCTTGAATTCTTGGTCATCTTCTCTATCTCGGGTAGAGGGAATTTATTAACGTCAATAACATTATCCAAAAACCTGACCGCAATTTTCACCGTCTCCGCCAGCTTGGCATAATCAATCTCAGTAGTTCCATTGGTGGTTCGCAGCATCTTGACTAGATTTATAGAACCCAGATTGCACGACTCATAAGGGAGTAACGGCTGCTCACCACAAGGGTTGGTAGATTCAATCCTGCCCAACTGGGGGGTGGGGTTATCTTTATTTATCTGGTCAATAAAGACAATGCCCGGGTCTCCCGTTTTCCACGCCATATCCACTATCTTATCGAACACCTCTTTGGCGTTGAGCTTAGCTACCACCTTTTTGGTGCGTGGGTTTACCAGATTGTAGCCACTGCCAGCCTTGACTGCTTCCATAAACTCAGCGGTTACCGCTACCGAGAGATTGAAATTGGTAAAAGCAGTCGGGTCGTCCTTGGCGGTTATGAACTCCATAATATCGGGGTGGTCAACATTAAGGATAGCCATGTTTGCCCCCCGCCTCGTCCCCCCCTGCTTGGTGACATCGGTGGTAGTGTCAAACACCTGCATGAAGGAAACCGGACCACTAGCCACACCGGAGGTGGACTTGACAAAGTCACCCTTGGGCCTTAACCGGCTGAAGGAAAATCCAGTCCCACCACCGCTCTTATGGATAAGGGCGGTATACTTTACGGCATCAAAGATAGACTCCATGGAGTCGTCAACGGGAATGACAAAGCAGGCTGATAGCTGACCCAGCTCCCGCCCGGCATTCATCAAGGTAGGGGAGTTAGGCAGGAACTCCAGATTAGCCATCAACTGGTAAAACTCATCCTCCCTTGCCTTGACATCCGCCTTGGGGTTGTAAATAAGCTCGGCGGAGGCAATAGTTTGTGCCACACGGCGGAACATCTGCTCAGGGGTCTCAATGACCTGCCCCTGCTTATCTTTCTTCAAGTACCTTTTTTCCAGAACGTGAACTGCGTTTTCAGTGAGATTGATACCAGGCGTAGGCTGAACCCTGGGCTTAACTCTAGCGGTTGATTCCATCTCGGGTTTGACCTCCTCTCGCTTGGCTGGCTGTTCAGCCGTCAGTATCTCCTTGACCATAGCTTCAATTTCGGCATCGGTCGGCAGATGCTGGCGGCGGGCACGCTTTCCCACAAGGTCTTCCATACCCGGTAAAACCTGCGTGTATTCCTTCTGTGTTTTTTCTAGGCGCTCAATCACCTGGGTTGTCAGCCGCTCCACCACCTGCCTGTCCCTTATGCCCATGGACTCGGCGGCAGCGAAGATAGCCCGGGCAATCTGGGTGCGGTCAACTAGTGGTTTGTTCGCTGATTGATTAGCTGGGTTCATGTCCGACTCCTTGTCTTAACTCTCCCCCGCTTCCGGCTTGCCCTGCCGCCCCTAATTACTCCCAGTTCTTCGGCCGACAACAAAGGTAGTTGACTGGAAGGTGTCTCAGCTCCGGCACTGAGCAGGGTATCTACTTCTCGTTTTAAGGTGGTGATGTCGGCAAATTCCCGGTAGACGCTGGCAAAACGGATATAAGCAATGTGGTCTAGGCTCTTCAGCCGTTCCATTACCATATCACCAATGAAGGCACTAGGTATCTCTGCCCTGCCCAGTCGGTAAAGGTCGGCTTCTATATCGTCAACCAACTTATCCACTGTGCCAGTAGGCAGTGGTCGTTTTTCACACGCCTTGCGAATGCCGGTTAGCAGCTTGTTCCTGTCGAATTCCTCACGCCTGCGGTCTTTCTTAATCACGAAGAGGCTAGCCGGATGCAACCGTTCATAGGTAGTGAAACGAGAGCCGCAGCTAAGGCACTGACGCCGCCGGCGTATACCCTGGCTCACGTCACGCGAATCTACAACCTTACAATCTGAATGACCACAATAGGGACAATTCATAACAAATACTACCTCAGGTTGTATAACAAAAGTAGAATACCACAAGATATAGTATTTGTCAAGTGTTTTACCTAAAATTTTCTAGCACCCCATCCCCCTTAATCCCCCCTCCCCTCTAGAGGAAGGGGGAAATTAGTTTTAAGAGGGGGGCGAAGCCCCCCTCTTTTTTATTCCTCCCCCTCTCCTTCACAAGGAGAGGGGGATAAAGGGGGTGAGGTTAATAAACAATCCCCTAAAAAAGAAGGCTGGAGGGCAATAAAACACCTCCAGCCTCCGGCTGGTCACCAGTTTAGCACCCACCTAAGGAACTTTACCCTTAGGGTACGCCGGGTGGAGTGCGAATAAGTTTAGTTGACTGAGTTATTGCCTGGCGCCGATGGCTAAATAGCGGACGACGCAGGAAAGCAGGAACGTCCAGCTCCTCCTCGCTCTTCAAGCCCTTGAGCAGTTGGATAAACTCATCTTCTCGGCTAACCCCTGCCATTCCCAACTTGGAAGCGAAGCCGGTGGCAATTAGGGTGATCCTTATCTCCTCCTTCATACTCGGGTCTTGAACTACGCCAAAGATGATGTTAGCCGCAGGGTCCACAGCCTGCTTTATGACAGCAGCCGCTTCATTGACCTCAAACAGAGTGAGGTCAGCGCCGCCGGCAACATTGAATAACACCCCCTTTGCCCCGTCAATAGAAACATCCAGCAGCGGGCTAGCTAGGGCTTCCTTAGCCGCGTCCACAGCCCGGTTCTTACTTGAACCAATGCCTATGGACATCCAGGCTGGACCGGCATCCTTCATCACTGCCTTAACATCAGCAAAGTCAAGATTAATCAGCCCGGGAACGGTGATAACCTCAGCAATCGCCTGAACCCCGTGGCGCAGCACATCATCAGCCATCTTAAAGGCGCTGTCCACCACTGTCTTTTGGTCACACAGGTCAAGCAAACGGTCGTTAGGGATAATGATAAGGGTGTCAACCTTGCCCAAGAGGCGGACAATGCCATCTTCCGCCACCTCGGTGCGGTGGACGCCTTCAAAGGTGAAAGGCTTGGTGACCACAGCAATGGTGAGAGCCCCAGCTTGCTTACTTATGTCAGCTACCACCGAGGCTGCCCCAGTGCCGGTGCCACCACCCATACCGCAGGTGATAAACACCATATCAGCCCCAGCGAGAAGCTCCTTGAGTTCATCGCGACTTTCTTCGGCTGCTTTCTGACCCATGATATGGTCACCACCGACGCCTAATCCTCTGGTCAGCTTCTCCCCAATCTGGACACGGATAGGGGCTTCAGTAATGGACAGAGCTTGGGCATCGGTATTTACGCCAATGAACTCCACGCCACGAATTTGCTCCCTGACCATGCGGGTTATTGCGTTGCAGCCACCACCTCCCAGACCGATAACCTTAATCTTGGCCGGGTTAGGACTGAAAGTTGTCTTTGCCATCTCCTCCTCCTTTCTTTACCACTTACTGCCAGAAATTACTCCTAGCGAAACAAGCTGAAAATTCGGGAAATGAGGCGCCGCAAACCTGAGCCAAGGTCATGACTCTGCCAGGTTTGCGTTTCTTTATTTTTTGCCCCCCAGAGCAATAGACCAACGCTGGTGGCATACGCCGGGTCATGAAGGACATCAGCGATGCCAGAGATATTTCTAGGAACGCCCACCCTTACCGGAAGTTGTAATGTATTGCGTCCCAGTGTTTCTATGCCGGCAAGGTTAGCACTACCGCCAGTGAGCACTATGCCATCGGGGACCAAGGTTTCGTATTCAGAGTCTGGCATCTCAAGCACGATAAGCCTCAGGATTTCTTCTACCCTAGCCCGGATAATGTCACACAGGTCCTGGTGAGAGACACCGTGCCCATTGGTAGTCAGGTTATCGCTGCCTACCCCCCTTGTTTCGTAAACTGGCGTCACATTGCCATACTTCTTTTTCATCTCCTCAGCTACATCAAATGGCAGCCCCAAGCCAATAGCAATGTCCCTGGTGATTTGATAACCAGCAACAGGTAGAACAGCAGTATGCCAGATGCTCCCCTCTCTGAAGATAGCGATATCCGTGGTACCACCACCGATGTCAGCCAATATGACGCCGACCTGTTTCTCGTCCTCACTCAGTACAGCTTCACTACTGGCTAAAGGTTCGAGAATGAGGTCATCGATGTCCATACCGAGGCTCCGGATGCACTTTACTAGATTCTGAACCGAGGTCACAGCGGCGGTAATGATATGGGCCTCCACATCCAGTCTGAAGCCGTGCATTCCCACCGGGTTCTTGACCCCTGATTGACCATCAACAGCGTAACCACGAGGGATAACATGGAGTAGCCTTCTATCGGCAGAGAGTTTAACCCCACGGGCATTAGTTAGGACTCGCTTCAGGTCATCAGGACGCACCAGCCTGTCATTACGAGTAATGGCGACCACCGCCCGGTTATTCAGCGAGCTGACGTGCCTGCCGGTTACACCGACGAGGGCTGATTCCACCTTATGACCGCTGGTTTGCTCTGCTTTCCTCACTGACTCCCGAATTGATTCTTTGGCTTCATTGATGTTGACCACCAGCCCCTTGTGCATCCCCACCGATGGCGTGACGCCCACCCCTGTAACCCGGATGCTACCCCCGTCATCCACATCAGCTACGATGGTGCACACCTTAGTAGTTCCAACATCAATAGCGGTTAAAATACTTCGCTTGCTCATCTACCCCTCCTTATTGGCCAGATGATAAACTTCACAGCGAGTTAGCCTTCACATTTTCATACCTCCCTAAGCTGGTCTTCCCGTCAACCTTTGGCACGCTACGGATTGACCACCTCCCAATATTGCCCTTCCACCTCGACCTAGCCAACACTATATCCAGATGATAAACTCTAAGCACTACCTTCTCTATAATGCACGTTCCATTTATTGCACAGAGTGCTCACATAAGTTCTCATCTCTTCGCTCGGAGCCCTATGTAGCTCAGCCAGGAAACCGTGCAGTAGTTCGCCCCCAGTCATTCCAGGATTGGACTCTGCCGGGCCGGGCAAGTTTACATACACTATCTCGGTCATCATCTTCTGATACTCAATAGACGGTTTGCCCATCGAACGCCTCCTTGGGTGTAGTAATACGCTCAGCCGCTCTCAATCTGGCACTGCGGCTGCGAGGATTAAGCTGAACTTCGACAAGGGAAGGAGTAATAACCTTCTTATTAACTAACCTCAGGCAGGCATTTTCTCCACTTGCCTCCTGATGCGTGAAGCGCTTCACTATGCGGTCCTCCAGGGAGTGATAGCTAATAACAACCAGTCTGCCCCCAAAGCCTAGGAGGTCGATTGCCTGCTCTAGAGCTGATTGCAGGTGCTCAAGCTCCCGGTTAACCGCTATTCGTAGTGCCAGGAAGGTCTTGGTGGCAGGATGAATTCTCCCCCTTCGGCCACCGATAGCCTGCTCTATCGCCCGAGCTAGCTGAAGGGTAGTCTTTATCGGGCGTTGCTGCACAATATAATGGGCTATCTTACCGCTGTGACTTTCCTCACCGAAGTTTCTTATCAGACCAGCTAGTTCAGCCTCGGCGTAGGTGCTAACAATATCAGCAGCAGTAACCTCCTGACTGGGGCTAAAGCGCATGTCCAGAGGAGCATCATGCTGAAAGCTGAAACCACGGTCACTGCTATCAAGCTGAAGGGAAGAAAGCCCCAGGTCAAACAGGATGCCATGCACAGGGAGAAAGTTATATTTAATACAGATTGCCTTAAGATTGGCGAAGTTCTGGTTAACTAGAAGCGCTGAGCTGCTGTAGGCTTCAAGTCTTGCCCTGGCTACGGCTATAGCTTCAGGGTCAGCATCAATACCCAGTAACTGCCCGCCGGGTGAACTGCGGTCTAAAATGGCAGCAGCATGACCTCCAGCCCCAAGGGTACAGTCAATATAGCGACCTCCGGGCTGAACTGCCAGCGCCTCAACGGTCTCTTTGAGTAATACCGGGATATGAGTGAGTGCTGACAGGGTTAGATTCATTGGCGCCTCTCTAGGCTTTCTATAATCTGCCAGGCCTGCTCTCGGCTAACAGCCTTCTCCTCTTCCCAGTGCACTTTGTTCCATATCTCAAGATAATTGTTAGCTCCAGCGATAATTACCTCATCTACAATCTCAGCATACTGCCTCAGCGAAATAGGCAAAGCTATTCTCCCCTGCCCATCTAGGCTCAGGCTAAAGGCAGTGGCGAAAATAGCCCGCTTTAGCCGTCTCAATTTACTCTGGGTGACTGAACTGCCGGTCAGGCTTTCAGCCAGCTTTTTCCACTCAGCCAGGGGATAGATAGTGATGCACTTCTCCACCCCCGGTGCCAATATCACTCCCTCCCTTAGTTCCCTCCTGAACCTAGGTGGGATAGGCACTCTACCCTTGTCATCAATCTTGTATTCAAATTCGCCAAAGAACATACCTAACCTCTTTCCCCTATTTTACCACAATCTCCCACTTTCTACCATTCTACATTACATATACCCCTGTTTGTCAAGACCCTTTCGGGCTAATTTGTGCTAATTTGCTCAAATTCGCCAATTTTGCTATATGACCCATATGTGATAAAATAGACTCTGCTTAATGCAGGGGTGTTATGCTTAATTTAGGCATTATTACCATCAGCGACAAAGCCTGGCAAGGGCGGCGCTCTGACCACAGTGGGCAGGCAATTCGGCATAGCCTATCTATGGTGGAAAGTTGCGTGGTTAAGTACGAGGTTATTCCCGATGAGGCGGATATTATTGCCAGCAAGCTTGCTGAG
>Ga0172363_10003508_pt1 | contig 12745 bp, 16 predicted proteins | sample LakKivs2_kivu2a2_FD_114541 | JGI IMG/M metagenome (GOLD analysis project Ga0172363, IMG submission 114541) | Sediment microbial communities from Lake Kivu, Rwanda - Sediment s2_kivu2a2 | ecosystem: Environmental > Aquatic > Freshwater > Lake > Sediment | place: Rwanda: Western Province, Lake... | reverse complement strand
TAAAATTCCTCAAATCCCTCAAAAACCGGTTTGCGAGGAATGTGTGAGAAAAAATAAAAATTGCTTGTTGCTTTTAGGAAAACCTTGTTTGGGAGCAATTAGTTTGGCAGGCTGCGGCGCACCCTGTCCAGCTTCTAATTTTCCCTGCGATGGTTGTCGCGGTCCGAGAAAAGGAATTAATTTAGAGGCAATGAAAAAATCATTGATGGTTAAAGTACGACTTAGTGAAAAAGAGATTAATTTTATCTTAGAAAGGTTTGGGCAGAAGAATGAGATTATTAGGGCTACGAAAGTACAAATTTCTACAAATCTACAAAAGTAAATTTGTATATTTGTATTTTTTTGTAATTTTGTAGACATTATGAGAATAAGAATTGACCACATTGCGAAAATTGAGGGGCATGCGAGTTTTACCGCTGATATTGTCAGAGGCGATGTTAGAGGCGCCAAAATCAAGATTGAGGAAGGCGCGAGGTTGTTTGAGGGAATTTTAAGAGGAAGAAGAGACGAGGAAATGCCAGAAATTGTCAGTCGGATTTGCGGAGTTTGCCCAGTGGTGCATAATTTGACTGCTTTTAAGTCATTGGAAAATGCTTATGCTTTGCGATTGGATGAGAGCGCAATTTTATTAAGAAAATTAATGATGCTCGGACAGATAATAAGCAGTCATTCCCTACATTTGTTTTTCTTTTCTTTGTCTGACTTTTTTGGTTTTAAAACCGATTTGGAATTGATAAATGCTTATCCGGAAAAAACCCACGATGCGGTGAAAATCAGAGATGTGGGCAATAAAATCGTAGAAACAATCGGTGGTCGGGCAGTTCATCCTTTGACTCCGGCAATTGGCGGTTTAAGAAAAATCCCGGATTTAGACAAATTAAAACAGATTTCAGAAGATTGTAAAAATATTTTGCCTTTAGCCATAAAATTAGGGGAGTTCTTTATTAAATTGAAATATCCGGATTTTCCCCGAAAAACTGCTTTTGTTTCCTTGACTAATCCCAATGAATATGCCATTTATGAAGGCGAAATGAAAGTTGATGCTCGTACAATGCAACCCCGAGATTTTTTCTTTCAAATCAAAGAATTTCAGTCATTTGATAAAGTAGCCAAAAGAACTCTTTTTGAAGAAAAGACCTACATGGTGGGGGCATTGGCTCGCTTACATAATAATTCAGAAAAATTGAATCCCGAAGCAAAAAAATTATTGGAAAAATCGGGCTTGAAGTTTCCGTTATACAATCCTTTTTACAATATCTTAGCTCAAGCAATTGAATTAATTCATTGTCTTGAAGAATCTCCGGGAATTTTGACTCAAATTATAGATAAATTTGATGCGAATAAAAAATTAAGCATTGAACCAATCAACCGAAGCGGTGAGGGGATTGGGGCAATTGAGGCGCCGAGAGGGACTTTGTTTTACAATGTTAAAATAAGAGAAGGAATTATTGAGGATTTAAACATTATTACTCCCACTGCCCAGAATATCGCCAATTTGGAAGCGGATTTGGAGGAGTTTGAACATATTGAGGGATTTAAAAACCTAAAACGCGAAGAGCGGGCAGACAAAGTTAAAATGCTTATCCGCGCCTACGACCCCTGCGTCACCTGCGCAGTTCACTAATATGCATGATTTACATTTAGCACAGCAGGTATTAAAAACCGTTCTTGAGTATGCAGAGAAGAACGGTTTTAAAAAAGTTTCAAAAGTGGAAATAGAACTCGGTTCTCTTATTGAACATGACGAAGAAATTTTGCCGGAGAATTTGATTTTTAATTTCAAAAACCTCGCCAAAAACACAATCGCCGAAACCGCGCAACTGGAAATCAAGAAAATTAAAGGAGAGAAGTGGAAATTAATAGAGATAGAAGGGGAAAATTAAAATAAAAAAGTTCAACCATACACAGCGATCGCTGTGTTAAGTTGAACTAAATATTTTTATTTAAAAATCATTCCAATAATTTCTGGGTGGCCGTTGAGAAAATCTTTGGCGGACATTGGTTTTTTGCCTGCGAGCTGGATTTCTTTCAAAATTAAAATTCCCTTGCCGGTTCGCACGGCGAGGTTACGGGAGTTGGTTAGAAATACTTCCCCTTTGGTTTTCCCTAAGGGAATCGAGGGGGCATCCGAAGGGATTTCAAGGTCTGCCTCAATAATTTTCAAAATTTTTCCATTAAAATCTGTATAACTTTCTGGCCACTCGGAAAAAGCTCTAATCTGTCTTTCAATTTCTTCTGCTGATTTGTGCCAATCAATTTTCCCATCTTCTTTTTTAATTAATTTACAAAAAGTTGCTTTGGAATGTTCTTGGGGCTTTGCTTTTATTTTTCCCTCAACCCAATCCGGTAAAGTTTTAATCAACAATTCCGCTCCCAAATCCGCTAATTTATTTTCCAATTCCCTATATGTTTGAGAGTTTGGAATTTGTAATTTGGTACTTGCCAGTAGTGGTCCGTGGTCCATTTCTTCATCCATTACCATTATACTTACTCCGGTTTCTTTATCGCCGTTTAGAATTGCAGACTGAATCGGGGAAGCGCCCCGCCAACAAGGAAGTAAAGAGGGGTGAATATTTAGGGCCTTGTATTTTGGTATGTCTAAAATTTCCTTAGGAATAATCTGACCATAGGCACAAAGAACAATTAAGTCAGGAGCTAAATCCTTGATTTTAGCCACCCATTTTGGCTTCCTAATTCTATCCGGCTCTAGGACTTCAAAATTGCCCTCCAGAGCCCATTTTTTGACTGGACAGGGCATAAGGACCTGTTTTCTGCCTACGGGCTTATCTGGGGCAGTTATTACCCCTATAATCTCAAAACCTCTTGATTTTAGTTCAGAACAGGTTTTGCGGAAAATATTCTCCGCAAACCCCGATGTGCCAATTAGTATAGTTTTAATTTTACTCATTTTTATTTATCAGTGATTAAGATTCCGTTGAGATGATCTATTTCGTGTTGTATTACTCTAGCTAATAAATCATTGGCTTTTAACTTAAATTGTTTACCCTTTTGATTAAGGGCTTTTATTTTTATTGATTTAGTTCTATTTACGGGCCGATAAATTCCCGGCAAACTTAAACAGCCCTCTTCTAAAACATCGGTTCTTTTAGATGTTTTAGTAATTTCCGGGTTGATAAAAATTGGCCTGCGAGTTAAATCAGGATGAACAACAAACATTCGGATGTTTTTGCCAACCTGATTAGCAGATAATCCCAATCCCTCGTTTTTAATCATTGTCTCAATCATATCTTTTGCCAATACCACAATTTCCTCGCTTATTGATTTTACCGAGGTTGTTTTTTCTTTCAAAATCGGATTATTTCCCCCTTTTTGTATTTCGAGAATCATGTTTATCTTTTGACAAATACATAAATAATTTGGCAGGGGATTTTATCTCTTTTGCTTGTTTGATTTCCGAAAATATCTGGTATGCGCGGTTTTTGCCAATTCTTTTTATTATCCCCAAGTATAAGGCGAATTTTTTCGGCTCACGACAGTATTCGCTGATATCTTTTGCCAAAGCGTGAATCTCCGAATGTATGCCCCTTACCGGCTCCTTTATTATTTTCTTATATAATTCATCCATATTTTCATTTTATCATTTCAAAATGTTATAATAAAGACGCATGAACAAAAGAAGAATATTTATTGCTATAAATTTGCCTGAGGAGGTGAAAAAGAAATTGGTTGACTATCAGAATAAATGGACGGATTTAGACCCCAAGAAAATAAACTGGGTGAAGAAGGACAATCTTCATATTACTTTACTTTTCATTGGTTATGTTGACGATGATGAAACTTATGAGATTTGCAATATGATGAAAGAAGTGGCAAAAAAACATGAACCCTTTTTTATAAATTTAGAAAGAATAATCACCGGTCCGCCAAATAAAACTCCGCGCATGTTCTGGGTTGAGGGAGAAAAAAGTCAGGAATTAGCTGACTTGCAGGGAGATTTAACTGAAAAAATAGAACAGAGAAGCGGAGCGAGATATAATGCTTACCGACCTCACATTACTTTGGCAAGATTTAAATATCAAATTGCTAAATCCCTCCCAAAAGTTGATGAGCCATTTAAAGCCCAGATACCCGTGGAAAGTATTGATTTGATGCAAAGCAACTTAAAACGCAGCGGTGCCGAATATTCACTTTTAGAAAGCGTGGAATTAGGAGAATAATTTGGTTGACTTTTAAAAATGTGGTATTATTAAATTGTTAATAATTAATTTTTTAAAACATTATGACGATGTGGTATATTATTGGAGCAATAGTTGTTTTAGTGGTAATTTTACTTATTTTAGTAGGAAGAAAAAAACCAGCCAAGCCAACCGAAACAGCTGAACCAACGATGGCAACTGCTTCTCCCCCAGAACCAACCATACCCGAGCCAACCATACCTGAACCGACTATGCCCGAACCACCAGCTGAGCCACCAGTTGAACCAACTCCGCCCGAGGAACCAGTTATACCTGAAGAACCAACCCCTCCACCCGCAGAAGAAAAACCCGAAGAGCCGTTACCAACCGAGGAAATAGAGCCAGAAGAACCAGAACAAAAATAAAACTTGAAAAAGAAAATAACCCAGCTCTTTCCTTAAAAGGGCTGGGTTTTAGGAATTATGCCCAAAGTTTTTATTATTATCCTGCATTATCAGAGCAGAAAAAACACTAAAGAATGTTTAAAATCTTTAGAGAATTTAGATTATCCGAATTTTGAAATTGTGGTAATTGATAATGATAAAAAAAATCGCGGCTTTGCTGGTGGAAATAATCTAGGGATTAAGCAGGCGCTTAAAAAAGGAACGGATTATATCTTACTTCTTAATAATGATATTACAATTAGTCAGCCAGATTTTTTAAAGAAGTTGGTTGAAGTAGGGGAGAGCGATAAAAAAGTGGGAATTTTAGGGCCAGTGATTTATAAAGGGCAGGAAATTCACTTTGCGGGCGGAAAAGTAAATTGGCTCTATACTAAAGGCAGACATATAACAAAGTCAAAAGTCAAAAGTCAAAAGTCAAAAGTTGTTGATTATATTACCGGTGCCTGCTTATTGATTAGGCGGGAAGTGATTGAAAAAATAGGTTTGATGGACGAAGATTATTTTCTTTATTGCGAGGACGTAGATTGGTGTTTAAAAGCACGTAGAAGAGGGTTTGAATGTAGGGTGGTATTAGAGAGCAGAATAAATCATAAGGTGTCTTCCAGCGCAAAAACAGAGTCATTTTCTTACATTTATTATCACTATCGAAATGGACTACTTTTAGCCAAGCGCAATGCCCCATTTTTTATTAAAATTCTCGCTTATTTGAATAGCTTCTGGGTTTTTGCAAAACAGATAATTAAATTAATAATTTTACCCAAGAAAAAAATCTGGGCAAAGGCAATAATGCGGGGAATAGGGGATTTTTATAAAGGCAAATTTGGAAAGTATGAAAATAGGAATTGATTGTCATAATTTAGAAGGAAAGCGAACCGGAGCAGGAAGATATTTGATGAATTTATTGAAATATTGGGCTAAATTGAATTTAAAGTTAAAAGTCAAAAGTCCAAAGTTTATTTTATGCTTTAAAAACAATATCCCTGGTGATATTCCAGAAAGCAAAAATTTTCAAAAGAGAATTTTAAAATCTGGTAGTAATTTTTACTTTCAACACATTTTATTGCCCAAGGCAATTAAAAAAGACAAGATTGATGTCTTTTTTTCGCCATCGTATATTTTGCCTTTGAAAATTTCTCAAGGAGTAAAAACCGCGGTGGCAATTCACGATATTTCTTACGAAGCTCATCCCGAATGGTTTTCTTGGCAAAATAGAATTTTATTGTGCTGGGTTTCTAAAATTTCTGCCAAAAAAGCAGATATAATTTTTACCCCTTCTGATTTTAGCAAAAGAGAGATTTTAAAACGTTATAAAGTTAATGCTAATAAAATCCATGTTACTCCTCTGGCAGCTGATGAAAAATTTATGCGAAAACCATCGATTAAAAAAGAAAAAATAATTTTTTATGTGGGTGCAATTTTTCAGCGTAGATTTATTCCGCAAATAATCAAAGCATTCAAAAAAATAAAAAACAAATTACCCAATTATAAACTTATAATTGCTGGACCGAATTATAGTCAGCCGTTTATGGATATTAAAAGTGAAGATTCTATAATTTATAAAGATTATATTCAGGAGAGGGAATTAGTATTGCTTTATAATTCTGCGGAATTGTTTATCTGGCTTTCATCTTACGAAGGATTTGGCTTGCCGCCGTTGGAAGCAATGGCTTGCGGAACGCCGGTTTTAAGCACGAAAAAAACCTCTTTAGCCGAGGTTTTGGGGGATTATCCGATTGCCGTGGAAAATCCGGAAAACGTTGATGAGATTGGGGAGAAAATGCTGAAAGTTTTGAATAATGAGCATTTAAGAAAAGAAATGATTGAAAAAGGATTAGAACGTGCCAGGCAATTTTCCTGGCCCCAAACTGCAAAAGAAACATTAAAAATATTATATGAAAAATAAAAATTCTTTTTATATTATTTTGGGTATTGAAATTTTGGCTATTTTGTTAGCGGTGTTTGGGATATTGCCGAGGGAGATTGTTTTGATTTCCACGGGGATAATGGTTTTTTATTTTATTTTCAGTCCAGTAGAAGACAGCTTGATTTTGTTTATTGTTTCTATTCCTTTGTGGGTGGCCCTGCCGATTACCGAGAGTTTTGACACCATGGCCAATTGGCGGATTTTGTTGGTAATTTTGTTTTTGGTCTGGTTTTTTAGAAAGCGCGAATGGATGCGAATCAAGGAGCGAATTTTTAGAAACTCCCGATTAACTAAATTTGTTATTTTATTTCTGTTTATCGGTTTTCTCTCTCTTTTTGTCGCCACTAATCTCATTGTCGGCATTAAAAAGATATTGTTTTTAATTAATATCTTTTTATTGTTTCCTATTATTCAAGATATAGCTAAGGATGAAAAACAAAGACTAAGAATTATCAAGGCAGGGGCATTGGCTTTGATTATTTCTTTAATTGTCGGTTATTCTCAAATAATTATCACATTAGCTACGCCTTTATACGATTTTTGGCAGGGGTGGGCAAGCAAAGTAATTCCGGTTTTTTACGGAAATAATTTGTCTGAATTATTGAAAGTGAGCAATACCTGGTTTTCTTATTATCCGGATAGCCCGCCCACTTTAAGAATGTTCTCGGTTTTCCCCGATTCTCATTCTTTTGCTTTATTTATTATTATTGGATTGATATTTTTGGTTTATTTATTAAAAGATAAAAAAGCTTTTTGGGTAGGTATTGCATTATCTTTTCTCGCCTTGATTTCTTCTGGTTCGCGAGGAGTTTGGTTGAGCGCAGTAATTCCCTTTTTAGCAATAATTTATTTAGTGATTTTTAAAAAAGAAAAAATACTCAAACCATTTATCTTAATGCTGATAATTTTTGCCCTTTCTTTTCCGGTTTCTTCTTTGATTTTATCCCAAGCGCGCCAAGACGGAGAGGATGCGACCTTGGCTTTTAAACGGGCAAAAAGTATTACTGATTTGGAAGAATTATCAGTCAAAAGTCGGCTGGGTATTTGGAAAACGTCTTTACAATCAATTTTAAATCACCCGATTTTGGGCGTGGGAATTGGCAATTACCCAGTTGTTTTAGGTGAGGATATATCAGCAGCTAAAAAAGGTGCCTCGGCACATAATCTTTATTTAGACGTGGCTTCGGAAATGGGATTGTTGGGCTTAATTGCTTTGTTATTGATATTTTTAGAAATTTTGAAATTTTCTTTTAAGAAAATTAACCAATTCGCGTTTACTTTCTTTTTTGTCTGGATTTTAATTTACAATCTTTTTGATGTGGTTTTATTAAATGATAAGGTTTTATTATTCTTTATGGTTGTTTTGGGCTTGTTATATTCTACAAACCATGAAAAAATTAGTATCAATAAACATCTTAACGTATAATGGCGAGAAATTAATTGGGCCGTGTTTGAAGTCGGTTTTGAAGCAGACCTATGCGAATCTGGAGATTTTGATTATAGATAATGGGTCTAAGGACGGAACTATAAAAAAAGTCAAAAGTCAAAAGTCAAAAGTCAAAATTATTGAGAATGAACAAAATTTGGGGTTTTCTGCTGGACATAATATTGGAATAAGAAAGAGTATGGGAGAATATATTCTTTGTTTGAATCAAGACGTGGTTTTGGATAAGGATTTTGTAAAGTATGCAGTTGAAGCAATGGAAAAAAATAATAGAATTGCCGCGGTTCAGGGAAAACTTTATAAAATTAAAAGTCAAAAGTTAAAAGTTAAAAGTATTATTGATACCACTGGATTAGTAATTTTTAAAAACCGGCGCGTGGTAAATCGCGGGCAGGGGACAGAAGACAAGGGACAATATAATAAAACCGAAGAAATTTTTGGGGTTGATGGCGCAGCGCCCTTATATTGTCGGAAAGCACTTGAAGATGTTAAGATTGACAACGAATATTTTGACGAGGACTTTTTTTGCTATAAAGAGGATGTTGATTTGGCTTGGCGAATGCGTTTGTATGGCTGGAAAGCGATTTACGAACCAAAGGCAATTGCTTATCATTTGCGAGGAGCAGGAGAAAAAGCAGTTAAAAATTATGTGTCAGTAATCCAACAAAGAAAAAATCTCTCAAAATTTGCCAAATTTTATTCTTTTAAAAATGACCGCTTAATGCGGATTAAAAATGAATTACCAAGCTTGTTTTTTCGCGATATTTTTAGTATTCTTATAAAAGAGCTTGGTGCGTGGGCTTATGTTTTAATTTTTGAACATTATACTTGGAAAGCGATTAAAGAATTATTCAGACAGATGCCCAATGCGTGGAGAAAAAGAAAAATTATAATGGAAAATAAAAAAAATAATAGTAAGGATATAAAAAAATGGATTCAACAAAATTTGACTCAATTCAACCACCTAAAAAATTCAAAATTGTTAAACCCCGGAGACCAAAAATAAAAAAATGGCTGATTTTAATTTTGATAGTAGTTATTTTGGCAGTGCCAGTGTTTTATGTTTTTAGAACTGGCTTGGCTTTTAGCCAGATTATAACTTTTAAAAACATTGCTTGGGAAAAAATTTTTGGCAACTTACCCTCTTCTCAATATATGCCACCCAAAGACCCAGACAGAATAAACACTTTACTCTTGGGAATTAGGAAAGAGGGAGACCCTGAAGGCGGTTCGCTTACCGATGGAATAATGATAGTCAGCTTGAAAAAAAGCACTGGGCGAATGGCTTTAATTTCTCTCCCTCGCGACCTTTATCTTCAAATGCCCGGAGAAACCAAGTATGAAAAAGTTAATGCTGCTTATTTTATAGGACTGGAAAAATATGAAAATGGTTTAGATTATGTCAAAAAGACAATCGCTTATATTACCGGACTTCACCTTGATTATGCTGCGGCAATAAATTTTGAAGCTTTTAAAGATGTTATTGATATATTGGGGGGAGTGACTATTTATTTGGATAAGCCCTTTATTGAAGATAAACAATGGTGGTGCGATGCGAAGGGACAAAATTGCCGACCTTTTATAATTGAAGCAGGAAAACAAACCCTGAATGGCGAACAAGCATTATTTTACGTTCGTTCCCGATTTTCCAGCACTGATTTTGACCGAGCTCGGCGTCAGCAACAAATTCTTTTAGCTATAAAAGATAAAATTCTCTCTCTTGGGGTTTTGGCTGACCCTATAAAAATCAGCGGCATCTTGGATATCTTATCTAAAAACGTTAAAACCGACGCCACTCCCTGGGAAGTTCCCAAACTTCTGGAACTGGCTAAAAGTGTCAATACCGACAATATTATTAGCAGGGTTTTTGAAAGTTCAGAGCAGGGCCTTCTTTATGAAACAACCATTAATGGAATCTATGTTCTCCTGCCAACAGAGGGAAATTTCAGCAAGATTCGGGAGGTTTGCCAAAACATTTTTAATCTATGACTCTTTCAATTATTATCACTCACCATCGCACCCCAGAACTGCTCGCTCTTTGTTTAAAATCAATCCGAGAAAATATAGGCGATGTCAAACATGAAATTATTGTTGTTGATAGCAAGTCGGAAAAAGAAATTCAAGCCCCTAAAGTTATTGCCTTTAAAAGAAATCTTGGTTATTCTAAAATAGTAAATGCCGGAATTAAACAAGCAAAAGGAGATTATATTTTAATTTTAAATGCGGACATCGTAGTTTTAAAAGATAGTATTCAAGAAATGATAAAGTATATGGAACAAAATCCCGACATCGGCATTCTCGGTCCTCAATTGTTAGATTCTTCTGACAATATCCAGATTTCATGTTTTTCTCGTCCAAGCCTAGGAACAATTTTGGCTCGCCGGACTTTATTTGGAAAAACCAGATGGGGCAAAAAAATTCTTAGACAATTTACCATAAGCGATTGGGACAGAAAATCAATTAGAAAAGTGGATTGGATTCAGGGTTCAGCAATGATGGTTTGGAAAAAAGCAATTAAAAAGGCGGGTTTATTAGATGAGAGGTTTTTTATGTATTTTGAGGACGTTGATTGGTGTCGGAGATTTTGGGAAAGCGGCTACAAAGTAGTTTATTTGCCCAAAGCTCAAATGGTTCATTATTATCAACGAAGGAGCAAGAAACTAAATAAATATACTTTTATTCACATAATCAGTGCTCTAAAATATTTCTGGAAATATTTATGACTATATTAAACACTTTATCAAAATTTAAAACCCTTAAAAAATACCGAAGATATACCGTGGTTCTAATTGTTGTTGTTATCGTGATTATAGCTTTCGGTGGGGGATTTTTAATTGGCAAAAAATCAGTTCCCGAAACAGCAATTCACGACAGAGTATTTTTTAATAAAGAACTGGGAAAGCCGGATTTGGTCGATTTTAGCTTGTTTTGGGAGGCCCTGAAAAAATTAGAAGAGAATTATGTAGATAGCAATAAAATTAATTATCAAAAATTACTTTATGGAGCAATTTCGGGAATGACCGATTCTTTGGGCGATGATTATACGGTTTTTATGGAGCCAGAGAAAACCAAATCTTTTCTGGAAGATGTAAGCGGTACGGAAAGTTTTGAAGGGGTGGGAATGGAAATCGGAATAAAGGGTAAGGTTTTGACCGTAATTGCCCCCTTAGAAGGAACTCCTGCCTATAAAGCGGGGATAAAAGCGGGTGATAAAATTTTAGAGATTGATGGCAAAGCAACCGATGGGATGATTGTTGAAGAAGCGGTAAGTTTAATTCGGGGAAAGAAAGGAACTCAGGTTGTTTTAACTATTAACCGAAAAGAATTTGATAATCCAAAAGAAATAACTATTACCCGAGACGTAATTCAAGTTCCAATAGTAAGATGGGAAATGAAAGAATCTAACATTGCCTATATCAAAATTTATAATTTTACCAGCAATCTTCCTCCTAAATTTGAGGACATTGTGTCAGAGATTTTAAAAAATAATGCCAAGAGAATTATTCTTGATTTGCGCAATAACCCCGGCGGCTATTTAGATGTGGCGGTGGATATTGCCAGCTGGTTTGTTCCGCGTGGCCAAATCGTGGTTAAGGAAGAATTAAAAAATGGGGAGATAGACGATTATAAAAGCAAGGGCTATCAACCCGTTCAAAATTTCCCAATTGTAGTTTTGATTAATCAGGGGTCGGCCTCGGCTTCGGAAATTTTGGCAGGAGCTCTTCGCGACATTAAAGGAGTTAAGTTGATTGGAGAAACAACCTTTGGCAAGGGTTCGGTTCAATCCCTGGATTCGTTTAAAGATGGTTCCTCAATTAAAATAACCGTAGCCAAGTGGCTTACTCCCTTAGGAATTTCTATAACTGACGAGGGGTTAAAGCCAGATATTGAGATAAAATTAACTCAAGAAGATGAGGACAATAATCAAGACCCTCAATTGGATAAAGCCATTGATGCGGTTAAGGCATTATGAAAGTAATTTTATTACAAGATGTGGAGAGTTTAGGAAAGAAAAATGAGGTTAAAAGCGTAGCTAATGGTTATGCCCGAAACTTTTTGTTCCCCAAAAAATTAGCTAAATTAGCCACTAAAAAGGCCCTTGAGGAACTGGAGAAACAAAAAGAAGAGGAAGCAAGAAAAGCCGAAGAGGCATTAAAATTAGTTCAAGAAGAAGTGACTAAAATCGATGGTTTAGAATTTGAGGTTCCGGTTAGGATTGACGAACAAGGCAAGCTCTATGGCTCAATAAATGAAATAGAAATCAGCAAGATTTTAAAAACCAAGGGATTTGAGATTAAAAAGAAACAAATAAAAATTCCCCAACCCATCAAAGAATTAAGGGAATATCCAGTAACAATTTTGTTTGACCATGGCTTAGAGGCAGTGATAAAATTGATTGTGACAGAGGAGAAAAAACCCTCGGAAGAATCTACACCACCTCAACAACCTTAGCAATGCGTTTAGCATTATCAAATCTGGTCTTTTTAATGGTTCTAAATTTTACTTTGCCGGTTTTTATTGCGTAAAGAGTATCATCTTTTCCTCGGCGAACATTTTTGCCGGGGATAAATTTTGTCCCTCTCTGACGAATAATAATACTCCCGGGCTGTGCTTTTTGCCCTGCGTATAATTTAACTCCTAAATATTTTGGTTGAGAGTCCCGTCCCAACCAGGTTGAACCTCCAGATTTCGTCTTAGCCATATTAAAATGATATCACAATTTAAAAAATTAATCAACCCAGATACTTTTATTATTTTAGTAATTATTTTTGTGGCG
>Ga0172363_10003507_pt1 | contig 12757 bp, 8 predicted proteins | sample LakKivs2_kivu2a2_FD_114541 | JGI IMG/M metagenome (GOLD analysis project Ga0172363, IMG submission 114541) | Sediment microbial communities from Lake Kivu, Rwanda - Sediment s2_kivu2a2 | ecosystem: Environmental > Aquatic > Freshwater > Lake > Sediment | place: Rwanda: Western Province, Lake... | reverse complement strand
GCCGAGGCGCCCGAGCGCGTTGAGCACCTCGAACCACTCGAAGCCGTTGAAGAGCGCGACTCCGACGCGATCCCCCTCGCCGACCCCGGCGCGCCGGAGGGCGTGCGCGATCCGGTTCACGCGCGCGTCCAGCTCGCCGTACGTGCGCACGGCGTCGCCGAAGATCATCGCCGGCTTGTCCGGCGCCGTGCGCGCCGTACGCGCGATCCCCTGCCCCGGCGCGTCGCTCATCGTGGTCCCCGGGTGCTCAGCCGAGCTTCGCCGCGACCTGCTGGGCCACCTCGGCGAGCATCGGCACCGTCGGACCCATCGCCGCGAAGCGCTCGTCCTTCGTCTGCCCGCGCACGTACCGGACGTAGATCTGCTCGATCACGACGGCCGTCTTGAACAGACCGAAGGTCTCGTAGAACGGTGCGGCGCTCACGTCGAAGCCGGTGCGCTTCGCGTAGCGACCGGCGATCTCGTCGCGCGTCAGCATGCCCGGCAGCCCCGTGACGTTGCCGCCGGTGCCGCGCGGTCCCTCGCCGGCTTCGCCCCAGTAGCTCAGCAGCGTGCCGAGATCGACCTGCGGATCGCCGAGCGTCGTCATGTCCCAGTCGAACACGGCGACCAGCTTGCCGGGGTCGCCGGCGTCGAACATCGCGTTGTCGAGCTTCCAGTCGTTGTGCAGCACGCTCACGCCGACCGGCTCGGGAATACGGTCGGCGAGGAAGCTGCAGAGATCGTCCATCGCGGGGATCTCGCGCGTCTTCGCGCGCAGCCAGCGGTCGTACCACCCGCTCACCTGGCGCTGCACGAAGCCCTCGGGCCGGCCGAGGCGCGCGAGGTCGGGGCGCTTCACGTCGACGAGGTGCAGATCCGCGAGCGCGTCGACCAGCGACTCGCTCATGCGGCGGCGCAGCGCCGCATCGTCACCGAGCTCCTCGGGCCAGGACGAGCGCACGACCACTCCGTGACGGCGCTCCATGAGGAAGAACACCGCGCCGATCACGGATTCGTCCTCGCACAGCAGCACCGGACGCGGCGAGGGCTCGTAGACCGGCGCCAGGGCCGCGAGCGCCCGGTACTCGCGCGCCATGTCGTGTGCCTTCGGCGCGACCGGCCCCAGCGGTGGGCGGCGCAGCACCAGCTCGCGGTCGGCGTAGCGCAGAAGGTAGGTCAGGTTCGCGTGGCCGCCGCGGAACTGCTGCACCTCGAAGGGTCCGCCGAGCTCGGGCCGCTGCGCGCCGAGCCACACCCGCAGCTTGTCCGCGTCGAACTGCTCGTCGGGACGAATCTCGCCTGCCGCGTCGATCATGGGTGGCACTGCTCGTATCAACGCAGCGGCTTTCCGGTCAACGCGGCGGCTTTCCGTACCGGCGTTCCGGTCGACGCAGCGGCTGCCCGCACCGGCTTTCCGGTCGACGCAGCGTCGCCCCCCCTGCCGTCCCGCATCGCAGGGGCCTCGCGTACGCCGCCGGCCCGGGTCGTCGGCGTGCACGCCGCGCCGCCGCGTTGTAGCGATAGCTACAGACGCAGTGGCGCCGAGCTGCCCGCGCAACGAAGAGGAACGTGGATGGACTTGCATCTCGATGGAAGGGTCGTCGCGGTGACGGGGGCGGCGTCGGGGATCGGTCGCGCGACGGCTCTGCTGCTGGCCGCCGAGGGAGCGCGGGTCGCCTGCCTCGACGTGCAGGAGGCCGCGCTGCACGCCCTCGCCGACGAGCTCACCAGCGCCGGAAGGACGGCGTTCGCCCACCGTCTCGACGTCGCGGACCCGGAGTCCGTCGAGGTCGCGATCGCCGCGGTGACCGCCCGCTTCGGCGGGCTGAGCACGCTGGTGAACGCCGCCGGTGTCGGCGGCATGGTGCAGTTCGCCGACCTGAAGCTCGCCGAGTGGAACCGGGTGATCGCGATCAACCTCACCGGCACGTACCTCACCTGCCACGCCGCCCTGCCGCACCTGCTCGCGGCCGAGGGCGCGTCGATCGTCAACATCTCGTCGATCGCCGGCATCAAGGGCCAGGCGTACTCCGCGGCATACTGCGCGTCGAAGGGCGGCGTCGCCCTGCTCACCCGCGCCCTCGCCAACGAGCTCGCCCGGAAGAAGGTGCGAGTGAACGCGATCTGCCCGGGCGGCGTCATGACCCCGCTGGTCGCCGGCATGAACCTCGAGGGCCTCGACATGGACCTGATCGGGCGCATGCAGAACCCGACCTTCTCGCTCGGCCAGCCCGACGACGTCGCGAACCTCGTCGCCTACCTCGCCTCGGACCGGGCGAGCTACATCACCGGCGCCTGCTACGCGATCGACGGCGGAGCGGTCGCCTAGGAACGCTTCGCGGGGGGGACGCGCGCCTCGCGAGGGCCCCGTGGCGCGAGCCTCAGCCCGTCTCGGCGGCGCCGTCGTCGGCGACCGGCGGTGCTGCGTTGGCGACGTGCTCGTCGAGCTCGGCGAGACGCCACGCCGCGCCGGGTGCGTGGCTCACCACCAGGATCTCGCAGTTCCGGGCGACGCGCGGGCGCGTCCAGCCGCCCTCGACGTGCGCGCACAGCGCCAGCATCACGCCGCCGTGGCTGACCACCACCACGTCCTCGCCGGGGAAGCGCTCGGCGAGGCGCAGCAGCACGGGAGCCGCGCGGTCCTGGACGTCGGCGAGCGACTCGCCACCCGTCGGGCGCCACTCCCAGAAGCGGGACCGGTCGTACTCCGGGTGCTCGACCATCGACCGGTACGGCTGACCTGCGAGCTCGCCGATGTCGCGCTCCCGCAGGTCGGGCTCGACGAGAACGTCGCCCGCGTGGCCGACGGTCTCGGCGATGAGCCGAGCCGTGTGCTGCGCGCGGTGGTACGAGCTCGCGACGATGCGCGACGGACGGAAGTGACGCGCGATGAGGCGTCCGCTCTCGCGGGCCTGCTCGATGCCGATCTCCGTGAGCGAGATGTCCGGATTCGGCGAGAAGCGCTGCGCACGGTTGCCCTCGCTCTCGCCGTGCCGCACCAGGATCAGCCGTCCCGCCGCCGGGTGCGGCCTGCCCTCCAACGTCTCGTCTCGCGTCAAGCCGACCTCCCCTTCGCTACGCGGGCGAAGCGCGCGCGCAGCTCGAACTTCTTCACCTTGCCGGTCGCGTTGCGCGGCAGCTCGTCCACCAGCTCGATCTGCTCCGGAATCTTCTGCGCCATCACCCGGCGCTCGCTCATGAACGCGCGCAGCTCGGCGAGCGTCATCCCGTCCGTGCCGGGACGGAGCACGACGCACGCGCACACCCGCTCACCGCTCGCCGCGTCGGGCACGCCGATGACCGCGACGTCCGCGACCTTCGGATGGTCGTGCAGCTCGTCCTCGATCGCCTTCGCGCTCAGGTTCTCACCCTTGCGGATGATGATGTCCTTCTTGCGGCCGGTGATACGGACGAAGCCGCTCGCGTCCACGACGGCCAGGTCGCCGGAGCGCAGGAAGCCGTCGGGCGTGAATGCCGCGTCCGAGAGCCGCGCGTCGACGTAGCCGACGCAGAGCTGCGGTCCGTAGAGCTCGATCTCGCCCTCGACGTCCGGCGCGACCGTCCGCCCGGCGTCGTCGACGGTGCGCAGCACGACCCCGGCCGTCGGACGCCCGTCGGTCGTGACCAGCTTCTCCTCCGGGTCCTGCCGCGTTCCGCCGGTCGCCATCGGGCACTCGGTCATGCCGTAGGAGCGGCTGACGAACCCGCCCAGCTTGCTCCGCAGCTCGCGGATCAGCTCGGGCGGAACGTCCGTCGCACCGAGCCCCGCGTTGCGCACCGAGCGCACCCGCGCGGGCGAGAACCCCTTCGCCGCGAGGATCGCCTGCACGATCGGGGTCGGCCCGCCGGCGCTGGTGACCTTCTCCCGCTCGATCAGATCCAGAGCCGCCTCGGGCTCGAAGTGCTCGAGGAACACCGCGCGCGAGCCGTACATCACCGGTGCGATCCCGAAGGCACAGATGCCGCCGATGTGCGCGAGCGGGAACCAGAGGATGCCGACGTGATCGGGGTCGCGACCCGCCATGGCGAACTGCGTTCGCACGAACGAGCCCAGCGTCGACGGCGTGTGCATGACGCCCTTCGGGTCGGACGTCGTGCCCGAGGTGTAGAACAGCGCCGTGACGTCGTGCGGTCCGGGCGGCGTCGACGGCGCATCGTCCGGCTGCGACGCGCACAACGCCTCGAGCGCCGTCTCGCCGGGCCCCGGCGTCGCGCGCGCGACCACCACGTGCGCGAGGGTGGGCGCGCCAGAACGGACGCTCCGCGCGAGCTGCGCGTGGTCGAAGCCCCGCAGGACGCCCGGGACGACGAGCACCTTGCTCCCCGCCTGCCGCACGACGAAGGCGACCTCGCGCTCGCGGTAGATGGTCAGGATCGGGTTCGAGACCGCGCCGATGCGGTCGAGAGCGAAGGTCAGGACGACACCCTCGAGCCAGTTCGGCAGCTGCCACGAGACCACGTCGCCCGGCCCGACGCCGAGCCCGCGCAGCCCGCGCGCCAGGCGCGCCACGCGGTCGGCGAGCATCGGCCCGGTGACACGCTCCTCGCCCGCAACGAACAGCACCCGGTCGGGCGTCTCGCGGACGCGCCGCGCGAGCGCAGTGGTCAGATCGGCACAGGGCCACTCGCCGGCCCTCTCGTGCCGCGCGACCCGTTCGGGCGGCAGATGGGTCTCGAAGGGCCGCATCGCTCTTCTCTCGCAGACCGGCCAGCTGCCCCGCAACTGCCGCCGTCGCCACGAATAAAGCGCGGCGCGAGGGAGGGTGCCGCCGCGAATCCCGTTTGCCTTGCCCCCATGGGGCTCCTAGGATTCGTCAATTCTAGTGGGACGCACGCGGAGACAGGGCGAATGAGCGCGCCGGTGCGGTGCGACGCGTGCGGCATCCGCCTGCTCGACGACTCCTTGTTCTGCCACGACTGCGGCAGCCCGGTCGCCGGCGCCGCGCCCGCGAGCCACGGAGAGTACAAGCCGATCACGGTGCTGTTCATCGACGCCTTCGGCTCCATCGGCCTCGACGATCGCCTCGACGCCGAGCAGTGGCACGACGTCGTGGAGAGCTTCTTCTCGGTGGTCTCCGCCTCGGTACAGAACTTCGGCGGCACCATCGACCGCCTCACGAGCGAGGGAATCAAGGTCCTCTTCGGCGCACCGGTCGCGCTCGAGAACCACGCCACGCAGGCGTGCCACGCGGCCCTCCACATCCGCGAGGGCCTGGCGGGCTTCGCAGAGTCGTTCCACAGGCGCGCCGGCGTCGACTTCGCCGTCCGCATGGGCCTCGCCTCGGGCGAGGCCCTCTTCGGCCACCTCGGAGCCGGCGGCACCGGCAGCTTCACATCGCAGGGTCACGTCGCAGCCCTCGCCGCCCGCATGCAGCAGCTCGCCGAGCCCGGCTGCATCTACCTCACCGAGGGCACCGCGGCGCTCGTCGCCGACTACTTCGAGCTGGGCGAGGTCGGCGAGTTCGTGCTGCGCAACGCCAGCCTCCCGGTGCGCACCTTCGAGCTCGTCACCACGCGCGAGAACCGCACCCGCCTCGACGCGGCGCGCGACCGCGGTCTGGGCCCGTTCCTGGGACGCGACGCCGAGCTCGCCACGCTCGAGCGCCACCTCGAGTCGATCGGCCAGAGAGAGACCAGGTTCGTCGGCATCGTCGGCGAGCCCGGGATCGGCAAGAGCCGCCTCGTCGAGGAGTTCCTCGCACGACAGAACGAGCGCGTCCTCTCCGTTCAGGTCACGCGCTGTGCCGAGCACGCCCGCTGGGTGCCGTTCCACTCGACCATCCCGTACCTCTGGCACCTGCTCGGCACCTCCGTCCACGAGGACCCCGTCACGACACGCGACCACATCACGCGCGCCGTCCTGGCCGTGGATCCGGCACTCGCCGACGCGCTGCCGATCGTCTTCACGGTGCTGGGTGTGGCGGACTCCGCGGAGTCCGCGACGGCTACCGCCTCGACGGCGCCGATCCGCGAGGTCGCGCGCTTCGTGCGCGGGTTCATGGAGCACGGCGGCGACGATTCGCGGGTGCGCGTCGTCTTCGTCGACGACGCGCAATGGATGGACGCCGGCAGCGACCGCACGTTCGCCGACCTCGTCGCGGACCCGCCGAGCGTCCCCTGCCTGGTTCTGGTCACCTACCGCCGCGGGCACCGGCGCCCGTGGATGCGCGACGAGCGCTTCTCCGAGGTAGACCTGCGCCCGCTCGACGAGCAGGTGATGGGCACGCTGGTCCGCGGGCTCGTCGGCGGCGAGCGATCGACGGCCGACCTGGCCGGGCGCATCCGTGCGCGCGCCGCCGGCAACCCGTACTTCGCCGAGGAGATCGTGCGCGCGCTGGCCGACGCCGGCGGACTCGTCGGCCAGCCCGGCAGCTACCGGCTGGCGCGCGCCGACGTCGAGGTCCCGCTCCCCGGAAGCCTGCACGCGGCGCTGGCGTCGCGTGTCGACCAGCTCGACGATCGCGCCAAGGCCGTCCTGCAGGCGGCGGCGGTGATCGGACGGGAGTTCTCGATCGAGCTGCTCGCGCAGCTCGTCGAGCTGCCGCCCGCAGAGCTCGCCCGCACGGTCGGCGCGCTCGAGGCGGCGGACCTCGTGCACGGCTTCGCCTGGGGGGAGCGCGCGATGTACGCGTTCCGACATCCCCTGCTGCGCGAGACCGTCTACCGCTCTCTGCTCGGCGAGCAGCGCCGCCGCGTCCATGCGTCGATCGTGCACCATCTGAGCGCCGGCGCGAGCAGCGGGTTGCTCGCCGCGCAGATCGCGCCACACGCCGAGGCCGCGGGCGACGCCGCCGCCGCGGCGCGCTGGCACGCGCGGGCGGCACGCGACACCGGCACCTGGGATCCGCTGGGAGGACTCGCGCAGTGGCAGCGCGTCCTGGCGACCACCGACGACGTCCCGCTCGACCCGGAGCTCGCCGCGCTGCGCCTCGCCGCCTGCGAGGCGGTCGTTCGTCTCGGCTTCCACCAGGCCCTGCCGATCGACGAGGTGATCGCGCGGATCTCCGAGGGGGACGCCCTCGCCGCGCGCCTCGGTGACGAGCGCGCGGCGGCGTTCCTGGTGAGCGCGCGCGGCAACGTGGCGAGCGCCCGGGGCGACGTCGACGGCGCGCTTGCGCTGCACGAGGCTGCCTACGAGCGCGCGGTCCGGGCCGGCGACGCCGAGGCGTCGCTGCTGCTCGCGGCGCGCCTGATTCACGCCGAGCGCATGACCGGCCGGCTGCGCGCCACGTTGCAGCGCGCGGACGCGATCCTCGCCGCGTCGCAGGGGATGCCCCTCCTGCGCAGCATCACGGCGGCGCGGCACCACCTCGAGCTCGCACGGATCACCGTCCTGCTCGATCTCGGCCAGCCCGTCGTCGGCGGCGCCGAGCTCGCCGCGGTCATCACCGCACTCCGGAGGGAGAACGCGCCGGCGGAGCTCGCCTGGGCGCTCGCCCTGACGGTGCTGCTGATACGCCACACCGGCGACGTCTCGCCGCTGCTCGTGGGCCGGGTCGAGGAGGCACGCGCGCTCGCGCAGAGCCTCGGCATCCCCTCGCTGCTCGCGTACACCACGACCACGCTCGGCATCGTGCGGGTGATGCAGCGGCGCTGGACCGAAGCGCGCCACCTCGCGCTCGAGGCCCTCGACGCACCGGTCGACCTGGCACACCCGTTCTACTGCGGCCTGGATCCGAACCTGCAGCTGTCGTACGCGCACCAGGGGCTCGGCGATCTCGATCGCGCACTCGCCTTCGCCGAGCTCGCGCTCGAACGTGCCTGCGCGCAAAGGTCCGTCATCGGCCAGATGGACGCCCTGCTCGCTACAGGACGCCTGCTGCGCCGGCGGAGCGACCCCGTGGAGCGTGCGCGCGGACGCCGCTTCCTCCAGCACGGGCTCGCGCTGGCACGAGCGACCGGCTCGCGCCCGCGCGTGCCGGTGCTGTGGGTGGAGCTCGCGGGTGTCGCCCAGCAGGCGGGCGACACCCGCGGCGCGCAGGCGCGCAAGCGCCGGGCGGTGCGCTGGCTGTCGCGCGTCGACGCGGTCGGCTTCGTCAGCCGCCTGATCGCCGGACTCGAGGCGCACCCGGGAGGGCGCTGACGCGGGGGCGCGGCTCGGCGCAGCCGGACGGCGAGACTGCCCGGCGGTTGAGTGTCGCCGTGCGAGCGCGATACACGAGCCCATGAGCAGAAGGGTCGCCCTCGTGACCGGCGCGAGCCGGGGAATCGGCCGCGCCTGCGCGATCGCGCTCGCGCACCGCGGCCTCGACGTGGTCGTCACCGCGCGCACGGTCCAGCCCGGGGACCGCTTCGAGTACTCGTCGACGCTCAAGAGGAAGGCCGCGAAGCCCCTGCCGGGCAGCCTCGAGGAGACCGCGGCGGAGGTGCGAGCGCTCGGCGTCGACGCTCTGGTCGTGAAGCTCGACCTGTCCGTGCGCGACGACTGGCCCGCCGCGATCGAGGCGACCATGCAGCGCTTCGGCCGCATCGACGTGCTGGTGAACAACGGCCGCTACATCGGCCCCGGACACATGGACCCGTTCGAGGAGACGCCCCTCGAGCTGATCGAGACCATGTTCGTGTGCAACGTCTTCGCGCCGCTGCACCTGATCAAGCTGTGCCTACCGATCATGCAACGTCAGGGCGGCGGGATCGTCATCAACGTGACGTCGACCGCGGGGGACCGCGAGACGCCCGCGCCGATCGGCAAGGGGGGCTGGGGGCTCGGCTATTCGGTGACCAAGGCCGCCTTCAACCGATCGGTGCCGGGCCTCGCCAAGGAGCTGCGCCCGCACCGGATCGCGGTGATCGGCCTCATGCCGGGCTTCGTCGCCACCGAGCGCAGGGCGATCGAGCTCGGCGACTTCGGCTTCGACGCGGCCAAGGGACTGCCGGTCGAGAACCCGGGCCGCGTCTGCGCGATGCTCGCGACCGCGAAGGACCCTATGGTGTTCAGCGGCCGCGACATCTTCGGGCCGACGTTCCACGACGACCACGCGAACGTCCGATTCACCTGACCGTGGCGCCCGCGGCCGGCGCGTCCGCATGCCGCCACGGCGGCGTCGCGGTTCTTTCGCGCCGGCCGTGTAACCTTCCGACCCGCTGGTGCGTGATGGCAGCAAAGGGCGCGGCCCGCTGCCTGCTCCGGAGGGTCCGGGCAGGCGGCTGCGCCAGAGAGGACGGACCACCATGACCACCGAGCACTCCACCGACGTCGTCGTGATCGGCGGCGGGATCGCCGGGCTCACCGCGGCGGCGCTGATCGGGCACCGGGGCCGCCGCGTGCGTCTGTTCGAAAAGGCCGGCGATCTCGGCGGCCGCGCGGGTACGCAGGTGAAGGACGGCTTCTCCTTCAACATCGGCCCGCACGCGCTCTACCGCGACGCGGCGGGCATCCGCGTCCTGGCCGAGCTCGGCATCCGGCCGCAGGGCCGCGCGCCGCAGCCGAGCGGCGGGCATGCGGTCCTCGGCGGGGTCCAGCACGCGTTCCCGAGCGGCTTCCTGTCGCTGCTGAGCACCGGGCTGCTGACGCTGCCGGGCAAGGTCGAGACCGCGAAGCTGCTGGCGCGGCTGGGTGCGCTCGACCCGGCGCCGTGGCAATCGACCACGGTCGCGGACTGGCTCGCGGCGCTGACCAGACGCGACGACGTGCGCCGCCTGCTCGCCGCGCTGGTGCGCCTCACGACGTACGGCAACGCACCCGATCGCATGAGCGCCGGGGCGGCGCTCGAGCAGGTGCAGCGCGCCCTCGCGTCGAACGTGCTCTACCTCGACGATGGCTGGCAGCAGATGGTCGGTGCACTGCGCGATGCAGCCCTGGCCGCGGGCGTCGGGATCGAGAGCGGCGTGCGCGTCGATGCCATCGAGCAGTCCGCCACCGGAGCGATCGCGGCCGTCCGGCTCGCCGACGGCACGCGCCTGCCGTGCGCGGCGGCGATCCTGGCGGTCCCGCCCGACGACGCCGCGTCGGTCGTGTCGGGCGCGTCGCGCACCCTCCTCGACGGCTGGTCGCGCGCCGCGACTCCCGTCCGCGCCGCGTGCCTCGATCTCGCGCTCGACGCCCTGCCGGTGCCGCGCTCGACCTTCGCCCTCGGAGTCGACGCGCCGCTCTACTTCTCGGTGCACTCCGCGGTGGCGAGGCTCACGCCGGGACGTGGCGCGCTGGTGCACGTCGCGAAGTACCTCGACCCCGCAGACCGCGGCGACGCAGCGCGCGACCTCGCGGAGCTCGAGCGCTTCACCGACCTGCTGCAGCCCGGCTGGCGCGACCACGTCGTGCACCGGCGCTTCCTGCCGCACGTGACCGTCACCCACGCGCTGGTGACCGCAGAGCGCGGCGGATTCGCAGGGCGTCCCGGCCCTGCCGTCGACGGGGCACCCGGCCTGTACGTGGCCGGCGACTGGGTCGGCGCGGAGGGCATGCTGGCCGACGCGAGCTTCGCGAGCGCGCGCCGCGCAGCGGAGCTCTGCCTGCGCGAAGTGGCGCCGCTGTCGGCGGCCGCATGAGCGACTCCGCCCCGAGCCGGCCACCGGCCAGAGCCGCGCGCGAAGACCTCGGCACGCTGTACGCGGAGCACGAGCGCTTCCTGTGGGGACTCTGCTACCGCCTGACCGGCTCGGCGGCGGACGCGGACGACCTGGTGCAGACGACGTTCGTCCGCGCGATGGAGAGCCCACCCGCACGCACCGACGAGCCCTGGCGTCCCTGGCTCGCGCGGGTGGCGATCAACCTCGGACGCGACCTGCTGCGCCGGCGGCGGCGGCAGCGCTACGTCGGGCCGTGGCTGCCTTCGCCCATCGCGACCGGCGACGACGCGGCGCCCGCTTCCTACGAGCCGCAGCTCGCCGCCGGGGTCACGACGGAGGGCCGCTACGACATGGTCGAGAGCGTGTCTTTCGCCTTCCTGCTCGCACTCGAGGCCCTCACCCCCAAGCAGCGTACCGTGCTGCTGCTGCGCGACGTGTTCGACTATTCCGTCGCGGAGACCGCGGACGCGCTCGGCGTGTCCGCGCCCGACGTGAAGACCACGCACCACCGCGCACGCCGCGCCATGGCGGCGTACGACCGGGAGCGCTGTCGACCGACGCGCGAGCTGCAGGAGCGCACCCGGCAGGTGCTCACGGACCTCCTGGGCGCGTTCGCGCGCGGCGACGTCGCCGGTGCCGAACGGCAACTCGCGAGCAGCGTCGTGGCGCTGAGCGACGGCGGCGGCCAGTTCTTCGCCGCGCGCGTTCCGATCGTCGGCGTCGAACGCGTGGCGAAGTTCTACGGCAACGTGGCGACGCGTTCCATGGCCGGCGCCTCCTACGAGATGACGATGCTCAACGGCCTGCCCGCGGTCGTCACGGAGATCCGCGGCGCCGCGTCCGGCCAGGCCACGCGTCTGGTCACCGCGATCGCACTCGACGGCGAAGGCCGCGTGGCACGCATCTGGTCCGTCCTGGCGACGCGCAAGCTCACAGCACTCGTCCCGGCACGCGACGCGGATCTCGCCGCGCCGCCTTGACCGGCGACCGTCGCGCGGCGCACATGGGCCCGAACGGAGCGACGAGCGATGGCGAGCACGCGAGACCTCTCACCCGACGAGCCCGCGGTGGCGTTCACCGGCGGACGCATCCTGACGATGGACGCGGCCCACCCGTCCGCCGAGGTCGTCGTGACCGCGGGCGGTCGCATCGTCGCCGTCGGCGAGCGCGCACGGCTCGACGCCTACCCGGGCGCTCGTCGCGTCGACCTCGGCGGCCGCCTCCTCGTGCCGGGCTTCATCGACGCGCACAACCACCTGTCGATCGCGGCCCTGCACCCGCTGTGGGCGGACCTGTCCGACGTGAAGGACCAGGACGGGCTGCGTGACGCGCTCGCCGAGCAGGCGCGCCGCGAGCCCGGTGCCGCGTGGATCCGCGGCTGCAACTGGAACGAGGCGTCCGGGCTCACCGTCGACCGCGCCGACCTCGACGCCCTCGGCTTCGACCGTCCCGTCCTGGTCGCGCACTACACCTTGCACCAGGCGGCGGTCAGCAGCGCCGGCCTCGACGCGCTCGGCATCGGCCGCGACACCCCCGACCCGCACGGCGGACACGTCGTGCGGACACCGGACGGCACGCCGACCGGGATCCTCATCGAGCGGGCGTGGAGCCAGGCGCAGGCACGCTCGATGCTGGCCTACCACGATCCTGCGCGCTGGGAGGATCTCTACCGCGCGCGCGCGCTCGCGCTGACGCGCGACGGCATCACCTGCGTGCACGACGCCGCGTGCTCGCCGAGCGCCGAGTCCGTGTACCGGCGCCTTGCGGCGAGCGGACGCCTGCCGATCTCGGTCCTCATGATGCCGCACGGCGAGGCGCTGCTGTCCCGGCTCGACCCGAAGCGTCTCGACGGCGCGCCCACCGGAGACGGCGACCAGTGGCTTCGCGTGGGCGCCGTCAAGTTGTTCGCCGACGGCGGCGCCGCACCGGCGATCGACGTGCACCTCGCCGGCGGCCGCATCGAGCTCGGCCTCGTCATGCCGGGTCTCGACGAGGACGTCCGCCTGCTGGTCGAGCGCGGCTTCGGCGTCGCGGTGCACGCGATCGGCAACGTCGGACTCGCGAACGCCCTCGAAGCGTTCCGCGTGGCACGCGGACTGCGCGGCGGTGCCGACCTGCGGCTCCGCGTCGAGCACGCCATGCTCGCGTCACCCGCGCAGATGGCGGAGCTGCGGGCGCTCGACCTGATCGGCGTCGTGCAGCCTGGCTTCGTCGACCACGTCGGCACCGCCGTCGCCGGCGTCGAGTTCGACGACGCGGCATGGCT
>Ga0172363_10003506_pt1 | contig 12759 bp, 14 predicted proteins | sample LakKivs2_kivu2a2_FD_114541 | JGI IMG/M metagenome (GOLD analysis project Ga0172363, IMG submission 114541) | Sediment microbial communities from Lake Kivu, Rwanda - Sediment s2_kivu2a2 | ecosystem: Environmental > Aquatic > Freshwater > Lake > Sediment | place: Rwanda: Western Province, Lake... | reverse complement strand
CTTAACTCCTTCAACTACTGTTTCCATGTCTGCCTCCTGGGGTATATTTTACCCTGTTTTATGCTACTATTCCCTCAGGATCTTTTTGCCTGGATTTGTCCAATATGCTCTGAACCGCTACAAATCTGCATCCATATCCGTTATCCTGTCCTTATCCCAACGTCTATACCAATAGTATTCTTTTTGATTTGTTTTGGTATCCCAGCGCACGACGGAGCTTGCACCTATCTCCCATTTGACATCAGGGTTGCTATATTTTATTTCGTTCCAATTGCTCTTCAAACCAAGATATTGCTCTCTTGTAAGCGTGAATAATTCTGATTTATTTTTGTCAAAAACAAGTACGACTTTGCTCATTTTATTTTTATCATCTAAATTATAAATTACAAAACGATCCTTATAGTCGGCATATCTTTCTTTGTAACCAACAGGTACATATCCGTCTGAGTATGTAAAGACTCTCCAATAATGTTCTTTTTTAAAATATACATTTAAATGATTAGTATAGTATAAAAAAACAAAATTATCTGACTCCGTAATAGACGCATCAAAGTTCCGTATATCAAAAGGTGTAACAAAATATGTAATTCCGTCAGGATTTATAAATTGTCGTATATCATATTCATCTGATATTTTATACAATCCGGCTTCTTTGCAAAAAGAATTAGAGCAAACCAATTCTGAAACAATCAGAATAATCAAGAAAATATTTTTTCTCATTTATTTGCATCCCTTATGTCTTGTTTAGCACCAGATAGTACGTATAGAGATTGCCTGATATACCCGCCGGCGACAAACAGGTCAGAGCAGGACGGGGTCACAAAAAGGATCGATTCGTCTATCGTCAGCCCGTAATAGATAAGGGTTTTTGCGAACATCACGAGAACAAGGTCCACGCGGGATTTCGACATCGCTTTTTCGGCGATCCTGGATATGAGGCGGGCCAGCCACATTCCTACTACGACTATGCCTATGGCATAGAGGACATTCGGCCCGTAATTCAACACCATCGATTTGATTTTTGCCGCGATTGTTTCCATTTCAGCCTCCTGGAATTTTATCTCCTTAGTCCAAACTCTTACGGCCGGCTCCTGATTCCTGCAGCCCAGACGCCGTCCGGTTCTTTTTCCAGTATCTTCGCACGATGGAAATTCGCCTTTTCAGCATCTTTGATTTTTTCGTAACACTCGACCAGCCGGAACCGGACATAGCCCTCGGTGGAATTTTCCGGAAATTTCTCGAGGAATTTCTCGAATTCCGCAATCGCGTCGTGCCAGTCGCATTTTTCCAGATGGATATTAGCGATGAATATCTGCGCTCTGGGTGCGTATTCGCTCGCCGGGAAATCGTCAATGATCCGCCGCGCTTCGATAATTGCCATTTTGTAGTCTGAGAGTCTTCTCCAGAAAACCTCGCATGATTTGTAACGGGCAGGCAGCGAGAGCCGGCTTTTGGGATAATGGAAACTGATCTTCGCGAGTTCCGAGATCGCCTGCGAAAAAGCGTCCGCCTCTCCCGTTTTTTCGAGTGCCTCTGCCCGCAGCCACATCGCAATCGGCTGTGGACCGTCGGCCGCGTTTTCCGAAATAAACCGGTTTATCTGCCGCGCTTCCTCGATCATAGGGCTGTCCGGATAGTCCCGGATGAATTCCGAAAAGGAATCGAGCGCGCCCTGAATGTCTTCGAGGTTGATAATGTTCATCTTCGCGATTTTCATCTGCGCGTCATCCGCCAGCATGTATTTGTTCGTCAGGTTCGTTCCCGCCAGGCCGGCGGACCTGGCCCTGGCGTAAAGTCCGATGACCTTGTCGTATTCGGCATCCGCTTTTTCGATGTTGCGGGGGTCGATTTGAATCTTTTTATAATAGTATTCAGCAATCAGGTGCTGGGCAAGAGCGCATTCCTCGAGCCGTTTTTTCCGGAACGTATTGATAAAAAACCGATAGTCCTTCACTGATTGGCCGGTCGATATTTTTTCCGATTCTACGGCGGGAAGAATCTTCCTCCGGAGCCGGTCCGTGACGGCCGACAGGATGTGCTGGTTATGTATCTTTTTCTTGACCTGCTTGTTTATCTGCTGGAACAGGGCAGCAAAAAGCAGGCCCACTAAAATCAGTAATTTGATTAATTCGTGTTCCATCGCCTTAACCTGAGTGGCTCATTGATCTGTTTTTTATTCTTGATTTCCCAAAAGTTCGAGTCAACGACCATCAGTCGCTCGACCATCTCTCCAGGGGTATTTTACCACAGTGAATTTTTATTTCAATGGAAAGTTTTAGTACCGCTGGTAGAGTTTGCTGATTGGTTAACAATGGCAACTTCTGCAGATCAAATTTTCAACACGGAATCGGCATAGTTTTAGGGGTATGGTCACGGGCTACTTGATTAATACAACCTGGCCGGCTTTGTCGCAAGCTTTAATTCTTTTGTATAGTTCCTTTTCGCTGTGGTCAGGATGAGTAGGTATCAGAACCGTTCTTGCCAGTATTTCCAGGGTCCGACTGCAGCTCTGCCTTGTGTAATCCATCCTGCAGGTTTTATTAGCTTGAAGCCTGTATGGATCGCGTAAAGGGTGGTGGGCTCCCCTTTTCATCATAACAACTTCCCAGTTAGGATAAATATGCCTGCCGGAATAATAAGGGCTGTAACAGCCTATTTTGTGTTTATTCAGTTCATCTGAGAAAATTTTCGCTTCCGCTTTATCCTCAAAAACAAATCCTATATGCGTGCAGCAATCTCCTTCAATGTCATTTGATCTTATGAATTCCAGGCTGGGATGGCCGCTTAGCTCTCTCATGAAGATTTTTTTCTGGCGCCGCATGGACTTAAGCATCAGGTCCATGCGCCTGAGCTGAATCCTCATGATGGCCCCGAGTATCTCGTTCAGCCTGTAGTTCGTGCCTGAAAAAATCCGGGTTGCAAGGTTTTTCCCGTGTGGCCTGAACCCTATTCCGCCGTCGTGGTATATCATCGCCCTGTGGAATACGCGGATATCGTCTGTCACAACAGCCCCGCCTTCTCCGCAGGAGATTATCTTGTAAAAGTTGAAGCTGAAAACCCCTGCCCTGCCTATGCTTCCCAGCCTTTTACCGTGATATGATCCGCCGTCAGCCTGGCATACATCTTCCAGTACGGCGATTCTGTGTTTGCCGGCTATACGCATGATCCTGCCCATGTCAGCAGGAAAACCTACCATGTATACCGGGATCACAGCCCGTGTGCGTTTAGTTATTTTCCGTTCAAAATCATCAGGATCAAGGGTCAGAGTATCATCAATATCAGCCAGGACCGGGATAGCTCCGACTGACAGGACTGATATCGCAGTGGCGACAAAAGTGTAAGCCGGGACTATGACTTCATCCCCTGGTCCTATGCCCATACCTGTGAGAGCGCATGTAAGGGCCGCTGTGCCGCTCGTCACCGCAAGGGCATATTTGCTGCCGGTTTTTTTGGCAAGCTCCTTTTCGAATTTCGCCACTTCCTGGAGATGCCCCTGTTTTGGCTCCCCGTACCTGAATAACTGGCGGCTTCTTATCACACGTTCAACAGCTTTTATCTCCTCTTTGCCTATCCTGTACACGGTTCACACCTCCGTCCTTCTTTTTTCATAATATTGCTTCCCATTCATGAACTCGATGCCTTTACTTCTTGCGTACAGTATTATTTCTTTTATCCATGCTGTTTTCTTATCGAAAGATTCCCTGTTTCCCTCGCAATGGTCGTGCGAACATAAACTCCAGATAATGTTCTCTGCAGCAACGTGGTCAGCAATTTTTTTCAGGTGTTCTATGTATCTTTCGTCTTTTCCCCTTGGACGCACTCCGGCCCAGTAGAAATCATCCTGGAAATCATTAACCATAAGTTCCAGTATGCCCGGGAAACCTTGTTCTTTGTACCAGAAAGGCTGCCATTCCATGGGCACAGGGTTGAAATCATTTTCACAGCGGGCGAATGTGCGCACAAATTTGTATCCGTGCCTGTCAACTATGGCGAGTATATCCGGCCTGTCCATCAACCCCCGGTAATAACCCCACGGTCCGGTGAGGCCTATAGGCCTAAACCTGAGGATATCCACGAATGTCTTATCGCAGGCGGATAATTCCTCTTCTATTTTTTCCAAGCTTCCCCCGGGGTAAGTGAAAACCCCGTCGACATATACACCCCTGCCTTCGGACTGTCTGTGTATCGTGGCTTCTGGCGGCAGGATTATCCTTACCGTCTTCAGGAGTACATGGCTGTATGTATGGCATTGCAGATCTATGAACGGGTCATCCTTCAATGCCGCGTAAGCTTTGGGGTTCTCTGCAAGGACCCTGCCCACAATGTACCATGTAACAGGCATCTGCAGTTTATGGAATAATTCAGCCCCGTATTCGGCGTACACGGCTGAACCTGCGCCCCCTGTTTCAACATCTATCCCTAACACTATTGTTCCTGCCATGAAAATACCTCCTTTTATCCTTCTGAACCAAGGATAAGCCGGGATTAGGACAATGTAAATAGACAAATCTATGATTTACATTAATTTTATACGATTCTTTTGTTCTACCGCCTTTTAAGGCGGTATTGCTCTGGGCTGAGTTTTGTGTATTTCTTGAACACAACGCTGAAATAATACGGGTCGCTGAAACCAAGCATGTTGGAAATCTCCTTTATCCTGGCATTCGGCTGCAGCAACAATTGCCTGGCTTTTTCAACACGCAGTTTGTTGCAGTAGGAGACAAGCGATACTCCCAGATGTTTCTTGAAGAGGCTACTGAAATAATTCGGGCTGAAACCAAGCTCCCTCGCTATCTCCTCCCTGGTAAAATCCCTTTTATAATTCCTGTTTATATAATCCATGACGTGTCCTATTATTTTTTCATGCCATCCTTCGGAAGCTGTTTCCCACGGAACAGAATCAGCCATCACAGCGAATAGATTCATAAAGTAGCCGCGCGCCTGCAGAAGCCAGTGTTTTTTCCTTGGCTGACTGTTTCCTGTAAGTTCAGGCAGGCTGGTCAGCAGCGATATGGGCAGTTCCATTTCAATTACATCAACTGTGCGGCTGTGTTCAGGGCCTTTATGCATATCGAGATGCCCGTAGCTCCGCGGACTCGTCATATGGAACCAGCATATACCATAGCCCCTATCTCCGGGTCTCGATAATTCCGAATGTCTTACCCCTGGTCTTATTATTGCAATATCCTCTTCATTCATCCTGCAGCATTTCCCGTTCAGGTTTATAAAAGCATGCCCCTCCAGCATGACGCATATCTCGAAATCGCGGTGGTAATGCTGGCGGTAATCATAGAGGGCGATTAAACCCCTGTGTGTGACTTCCCTCTGATGCCCGGGGACATCAATTATGATATTATACCTGGTGCGCCCGGACAACGAAGGAAGGATTTTCCTGGAAATAATTTCGCGAAGGGATATTTTTTTCATCTCTATTTCCCCAGGTAATGCTTTTTAATCTGCTCGTTTTCAAGAAGTTTTTTGCCTGAATCGGAAAGCATGATTTTTCCGGTTTCAAGAACATAAGCGCGGCTGGCAATCTGCAGGGATTTTTTCGCGTTCTGCTCGACAAGCAGGATTGTTATTCCCTGTCTGTTGATTTCCTTTATGACCTGAAACACTTTTTCAACCATTATGGGTGAAAGACCCATCGACGGTTCATCGAACATCAGAATTTTCGGCTGTGCCATGAGGCCGCGTCCTATTGCCAGCATCTGCTGTTCCCCTCCGCTCAATGTTCCTGCCGGCTGATTCCTGCGCTCCTTCAATACCGGAAACAGCACGAACATTTTTTCCAGGAGAGCGTCGACCTTTGAACTGTTTTTTTCCGGAAAAGCGCCGAGTTTAAGGTTTTCAAGGACTGTCTGCTTGTAAAAAACCTTTCTTCCCTCCGGAATCTGGACAATTCCAAGCCGCACGATTTTCCAGGCAGGAAGCCTGTTGATTTCCCTGTCGAGGAGAACAATTTTTCCGGACTGCAGAGGCACAATGCCTGAAATTGCGTTTATCAGCGTTGTTTTGCCTGCGCCGTTTGAGCCGATAATGGCGACAATCTCTCCTGGAGCGAGATTTATCGAAACATCCCGCAGAGCGAGAATCTTGTCGTATGCAACACTTATGTTTTCTATGTTGATCATTCTGTCCCCAGATAAGCTTCAATCACAGCAGGGTCTTTCTGCACTTCGAGCGGTGTGCCCGTGCTTATCATTTTGCCGTAATCCAGGACGATTATCCTGTCGGAAACATTCATCACGACATCCATCTGGTGTTCAATGATGATGATTGCTATGTTTTTACTGCGCACCTCCCGGATCATTTCCATCAGCTCGGCGCTTTCCCGCGGATTCATCCCGGCAGTAGGCTCGTCAAGAAGCAGAAGTCCCGGCTCGGCAGCAAGTGCGCGCGCTATTTCCAGTCGCCGCTGGCTTCCGTACGCAAGGTTTTTCGCAAGTTCGTTACCGTATTTAAGAAGCCCTGTGTCCTGCAGAATCCTGCATGCGCTGGATTTGATTTCATCTTCTTCCTTTCTGAATCCCCTTGTGCGGAAAAATGCCTCAAATAATTCCGATTTCGTGCGGCAGTGGCGTCCGACCATCACATTTTCCAGTACCGACATGTTTGAAAACAGCCTTATGTTCTGAAATGTGCGGGCAATGCCTGCCCTGACCGCCTGGTGTCCCGGAATTCCTGTTATATCCCTTCCTTTGTATACGACGGAACCGCGGCTGGGAGGATACACTCCTGTAATAATATTGAATAAGGTTGATTTGCCTGCGCCATTGGGCCCTATGAGCCCGAGAATTTCGTTTTTCCCGACTTCAAAACTGATTCCGGAAAGAGCTTCCAGCCCGGAAAAGTTTTTCGACACGTTTTTTATTTCCAGGATTTTTTCAGACATGGGCTTCAAGCTCAAGAGCCCTCCGTTTTGAAGGCAGAATGCCCTGCGGACGGAATATTATGACAGCAACCATGACTGCTCCGAAGATGAGCATCCTGTAATCAACAAACCTTGTGCCAAGGGTGTCGCGCAGTATTTCAGGCACGCCGACAAGCAGGAAAACTCCCAGAATAACGCCGCTGATGTTTCCCATTCCGCCTATGACAATCATTGCCACAAGGAAAACAGATTCCCAGAAAGTGAACATCTCGGGAGAAATAAAGCCGATCCAGTGGGCGTAAATGGCGCCTGAAAGCGCGCCGAAGATTCCGCTCAGCACAAAGGCAACCGATTTCACCGCGGCAACATTGATTCCCGTGAGTTCCGCGGCAACTTCATCCTCGCGTATTGCCACAAGCGCTCTGCCAAGGCGCGAATTTTCAAGCCGCCGGCTGGCGACAATTGCGATGAAGACAAAAAACAGAATCAGGTAATAAAAATGAATGTTCTCGGTGAATTTTATCGAGAAGAAATTTATCGAACTGAACCTTTCGCCGACTCTGGGAAGACCCTTGGGACCGTTTGTTATTGAAACAGCATTGTTCGCAGCAATCCGCACAATTTCTCCGAATGCAAGAGTGACAATCGCAAGGTAATCTCCGCGCAGTTTCAGCAAAGGAAGCCCCAGAAGCCAGCGGACAACTCCTCCTGCGAGCATGCATACCGGCAGAATAATCCAGAACGACACATTATTTATGCTCAGGATTGCCGCAATGTATGCTCCGATTGCATAAAACGCCATGAAACCGAGGTCGAGAAGTCCTGTATAGCCGATTGTTATGTTAAGCCCCAGGCATAATATCAGATAAATTCCTATAAGGCCTGCAACCTGTATCGCGTATGGGTTGCTGTGCAGGAAAACCAGGGGGAAAACAATGAGCAAAAGAATTATTGCCGGAAGAATATATCTACCCGCGGATTTCATATCTTTTCGGTAACCTCCTCGCCGAAGAGTCCGCCAGGCCTTACCATCAAAACAAGTATCAGAACAGCAAACGCAATTATGTTTTTGTTTTCGGATGAAATATATCCCGCTGAAAACGCCTCAAGAAGACCGAGAATAAAACCGCCGGCAATTGCTCCGCGGATATTTCCTATTCCGCCCACAACAGCCGCGGTGAATGCTTTTATCCCGGGCAGAAAACCCATGTTGTATTTTATGCTTCCGTAATACATTCCGTTGAGAACTCCTGCCACGCCGCCGAGTCCGCCGCCTATGAAAAACACCATTGCGATTATTTTATTCACATCGATTCCCATGAGCTGGGCGACAACATGATTCTGCGACACAGCCCTGATGGCCTGTCCGACTTTTGTTTTGTGAATAAAAATCTCAAGCAAAACCATGAGAACTATGGAAAGCAGGAAAATAAAAATCTGAAGAGAATTTACGGTCGCTCCGTAGAACTGGAACCGGGTAATGTTAAAACTCTCGGGGTAGGGCTGCGACTGGGCACTGACAGCGAGCATCATCAGGTTCTGCAGGAATATCGAGACGCCTATTGCGCTGATAAGCGGGGCAAGGCGCGGAGCACGCCTGAGCGGACGGTAAGCCACGCGTTCCATCAATACTGCAAGAACGCCTGAAAATATTATTGCCGCCAGAAACATTGCCGGAATCAGCAGTCCAGGAAAGGCACTCAGGAAAGGAAGCATTGAGAGAAACCAGAAACCGCAGTAGGCGCCGACCATGAAAATTTCGCTGTGGGCGAAATTTATCATCAGCAGAATGCCGTATACCATAGTGTAACCCAGTGCAAAAAGTGCGTAGATGCTGCCGAGGGTAAGGCCGTTGATAATCTGCTGAATCAGCATTTCCTATTTTTTTGGCTGATAGACAAACTTTCCGTTTATAACCCTGTAAACACTCACAATCTTGTTCAGTGTGTCCCCGTTTTTGTCGAAACCTGTTTGCCCGAGTATCCCGCTGAATTTCACTCCGGCAATGTAATCAACCATTTTTGATTTGTCCAGGTTTGTTTTTTTCACGGCGTCGAGTATAATCATCGCCGCCTCGTAAGTATAAGGGTCGTAGGGCTGCATGTCAACACCCGGATACCAGGAATGATATCTATCCATAAAAGCCTTTGCCTTTGGAAGCTGTTCGGCTGGGATGCCGACCATCGACGCAAAATCGCCTTCGGTTGCCTTTCCGCCGACTTTTATGTATTCGTTCGTAAAAATACCGTCGTCTGAAAACTCCGGCACGTTCAGGCCGAGCTCCTTCGACTGCTTTGAAATCAGCCCGCCTTCGGTATACATACCCCCGAAATAAATCAGAGAGGGATTCTTTGATTTGATAGCGGTCAACAGAGCCTTGAAATCCTTTTCACCCAGGTCAATACCGTCGAAACCTGTCACATGGCCTCCCCTGCTTTCAAAACTCGACTTGAAACTCTCAGCAATGCCCTGCCCGTATGCGGTCTTGTCGTGCATTATTGCGGCACTTCTTTTCCTGAGAGTGTTAAAAACAAAATCAGCGGCAATGTTTCCCTGGATGTCGTCTGTTGTGCACACGCGGAAAACATTTTTCAATCCCTGAAGAGTGAGCTTGGGATTGGTGGAAGCAGGGCTTATCATCGCAAGGTTTTCCTTTGCATAAACCTGGCTCGCGGGAATCGAACAGCCGCTGTTGAGGTGGCCTACAATTCCGAAAATCCTGCGGTCGGAAATAATCCTGTTGGCAATATTCACGGCTTCCTTCGGGTCAGCCCGGTCGTCGAAGGCGGCAAGCACGACAGTATACCCCGGAAACATTCCCGATGCATTGGCTTCGGCGACAGCCATTTCAACCGCCCGCTTCATTCCCTGTCCCATTGCAGCCACATCGCCTGTCAGCGGGCACACCAGCGCTATTTTTATGACGGTTTTATCCTCTTTGGCACAGCCTGTGAATAGTAATAATGAAGCAATTATTAAGGTGAGTGATTTTTTCATCTGTCCTCCTGTTTTCTGCCCGTATTTTACCACATCGCAAATAAAATGTAAGCAGTCATTCTGAATTTTTTCCTGAGAGCAGGCCAAATCGGAATAAGAATGGTGAAGAATTATGATGGATATATTGGATAGGATATTCCGCTACTTTAACATACTAATTTTCCCGCCCGGAGAAATAACGACATCACCTCCGTTACAGCGAACTATAAGTCCGCCGTTCTTCAGCAACGCAGATATTTTTGGTGCACCGGGCAGGGCTTTCCATGGATGCGCGTTCCAAATCCCACCAGAATCTTTTGCTACCATAAAAATAATACCTCTGTTGACCGTCCCATGTGAGAGACCTGTTACAACGAGAATTCCAAATGGCATCCTGTAGATTCCCTTGACATTTGTGGAAACCAATAACTTTTGACCACCTTTAAGATCTATATAGACAAGTTCTCCGCCCCATTCACCATGGTCAGATCCAACCAGGTATCCATTTTCTATTTTCAGCCCCACTCCTGGCACTTGTTTCTTCATGACAATATGTACTCCGTCGACATCATAATATTTTGTTTCTTTTTCATATGTCAATTCTTCCAGCTTGGCAGTTTCCACTCCGTCAGGTTCATCCGCGATTTCGTTTTTATTAATACTTTTATTTGACGGCTCTGCTTCACCATATTTGACATCTATAGCATAAAAATGGCTTGCAAACTCTTTTTCATCTTCAGGCACTGGATTATACTTATCATCGCCGTTGATAACACGAATGGCTTTTAGTGCCGCATTTCTTACAGGAGGATACCAGTGAGTTTTTGAGATATTATTAAACGAAGAAATAGCTTCTTTCGCGTCGAGGCGTCCCAATGATTCAGCGGCAACACATGTAAGCATCCAGTCATCGTCCTTGTCTAAAATCCCGATGAGATCCGGAACAGCCTGTTTATAGCCGATATAGCCAAGAGCCCTCGCTGCCCAGATTCTTGTGTCCCAATCTTTATTATTGAGATAAGCTGTCAGCGAAGCGCCGGCAGTTTGTCCATTGACTCCCATCTGTGCGATATCCCTGAAAACCGTGACTTTTGGATTTTCATCAAGGCGTTTTAAAAGATAATTCACTGCTTCAGGAGACCCAGTGTGGATAACAGCTTTTTCAACAATTTTGCCGAAAGTTAACGGATCATCTGAAGCCAGTTTTTGAAGGAGTGGCGCTGACCGTTGTGCCTTGGGTCCAATCTGCCCAAGACCGTCTACTGCCCAAACTTTTATGTTTTTATCTATCGTATTGTCGGACACCACTACCATAAGAGGATCGACTGCTGCCTCGGCTTTATCTTTAAGTTTTCCCAGAATAAAATTCACAGTCTTGAACAAATCAGCGTCGAATTCCCCGGGGTTTTGGTATAATTCAACAAGGTACGGAATTCCTTTTTCGCCGAGTTTTTCAAATGCCCATGTCAATTGAGTCTCCTGTTCTTTTTCTTTTTTCAACTCTTCAACAAGGAACCTGATGGCTTTGGGAGTCCCTATCCTTGCGATTGCAGGCGGAATCCATCCGTCGCCCCTCAGCCGCGATTCCATGAGAGGTTCCAAGTGTTCTTCCTTCAATCCGTCAATGTCTCTGAGTATATAGGAACTCAGGTCGCGCACATCCGTATTCTGGTGCTTGAGCAGGGGCAACAGGTACGGTATAGCTGGAGCACCGCAATGTAATATTTCCTCGGCAATCTTTTGTTCGTTCTGGGTAATACCTCTCCCGGCTTCGGCAGATCGCACAATCAAATTTGGAATATCCTTTATGTCTATTGCTTGGCTATGGGCGGCTGCCGCGTGAATAATTACAAGAAAGATACTAAATAGAATAGTCTGCATTCTTATGAGTCAATCCCTCTTTCATTGGTTTTTATCATTACAAGCAATGGTCAGTTTTTGACTTTTTTCCCTGTTTTCTTCCTGGTGAGTTTTAGAATATGTTTATCGTCAAGGATTCTTGTCAGATGAGCGGATTTTATTTCCATGATTATGATTTCAGCCAGATACAGCACCCGGCAGCCGCTCTCCAGATGGCCTGAATAAGCCTTCTCCGAATCTGATACAACCGTATGCAGATGCGGTTTCCCGTCGGCAATCACCCCGCTTGTCGATGACAGCTCCAGAGGCTTGTTTTCCCAGCGCTCAAAATGTTCCACAGGCGGATATCCTGTGGTCGTAACCATGTGGAGAACGCATCTGTCCAGCGTGCCTATTGCCGATATTACCACTCCTTCGTTTATGTTCTCCTTTTCTATGAGCGCATTTATATTTTCCAGTACATAATCACCTGCATCGAGTCTCAGGACAAAAATTCTGCCTGTTCCCTTAGATATAAAATACTCCATTGCTCCTCCTTTGACCTCTGCGTCTGCTGTCCATCTTATTCTTCTCTAAATGACGGTATTATCAAGTTCCCTGCCAAGGTCTTCGTAAAGTTTCCTTCTTGTCGCCTTGTCGGTTCTGAGCTGTTCATCAGCCCATTTTGCCACATCAAATGCGCCTTTTCTGGGAACCACGACCACCCCGTCTCCGTCGGCAACAACAATATCTCCGGGATGGACTACAACGCCCCCCACTTTGACAGGTATATCTTTTGCGTCAAATCTGATCCTGCCCTGTGTCATCGGCTGTGATATAATTTTAGACCAGAAGGGTATCTTTTCCAGAATCAGCTCGTCTGTATCCCGGACACCGCCGTTCGTAACATAAGCACAGGCGCCGTTTCTGAAGCCTTCAAGCGCATTGCACGACCCCATTAGCCCCACATCTGTGCCGCTCTGGTCTATTACTATGAAGTCGCCTTTCACAATCTCGTTCATCCACGGATATGTGCATATGTTGTTGTAATAGTCGTTGCACCACGCGGT
>Ga0172363_10003501_pt1 | contig 12770 bp, 13 predicted proteins | sample LakKivs2_kivu2a2_FD_114541 | JGI IMG/M metagenome (GOLD analysis project Ga0172363, IMG submission 114541) | Sediment microbial communities from Lake Kivu, Rwanda - Sediment s2_kivu2a2 | ecosystem: Environmental > Aquatic > Freshwater > Lake > Sediment | place: Rwanda: Western Province, Lake... | reverse complement strand
TTTGAAAATAATTTAAAAAAAAAGTAAAATAAAATATATAATTTGTAGAATATATTTTATTTTTCAATTTTTTAAATTATTTGCTTTGTAAATAATTTAAAAAAAAGTAAAACAATAGTATAACTATTTATATTTTGTTTTTAAACAAGATTAAAATACAATAAAAAAATTACATAATACGACAATTAGAATCTAAATTAATATTAGGGTATTTAAGGAATTCATTAACAATAAAAGTGAAATATTCATTAAAGTTATATTTACTATCAGGAGTATATTTAAGATTAGACAAATCAACAAAATTATAATGTTCATCAATAAATTTATCATTAATAATTTTATGAGTAAAAATTAAATCAATAAAGACACCTTTTCTAATAATATTTTTTAAATCATTAATATTAGGTTCAATAATATAACATACATGAGGAGCATCAATATCATCAGTAAAATTATCAATATATTTACCAAAAGAATGATTTATTAAGTTAAAAATAAAATCTTTAATTGGATTACCATAGTAAGATGAATAGAAAATAAAATTACTTTTATTTTTATATTGTCCAAAGAAAAATATATTACCAATAATATCAATTAATTCTGAATACATATTATCAAAATATAATAATAAATTTGATTTAATATGATTCAAATTATTTATATTTAAATATTTTGCTTGATAAAAATATGTAAAATGATCTGTATAATTTCTAACACTTATTGTATTAGTTTGACTATTTATAATTAATCCATTATTTGTTGGAAAATTATAACTCTTTTTATTAAACTGAAAATTTTGTACCAATGGAATCTTTGATTTTATATATACTCCAAATTTTAGTATTGATGATACATTCATAGTTAATAAGTCAAATGGGTTTATCATTTTTTCAGATATATATGTTAAAAATAATGAATTTATTGAATCTATATTTATTCTATTCCATATTTTTATTTTATCATTATATGTATATATTACTACAGTATCTAATTGTTTATCTACATATTTTATGTAATAATTATCTTCTAAAAATCTCTTTACTAATGTATCTAACTTATCCATATTCTTATTATTTATATATTATTTCTAAAATTATATATTAATTTTCAATTTTTTAAATAAATGTATATGCGTTGCATATACATTTATTTAAAAAAGAGTAAAATTTAACTTGGATAAGTTAGATTTTTCAATTTTTTAAATAAATGTATATGCAACGCATATACATTTATTTAAAAAAGAGTAAAATTATAAAATAATTAAATAAATTTATTTAATAAATTTATTTAATTACAGGAAGGAAATAAACAATCATAATTAATAATAGTTTTAATTTTTTCTCCTTTACAAGAATAATTACATTTACCACAAATACAATCAGTTGAACAATTTACTGGATATAATTCTGCTCTATAACCATCTAATGTAATAACATTAGATAAATAAGTAGATAAATCAGTATCAGAAATAGCATTAGTTATATTAATAGTAACAGTAATAACTAAACTAGAACAAGGTAATATACAAGAATTACAAGGATCAGTTAAATGTCCTTTTGATTCTAAATCAATAGTAGTAGATTTAGTTAATTCTGAAGGTAAATCATAAGTATATGTAATATTATAAATATTATTTAAAAAATTTGTTTTTGCAAAACTATCAGTAATTAATAAATTCTTATATCTATAACATGAATCATTTACTATTATAATATTATAAGTATATACATATTCACCAGTTGATTTTCTATTAATTGATATTAATCCAACTTTAATAATTTTTAATAAATTATCACATAAACATTGATTTGTTTTATTAGTAGGTGTAGCATTGTTTGTATATATTCTTGTTTCATCTAAATCTTTTTCACATAATTTTTTTGATTTATTATTTTGCATTCTTCTATTATTATATATCTTATATTTTTTTATTGATAAATTTGTTTATCAATAAAAATTTTTTTATTGTGTTCCTGGTACTCTTACAGCACTTATTACATTTTGTAATAATGCTTCGTTATTAACAACTGTTCTTAATTTTCTTCCTGGTTTATTGCAAGTTGTTTCACATTTGCTTTCACCACATTCACAACCACCTGGGCATTTTGGTTGCGATAATTCTCCTTGGCATACATCTAATACTGATACTGAACTTAAAAATAAGAATGATCCCTTAACAAAATCAATATCATTATTTGTTAATCCTGCATAACTATAGGTTACAGTAACAGTAACAGTGACTGCTGAGCAAGATTGAACATATGAATTGCATGGATCAGTGATTGCTCCTAATTTTGCTTGATCTTCAAGAGATGCTACAGTTAAACATTCTGGAACATCTAATGTTACTGTTGTAGTATAAATTGGAGTTTGTACTGGTCTAACTAAATTATCAGTTAATAATACATTGGTTAATTTGTGGCAGGAATCATTAACAATTGTAAGTAAATATACTAATTGAATAGTTAATCCTTCATTATCAAATGAACTTACTAAATTGTTAGTTTTAACTAATCTAACATTAGGATCGGATACACAGCATGGTAAGCATACTTTGTTTGGTTTGGGTTTTGGTTTATCACAATTTGATTTTGATGGTTTTGAATCAGAACATGATTTATCATAAACACGGCTTGACGATTTATAAGTACTCATATATATTATACTTTATAAAATATTTTATAAAAAATAAAATATTTTATATTATTTTCATTAATCTATATTGTTTAAAATTAAAATTTTTTAATTAGTATTATTTACCTAATATTATACTATAATTTATGGTATTGATGGTCCTGGTGGTCCTGGTGGTCCTGGTGGTCCTGCTGGTCCAGTTGAACCTGCTGGTCCTGTTGGTCCTGTTACTCCTACTTCACAATCATATAATGATGAATAATCGGCTACTTCTTGAACAGTTCTTGTCCATATTAAATCATCATTAACTATTGGACATATTTTAGTTACTTTTGTACATGAGTCATCACAATCTCCTGATACACATTCACCTGGGCATTTTGGAGCAGTTGGAGTAGTTTCTAAACATCCATCTAATACTACTACATTTCCTACTGATGATGTTAATGGTATTGGGAATGCTACGCTTACTAAAATTGTTGATACACTGCATGGTTCTAAGCATGTATTGCATGGATCAGTTATTTTACCTAACGCTACTTCTTGAGGACTTGATATTGTTAAATTATCTGATAATGTTGTATATTGAACTGCAAATGGTGTTCCATTTTGTGAAATTGTGCTTAATGGTCCTAATGTATCAGTTACTAATACATTCTTTAATTTGTAGCATGAGTTATTTACTAATGAAATTGTATATACTAATGTTGTTCCATATAAACATTGTTCTCTATCTAATGGTAATACTGATGCTGTTACTAAAGTCTTCTTTACACATATATCAGTTGGACATACACAACATTCTTTTGGCTTACATACTTTTCTAACTGGTTTTTTAACTACTTGTTTTTCTTTTAATGGTGAGCATTTTTTAACTACTGGAGGACATTTTTTTGAAGGACAATCCTTCTCTTTTTTTGGTTCATCTTTACATACAAATTTCTCAGAAACATATTTTGAACTCATTTTATATCGTTTATAATTAAAAAATAGAAAAAAAATTAATATTACTATATTATTCCTATATTTCTATTTACCATCTTATTTTTAATTCTATTTATAATATTTATTATAATTATATTTATTATTATATATGTAAATATATAAAATGAAATTCCTGCACCAATTATATATGCTTCAATACTAAATGTTATTTTCTTATTATCAACATATGAAATTATATTACTATTTATATAATTTATTAAACCAAGTAAAATTATTACAATATTTATAAAATTATACTTTGTTCCTATATATTTACACCATTTTTTTGATATGATTATATCCATATTTTTGTATATTTTTATGTAATCTGAACCATTATCAATACTTTTATATAATGTATAATAAAAACTTGTCAATATTGAAAAATATATTATTATAAATACTAATCCAATTAATATTGTAATTTCATTAAATATACATAATTTTGTATTACATTTACAATTATTGTTATTATTTATTCCATTATCACATGTAAAATAATAATTGTAATTATATCTAAAACTACCTGCGGTTATATGAAATGCTATTATTACTAATATTGCATAACTTATTATCATCCATAATTCATCCTTTTTAAATTTTATTCGTTCTATTCTATTTCTTGGTTTAGGTATCATATCTTTATCTACTTTATATATTTCATTACATACATCACATTGTTTAACATTATTGTCTTTTAACCATTTATTTTCACAATATATATGTATATATTTATCACATTTACATGGTTTAATCATATTATTAAATTGTTCATCATTATTACAATATATACATTTAGTTTTATTATCCATTTCTATTTCTTCAAAATCTATCATTCTTAATTATCATAAATTATTTAATATATTTTATTTTAATTTTCATTTTTTTTATAATGAATATATATATGTATTGGTTATTATTTATTATATTATTACTTGTAATATATTTAATATATAATAGATATGAACAATTTGAAGGTCCTTTATTTAGTCCTTTATATGTTAGATTAGATTCTAATAATAATGCGTTATGTATTAGTTTTCAATCCCCTTCTGCAAATGGTGTAAGTGGTTGCACTCAAGTTCCCTGTCCCTCTCCTTATAACAATACTCGTTTTAGTTGTTATAAATGTTGTAATTATGATTAATTAGTTAAATAACAAATAAAATCATGAGTTAAATTTATTGGACAATTAAATTTTTTTAATTTTGGTTTTATATGTGTCATATCTATAACTTTCCCTTTTTTATTAAAAATAAGGAATCTTTTTTTATTATATTTTGGTAAAAAATGGGAATAAATAATTGGATGAGGATGAGGAACTTCAGGAATACTTAGAAAATGAGAATAACCAACATTACCACTTAATTTTAAATAGGAATCTTCAGGATAATTAAATCCAATTCTACTAAATCCACCAAAATTAACTGCATTATTATTTATTAGTGAATTATTTAAATAGAATGTTTCATAATTATTATGCAAAAAATAAATTAATATAATTAATAATAATAATAATATTATTTTCATATATAATATTATTTTGAAAATTTAATTAATTTATTCCATTCTGGAATAATATTTTGACTTAATACTTTTCTTATCTCATCAATTGCATCATCAAATATATTTATATTTATATTATTTTCATTTATTTGTTTAATAATATTTTCTCTAATTGGACCACTAATGTTTATTATATATTTTTCTTCAGAATTATTTAAATCAATATCCAAATATATTGATTTATCTATTTGTTTAATATATTTTTCAAAAATTCTATTAGCAAATTTATATTGTTGATTTTTAGTTATATCAACTGTTTTGAATAATAATACTTCCGCATAAAACAATAAATTTTCTTCATTATAATTCTTTATACAATAATTATATAATGATTCAAAATTTTTTTTATCCATAATTTCATTAAAAATATTATCATCAATTAGATCAATAGATTTTGACCTTCTTATTTCGTTTTTATTATATCTTATTGTGTGTGTATATTCTTCAATTAATTTATTAAATGTAATTAATCCATCTCTTTCACTTGATTTTTTTGTTTTAGTAAAAGACATTTTATTAAATTATTATTAAATATTTAATAAAATATAATAATTTCAGTTTTTTTTAACTAAAAAATAGGTCTTCTATTAAAATTTGGTAAATATTTAAAAAATTTCCAACAAATAAGTCTAACTGGATGAGCAGTAAATAATAAATCAGATTCCATAAAACCTTCTATTGATTTATATAAATAACAACTAATTAATAATAATAAAATTATTATTAAATATTTATACATAATAATAAAATAGAAAAAATTATATAATTTAGAAATTACTATTATAACAATTATTATGACAATTTTCTCTACAATCATAAAGTGGATGAGTATTTAATCTAAATCCTCTTAAATCATATCTATCATGACCTAATGGAACAAATTTAGTTGTAGTTGAATCAAATAATTCCATTGATTCTCCAACAAAATATATTACACAAAATATTAATAATAATAATAATATATTTTGAGTTACTATGTTGTAAAATAATATAGTACATAATAATGCTAAAATTATATTCTTATATCTTCCTAATAATAATTGAAGTTGATTCATATATTATTAAATTATATAATTATTATTTAATTATATAATTATCTATGAGAATGTATATATGGAATTCCAGATACAAATGGTTTAGATGGACATGAATAACAAGTATCTAAACAATTAAAATCAGCATTTGTTGGACATGCCATTTTATTACATTTTTGATTACTTTGACTTTCTGGTACATTTAATGTTTGATACATATCAGCACCAGCATTACTTATTCTAACATTTCTATCAGCAGGATAGAATAATGTTTGAATACTTTTAGTATTTAATAAATTACCTCTTAAACCATAACGAGCATCTCCTTCTGGAACGAATTCAGTAGTAGATGAATCAAAAAATTCACGAGAAAATAATAATCTCCATAAAACATATAACACTAAAATTAATAATATAACTTGATATAATCTCTCCATTATTATATACTAATATATTTTATATATATAAAAATAATATTATTATATAATAATATTATTTTTATAAAGTATTATACTTATACGCTTTTAATATATATAAAATATATAAATGTAAAATAACATGGATGACATTGAACAAATAATAAAAAAACAATTTTTTCAGATAATGGAGAATAGAAAATATGATGTAAATAAGTTCAAAATAATAAACACTTATAATAATAAAGTATTTAAATTATTATATGAAGATAAATTTATAACATATATAGAAACAAAAGATTATGATATAAAAAATTTAAATAAAAGTCAGACAAAAATATGGTATTCGTATAGGACAAAATTAATAAATTATGTAAATTCAATAATAAATGATAGTTCTATATTTGATATAATTTGTTTAATAAATGTATTAGATAATTTAGTTTTATTAGATCATTGTATTGATAGTTTATTAAAACAACACAAAAAAGTATATATTATATTAATTATAAGTAATAATAATACTGAACATTTAAAAATAGCATTTAAACATAATATAGAATATTGTATAACATCTGAAAAAGAAATAATAAATAGATTTAATAATGGAATTATGTTTGTAAGAGGAAAATTTTTACAATTTAAGACATTAATGATATGTAATTCAAATGATGTATTTTTAAAACATTGGACAAAAGAATCATTTGAATTAATACATAAAGATTATGATATAATTGGAACAGATAATAATTATATAATAGATTTAAGTAATAATAGTATTTTTAAAAGAACAATAGATATTGAATATTTATATAAAATAAATTATTCAAAACCAGAAGATGTATGTTATTACAATGGATTATTAATAAAAAGAAGTTATTTAATAAAAATAGGTTGGAAATTATTTGATACTACACCAAATATTAGTTTAAATATATTTAATAAAATGTTAAATTATCCAGAAGTAGGGAAATTAGGTAGAACAACATATATATGTTTATTAAATAATGATACAAAGAATATATATAATCAATATGTATTTAATGAATTAAATACAATTACTACATTAAATGAAATTCCTAAATTTGAATTAGAAATATTAGAAACATATAATATAAAATTATCTGAATTAACTACAGTTATTTCATATAGTGGTGATTTTATTATTGATAAACAGGATGTTAAATCTATTAAATATCCTTCTCCATTAGATCCAACAATTTTAAATGCAAAATATGAATCTAAAGAATTAATTGTTCCAAATATTATTTTAAAACCAAAAGATGAAATTATTCAATTAAGAAAAATTATACCTGCTGAACCATCCTCTCCTGATTCTCCTAAATCTCCTCCTAAAATTATTATTGATCGTGAAGAAATTAATAGATCTAAATTATTAGAAAAAGAATATGAATTAAGAAAATTACAAGAATCATTAGATATAATAAAATCAAAATATAAAACTGAAAAAGAACCAATAAGTAATAAATATTATACAGATATTAAAGATATAGAAATAGAAGAAAATGAAAATGAATTAATGTTAAATAATTGTATAAAGGATATTAAAAAAATAAATAAAATAAGAAAATCATTTATAAAAATAAGTCCAAGACAAATATTAACAATAATACCAGTATTAGGAAGACATAATATATTAAAATTATGTATAGAAGCATTATTATTACAAACAATTAAAACTGATATTTTATTATTAGTTTCAAATCATGATGATGTTAATTTTGCTAAATCTCTAAATATTAAATATGTTTTTGTTGAAAATAATCCGTTATCATTTAAATTTCAAAAAGGTGTTGAATATGCTAAATATTTAGATGCAAAATATATAATGTTTGTTGGTAGTGATGATTTATTAACAAAAAGATGGATAGAAGAATGTATAATAACAATGGAAGATAAAGAGTTAGATGTAGTAGGAAAAAATTTACATTATATATATGATAGTATAAGAGATACAAGATATATAAGAAAATATGTAGCAGATAATTTAATAAATATACCAAAAAATATAAGAAAACAGTGGTGTTTAGGTTCAGGTAGATTAATAAAAAATACAATATTAGAAATAATAGACTGGAAATTATTTAAAAAAGAATTAGATAGAGGATTAGATGCTGAATCAGGTTTAATATTACATCGTGGAGGAGCAAAATTTGGAATAATAAATAAAGAAAATTTTTTATCAATAAGAGATGATTGGGAATGTATAACTAAAATGGATACAATAGTAAATTCAGAATCAAATCAATTAAATAAAATTAAAATTTTTAATACTGAAATAGAATCATTAAAAAATAATTATATTAAAATAAGAGATCCCAAATTAAGTATTAAAAAATCTACAACATCACAATCAATAGTAGATAATAAAGATAAATCAATATTAATTATAAAATCAAATTCTAAAATGTATAATACATTAATTTCTAAATTAGAAAAATATAAATTAATAATAGATGATTTAAATACAATTATTGATTTAAATAAAATAAATTTAGCAATAATATTAGATTCTGGTTATTCTGAAAATAATTTTATTAAAAAATTAGGTCAATTTGGTATAGTTTGTATTAATAATTATAATTTACCAAATTGTATTAATTGGACTGAATATGATATATTTGATAAAATAAAATTATTTAATAATTATAATAAACATAAATTATATCATAAAGTTGTTGAATTTGAATCATTTAATGAAACCGATTTTATTTATAAATTTGCAAAAAATATTAAATTTAAAAATAAATTAAAACAAATTTATATTTCTCCTTCATTAGACTTTTTTAAATCTAAAATATTTAAATATTATGATTTTTTATCTCCATATTATACAAATACTGAACCTGCAATATTTTTTGGTATATATGATAGATATATAGATAAATCAATAATATTAAATCATAATAATATAGGAATAATATGTTGGGGAGGTAGTGATATATATAATAAAACAATATATGATAAAGAATTTTTAGAAATATTAAAAACTAAAACAAATATATTTCATGTTGCTTTATCTAAAGATATATCTGATATATTAAGTATAAATAATATAAAACATATTCGTCATATATTTTCATTTATTGAAAAATCTTTATTTAAACCTACTAAATTAGGTAATTGTATATATGTATATTCTGGTAAAAGTGATTCAACTTATAATAATCCTATTTTACAATATATAAAAAATAAATATACAAAATATGAATATATTGATTCTCAACATTTAAATACAGAATATGAATTAATGCCATCAATATATTCAAAATGTTTTATAGGTATAAGATTAACATCATTTGATGGAAATGCAAATACAGTTCAAGAATTAGGATTAATGGGAATTAATTGTATTCATAATGGAGATTACCCAAATAGTATTAATTGGACATTAAATAATATAGATAATATAATAGATATAATTGAAGAAGAATCAAAAAAAATAGGATCAGTAAATCATAATTTAGCGGATAAATGTTATCAATATATAAATAATTATGATTTAAATAATTATATAATTTATAGTGATTTTATAGATTTATACAATAATTTAGATATATCACCAACTGTAAGTGTTATTATAAATACATATAATAATGATTCTAATAGATTAAGACAAATTATAAATGATCATTTAGAACAAGAAGGTTTAGAAGATATTCAAATAATTATTTCAACTGTTGAAAATGATAAATCTATTGAATTATTTAATAATGAATTTAAAGATAATAATAAAATAGAATTATGTATATGTTCTAAAGAAGAACATCCAGGAAAAGGACCTTTGGGAATTTATTATCAATTAAATAAAGCAAGTAAATTAATTAAAAATAATTGGGTCGCTTATTTCTCTGGTAATGATAATGTTTATAAAAATAAATATAAACTTGAAATTAATGAATGTAAAAAAAATGGTAAATTAGTTTGCTATTCATCTTTCTTTAAAATAAAAAATAATATAAAAAAGAAAATAATATTACCAAAAGAATATTCATATGAAAATCATTTACAAACTAATTATGTTAGTGATTGTTCATTAATAAATAAATATATATATAATAAATTAGTGCCATTTAAATTAGAATATGAAAATCATGGTTTTTGGGATTTATTTTTAAGAATATATGAAAATTTTGGAAATATTTTTTGTTATAATGATAAAGAAACTTGGGAATATATTATTGATGATAATTCTTCTCATATTCTTAGAAAAAATAATCCTAATCTATTACAAATTAATAATTATTATAAAGACCTTCTGTTAAAAAATAGAATTGTTTAATTTATATTTTTATAAAAATTTAAATTAATTACTAATCCAATAATAATTAATTTTTAAAAAAACAACTATTATTGCTAATCCAGCAATTAATTTATAAATTTTATCCTGTAGGATAAAATTTATAAATTAATTGCTGGATTACCAATAACAGTTGAATTATAAAATATATATTTTATAAATAATAAAATATATATTTTTAAAAAAACAACTATTATTGCTAATCCAGCAATTAATTTATAAATTTTATCCTATAGGATAAAATTTATAAATTAATTGCTGGATTACCAATAACAGTTGAATAAGGTAATACATCTTTAGTAACAACAGCACCAGCACCAATAAATGCATTTTTCCCTATTCTTATTCCTGGTAAAATTGTTGCATTAGCACCAATAGTAACTTCATCTTCGATAATTGTTTTCAAATAATTTCCATTTTTACTAATTTTAGCATCAGGATATTTATCATTTGTAAAAACACATGATGGACCTAAGAATACATAATCTCCACATTCTACACCTTTATAAACACTTACATTATTTTGAATTTTACAATTATTACCAATTTTACCAGCAATATAACAATTTTGACCAATATTACAGTTATTACCAATAATAGCGGATGGAGTGATATGACAAAAATGCCAAATTTTAGTATTATATCCAATATTATTAGATTCAATAATAGATGATTGATGAAAATTATTATTTAAATTAATTATTTTTCCATTACCATATAAACTTTCTGTTAATAATTCTAATACTTGTAATACTTTTAATCCTTCTTCTCCATTTGTCAATGGTTCTTTATTATTTTTATAACAATTTATAAAATGTTCAATTTCTGTTTTTAATGGATTTAAATTTTCATATTCTATTATAACACCATCTGTTTTTTTAATTTCTGTTAATTCATTTTTATATAATAAAATTTTATTTATTTCTAATGTATCATCAAATACTATCATACCTTTTTCACCAGTTATTATCATTTTTTGTTCTTTAAATGGATTTAACCAATTAACATTAATATTTATATATATATTTTCTTTATCATATTCTAAAAATGTATTTGTTATATCATGTATTCCTTTTCGTAATATATCTTTACCATGACAATATAATTTATCAGGTAATTTATTACAAATAGATAAAATAATAGATATATCATGAGGAGCAAAACTCCATAATACATTTTCATATTTTCTAAATCTACCTAAATTTAATCTATTACATGTTATATTTCTTATATTTCCAATAATATTATTATTTATTAATTCTTTTATTTTTATTATACATGGATGATAATTTAATATATGTCCTACCATTATTTTTACATTATATTCTTTTGCTAATTTTACTAATTCTTTTGCTTCTTTTAAATTTGATGTCATTGGTTTTTCTATAAATACATGTTTTTTACTTTCTATTGTTTTTTTTGCATATTCATAATGTAATTCTGTTGGCAAACTAATAATTATTGCATCAATATTTAAATTCAACAAATCATCAAAATTATTAGTTATATCAACATTATATAGTTCTTTAAATTTATTTAATATATTTATATCTTTATCACAAATAATTTTCAAAATATTTAAATTATAACATTCTCTAATAATATTATTACCCCAATATCCACATCCGATAATACCAATCATATTTTATTATTATAATTATATCTTTATCTATTATAAATAAATTAAATATTTAACAGAACCTTAAATATCATCTATATAATCATTATTTGATTTATTTTTTGGTGGTATTTTATATAATCCATAATAATATGTAATAATAACAATATCATTATTTACAGTAGGATGATATATAC
>Ga0172363_10003500_pt1 | contig 12774 bp, 12 predicted proteins | sample LakKivs2_kivu2a2_FD_114541 | JGI IMG/M metagenome (GOLD analysis project Ga0172363, IMG submission 114541) | Sediment microbial communities from Lake Kivu, Rwanda - Sediment s2_kivu2a2 | ecosystem: Environmental > Aquatic > Freshwater > Lake > Sediment | place: Rwanda: Western Province, Lake... | reverse complement strand
TCCTTTAAGCTAAGAACCCCGTTTCCTTAGTTGCCCTGGTCGTTGTCTTTTTGACTTTTAGATAGAGCTACTTTTTTTATTAGAGAATTGATATCCTCTCTAGTTCTCTTTTTCAATTTTTCACGAGTCGAGGGGGAGAAACCTAAGAGATCACATATTTTGGATACTATTAAGGTGCTCTGATGCAGAGTTTTTAGAATAGGTTGCGAGGCTACAGAGTCTTTACGGGAATCCCACATTATAGAACCATATCTTGCGAGTCCTAGCCTCACTGATGCTTGAAAAGAGAGTTCTCTGATCAAAATAGCAATTACTAGATTATCAATCTCCTTTAGCTCAAGGTGATTTCGCAAATAAGTTCGGAGCGATCTTTGATATCTTAAAATATGCTTGCATTGCCCAGATTCTTTAAAATCTTGGCACTCTGTTTTCCACGGACATGGCCCGCAAGGTTCTGCACCGAAATTAAGGGTCATAGCACTAAGGTCAGAGCCTCTTGGATTCTTAGCATCTCTGGTCTTTTTTTCCTTGATCATAATAACATCGCCTCTTTTATTTTATAATCTCCATCACCTTTATCTCGGCTCCTTGGGATCGGAGTGGAGGAGCACCCCGATCCCTCTGGAGCTTATATCAAGAGATGATGAACCGTAGAGTCTTTATCCATCGAATTTTGTATTTTGTCCATTAGATTTTATATTTGTTGAGAACCGTTCTCAAAATCTATTTTTCTATGAACTTTGTCATTTCTAATCGCTGATAAATTAATTTGATATATTCGGGGTTCTTTTCGATTAGAGTGAAATTCCGACCAAGCTCCCGACACACCACCCCCGTAGTGCCTGAACCCGCAAAGGGGTCGAGGATCCTATCTCCAGTCTTACTTCCTACTCTAATAATATTCCTTAATAATTCAATAGGCTTTTGAGCAGGATGTAGTTTTTCATCATTAAAATTAGATTGGGGGATGGCTATCGTCCAGCAATCTAAATTATTATAATTCTCTCCCCAAGTCTCTCCTCTCTCCATATTAAGACCCTCTGCATCTAAACCATAGTAATAAAAAATAGGATCATAGGTTCGATGAAATCTCTTAGAATCATTATATTTAATATTATTTTTATAATTCCAGATAAGTAAATTACCAAATCTTAAATAATCATTAGTAATATATTTCTTTATTAACTCATATAATTCGAACATCCTCTCTTGTGCAAAGCAAATAAATAGGCGCCCCGTTGATCTCAATTTGGGGATAAGTTTCTCCAGCCAAGCCTCAGTGAAGCTCCAAAAATCAGCTTCAGAGGGAAAGCAGTCCCACTCAATATCGTCTCTCCTAACTCCGTAAGGAGGATCTACAAAAATTAGATCATAGCTCTCAGATTCAAGATCATCTAATAACTCTAAAGCATCACCACATCGAATATCATATTCAGTATTTTTTATAATGCTATTTTGAATCTCTTGGCGTCTATGTTCTCTCTTTAACCTTGTATATGCCTGATGGATACTTATTTTCTTATTCTTTATATTCTCGATTAATTCCTTATTCCCACTCTCCACCACCTCTCTGGCTTTCTCATACTGGAAGCCACTCCCAAATCCGACTTGCTTAGCTATGATATTGGTAACTCGACCCTTGTCAAAATTTTGACTAGGGTCTATCTTTTTCCCACCTAACATTCTCTCACTTGCTCTCTTTTTCTCAATTTTTTCTAGTTCAAGTCCAGCTTTTGTCTTTTCTATATCATTTAATTGTCTCCTCAAGAGATTATCTTTTATCAATCGTTCCTTTATCTCATTATCATCTTTATAGGGATTTATAATACAAGGGAGAGTTTCAAATCCTAATTCAAGAGCTATTTTATATCGTTGATGGCCATTGACTATGAGATAATCAGTAGTTATTTCCAGAGGAGTTTTTATTCTATTTAGCCATATATCCCTCTTTAGCTCCTCATAGGTCTCAGTGGGGAGATCATCGAATATCTCTTTATTAAAAGGATTTCCCCTTAATTTTTCTATATCAACTTGCTCTATTTGAATCTTTATCCCTCCCTCTTTAAGATTAGTTATCTAAGCTCCTTGGCTATTTAGCAAGGCTCGGTGGAGCTTTCGGACTTAGCCCCAAAGCTCCGATGAACCTTGCAGAGAGAGTGATCAACTCCCTTAAGACATCATTTATTAATTTGATTCAAGACCAAAACTCTTTTATCTCCCTGTAAATATCGACAAAATCTCTAAGCTCATCTCTAGCTTTCTTTTCCCATTTCCAATCATAGAGAAAACCATACATTTCAACCGCAATCCGAACAGGAGATATAGTTTTTGATTCCTCCTCGGTAATCTCTCGCCCATGAGAGCGAGCATACTCAATAGGATCATACTCCATCCCCTGGATCCTCTCCTCTTTTATCCAATCTACTCCTCCTATAGGTATACAAAAATTATAGGTAAAATCGTCTATTTCGATTTTAAACGAATATAAATCATAATATCCCGTTTCTACAATTTCCATATAAGGAGAGGAAAAATCATAATCATCCTCAGTATCATCATCGTAATTCTCATAATCATCCTCAGTATCATCATCATAATTCTCATCATCCTCAGTATCATCATCATAATTCTCATCATCCTCATACCAGGGGGTTCGGATAATCCTCTTTTTATCACCTCTACGAATATAAGAAATCGAAAGCCCCCTAAAGTTCAACTTGTAAAATTTTTCCAATATATCAGTTTTTAAGAAATAAAATTCGTTTTCCATTACCCCGCTTTTAGCATAATGGTTCAGATGATAAAGAAAATAACATGCTCTCAAGATTCTGTAAATATCTTCAGGATATTTCCTAATCTCGGATAGATATTTTCTTTTATAATCTGCAGTAAATTTCAAGTCCTTAATTTCACCATTTCTAAGCTCCTTTTTATCTTCAATCTCCATAGCCTAAGTCTCTCCTTTCCTCATATCTTAATACCAAGAGCAATATTTCTTAGACCTCTGCATCAGCAGTATCATCGTTTCGCTGATATCCTAATTTTAGACCTAAAAACCTCGCAAGTTCGACCCGCTCCTCCTCCGTATCCAAGAGCTTAGCATACAAAGTGATATAGCCCCAAAAAACACGGCACTGACGACAAAAATGCTCTGAGCAGGTATCACAAGCCAAGGGTATGTTAATAACGATATCATCATATTTTGAATAAGGACGATCAATTGCTATCAGTCCCTCCATCATAGAAATATATAGAATCTTTGTCCATTTATCAACGATATCGTGGTAATTTTATCACTTTATACCCTGGATCCAAGGAGATATCGTCTAACATTATCCAATATATCACCATCTTGAGTATGAAAGTTTTATTTAATTTTTTGTATCCCACAAGCGACCCGTTAAGACTTGAGTCATCATAACCATCTTGATTATCCCCCCAGCACGGGAGAGAAATTGCTTATTATCTATCGCCAATCCACCCTTAATAGCAGATTTAATAAATAAATCCTCTACGGAATCGACGTTTTGGGGAGCTTTTCCATAGATCAAAACTAAAGCATCGGCACCACCTAAAGCCTCTAAAAATTCACCTTGGTTGCTAAACGAAAAAGCAAGTTTTATATCCCTCCCACGAGCCTTGATCTCAATCAGAAAATAAGGCTCTCCCTTGCCCGTCACCATACAACCAGGCACTACATGGTAATTAATTTCCTTATCAAGTGGAAAACCTTTGACCTCCCGACAATTGAAAATCGCCACAATATTCCGCCCTAAATCTGGATTTACCATCTGCATCATATCCCAACTAGGAACTTGCCTATATTTCGCAAATTCCTTTTCCGCCGTCTCCTTAGCTAACAGTTCTAATTTCGACATATCCTAGTTACCTCCTTATATCTTTATCCTCAGACCTTTGTTACCACGAAAAGTAGCTCCCTGATTACATGTAACCACTTGTAACCGTTTTGTAACCATTTTGTAACCACGAAAAGTAGCTCCTTGACTGCATGTAACCGTTGTAACCGTTTTGTGTGATATACAACCAATATAAATTTTTAGGCAACTTGGGATTTTATTTTTTTACTGGGATTTTATTATTTTTCTACATGTAGCTTATCATGCAAAAAACGGTTACAAAGGTTACATGTAGTTATAGTGATGCTTTCCGTGGTTACAAAACGGTTACAAGTGGTTACAAGTGGTTACATGCAGTTGGAGTGATGCTTTCCGTGGTTACACCCTCTTTTTCCCTTGGAGTAAATCCACTAAGATCCAAAAGCTCCTTTGCTCTAGCAAAGGCAACTACAATTGCTTTTTTTACTTTCCATTCAATTTGCAAATCACCCTTTGGATCTAAGTAAGTTCTCTCAAATCTGCAACTCCGATTTGTATCTAGGATAATTCCTTCACTGCTGCAATCCTCTCTGAATTGCACCCTATAAGCTCGCTCATTAAGACCACCAGCGATATCCCGTTCCTTACAATATTTCTGGAAAGCAAGGATACAGCTAGGGAGATGGAGGTATAATTCAGTTTTATCAGCAGAAAAACTGTATTCATCTCCTCTACTTATGATGCTCTTTTCCGCCATTATAGCGAGAGTCTCTAATAGATGATCGATAGCTCTCTTGACGTGGCCGCTTTCAAAACCAAGCTCCTCTTTATAACTCTCTATAAATTTATTCATCCCTTGATCTATGGTCTCAGTTCCAAGTCCATAATCAAATCTCTTCAAAAATTCGTCTAGCAAAAGCAAACCGAATTGGATAACTCGGATATTGTCTCTTGGTCGTGAGGCCAATTCAATATCGGAGCTTTTGGCTGTCTTATCCCAAAAGGATCTAGGGTCAAGAGCGAGTATAAAGCGAATATAGCGTTCAATAAAGCCTCGCAAGGGGAGTTTTATAATCTCCTTAAAAGCCTCCTCATTTTTTTCGTTAGGATTAAGGTTGAGCGGGATAACTCTCTCTAGGAGAGCGGGTTCGATTATAGTTACCTCTCCTGCAAATACCACCGGCGTTGAGATTTGAAAAGCCACCAGAGTGAGATCAGGACGCCCTCTAGTTTCGACTTCGCCGTCATAAGATCGTCGAACTAATCTATGAAAATAATTTACCTGCCAGGATTTCATATCCGAAGGACGGTACTCGTCCACAAAGATCGGGATCGAGGTGGAGCTTGAGAATAGTTTTATAAAACTAAACTCAGTCTCAGTGATAGAGTATGCCTCCTCTCTCTCAATTCCCATCAGAGGCCAAAACACTTTTCGGATAGACTGAGACTTACCACCTCCAAACGTCCCCCAAAGCTGGAGTATAGGAAAATGCCCAAGTTGCTTATGGATAAAAGGTTTCAGAGGTGTTGCCATAAACCACCCGACCAACGGTATAATAACCCTTGGTTCGTTAAGAGCAAGGAGATTAGGAATCAGAGAGTAAATAAACTCCTCATACTCGCTATCGCTCAGGTGGAGATAATCAATAGAGCTAGAAAAATTCGAGCCATTATCAATATATACCTCCTCTGGATCGGTAATCCACCCGTCCTTGCTCAAGATGCCTTGGGGGAGGACCCACCTATTAGTTTTTAGATCCAAGCCAATAGAGGTATATCCTCTTTTCCGTTCGACAGGATATTTCTTAAAGATAAAGTCCAATATTCGCTGAATTGGCACATCACCACTAAAAAAAGTATTACAATTCAGATCCGGGAGTGCTGAAAGGAATCGAGGTTTAGACGAAAAGTCAATTTGTTTAAAGACTTTTTCCGCTGATTTCCCGTCCTCAGTTCTCACCTCAGCTATCAAATTTTGTCCCTCATTCGCAACAGAGACAAGGAGCTTAGGGACTAAGATAAAATTAGCGAGTTTTACCAATACCTTAATTAATTCTCCCTTTTTCTCCTTATAGACTATCTGATAATATGCATTTTGATCCTCTATGATCGGGCTATCAATTTCGCTTTCTATCGTAGTCTCCTCGGTCTCAGCATCGTTGACCTCTGGAGATGGTGTCTCTTGGCTCGTCGTTACTTGGTTAGTGTCCTCGGGACTTGGCTTCGGAGCAGTGATGCTGATACTAGGATTTTGGGTATTTTGGACTTGGCTCGCTATCGCTTTAGGCTTTATAGATTCTCTAGCCTTTGAGATAGTCAATTCTAAATATGGTGTTGTAGCTTCAACTCCTTTTCCACTTGGACTTTGCCTCATTATAGAGGCGATATCACTATCACTGAATCCATACTTTACAACTTGATCAGCCAACGACATATCATATCCAGAGCGAGTGTTATCATTTAACTCTTTATCTCGCTTTCCCTCCCAAGTTGCCTTTAAGATCCTATCCTTATCTAACAATTCGACAAATCGCTGAGGGAGGGTATTAGTGATCTCTCCTAAAACTACTTTTACTTTGTTATTCTCACTTTGAACTTTCATAGCTAGGATCTCACTTAGAATATCGGACTGCACTATATCACCCTCGGATATAAACCTAGATAGCCTATGTTGACGCTCTGGAGTCTCCTCTCCCTTAACATTCCAAGTGCCAATTATCCTTTTTATCCTAGCGATCTCGTGAACGCTATCTAGCTTGATCTCTGGAGCGATTTTCCCAATTCGTTTTCTTATTGTCTCCTCCCACGCCTTAATTTTCGCCTCTATTTCTCCATAATCACTCTCGATTTTGTAAGGCGTGATTTTCCACCAGAGGTAAGAGCCGTTGCCTGAATCTAGCACGATAGAATCCTTATAATCATAAGCAAGCTGGATAGCGATATTAATTACATAGCGATGCTCCTCCTCTGAGGCCGGCGAGTCCTTATCTCGGATAGGATCGAGGTCAAGGGAGAGTCCTGTTACCCACTCGACATCTTGGCTCTTGCCTCCCTCCCCTTGTCTTGAATTGAGTGTATTATAGCTCTGAGGGTATTGATCTTTGAACCGATAGGGTCTCGGGTTGCGACCACTGTAGATATTTGCCTCGCCACTCCACCGCTCACAAATTTGGATAAAAGCATCCTCGTTGTCAAAGAATCCAATTCCTTTTATCCCTGTTCGAGGATCTATAATCCTAATCTCGGTTAATCCAAGCCCCTCGTGATTTAGGAGCTGATAAAACTTGCGGACATCAGTCTCGTTAATCTCTTTTCTCATACTTTTACCTCCTTTCCCCAAGCATCAAAGGATTAATAGGAGAGGCGCTCACTAGCTTGGGGTCAAGTGAGTGTCTGATGTTACGAGCGGCCGCTCGTCGCCTCCTCTTTTATTAAACTCAAGCTCATCGAACTTAGAAAAAACGACCCTCTCCACCCTAGATTTTAGTTCTCCATCCAGCACACCAAGAGGCACATACCTCAGTCTCTTAGTCCCGCCCTCACTGGATTCATAGGCTCTTTGGGGTAAGCTCACCCATGCCCGACGATCCCTATCCTTTAAAAGCCGACATTCCTTGATCTCTAACGAACCGAGATCGTCGAAATCTAGTCTCAGTGTAAAAAATGCCCGCAAAGCTCCCTTATCCACCATCTTAAAATCCTTGACCAAAATTTCGATATCCATCATTTTCTTATCGCTCCTTAATTATGTTTTTGAGATATAAATTTCTTATAATTTTTTTCAAAAATACTTGACAAATTTATTTCCTTTGGTATAATATAATTAGGATCGGAGTTGTTAAGACGACGATTCTCAATTTAATATCTCCTTGTCTCTTTGCCTCAGAGAACGCTGAGGCAATTTCGTTTATAGGATAAAAATAAAGGTCGGCGACGGAGCTTTCGCCGACCCTTTCCCCTCTATAATTTGTAATGAGAACCCCAAATTTAAATTAATTTTGATAATAAAAATAATTTGATTTTTGGCAGAGAACTTGCTATAATGTAAATACAAATTATAGAGGATTTCGGGCCCGCAAGCCCGCCAAAAGGCTGAACTAAGATTGGAGATGAAGAGTTCAGCCTTGTTTTTTGTCCTATAGAAACTATATCATAAAATCAGCTATTTGTCAAGTTTGATTATGGTGATTTGCTATCTCCTTATCTCTTTATTAGATGATCTATGCAATCTAGGTCGTTGATCTCACTGAATCACCGCCCTGGTCTTAAAATACGGGATTTTGGGGGATCTGGATCCCTCCGATCTTATAGATCAGAGGGATCCTCGATCTTTATCCAGGGAGCTTGGTTGCGACGAATCCTAATCCTAGAGAAAATAAGCTATGATTCCGGATCCTCAGCTCCGTAGTCGCTGAAGCTGAGTCTCCTTGTAACTGAAAACAGTGAACCTTGCCTCCGGTATCCTTGATATCCTTGACGATGAGTCCATTTAGCTCTGATCTTAGCATAATTAATAAGATGTGTCAAGGATCGCTGGTCTCCATCTCCTAAGACAATATATTCGATTATCAAAGAGCATAGATTACATTGAAACTTAGCTCACCAGAGCTCGATCTCCTTATCTTTTCGCTCCTTGCTCTCAGATGGCAAGTATCTTTGAGACTTCCGAACTATCTCTATAAGTTCTTTAAGTTGAGATTCGTTTAAGACATATTGTCTTTGATTAGAAAGCTCATGGTTATTTTGGTAAGGATTCAAAGGTATCTGCTCAATATTTCGCTGGTTATCACCCTCTTTATCCTTGACTACTATGATAGTCTGATCTGGTGATCTCTGAGATATAGCCTCCGCATTTCTAGTTACAGTCCCACTAAAGACTATGAGCACCGCTATCACGATGCCTAGAACCCCAAGTGCTATAGACGAATTGCTTAGAGTAGTAGCGATTCGGAGATCCCCGATCCACCGCTCAGCGATCAAGGAACCACCAAGAGCTAACAGAGCTAAGAAAAAGAATAATAAAGCTATCACGATGCCATATCCTATTTTCTCAAGCATTATAATTCACCTCCCTTTATCTATAATTCCTAATAGAGTAATATTCTCTGGATATCTTATTTTGATCTCAATAAACTCGTGCCATGTTATCTGAGCAAGGGCGATATGATTCTTTTCATTATGATAATAGGTTTCGATGCCCTCCTCTCTGAGATTTTTTATGATATCCTCTCCTTAATCTCAATTAACACCTTTTCCCCTACTCCTTATTTTATTAAGATAAAATACCAGCGAATTATAGGGAAATAAGACATATTTTATAACACCAATACCAATTAATTCTCTGCTCATAGAATAGAGAATACCAAGTTCTAGGTCTCAAATACCGATCTACTTGGTATTCTATTTTTAATACCAAATAGCTCTGGATATAGCTCCTCTAATTCCCGTAGCCTAGCCTTATTGATCGGCGATGGATGGACCGGAGATATCTTAGGTAATAGGAGCTTGAGATCATCTAATTGAGATAATAATTCACAAGCCTTGTTATTTGAGATATTAAGAATTTCTACTATCTTTGTCTTAGAGATATCATCTTTTGACTTGAGATAAAGTTTCAAGTGCTCTGGTATAGCCAAGAGAATCTCTTTTTCGTTGACCTCAGATTTAAGCTCCTCTAAGTCCTTATCTCCTCGATTTCGGATACAATTATCTTTAGGATCCAGGCCTCCCTTGATCAGAGACAACTTAGCTTCGGAGTAATTATAATCTGCAGACCTTTGCCACTGAGGAGAGATGTCGTCAAGAGGTGTAGCCACCATTTTCCATTTACCAGAGTTCACCAAAAAACACTGACCAACATCCAATTTGCTACAGTCTATCTCAGGTACATTTGCAAGTGTGGTTGACTCTCTTTTACTATGAGTTCGGAAAATAGCTCGGCAAGTGATATTCTCCCGTATCAGGTTGCTTTTCAGGAGCTCTTTTTTTGCCGACTGCATGATCAAGATCAAGATGCACACCTCCGATCTCCCACGCATCGCTATTTGCTCGATCAATTCCCTTGCTTTATCACTTAAAGCAACGAGTGCATTTACCTCATCCAATATGATAATAATTGGTGTCTTGGGGATCCTCGATCTTGCTCTCCTCTCCATAATAGCATATAGATCATCTAATATAGCCTCTATATCCTTTGTATCCTCTATCACTGTGCCATACCGTAAAGTCTTTAGATTACTGAATTGATCATAGTCGGCTTTAGGAGAGTAGATAATAAACTCCATCATCTCATTTATATCCCTCTCTATAATCTCACTTATGATAGACTTGGCAAGCTCGGATTTACCGGATCCAGTGGATCCAGCTATAAGGAGATGACTTGCTTGTGGAGTTCCCAGCTCTAAGCAAATCAGCTTATTTCGATTGTCTACTCCTAAGCATAAAGCAAGTGGATTTTGATATAGCTCATAATCCCTATTTTCCAAGTGCTTTAGCAAGTTAGAGAGCCTAAGTTCGACCTTATCTGGTCTTGGGATTACTAAGTCAAAGCAACCTTGCTCTGCATTTAGGAGTAAAGAGATAACTGAGTTCAGATGCAAGGATATCTCAGTCTCAAGTGAGCTGAGGAGCTTTGCCTTTCGGATATCAGTTAAAAATATAGGGATCGTGAGAGTGGAGATACTTAAAATCTCTTTTCCAAGCTCAGCATCAATAGAGTAGAGATCGAATAGCCCATATAATTTATAATATATATCTCTGAGACTAAGTTCCACGTATCATCGCCTCCTTTCTATAATCCCCGCTCAAGGGAGAGCCGTTACTTGCGAAGATATAGGATTTGTGATATAATATAATATGGATTCGCTCTCCCTCTGAGAGCGGAGACATCAGCGGTCGGGAGTCTGAGATCAAGAACCTTATGGCTCCTGACCGTTGTTTTCATGTTATTTGTCAAAGAATCATTTGCCTTTCCTATTTTTGAAAAATTCGATATAGAATTGGATATCCTCTGCAGTATAGAGCCGATGATTATTTGAATCTCTTTTAGGAGTGGGTAATTCACCTTTATCTTCAAAATAGATTATGGTTCTCCGGGATTTGCCTGTTGCTTGGCAAAGGGCTTTCATACTAAAGTAAGCTGTTTTATTCATAGTCTCCTTCCTAGTGTAAATATCTATCTATAAACATTATACCATAAATTTTAAGTTTTGTCAATATCATAGTTAAATATTTTTTGTCCACCACTCCCGGATCCTCGTCCAGAGTGATTTAGGTTTCTGATCTCGGAGCGATGATGCCTCGGACTCTAATTCTTTATATTTTGTCTCAATAGCTCCTAGTCTAAAGAGCAACGCCTCATGTTCTCTTTTTAGCGCCTCATACTGAGTTTTTAGTTCCTCGTATCTCCCCACCTTAATCATCTGCTCAGTGGTCAGAGAGCCTTGACCACGACCCTTTGTCAATTGGTCAAGCTCCTCTTTACAAAGCATAATAGTATTACCATATTTCCCTTGGACATAGACCTTAGACAATTGACCAGACCTTATATAACGTCGGATAGTCGTTATGCTGACCCCTAATATCTCAGATGCCTCTCTAATTGTGATATTGTAGTCCTTTGCCATCCCTTATCCATAACCTTTGTCAAGAGAATATAGATATTTGTCTCTAAGTATATCCAAGATAACTAAGGTTGTCAAGCTATAAATTTTTTCGGAGCATCAGCGGAGCTAAGATTATAAGATTGATGTCGCTACTATTAACGATATCGAATTATAAGAAACTCTATCACCCTTTTCTTAGTATTCTAGGATTAAGCTCCATAGACCAAAAAATATTTAGGTCGGAGATATGCTGGTCAAAATCTCCCAAAAATAACGAACCAGGGTCGCAACGTTGCCCTTATTTTGGGGATAGCCGACCCTTATATCCTTTAATTCGACATCCCTTATTCACAATCCTTTGATATTTATGCTTTTAGCTCATAGTAACGATGATATTAACGATATACAAATTATAGTAAACTAAAAGACGGGGATCCTCTACGATCCCCGTCCCGTCTCCTCTGGACATCCTTGCTCTGATCGACCTCAGATCAAGGATTTTCTAACCTATAATCATCGTTTTTCTACTTTTCTACTACAAGTTCACCAGATCTTGGAGCAATTTTCCCCAAGGTTAACTTTTGGGGACGATTCTCTACATATTTCCAGAAATCGCCGTTCTTAGTTATGATAATTCCAATGCTCTGGATACCATAAGTGATATCCCTCGGTGTGGCGAGTTTCTGCAACCAATTCGGAGAATCTGAGTATTTGATGACTTTCAATTCCTTGAACTTATCGGAGCTACGGATATAGAGCCAAAACTTATTATGATCTTGGGATCTAAATAAATCGTTATATTGCCCCGATGAGTTTTTGAGTGAGATGATTGGCTTTTCCTCTATATCCTCTGGACATCGTTTCAAAGCCTCCAAGTGAGCTATTTCGTTTTTTAGTTCAGTGATTCGAACTAGCAGAGGATCCAGCTTTTTAGAAAAGTTAAACCCAAATATATCGTTGCCGTGCCATGGATCCTCGATCTTCGATATTAATTCCTTGCGCTTAGCAAGATATCGATCCTCTAATTCTTTAAGCTCAGCACTTGCTTTATCCGAGTCCTCCTTGATCTTTTGCCCTTGGCTCTCCAATTCGACGAGTTTTTTTCTGAGTTTCTCTAAATTCCTTTCAATATCCTTTAGCTTCAAGCTCCTCTCCTCCTTAGTCGCTCCATCCTTTGATTTTATAAATTATATTCCTAGGCGCGGATTCCTCGGTTTTTGCTCTTTTAGTCCCCTTACCGGGAACCACCGGCCTTTGAACCTTGTCTTTTACAGCCTGAGAAACTTGGGGATAAAGTTCATCATATATCTGATGCAGGAGATCAAAGACCTCGG
>Ga0172363_10003499_pt1 | contig 12776 bp, 8 predicted proteins | sample LakKivs2_kivu2a2_FD_114541 | JGI IMG/M metagenome (GOLD analysis project Ga0172363, IMG submission 114541) | Sediment microbial communities from Lake Kivu, Rwanda - Sediment s2_kivu2a2 | ecosystem: Environmental > Aquatic > Freshwater > Lake > Sediment | place: Rwanda: Western Province, Lake... | reverse complement strand
TCGCAAGTCACCTGGAGCTTGATGTAGAGGTTGTTGATGATTCTTTGCCAGTAGGCAGGGCTGAGGCTGAGCCCTCTAAAGAGGCGGATCATTCTGACCACGAGCCGGCCGCGGGCAAAAGAGAATTTCTTGCGGAGGGGAACTTTTTGTAACTCCGCGTAGAGCTCTCTTATTTTCTGAAAAGTCTTCAGAATGGCTTTTCTCCGTCTCTCCAGCTTGTCTTCGTCAACGTCTTCACCGCAATCAAAGATATCCGGCAGCGCCGGAAGGTCTTCTTTGATTATTTCCTCAAAAGACAGGATTTCCTTCATCAACAGGCGTGTCCTGGCCAGCGCCTTGAGGATGGTTTTTTGGCCTTTTTCAACCTCCCTGGCCAGAGCGATTTCGCCTTCCCGCGTAAGCAGCGAGATGCTGCCCATATCTTTTAGGTACAGTTTGACAGGGTCCGACGTTATTCCCAACTCTTCTGATGGCAGGACTTCACTTTTGTGGCCGTGTGGTTTGATGATGAACTTAGCTCTCCTGCCCAAGAGGTCGGAGAGCTTTTCCAGGTCGTCCTCAAACTCGAATTCTTCCCGAAATGTTTGGTCTTTGAGGTCAAACGGAAGATGGCTGCGTTTCATGGTTTTAGGCAAATCCAATACGGTCTGACAGGTCCCTCAGCTAGAGCAAATCTCTATTTTTATTCTGCCAAATTTTAGAACAAAAATCAATCAGGCATTGGGCGCCTGAAGTTGACTTTGCTCTGGTCTTCTGATAATAGCTAATAAGAAAGCCCGAGTGACCGGGCGGATCCTGGTTATTTCGGGAGCGAGGAAGAAGCATGATAAAAATTCAGCCACGGTTTAAGAACGACATTGTCATTTTTGATATCGAGGGCGAGATCAAAAGGTCGGATATCACGGACGTCACTCTTCACCAGCTGGTCAAGGAGCAGCTGGATTCGGGGCGGAGAAAAATCCTCCTTAACTTCGACCGGGTCGAGTTCATCGACAGCTTCGGCGTCGGGGAAATTCTGGCCAGCTACATTTCCACGCATAACCTGGGGGGCAAACTCAAACTCGTCAGGATTTCCAAGAAGCTTTACCTCATCTTCCAGGTGACCATGCTGACCAAAGTCCTGGATATTTTTGAGGATGAGGAAGCGGCGATGAAGAGCTTTTTCTGAATTCTTCGATGGCCAGCAGCCGCCGGCGTCCTATCCTCTCCCGCGTGGTTGAATTCAAACCTGGAGAGGCGGCGGTCTCCTGTTTCTTCTTCCTCTACTTTTTCCTGATCACGGCTCCTTACTACGTCATCAAGCCGATCCGCAACGCCAGCTATCTCGACCAGCTCGGCGACGAGCGCCTTCCCCTGGCTTATTTCCTGACCGCCATCCTGATGGGTTTTATCGTCACTTTCCACTCCCGGCTGCAGGTCCGTCTGTCGAGGCCTAATCTTATCGTCTCCAGTCTGCTTTTCTTTTTCCTGAACATCTGCCTCTTCTGGTGGCTGTTCCGGCAGAAATGGAGCTGGGTGCCCGTCGTCTTCTGGGTCTGGGCCAACATCTTCGCCATCGTCCTGGTGACCCAGTTCTGGATGCTGGTCAACGACGTTTTCAACCCGCGCGAAGCCAGACGTCTGATCGGGTTTATCGGCAGCGGCGGCCAGCTTGGAGCCATCCTTGGTGGCCTCCTGGTGGGAGCTCTGGCCAGGACAAAAGCTTTTAGCATTCTTCTTCTTCTCGCCGCGGCCATGCTCTCTCTGGCCATCCTGGCTGTTCTTCGCATTTTCAACTGGCAGAAGAAGCGTCAACTGGCGGACAAAGAGGAAGCCGCCAAGCAGAAAGAGAAACCCAGGACCACGGCCAAGGTTGGCTTTCGGGACGCACTGGAAACAACCCGGCAGAACCTCTACCTCAAGCTCTTAGCCGGAATAATGGTAACCACGCTCATCGTTTCCACGCTCATCGATTTTCAATTCAACAGCGTCGTTGGTACCAGGGTTGCGGGAGGAAGCTCACTTGCTTCCTTTTTCGGTTATTTCAACGCCGGGACGATGGCTTTCGCCTTCCTTTTCCAGCTTCTGCTGACCAGTCAGATCATCCGGAACTTCGGCATCCGGATGACACTCCTGTTCTATCCTTTAATTCTTCTCTTCTGCTCAGCCGGCATCGGGATCATCGCCTACGCCAGCATTGTGCCGGCGATCCTGATTAAGGCGAGCGACAAAAGCCTGGCTTACTCGCTGAATCAGTCTGTTCGGGAGCTGCTGTATATTCCCATTTCGCCGGAACAGAAGTACAAGTCGAAAATCTTCATTGACATGTTTGTCAACAGGTTCGCCAAGGGCCTGGGCGCTATCGTCTTGATGGTCCTGCTCGTTTTTTTCCCCAAGACATTAGCTATAAGATTTATCAGCCTGGCCGTCTTCGTGGTCATTGCGGCCTGGATCTACCTCAACTTGCGGGTCAGCCGCGAATATGCCAACCTCGTCAAGGAGAAGCTGGAGTTAAAGTGGGAACGGGGCGACAAGCTCGTCGCCGAGAAAATGGATGTCGATTTCGCCAAATTGGTCTTCGATACCCTGGAGAGCAAAAACCGCAGTTCCGTCCTCTATGCCCTGCATCTTTTTGACCTCATCAGGCAGGATAAGCTTACGCCTGAAGTCAAGAAGCTCATCTCCTATAAAGCTGACGAGGTTCGCGCCGTTTCCCTGGGAACGCTCTTCGAGCAGGCCGAGACAGGCCTCGGGCCGGCCGGCCAGGATGAGCTGAGTGAAGACGTCCTCGAAAAAGAAGTGGCCGAGATCATGGCCTTGGATGTTTACCAGGAGGTGGTGAAAAGCCACATCGAAAAAGCGCTCGAGGATAAAAGCGAGGCATCGACAATCGCCCGCATGGAGGCGGCCAAGGCTATCGGCCTGATGGATCCTCGGGCGCCTGCGGCCGAGAAACTGGCCGACCTTCTCGAGGACGATTCAATTGAGGTCAGCCGGTATGCCATGGAGAGTGCTGCTCGTTTAAAACGGAAAGAAGATGTCCCGAGCCTGATCCGCAGGCTCAAGAATCCTGTCTTGCGGGAGGACGCCTCTAACGCCTTGGTCAGGTTCGGCCGCAAAATCGCTGGCACCCTGGCTGATTACCTGGCCGATCGAGCCGAGGACCCTGAAGTTCGCCAAGCTGTGCCCGGAATCCTGGCTCGGATCGGGACGCAGGAGTCGGCCGATTTATTGAGCTGGGAGCTGGCCGGCGCCGAGGACGAGCTGGCCGCAGAGACGATCGATGCCCTGGACAGGATAAGGACGGAAAACCCCCAGGTCCGCTTTTCCGGAAGCAGCGTCAAGCTCAGGATTATTAAGGAGGTCAAATCTCATTGCCAGGACCTGGTTAGGGTTCTGGAGGAAGAAGCCAGGGGAGAGAAGAAAGACGCCGGTCTGCAGCAGGAGAAACGACGGGCAGAATCTATCTGGAATATTTTCAAGCTTCTTGGCCTTATCTATCCCCAACAGGATATGGTCAAGGCTTACCAGAACCTGAAGACAGGAACGAAAGATTCTGTGGCCTACGCCTTGGAGCTTCTGGACAATGTGTTAGAAAAGGATATCAGAGACGCAATTTTTCCTGTGGTTGAGGATGTTCCCATAGAGGAAAGGGCCAGACGATGCCGCTCGCTGCTGGACAGCCTATCTGACGGAAGAAGGAAAGAATGAAAAGTCGCCTCATGTTTGCCTACTTTTTCCTGGCCACTCTGTCTATCTATGTCATCAAGCCGGCCAAAGAGTCGCTTTTCATGGATGCTCTCGGCAAGGCAAGGCTTCCCTATGCCTTCCTGCTGACAGCGGTCTTGATGGGGCTGGCCGTGGCCGCAAACTCGAGGCTCGTCCAGCGCGTTTATCGGCCTATTTATATTTCCTCCACGCTCGGATTTTTTATCCTGACGAGCTTTGTCTTCTGGGTCTTAATTCGCAGGCCGTCGCCCTGGCCCTGGACTTTTCTCCTCTTCTGGTCCTGGGCCGATATCCTGTTAGTGACGACGATCACGCAATTCTGGATCATGGTCTACGACCTCTTCAGCCCTCGGGAAGCCAAAAGGCGCATAGGATTCCTGGTTAGCGGCGGAATTCTGGGCGGCATCGCCGGCTCTCTCATTGCCTATTTTCGGCCGGCCAAGTTGGAGACAGAAAATCTCATCTTAGTTTGTCCGGCTATTCTCTTGCTCTGCATCCTGATCGTTTTTCTCGTGTGGCGGAACGCTCCCCGAGAAGCGGGGGAGGACGGACAAGACAAGCCCGGCCGCCGCCAGAAGGAGAAGGTTGGGCTCATCCAGAGCTTTGCGCTTCTCAGAGAAAACCGCTATATGCTCTACCTGAGCGGAATGATGATCGTCGCGATCATCATCTCCAACCTGGTGGATTTTCAGTTCAAAGCCCTGGGCAAGGCATTTTTCCCCGACAAGAATGCGACGACATCTTTTTTCGCTTGTTTTAACCTCGGGTTGCTCGTTTTTTCTTACCTTTTGGCCGCCCTGGTGACAACCAGGATCCTCAAGAACTTTGGCATGCGGATTGCCTTGCTCATTCCGCCTGTCTTCTTGCTCGTCGGCTCTGTGGCTGTATATTTCATTCCCGTCGGCGCTCTGCTTGTCTGGGTCATCTACATGAGGGGAGCGGATAAAAGTCTGGCCCATTCTTTGAGCCAGTCAGTGAGAGAGCTCCTCTACATCCCTCTGCCTCAAAACATTAAATACAGAGCTAAGGTTTTTGTCGATATGTTCCTGAACAAATTCGCCGACGGACTGACCGGTCTGCTACTTATCGCTGTTTCGCCCTTTCTCGAGCTCAGCCCTAAGGAAGTCAGCCTGCTGGCGATCGTTCTCATTGTCATCTGGATGGGTTTGAATATCCGCCTTACCAGCGAGTATGTCAACATTGTTAAAAGGAATCTGCAGATCAAATGGCAGGACGCCGACAAGCTGGTCACGGAAAAGATCGATGTCGACATGACCAAGCTTGTCTTCGACACCCTGCAGAACAGGGGGAGAAGTTCTGTTTTGTATGCGATGAACCTTTTTGACCTGATCAAAAAAGAGAAGCTGAGCCCGGAACTGAAGAGGCTTATCGCTTACAAGAGCAATGAACTTAAGGCCCGCTCCATGGATTCGCTCTTGGATATCGAAGGGGAAGCCCTCCTCCCTGAATTTGACGATTCGCTGGGGCCGGAGGCCCTGGACGCCCAGGTCCGGGAGATTATGTCTCTGGATGTCTATCAAGAACTGATGAAGGAGCAGATCGAGAAGGCAGCGCGAGGAGAAGGGGAGGAGGCTGAGGTCGCCAGGATGGAGGCAGCTAAAGTCATGGGAATGATGGCCCCGGGATCACCCCTCATCCGGGAGCTAAGAAAGCTCCTCAAGGATGAATCAGCCGAGGTGGTGCGGTATGCAGCTGAAAGCGCCGGACGGCTCAGGCGACGGGAATTTGTCCCCCTCTTGATAAACCTGTTAGGCCGGTCGGCCACACAGGAGGCGGCCAAACAGGCTCTTATCGCCTACGGCGAAACGATCGTCGGGACTCTCCGTGACTCGTTGGCTGATCCTTCAGAGAACCTCCGGACGCGCCAGGCCATCCCTGATGTCTTGGCCCGCACGCACTCGCAGCGAGCCGCGGACATGCTGGTCCTGGAGCTGAAGAAGGAGGACCCGGAGATCGAGGCCGAACTCATCGAGGCTTCCCACCGAATGCGCTCAAACAGCCCTGAGCTCGTTTTCCGGGAAAATGCCGTCCTGGCCAGAGTCGTCTCTCTCATCAGGAAGTGCTACCTTCTCCTTCTCCAGATTCATGACCTCAGGGGCGACAAGAAAAAAGAAATCCTGGCCAAAGACTTGGAAAACAACCTCAGCCGGGCCTTGAAACACGTCTTCGAGCTCCTTGGGCTCGTCCTGCCGCAGGAAGATGTCATCCGGGCTTATCAGAACATCCTGGCGGGAACACGAAAGTCGCTGGATTATTCCGTCGAGCTCCTGGATAATATTCTTCGCAAGGATGTCAAGGGACTGCTCCTGCCTTTGATCGAGGATACGCCGTTTGAGGAGAAGGTGAGGCTCAGCCGGAAGATGCTCAAGGCCGCCGAGAAAATAGACTTCACTTGAAGTTCTCACCTCGTTCGGCGTATAATTTGGCGAGCGGACACAGATGCCGAGACTCTTTATCTACCCGAAAAAAGGCGAGACTTTCTGGCATAACCTTAAGCCGGAGAGAATCTCCATCGGCCGGTCGGAAGATAACGAGCTTCCCCTGCCCGATCCGTTTTCTTCCGGGCATCATGCTCTGATCTATCCCTCAGACGGCAAGTTCGTCCTCCGCGACAACGGCAGCAAGAACGGAACGTTCCTCAACGGCAAGAAAACCCAGGGAGAGGTGGAGCTCAAAAAAGGAGACGAAATCCTTATCGGCTCGACGCGGATCATCTTTGACAAGGAGCTTTCCAGCAACGTCGAGATGACCGAAGTCGTCTCGCCGGGCCGCAATATCAACACCATCCTTCATCTGCGCGAAATCCTGAAGAAGGAGGACATCGAAACAACGCTCCAGGGAATCACGTCACCGTCCGACCTGATGAAAATCAAGTCGGATTACAAATCCCTGGCCGTGCTGAATGAGGTCAGCAAGGCTCTCGTCCTTCATCAGCCGTTGAAGGAGCTTCTCGAGCGGGTCATGGAGCTGATATCCGAGTACATGCCGATGGACAGGGGAGTTTTGATGATCAACGAGGGCAACCCGCCCCAGCTCATCCCCAAAGTGATCCGGATCAACAACAAGAGCCTCGCCCAGAAAAAAATTCAGATGAGCCAGAGCATCATCAGCCTTGTCCTGGACAAACACTCCTCCGTCTTGACCACCGACGCTCTGGCCGACCCCAGGTTCATGATGAAAGATAGCGTCATCAAGTCCAATATCCATTCCGCCATGTGCGTTCCTCTGTGGAACAACAAAGAAATCATCGGCGTGATCTATTCCGACCGAATCTCGCTCGTCGATCAATTCTCCCAGGACGACCTGAGGCTGCTGACGCTGCTTTCGAACCTGGCGGCGGTCAAGATTGAAAACGCCAGGCTCATCGAGAAGGCCATTGAACAGGAAAAGATGGAGAAGGAGCTGGCGCTGGCGGCCCGGATTCAGAAGGATTTCTTGCCCAAGGAAAATCCGGTCTGCGAGAAATTCGACATCGCCGGGACGAATATTCCATGCTATCAGGTGGGCGGTGACTATTACGATTTTATCACGATCGATCCCCGCCGTCTGGGCGTTATTGTGGCTGACGTTTCGGGCAAAGGCATCAGCGCCTCGCTGCTGATGGCTTCATTGAGAGCGGCCCTTTACTCTGAGGTCCACCCCAAGTTTGGGCTGGCGGAAATGGCCGCCAAGCTCAATGATTTTGTCCACCGCAGCTCGGCCGTCAACATGTTCATCACTTTCTTTTTCTGCGAGTTGGACATGAACACGGGGCAATTCCGCTACATCAACGCCGGGCACAACCCGCCCCTCCTGATCAAAAAAAGCGGGAAGGTCGAACGGCTGGGAAGTTGCGGTTTTTGCCTGGGGATGTTTCCTTCTGTGCCCTATGAAGTAAAAGAGGCAAGCTTTAGCGTGGGAGATAGCGCAGTCTTTTACACCGACGGCATCACCGAAAGCCGGAACAAAGATAACCAGGAATACGGGGAAGAGAGGCTGATCAATTTTTTGAAAAAAAATGTCAAACTGCCGGCTTCGATGATCGTGGAGAAAATCTGCCAAGAGCAGACCGCATTCTCAACCGGCGTTCCGCCGCTTGATGACATGACCTTCATCGTCGTGAAACGGGTCGCCTGAATTCCTTGCCGGTTGATACGCTCGCCATCCCCTCACTTCTTTTTGAGAATAAGAACCTCCGGATTGATTTTGTTTATCTGTTCGGCGAGTTCGCGAGGGCTCAAGGGCAGCCAGGCCAGCGGGGTTCTGTACCGATAAACGAGCTTGTATCTTCCCTGTTCAATTCATCAGGAATGCTAAATCATGACAGGAAATGAAGTCAAGAAAACCGGCTCTCCCCTCCGGCCTTTTTGACAGATCCGGCAGCGCGTGCTATATAATGGCTTTTTGAATCAAGGAGAAAGAACCCTTCCCTCGGCTGATCCGGGGCCTCGACTGAGACCGACAGCCCCTCCGTTTCAGGGAATGATGCGACTTTTAAGAACGGCCAGACTGCGCAGCAAAATCCGCATCGGCCTCGATATCCGGAGGCAATTTGGCGGGAAAATATTTTTCGGCAGGGTCCTGCCCTGGCTTCTTTGCCGTCGTTATTACTTCTATTCCCAGGCCATTCATCCGACCAAGCCCGCCGTTTCCTGCTCCTATCCTGTCATGGTGAAATTCGCAGATGAAGATGATCTTGCCCTCGTGGCGGCTCTGAGCCCTGGCGACGCAACGATCTCTCAATTGAAAAAAAGGCTGAGAGATGGTCATCTCTGTTTCACCGGCTGGGTCAAGGACAGGCTCGTCCATTTCCGCTGGATCTTCACCTGGTCTTTGTATTTGCCCTATCTGCATCGAACGTTACTCCTTTCCTCTTCGGAGGTCTATGTCGATGAGGCCTACACCATCCCCGAACTGAGGGGTCGAGGGATAGCGACCTATATGGGCCACATTCTCCGTCTGGCTCTTTCAGAGCGCGGGTTCAAGAGGTACAGTTGCGCCGTGGCCTCCTGGAACAAGGCGCAGCAGAAGCTGGCTGACAAATTCGGCATGGAAAAGGTTGGAGAGGGGGGCTTCATCAACCTCCTGCTCGGCAAGAGGTTCATCTGGAAGGGCAGAGTCAAGGATTATGGCGATGGGCGGATCGACATCTGCGTCCCGGACTGAACGGCCGGAATCCCGGTGGAGAAATTTTTGGGATTTCACGGGTCAAGTCCTGCCTCCGTTTTTTAGAGCCCCATCGACCCGGTATTATTTCGAGTGCGAGCGAAGTCTGTTCGAGCGTTATTTTCCCGGCTTGGGAGGAAAGAGACTTCTCAAGACAGATCTCTGGGACGAGGCCAAGAACACGAAGATTTTGAACTGGGCGGCCGAGAAGAAAGCCAGAGTCTTTGGCATCGATATCTCGCCGGCAATCGCTGGCGAGGCCAAAGCCATGTTCCAACGCGATATGGCTGCGGCCAGTTTGATCATCTCAGATGTTCGCCGGATCGGGTTCAAGGAGGAGTCATTTGACTATTTATACAGCATGGGGACGATCGAGCATTTTCCCGAGCACGCTCAAGCCGTGGCAGAGTGTTTCCGCGTGCTCCGCAAAGGCGGAATTGCCGTTTTCGGCGTTCCCAATAAGTTCGACCCTTTTCTTCGGCCGCTCTTGGTGGCGCTTCTCAACCAGCTCGGCCTCTATGCCTACGGATTCGAAAAGTCCTTTTCGTTCAGGGCGCTCGAAAACCTTCTTACGAACGCAGGGTTCGAAGTAGGGACCAGGACGGGGATCCTGTTCGTCCCGGGCTGGTTGAGGATGGCCGACCTCTATGTGCACACCCGGCATCCCGGAGCAAGCTTCCTGTTCAAACCCCTGTTCGATTTTTTCTCTTTCCTCTATAAGAAATTCACTTTCCTCCACAGGCACGGGTATCTCATCGCTTGCGTCGCAAGAAAGCCGGCTTAGCCGGCTGGACTGTTGGTTGACAGTCAGGCTGTTTTGTTTATAAATGATGGGAGCACGTTTGACAACGAACCCATGCGCTAAAGGAAAAGTCGGGAGAAGAGCGATGAAAAAAGCAGTGCTTATTTTCTTGACGGCTGCTGTCTTGATTCTTCAGCCCTGCTGCCGCAGGGAAAAGGCCGCGCCGCCGGCTGAGAGAGAGATCATAAAGCCGGGAGTCGAGGTTTTTCTTTCGAGCCACCTTGATCTCGTCAAAGGAAAGAAAGTGGGGCTCATCACCAATCCAACCGGCGTGGACCGAGAGCTACGGAGCACGACCGAGCTTTTCGCCCAAAATCCTGCCATCAATCTGGTGGCCCTCTACGGACCCGAACACGGGATAAGGGGAAATGCCCAGGCCGGCGAATATGTCCCTTTCTATTTTGACGATAAATTCAAAATTTCAGTGTTTAGCCTCTACGGGCAGTCCTTCAAGCCTGACCCGGGCATGCTCAAGGATATCGACAGGTACATGCGCTCTTTTGACACGACGGAAGCGGGCAAAATCCCTGAAGGAGCGATGATTCAGGATGTGGACGTCCTCGTTTTTGATATCCAGGATGTGGGCACGCGGGTGTACACGTACATTGCTAGCATGGCCTATGCCATGCAGGCCTGCGCCGAGAGCGGCGTCGAGTTCATCGTCCTGGACAGGCCCAATCCGGTTAACGGGATCGACATGGAGGGACCTATCCTGGAATACCCTGAATTCAGCTCCTTTGTCGGGCTATATCCTGTGCCCCTGCGGCATGGAATGACGGTTGGCGAGCTGGCCCTGCTGTTCAACGAGAAATTTTTTGAGAAAAAAGCGAAATTAACGATCATTCCGATGGAAGGCTGGAAGCGGACAATGTGGTTTGATGAGACGCGGCTTCTCTGGATAATTCCCTCGCCAAACATGCCGACCCCCGAAACGGCTATCGTTTATCCGGGACAGGTCCTTTTCGAGGGGACGAATGTCTCCGAGGGCCGGGGTACGACCAAGCCTTTTGAGCTTTTCGGCGCTCCCTGGATCGACGGCTTCGAGCTTGCCTTGAGGCTCCGCGGCCTTGGGTTAAAAGGGGTCGGGTTCAGGGAGGCCTGGTTCACGCCTTCTTTCTCGAAGTATACCGGGGAAAAATGCGGAGGCGCTCAGGTTCACGTCACCGATAGACACGCCTTTCGGCCGCTGGCAACGTCGCTACATATCATCAAGACAATTAAGGAATTGTACCCCGATAAATTCTCCTTCCATCCCGATTATTTCGATCGAATTATGGGAAATTCAAGGGTCCGGGAAGCGATCGAGAGAAACGCTTCGGTCGAGCAAATTCTGGCGAGTTTTGAGGACGGCCTGAAGGCTTTCGCGGCGGAGCGGAAGCCCTACCTCTTGTATTAAGTCCACAGAGGTGGATATTATAGGCTTTGATAAATAAAGGAGACGCCATCATGCCGAATCATCATTTTCGCTATGCGCTGGCCAACCCGCTTTCCGTGTTCCTCGACAAGGGCCCCGAGGATTTCACCCGGGCCGATTTCCTCAAGGTCATCGATGAGAAAAATATCGAGCGGCTCACCTTTCATTACACGGCGCTCGACGGAAAGCTCAAGGAGCTCAAACTGCCTGTGGCCAATCCCGGACAGGCCGAGACGGTCCTGGCGGAGGGAGAACGGGTCGATGGCTCCTCGCTTTTCAGGGGAATGGTTGATGCCGCCCTTTCCGACCTCTATGTCGTCCCTCTCTACAAAACGGCCTTTTTCAACCCATTTGACGAGGGAAGCCTTGATTTTATCTGCCGCTACCTGACCAAAGACGGTGAGCTGGCGACCTTCGCCCTCGACAGCATCCTGACCAGGGCCGACAGCATCTTCCGTAAGAAATCAGGGCTCGAGCTTTATGCCCTCGGGGAGCTCGAGTTTTTTCTCCTCAGCGAGCACAACCGGCCACTTTACCCGAGCCAGAAACAACACGGTTATCACGGCGCTGCCCCCTACATCAAGGGCGGTCAGATCCTCAACGAAATGGTCCGTCATATCACCCAGATCACTGGAGCGGTCAAATACGCCCATAGCGAGGTCGGGTTTGTGGAGAGCGTCCGGAGCGACTTGGAGGAAATCCGCGGCAAGCAGGCTGAACAGCTTGAAGTCGAGTTCCTGCCGCGGCCGGTCGAGGACATGGCGGATGCTCTTGTCCTCAGCCGCTGGCTCATCCGGAATATCGCCTATAAATATGGCTGCGTGGCCACCTTCACTCCGAAGATCGAGGAAGACGTGGCCGGAAACGGGCTCCATTTTCATCTTGAGCTCCGCCGGGACGGGAAGAACATCTTGGTCGATTCCGGGGGAAAACTCTCCGCCGCCGCCCGGCGGCTCATCGGCGGCTTGTGCGCCTACGCCGATTCACTTACGGCTTTCGGCAACACCGTTTCCTCTGCTTACCTTCGCTTCGTCCCCAAGCAGGAAGCTCCCACGCGAATCTGCTGGAGCGACCTCAACCGTAGCGCTATGATCCGTGTGCCCCTGGGCTGGGCTAACCTCCGCCATCTGGCTAAGCGGCTCAACCCTCAAGAAAGCGCGAGCTTTGAGGACCAGCAGAGCCGTCAAACAGTGGAACTCCGCAGCCCGGACGGGAGCGCCATCATCCACCTCCTGCTGGCCGGGATCGTCATGGCCGCCGACTGGGCCTTCCGGGAGGACGATTCTCTGTTTAAGGATAACCTGCCGCTCGAGCTGGCCGACAGACTCTATGTCCAGGGAAATATCTTCACCGACAAATCTCTCTTGAAAAAGCTGCCCGCTCTGCCGAGGAGCTGCGTGGAGTCGAGCCGCATTCTTCTGGCCAAACGTGACCTCTACGAAAGAGATGGAGTTTTTCCGCCGAGCATCATCGAGTATATGGCGCGGCTCCTTCAGGCTGAGAACGACGAGCTGATGAACCAGAAGCTGGCCGACCTGCCCGCAGACGATCGCCTCCACGAGACTCGCAAAATTATGCATAAAGACCTGCACAGGCATTGAGGACCGCGGGGCCTGCGGATGCCGAAAGAGACGCTGACGCCTTCGTCTTCCACCATAACGACGGCAACTGCCGCCGGATCATCCC
>Ga0172363_10003497_pt1 | contig 12777 bp, 14 predicted proteins | sample LakKivs2_kivu2a2_FD_114541 | JGI IMG/M metagenome (GOLD analysis project Ga0172363, IMG submission 114541) | Sediment microbial communities from Lake Kivu, Rwanda - Sediment s2_kivu2a2 | ecosystem: Environmental > Aquatic > Freshwater > Lake > Sediment | place: Rwanda: Western Province, Lake... | reverse complement strand
TATGTTTCAACAAACAATCCAATTAATGTAACTTTAAATGTTACTCTAACTGATGATAATGGAGATATTATGAATGTGAGTTTTTACAACAACTCAGACTATACGCTCATTGGAACAGACCTCAATGTTGCAAACGGCTCTTACGCAACTTATGAATGGACTGGTTTAGATTATGGAACTACTTATTACTGGTATGCAACTGTAACAGATGGAAAGCTTACAAATACAAGTGATATATGGCTATTTACCACAGGAACAATTGGAACTAATTTTACTATATGGGATGGAAGTGAATGGGTAGACCATACAACTGAAGATATTCAATTTAGATGCACTCCTACTCAAACAGATTGTGAGCCAACAAATCAAGATGCTGGAAACTCACAATCAATTTATAGGGTATGTAACACAGGAACACTTACTGGATTAGTTTACATGAATATGAACACTACAATAGCCAATATAGATCTTAAGTGTGATGATGATTACACTCCTGCAGGTGCAACTATTTTAACCACTTCAAACCAAACAATTCATAGCGATTTAACAGAAGGATGTATAGATATAAGTTGCTGGGCTGATTATAGTAACCCAACAGCTGGAGGATTTTTTACTGTAAATTCATATATACTTGACACATAAAGATTACAATACAATGCAGAGTTAAACCAATACAATGGGCGGCGGAGTTTTCATAATAATACAGACGAAGACAATCAATAGTGATAGCTATATTAAGAAGATAACAGATAAAACAATTAATTCAAATTATTACATTAAAAAACTTGACACAGAAAAGAGCATTAATTCAGATAGCTATATTTTTGATACAAATAGCTCTACCCTCACATCAGATAGCTTTATTAAGAAGGCAGATAATGAGAATACAATTAATTCTAATGATTATATTTTAGAGGCCAACAGCTCTACACTCCAGTCAGATGTTTTCATTAAAAAGATTGCTGCTACGGAAATCAACTCAGGCTCTTATATAAAGAAGCTAGCCACTGAAGAAACAATAACTTCTGATGCTTTCGTACTTAAATCAGCAAATGAAGAAACTCTTAATTCAGATAGTTTTATCCTAAAATTAGGAAATGATAAAACTCTTAATTCAGATGCACAGATCCTTAAGCCAGGCACAGAAGGAGCGCTTAATTCAAATTATTTCATAAAGAAGCTAGCAACAGAAAAGACTCTTGCTTTGGATAGTTATATTCTTAAAGCAGCTAATGAAGAAACAATTACATCAGATAGCTTTATTCTAAAAGTAACAGATCAGACTATTAATTCAGATGCTCAAATTATTGCTTCTTCAGAAGCAACTATTAACTCAGATTATTACGTTAAAAAACTAGCAGAAAAAACCATAACAAGCGATTCTTACATTAAAAAGCTAGCAACTGAAAAGACAATAGTTTCAGATGCTTATATTTTGAAACCTGCTAATGAAAGAACAATAAATAGTGATTCTTATATTTTAGACACAAACAGTGATACACTGAACTCTGATTCATATATCTTAAGTCCTACTTCAAAAACAATAAACTCAAATTATCAAATATTAAAGCCTGGAACAGAAGGGTCTTTAGCTTCTGATTACTACATAAAGAAGCTAGCTACTGAAGAAACTATAACCTCTGATTCATTTATCTTAAAGCCTGATAATGACAAAACAATAAATTCCAACGCACACATACTTAAAGTAACAGGCCAGACTCTTACATCAAACTCGTATATCTTACAAAATTATAGCAAGACCTTAGATTCTGATGCTTATATCACAACACACAAAAAGCTTCCTCATGGATTCCAAAGAAGTATGTGGCATGATGGCACAAGATACTGGAGATCTTATTATGATTATGATAACTCCAGAATTGCCTTTGAATACTCAACCGACAAAGAAAACTGGACCGAGAACACAAATGCTAGGATAACTGCTAATGCTTATAACACTGAATGGTGTGCAGATAGCCTTAATTGGGCTGATTACTCTATTGAATTTGAAGGAAGCACTTATCTTTGGATTGTTTATAAAAGCGGGGATGATATTAAAGTAAGAAGCTCAACAAGCAACGAGGGATACCCAAGTACCTTCTGGAGTTGGGGAACAGAGTATACTGCTCTAGACGGAAGCGAAGATGGGGGAGAATATCTATATGCCAATATTACAAAGAGAGTTCCCGGCATATTTGGCAATAGGATGGCTGCATCTGGAACCTTGCATATCGGGACTGATTACAGGGTAAGAGTTGTTTTGGGAACAAATATATTTGGGGTTTCTGTATGGGGCACTCCTACAACAGTTTCGAATAACACCAATACAAGCAAGACTACCTTTAACTCCATTAGAGAATCTTCAACAACCGCAAACAGCTTGTATGCAGTATGGAATGAGGGAACCGCACTTAAAGGAAGGTATTACAATGGAACATGGCAAACCACAGAGGATATTGTTACGCTTAGCGCAGGAATATTCCTTTGTTACAGGTGCGGGTGGGCCATAGAACATGCAAGGGATGACAAAGAAACACTTCATTTGGTTTTCGTTGATGGAAATAATAAGTTAGGGCATGTATACAATTCAGATGTAACTACTTCAGATAATTGGTCTGAAGAAGTAATTATAGAAGAAGATTCTGGATGCATTTGTTATCCTACTATTGCAGAAGGGGTTACTCAAGGTATTTTCTATATAGGCACAGGCCAAGCAACAGAAGAAGGCGAATTTGTAAATATTTGGAGGTCTGGCCCACCTTACACTGATTGGGGAACAGCCAGACAGCTTGGAGCCGAATTTCCACAGGCATTAAATATGCTTGATGAAAGCCCAGAAAATGTAGGTTATACTTACCAAGCTAATGATCCAGAGATTATAACTGCTTTCTTTCATGCAGCCCAAAACCTTACTTCAGATATGCAAATAGGCTACCCAGGGCAAGAAGCAACTATTAACTCAGATTATTACTTGCTTGCCACAAACAGCGGGACGATTACATCAGATGCAAAGATCTTAAAGCAAGGATATGAAGGATCTCTTGAATCAGATTATTTTGTTAAGAAACCAGATAACACAGAAACAATTAATTCATTATACTCTGTTTCAAGGACAGGAGCTGTAAATAACATCAATTCAGATTATTCCATAAAAACCCTTGCAAATGAAGAAACCATTAATTCAGATAGTTTTATAATGGATACATACGAAAACACACTAAATGCAGACTTATTTATTTTAAAGCCTACTTCAAAGAGCTTAGCTTCTGATTATTACATTAAAAAGTTGGCTACTGACAAAACAATAAGCTCTGATGCTTATACACTCAAACCTAATGAGGAGAGTCTAGTTAGCGATGATTATATCTTAAAGGGAGTTTCAAAGACAATAAACTCAAATTATCAAATATTAAAGCCTGGAACAGAAGGATCCCTCAGCTCTAATTATTATATTCAAAAAACATACACCCAAACATTAAGCTCTGATTCATATATAACAGATACTTATTCAAAGTTATTGGCCTCTGATGCATATATTTTAAGAGGGGCAGTAATAGGAAGCATCAACTCGAATGCTTATATCCTTAAGATAACAAATAAGGCCTTAGCATCGGATTATATCATAACCAAAGCATACAGCAAGAGTTTAAACTCAAACAGTTATATCTTTAAAGGGATAGAGAAAACAATCAATTCCAATAGTTATATTCTAAAATTAGCCTCAAAAGAAATAAATTCAAATGCAACCATAAGCCAAACAGCAAGCAAAACATTAATTTCAAATTATTATGTTTTATCTACTGAAGAAGAAGGAATATCCTCAGATGCATTCATAATACAGCAAGGAACAAAAACAATATCTTCTGATGCAAGGATAATCAAGATAGGAAGAGGAATACTTATCAGCCCAGAAGATGGGAGCAGAGTAAGCGCGATTATTGTTCCGTTTAATTTTTATGTTCCGGAGTACACTTTAGGAAATATAAATATTCAAATACAAATAGCAACAGATTCAGGCTTTGAAAATATAGAAGTAAGCGACTTTTCAAACAGCCCATCAAAAGGAATATGGGAATATTATAATGGTTCTGATTGGGTAACATATCCAAGCTCAGGATTAGCCTATCTAAAAGATCAGCAGGCAAGATACAAGATAACAGGATTGTCTGGAGTGAAGTATTGGAGGATAAGAGGATTTTTAATTTAAGATGGCAACTAGTAAAACAATAAATTCGGATGCATGCATTTTAGATACAAATAGCGCTACTCTTGTCTCTAATGATTACATCCTGAAAAGTTATGGGGGACATCAGTTATCTACTAGTTATTCAACTCTTACAACCCTTTACAGGATGAATGAGGCTTCTTGGGCCACTATTCCTGGGGAAATAGCAGATGCGAAAGGATCAAATGATGCTACAGCTATGGGGAACGCAACTACAACTGAAGATGACAACTGGTTTGGAAGAGTTGGAACTTTTTCAGGAAACAATACAGGAATAGATTGTGGAAGCGATTCCAGCTTCCACACAAGCAATATAAGCGTAAGCATATGGGTTTATCCTACTGCAGCAACCAATATTTACAATGATATAATCAACACAGGAAAGTATAGGCTTATTTTGAGATCTACCAGAAAAGTAGAGTTTTGGGTTTATTCTACTGAGGTAGGATGGGTACAGGCAGTTTCAAACAGCACTATTCCTTTAAACAAATGGACTCATCTTGCTGGTACTTATGATGGTACAGCTAAATTATATGTAAATGGCAATCTCCAAAGCACTACAGGCAGCGGGGTAGTAGGAATTACCTGGGCAGGGAACAGTATCTTTATCGGCCAAAGCGGGGCTAATTCAAATGAGTATACAGGCAAGTTAGATGAAGCGGCCTTCTTTAGCAGCGCCTTGTCCTCTACAGATGTAAAAAGCATATCAAAACAAGGAAATATGATTTATAGCAATTCATATATCTTAGACACGAGCTCAGGAACACTTAATTCAAATAGTTATGTGTTAGACACTAACTTATCCACAATAGACACAGATTCATATATAACCAAAGCGTATACCAAAAACAAAATTTCTTTGAGTTATATACTTGATACAGATTCCTCAGTTATAAATTCAGATGGATGGATCTTACTTGAAGGAACAATAACCCTCAATTCAAATGCAGATATTCTAAAAGCATCCTCAAAAACAATCAGTTCCAATTCACAAATATTCAAAGGAGGGTATGAAGGAACACTTAGTTCAAATAGTTACATTTTAGATACATCCTCTGGCACAATCAGCTCGGATGGGCATATTTCAGAAGAAAAAGAAGAAACATTAGACTCTGATGGGCATTTACTTAAAGTAACAAATAAAACACTTAGCTCGGATACTCATATTACAGGTATATATTCAAATAATCTTTTGTCTGATACTTATGTGCTGGATATAACAGAAGAATCATTGGCCTCAGATGCTTATGTGCTTACGGCAGGATCAGGCACCTTAACTTCCGGCAGTTGTGTTTTAGCAGAAACAGAGCAAACTTTTGTGTCAACCTTATTTATCAAGGCAACAAGTACAGCCTTATTGAATTCAGACAGCCATATTTCCAAAGTTAAAGAGGCTACAATCATTTCAGGGGCTTGGATTAAGAAAGAAAATGCTAAGACTCTTACCTCTGACACCAGTATCACATCAGGATATGAAAAAGGGTTTAACTCTAATGCATTTATTAAGAGAACTGAAACAAAGACTCTAAATTCAAATGCAGAAATCCAGTTAGGAGGCCTCAACTTTTTGGATTCAGATTACTTTGTTATAGAAGTGGGAGCATGGTCTGAAGAATGGGAAGTTGAAATATTCATTCCAAAAGAAGTTACAATCTCACAGGATGCAAAAATCAAGCAGAGTTATACTGCTACAATAGATTCAAATTCATATCTTTTAAGAGGGGAAGAAGGCGGAATAGTAAGCAATGCACACATAAAAACAGACTACACAACTCTTATAAATTCGATTTATTATATCAGAAGAACAGATACAACTAAACCTTATGTGTATGAAGCAGAATACATAAATAAGCCTGTGATAGTATCTGCCAATTCCCTTTCGTATAATGAAGCTATGATTTAAAAGGTGATTAAAATTGGAAATTTAATAAAATGGAAATCAATTGATTCGGAAGCAACTTATACAATCGCAAGGATTTACAGGTCGGATTCCGAGGCAGGAAGCTATGCTCTTATAGGCTCACAAAACATAGGAGACAGAAGCTATTATGATATAGACGGCACTACATCCAGCTGGTATAAGGTGGACTTTTATGATTCTGCTACTGCAAAGGCAAGCGCCCTTTCTGATGCTATCCAAGGGGGGACATACAAATATTACTGCACTGTAGAAGATGTGAGGAATATCACAAATCTTACAACAAGCGATCTTGATGATACTAAGGTAGCCAATTTGATTCAGTTTGCAGGAGAACAGCTTAATCATGATATAAGTGTTTATAAGGAAGAGGAAATGATAGAATATATAAGTGATACAAAGTCCAATGAAATAGATGGCTCAAATACAACATTCTATACAGCCTATTACCCTATAGGGGATTCCACTAATGATATGGATGTAACCATTGCAGATGTAACTGTATATGGATATGATTCAGACGGAACAAGGACAGAGCAGACTGTTAATTCAATTACTCCGAATGAAGGAAAATTTATGCTGGTGTCGGCTCCAAGCGGACTGACTAAAATGACTGTGACTTACAGGTACGTTCCTTTATCTGTCAGCGATCCGCATGCATTAGTCAAAAGAGCATGCGCACTTCTTGCTGCTTCATGGGCATATACCAAAATAAACGTAGGAAAGGCTCCAAAATGGAAGATGGGCTCTACATCTATTTGGAGAGACATGGATTCATTCAGCACTTTTTACAATAAGTATCTTGTTATCTTAGACCAGATAAACAATAGATCATTAATGGACAAAACGGAGGCAGGATATTTAATATGAGTAACAAAACAATTAACTCAAATGCCTATATATGGCCTGCAGAGACTCATTCTAGCCTTCTTTGTGATGGCAGGATAACAGACCAGATAGTAGATGATTTTGGAGTTAATGTTAAAATAAGGGTTGTATCCAAAGGCAGCTTTAATATCTATGGAGACGCCACCAAGACTTATACAGACACCTACTCTAAAGCATATATCCATCAATGGACTGCAAGCGATGATGAAGTAAAACAAGGTATATTCAAAGACGGACAGATTATGTTTGTATTTAAGGTTTCAGATGAAGCTAAGATAAAGACTCAAAACCTTATCTTTTATGCCCATGAATGGTACAAAATAACAACAGTGCAGCCTCAAATATTTTCAGGAACAAAGTATCTTATAAATGCCATCGTTCAGAAATTAATATAAATGCGATTATTTAAAGAGGGTAATAAAGGGTGTGTAGTGCCCAAAAACAATTACTCCCTGTAATGGAGGAATGAAATGCCAGTGAATAGTGTTAGTATATTTTCCGATGTGTATAGAGTATTTTATAATCTAATCAATAATCATATTTCCGATCCTTCTAGCAGAAATATTCAATGGATATTTAGCAGCACGCCTGAAAGAGAACTAGCTGAAAACAAACTCAAATATCCTATTATAATCATAGAGCCAGTAGACGCAAACAGTTGGACTCGTCTTACAATGACTAAGACAGAAATGCCTTTGTCTATCAATATAAGCGCATATTCAACCAGAATGGTACAGGCAGACTCTCTGTTAAACCAAATAGTTGCTGTTATAGATGCAAACAGGCTAGTTACCCTTAAGGGAGATGAAGGCCTTCATAATTTAAATTTAGACAGCACAAGCACAGACTTTGATTTAAGAGGAGGAACTCGAGCCCATGTCAGAACAGCAAATTACTCTTTTGATTACATCTTCAAAGACGGATTGAGCAAGGGAGTAACCAATAAAACAATTAGTTCAGATGGTGAGATAGCATGATTACAATAAAGATTAATGTTACAGGAGACAGACAAGTACAGACTTATCTTGCTAAACTGAAAAGAAGAACTCCTGAAGCAGGCGATGATACTGCAGCAAGGGCTAGTATGGAAATGGCAAAAATTGCAAGAAGCCATGTAGCACCATTAAACACAGGATCAGGGGCTTTGAGGCGAGCTATAAACTATAGAAGGACATCAGGATCAAGAGAATCGCAATCAAAGACATGGACTGTAGACACTGTAGGAAGAGGAAGACTGAATGGAAGCCCAATACCCAAATTACAAAGGCCCCAGCATGCTTATTACCAAGAATATGGATTTGCACCGCACCGAGTCATGGTAAAAAATTTAAGCCCAGGTTGGCTAAGGGATGATTTATTTGACGAGTTTGATATATTTGACCTTAAAATTAAAGTATCAGAATTTACGCCTTATATGAGTTATGCAAGAAGAAAGGTGCTTAGTAGAATAAGAACAATTTCGAATAGATTCATTGGAAAAGCATTAAGAAGATAATCGGAGGTAAAGATGTATAAAGTAAAAAACCAAGTGAATGAAGATGTTTCAATCATAGTGAATAATAAGGCAATCACAATAAAGCCAGGAAAAGAAGTAACAATAAAGCAAGAGATTAAACCAACAGAAGGTTTACTGATTGAAAAGGAAATTGAGGAGAAAGCTGCAGTGCAGAGAGAAGAGACCAAGAAGAAGGGAGGTAAATAAAATGGCAGGAAATACAGCAGGAGCAGGTACAGCCCCTGAAACATGGTCTGAGAAAGCAAAGGTATCTATCTCAAAGGAAGGAGGAAATGAAATACTGTTTGGTTCCTTAACCCAAACAATAGATATAGACTTGGGAGATAAAGACATCGAGCAAATCGTTACAACAAGCGGCGGAAGACTGGTTAAATACAATCCACAAGACATGACTACAGTAACTTTAGAGGCTTATCCATTAGAAGCAGGAACTTTAACAGGAGCAACAGCAGATACAGACGGGACAGGATTTTTTGATCTGATGAACACAGGCGCAGCAGCAGAGCCACAGCTATTGTCTGCTAACCATACAAGGGACAGATACAGAATAAGCATTTTGTGGACTAATGATATAAGCGCAACAACATATGCGCATTCTGCATTGTCTGCACAAGCTTACAAAGGCCTTAGATTTGTTGGATGCGGATTCTTTACATCAGTAAAGCCATCATTCACTGATGGGGTATTGAAGTTTACTGTGCAGATGAAGATTCCAGCTTTCAAGAAAGACAGAACAACAAATCTTAAGATAGAGTCAGGAAATGGAACAGCAACATTAACCGCATTAGGCAGATTTACAGCAACAACAAATTGGTAAGCTATGATACAGATAGAACAATGTGGGGAAGGTCCAGAGCTTGAATGGATCAAGGAGAAAGTGTTTGGAAGAAAAATCAATCTTTCAAATGCTCCCCTTAAACCCCTTCCCAAATACAAAAAGGAAAAAAACCTTTATACCTTTGTTGGTATGAGAAGTGAACTAAGAAGAGATTATGTGATTAATGATGGATGAAATAGAAAACATAAAAAAGAAAGTATTCAGGCATCCAAATAGCACAGACCTTTACATGAAAAGGGTGCCAAAGGAAATAGCAGAAAAGTTTAAAGAATTAGCCAACTCCAAATTTTTGGGAGATTACGGCGTATGCCTAATGTGGCTGATTGAAGGTTTCCAAAAGAAAGATCAAGAGGTTTATGCTTTCCTTGAAAACCATGAGCAAAGAATAAGCAATTTAGAAGAAAACAAGCCAGATAAACCAAAGAGAGAAATTAGGATGGTTGATGGCTCAAAGAAAAGAATTGGAGGAGAATAGAAAATGAGCAGATTAAGCAGATTTCAGGCAAGGCCAAAAGAAGTAAAACTTAAAGTACAGGACGAAGAAGGAAAAGAAGCAGAAGAAACAATAAAGATAACCCCCTTTAAGACAAAGGACATAGACTTACTTGTTGATATGGGAAAGCCAGAGAAGCAAACCAAGGCAACAAAAGAAGTCCTAAAAAGGGTTTTGAAAGAGAATTATCCTGATTTTACAGAAGAAGAATTTGAAAACATGAGCTACAATTATGTAAACCAGATTATGGAAAAGATACTTGAAGTAAATGGCCTTGGAGACGAGTCAAGCGTAAAATCAAAGTTTTTGGAAGAAATAAAAAATAAACAGAACAGATGAACTTAGTAGACCAGTTTTTTCCAAGAAGGGCAAATACTGAAGACCAAGTAGCAGATAACCTCATGATGGTTATGCAATACTATGGTTTCACAAAACAAGAATTAGATGAATTGCCTATGCCTACATATGTAGAGCTTAGGGATTTTGCTATAAGACAAATGGAAGAGGAACAAAAGGCGATGAAAGGAATTAAGATGCCTAAGAGGAGATAATGGCTTCAGACTTTGATATAAGGATTAATACAATCTTTACAGAACAGGGAATGGGAAAAGTAACAGATCAGATTAATAAATTTATTAATTCTGCTAAGATGGTTACACAAGTAGAAAAGAGATATAACCAGCTTACTAAAGGGATGGGTAACTTAAGTAATAAGGCCCAATTATCTAATAAAAGGCTTGCGTCTACCCAAGTCCTTGCTGAGAGATTAGGAATTGATTACAAGGGATTAAACAAATATATGCGAGAAGCAGGGCTTACCTTTAATAAAGCAGGCAAATTCGCTAATATAGCAACAAACGCTACAGTAAGCCAGAAAAATGCAATTCAAAGATTAACTGGAGTAATGCAAGCTCATTCTAACCAAGTTAGCAACCAGCAAGCGATGTATGGAAAATTATGGCGAAAAGATCAGTCAGAAAGGATAGAAGAATATGCTAGAAAACATCAGAACCTCAATATGGATGCTAAAACTCTTGGTTCTGCTCTTGGTAAATTAAATTGGGCAATAAACGATCAAGGTAAGATAGTCAGTAATTCTACAGGGAAAATGACGAGCCAAAGAGGGGCTCAAATGCAGCTAATAAATTCCACTAAAAGATTCAGAATGGAATTGCTTTCTGTTATGTTCTTTGGAATGGAAATACAAAGACTTTTTGGAGCATTAACTAAAGGATCCCTTGAAGCTTCTGGGGCTATGAATGTATGGAGTGCTATTACTACGTTAATGGGATTGCCTGTTGCTCTTAAACTTACAGATGCTTTAATTAATTTGCTTAAATGGTGGGATGACTTATCTCCTGCTACCAAAGAATGGATTTCACAAATTTTGTGGGCTGGATATGCATTAGGGTCCTTCCTACTGATTTTGGGAACTGTTAGCCTAGGTTTAGCAGGGATAAAAAAGCTTATTATAGGGCCAGTAGTTGCTGCAATACATTGGCTTAAGGCTACTTGGATAGCTACAGGTGGCGAGCTCTCTCCGTTTCTAGGGATTATAGTTTCCAAGGTTGTTGGATTTGCTGTGATAGTAATCGGTGCATTTAGGGCTATCTCGGGTTTCTTAAGCGGAAACTGGTGGAAGATAATAAGTGGAATCTTGATGGTCCTGGCAGGGTTAGTGGCTTTTATTTTTGGGGGATGGATTCCTGCACTGATAGCTGCCGCTGTAGCAGCTTTTGTTTGGTTAGGAGATAAAGTTCCTCAAGTGGCAGGAATAATTATGGCTGCAGTCTCTCCAGTTGTTTATATTCTAACCGGACTATATGATATAATTAAAGGGATAATAGGCCTAATACAAGGAAAAAGTCTTAAGGAAGCTTTTGATTTTGGAACTGTAAAGGCATTTACTGCTCAAATGATAGCAAAGATACAAGGTAAGGAATCTCCAACTAAATTGGCAGCAGGAGGAATAGTTACAAGACCAATAAATGCACTAGTTGGAGAAGCAGGTCCAGAAGCAGTTATTCCTTTAAACAAATTTCCTTCAGGCAATACAATAAATTACAATCCCACAATCAATGTAAATGCAAACATTTCCAGCGATGTGGATATAAGAAATTTAGCTAAGGCAGTAAATGATTATTTATACTCAGATCTTAGAGGGGTGAGTTTCAGATGACTACGGTTTATTTAACAAATGCAGATAATGATGTGCAAACAAATAAATATTATATCAAAATATATCCTACAAAGATTGAAACTGATCTTGCTGCGAATACAGGCCCATTAGAATATCCCAGGGCGCCTCAATCTCAAGACGCAGATTCTAAAATAATGTTTATTGATTTACAGAGAAGAACAAAGGCCGTTACTGTTGCAGGATATATAGATAAGTACAGCAAAAGAGCAAGCAATTGGGCAGCTGACGCAGCGCATGACGCAGGCGTCGTTAAATTAATGTTAGAGCAAATGGCTGATAGGGGAGGAATAAATAAGATGTATGTAGGGACAGCCGCAGACGGTTACTATGATATTACTGATACAGGTGTTGATAATAATATCATAGAAGGCAAAATAACCAAGATCAAGGTAACGGAAGTAAGCTCAGACCATATAGACAGAACAGAAGATTCAGAAGATTATCCAAGCGCAAGCAGGGAGATTGTAGACAAATATGAAATTACTATTCAAATAATGGAAGGGGAAGATTATTCTTCTTAAATTTAGAAAATGGCTCAGATAGGAGATACTGATGAAAAGAGAGTAAAGATATATGCAGTCAATAAGGCTGATGATCCGCCTAGTTCTGACTCTGCTTTTACAGATTATACTGGCTTTTTTATTGAATGGGTATGCAGAGGAGAAATAAATAAATTATCTCAATTTGAAGGAACAGCTA
>Ga0172363_10003496_pt1 | contig 12780 bp, 9 predicted proteins | sample LakKivs2_kivu2a2_FD_114541 | JGI IMG/M metagenome (GOLD analysis project Ga0172363, IMG submission 114541) | Sediment microbial communities from Lake Kivu, Rwanda - Sediment s2_kivu2a2 | ecosystem: Environmental > Aquatic > Freshwater > Lake > Sediment | place: Rwanda: Western Province, Lake... | reverse complement strand
GTTGACCGGCTTGACCTTGAGCCGCATCTTGCCCTCCTCGAGCCGGTTGAGGTCGAGGAGGTTATTGATGAGCTTGAGGAGCTTGTAGCCGTTGCGCTGGATGGTTTCGAAGGTATCCTGGAGCGTGGGCGAGAGACGGCCCATCCGGCCTTCCAGGACCGCTTTGAGGGGGGCCAGCATCAGCGTCAGCGGCGTCCGCAACTCGTGGTTGACGTTGGCGAAGAACTGCGTCTTGAGCTCGTCGAGGCTCTTGAGCTTGATGTTCGATTCCTTGAGCTGGGCGGTGAGCTCCTCGAGCTGGAGGCGGCTCCGGAGCTCGCGGCGCCGGATGTTCTCCATGACCCAGGAGCCGACGGCCCCGACGACGATGATGGAGGTCAGGAAAAAGACGTTATTGATGACGAAGCGCCAGGTGTCGTAGGGAACGCCGTTGACGACGGTGACCGGCTCGCCGCTCAGGAACTTGATGACGCTCGGCACCGTGTACATGAACCAGACCGCGACATAAAGGTAGATCGTGTAGCGGAAGGCCAGGGGGATGAGCACGATCATGCCCATGACGATGATGTTCAGGCCCTGGTAGTAGCTCGACAGGAACCCCCCCAGCAGATAGGTCATGATGGCGATGCCGGCGGCATCCACGAGGGGCAAGATCAGGGCCAGGTTCATCACGGCCCGCCCGGCCTTCGCCCGCCTGAGGAGGGTTAGAATGACCAGGACGGCGGCCATGACCCCGAGCCGGATGAAGAGAATGGTCAGGAAGTACCGGGGGACGTAGACCGCGTCGAGGGCGATGAACAGGCCGTAGAGGACCAGGCTGAGGTAGGCGGCGGTCCGGGTCCGCCCCTTGAGATCATATTCCTGGTTCAGGCGGTCTTCGAAGACGGGATCATAGTTGGCCATTGGTCTTTCTCGCTTTGGCGACGAACACATACCCTTGCGGCGGCGCGCCGTAGGAGGGGATGACCCGGACGATCTCCCAGCCCGTCTCTTCGAGCAGGGCCTCGAGCTTTTCCGGATCGAAGAAATCGAACGTCCCGGCCTCCTCGAGGTCGACGAGCTCTTGGGCGTCGTTGAGGAAGCTCCGGAGGGATTCGATCAGAAGGGTCTTCGGGCGTTCGGCCGGGAGGTCCTCTTCGGGCATGCTTTCGATCTTCTCGAGCAGGCGCGTGAAGGGGCCGGAGGCGTCGGTGTCCGGACGCATGCTCGACAGGACCAGCAGGCCGCCGGGCCTGACGACCCGCCGCGCCTCCCGCAGCGTCTCCTCCGGATTGAAGATGTAGGAGAGGACGAGGCTCATGAGGATCTTGGTGTACGACCCTCCCTTGACCGGCAGATGCAGAGTCCCTTCGAGCGTGCCCGGCATGAGGAGCCGGCGGAGGTTCGGCCGTTCCTTCGAACGGGCCTGGACGTACCTCGAGACCTGGTTGAAGTCGGTGATGATCCGGTACTCGTGGAGATCGAATTGGGTCTTCAGCCAGTCGTCATGGGCCGGCGTGATCCGTTCGCCCCTCAGGATGCGGTGGAGCCGGGGCGAATAGTCCTCCTGGATCAGGATCGCGCTCTCCAGGGCCAGGTTCTCGACCTTTTCCGCCATCTCCTCGAAGGTCCCGACCTCGCCGTCCAGGAAGCGGCGGAAGGCCAGGTAGCGGCTCATCTCGAGATCGAGGGCGACGAAATCGAACCGGCCCGGCTCGCGAAGGGCCGGGAACCGCGAACCCAGCTTCTGCGAAGCCCGCCTCATCGCCTCGGGGATGAGGTCGGCGATGGTGATCTGGGTCGGCAGCTCGCTGCCGGAGAGCATGAGATGCTCGACGAAATTTCCCGTTCCCCCGCCGAGGTCGAGCAGCCGGTCGTCCGGCCGGAGCTCGAGGGCCGTGAGCTGGTCCCGCATGAGCTGCTGGTAATCGTCGGACAGGGCCATGACGTCGAAGCCGATGAGCTTGTCCTCGCCGATGAGATAGCGGTGCCAGTAGCTGACCCGGTTCTTGAGCTTCCGGGGCGGCAGCCGGTCCTTCTCGGCCCGGCGCAGGACCTCCATGTCCTTCCGGCCGGGCATGACCGGCTGAACGAGCTGCTTGTGCAGGAACCGGAAGATCAGCGACGTGATCGTGCCGAAGAGCCGCAGGCCCTCCTTCGACGTCCGGGCGTTGTGCCCGATCGGCACGGAGATGACCTCGCGCGGGGCGTTGACCTGGACGCTCATGACGTCGCGGACGAATCCGGACTTGACCCATTGGTCATACTGCCCGTAGATCCAGGTGATCGGCAGGTCGAGATGGCGCATGTCCTCCCGGGCCTGTTCCAGCGTGGCCACGGAGTTGACGACGCCGTCGGCGACATAGGCGTCCACGTTGACGAGGTTGCCGAGGACCGGCATGACCCCGAGCTTGATCCCCAGCTGGTAGTGCTCCAGGAAATCGAGCCCGCAGTTGACCCGGACCATGAGGTCCCGGAATTCCGGGGTGCCCATGCAGGCGATCCAGTAGTCGATCCGGCGGCGCTTCTCCTCGTCCCGGAGGACGATCCGGGCCTCGAGCGCCGAGAAGGAGAAGGTCAGCAGGATGATCGACGAGGCCTGGACGGTCGGGTTCGACTGCAGCCAATCGAGGACCGTGACGATATCGTCGGCGCCCTGGCTGAAGTTGGTGTTGAGCATCTCGTAGGGGGGATTCCGGGCCTCGGGGTCGTTGTGGCTTTCGCCCTTTTTCCGGATGCCGTCGTAGCGGATGACCGCCAGGGGCTTGCCCAGGAGCCGGAAATTCTCGCAGAGCGTCAAGGCGAGGCCGAAGAGGGTCTCTTTGGTCTTGCCGAAGGCCGGCGGCACGATGACGACCGGCACCGGGTTGTTGTCGAACGGCAGCGCGGTGTTGATCAGCCCGACGATCTCTTCGCCGCGGCGGTTCTCGAGTCTGATGACGTGCGGCGTCATGAGGGACGCCCGGGCGAAATCCGGGTTCACATGGGGGCCGCCGGCCTGGGCCCCCGCGGCGGCCTTGTCGTGGACGCCCTCCGCCCGCCGGGCAAAGTCGGGATCGGGGGCTTGGACCGTCTGGATGCTCATGCGGCTGATGCCGAACTGGATGCCGTACTTGAGGCCCGTCCCTTCGCCCGGCTCGGCCCGGGCCACGTGGCGGACCTCGCCGGTCTCCTGCCAGAGGACCCGCTCTCCGTCGAGAATGGAGAGGGATTCGAGCGGCGTGCCCTTGAGCAGGGCCGGGGCCTCGCCGTTGGCGACGAAGCTCACGCCGTTGGGGCTGATGTCCGTGATGCGGCCTCGAACCCTCCGATTGAAGGGCAGCGGCAAGGGGATCTCGATGCGGAGATCGCCGGCCGGCGTGATGCGCCGCTCGGCCCGCTTCTCCGAATAGAACATGACCCGGGGATAGAGGCAGGCCAGGCTGTGCCCGTCCGGCGAGAGGCGCGAGATCATGGTCTCGAAGTTGTAAGTCGCGTAGCCGATCTGGAAGGAGACGAAGAGGAGGTCCGACGTCTTGAACTTGACGTCGAGCTTCTCGCCGTTGAGGATGCAGCCCGCCGGGGGCTGGACCTCGGCGAACGACAGGATCTCGGGGTTGCCCGACCGGGCCGGCACGGCGGCCACTTCGACCTTGCGGGCCAGGGCCTCGCGCATGAGGGACTCGATCTTGACCGAGTCCGTGAACAGGACCATCTCGTCGGTCTTGAGGAACGGATAGCGGAGCTTGAGCTCGTCGAGATCGCGGATGGCCACGTAGTCCGACATGAATTGGAGGAGCGAGAGGCGGCTGGCGTCGTCGAGCGACAGGAATTCGACGGCCACCCCGCCCTGATCGGCGTCCTGGCGGACGATGCGGCCGTTGACGGCGTAACGGCGCCCGTCGGGGAGGAGGATGCTCAGCGGCAGGGCCGAGCCCTCCGGCGACGAGGACAGCGTTTTGACGAACATGCCGTTCTCGCTGAGATTGACCAGCTTCGCCTCTCCGAGCGGGCCGGTCTCGATGCGGATCTCCCGGGTGTCGTCGAGGGTCACCCGCATGGACGACCGCTTCTCGCGGGAGCGTTGGGCGATGAGGAAGCTGATCTTGCGGCGGAGCACGGCCGGGTCGCCCGGCTTGGCTAGGCAGCAATCGATGCGGCCGTAGCTGGCGAGGTCGATCGTCATCCCGTTCGCGGCGCTCTCCGTCAGGAGGATCTTGATGATCGCTTCGGAGTTCTTGAAGATCTCGTTGAGGAAGCGCAGAAGCTCGGTACCCTTCATCCGGGGCAGGTCCTCGTTGACCACGAGGACGTTGACCTCGGAAAGGGCCTTGATCAGGTGGATGGCTTCGACGCCGCTGGTCGTGGTATGGACCGTGTACTGGTCCCGCAACGCCCGTTGGAGCCGCTCGAGATAAGCGAGATCGTCATCGACGACCAGGACGACAGGCAGACCGCCAGCCTTGGTTTTTTCGGTCTGCTCACGGGCCATATAGAGTCCGGCCTCCCGGGGTTCCTCGAACCCCTTTTAGTCGGGTGATGGGCGCCGGGGACGGGTAAAATCTGGGCTGCCGGATCTGCCCGCCCAGCCCCAAGCCTTGTAGCAACCCATGATAATCCACACAAAATCTAGTATATAAGCTTGGGGCCTGTCAAGGGTTTCTTGGCTTGATCTCCCTGATGAGGCCTCTCGCGGCCTCGGAGTAGAGCCCGACGTCGATGCCGGCGCAGACCAGGGTGTAGCCGCTCCGCAGCGCCTGGGCCGCTCCGGCGGCCGCCGCGGAGAAGATCCCGACCGGGACCCGCGCCGCGAGGCAGGCCGAGGCGACGGTCCGGATGGCCTCGCCGACGTCGGCGTCCTGGATGCGGCCCGGCTTGCCCATGCTGGCCGATAGATCGTAGGGGCCGATGAAGACGGCATCCACGCCCCGGACCTCGAGGACGGACCCGATGGCCCGGACGCCGTCGATGTGCTCGACCTGGGCGACAACGACGGTCCGGGCATTGGCCGTCTCGACGTTCTCCTGGAAGCGGGCCCCGTAGAGGCTGTCCCGGCTGAAGCCGACGCTGCGGCAGCCCTCGGGGGGATACTTGGCCCAGCCCACCGCCCGGGCCGCCTCGTCGGCGCCGTTGACATGGGGGACGATGATCCCGGCCGCGCCCGTGTCCAGGGCCTTCTTGATCCACATCTCCCGGTTCTCGGGGATCCGGATGAGGCAGGCGCAGGGCTCGCGGACCGCCTGGACCATCCGCAGGATCTCGCCCGGCCCGAGGGCGCCATGCTCCATGTCCAGGAAGAGCCAGTCGAACCCGGCCCCCGCCGCGATCTCGGCCAGCTCCGGCGAGGGCAGGCTGACGAGCGTCCCGAGGAGCGGCTCGCCTCCGCGGAGGCGGTCGCGGAACGAGGCGCTCATCGGTGGAAGCTCTCGCCGATGAACTTCAGGCCGTCGACGATGCCGGCCAAACGGGGAGCCGGGTTCTTTTTCTTGAAGCTCAGGGACATGCCGCCGCTCGCATCGCCCTCGACCGTCGTCTCCATGTCATTCAGGCCGCGGACCGTCTCGAGGAAGTCCTTGATGCCCTTCATGTAGCCGAGGCTCGTGACGTTGTGGACGGCGAAGCAGCCGCCGACCGCGAGCTTGGGCAGCAGGGCCTCGAAGTAATAGGGGGTCCAGTTCTTGTCGGCGTCGATGAAGATGAAGTCGAAGGGCCCCGGGAGCTGGGCCACGAGCTGGCGGGCGTCGCCGAGGCGGGCGTCGATGAGCCCGTCGAGCCCGGCCGCTTTGAAGTTCCGGACGGCGGCGAGGTGGCGGAACTCCTCGATCTCGACGGTGACGAGCGAGCCGCCCGTTTTGCTCAAGGCCCAGGCCTCCCAGATCCCCGAGTGCCCGGTCGACGTGCCGATCTCCAGGGCCCGGGTGTAGCCTTTCTTGAGGATGGTGTCGTAAAGGAGCCTGCCGGTCCCCTCGGTGACGTTCTCTTCGCGCCAGCGGCCCTTCTGGGAGTCGAGGAACTGCTGGACGCGCTCGTCGAGCGACTGGGCCGGCGGAGCGGCTTGGCCGAACGCGAGCGAAGCGGCGCAGAGGGCCAGAAGAATAAAACCGGCGGTCCTTTTCATCCCGGCCTGCCTGATGGCATGATAAGGGAGCCCCGCCGGGATGTCAAACCGGGAGCGGGCCCCCGGTCGACGGGACAAAAAAAGGGCCGATCCCGATGGGACCGGCCCTTGTCGATCGTGGGGACGGCGGCTATTTCTTCGCCATAGCCTCCTTGATCTGCTTGACCAGGTTCTCGTACTGCTGGGTCGGGAAGCCTTCATACTTGGCCGCGATGGGCTTGACCAGTTCGACGGCCTTTTCGGCGGCCTGGAGGGCTTCGTCGTAGCTTTTCATCTTGAACAGGATCTGGGCCAGGGTGAATTCGTTGTAATAGTCCGGGGCCAGCTCGACCGAGCGGCGCGCCGCCGCGAGGGCGTCGTCGAGGTTGGCGCTCTGGCGGTCCCAGAAGCCGGCATAGCTGACCAGGGTGTTCGCGTCGCTCCAGTTCTTCTTGGCGAAAGCGGGGCCGTAGAGGGACAGGGCCTTATCGGCCTCTTTGAGCCGCGCATAGATGCCGGCGACCTGGCTCAAATAGTAGGAGGGGACCTCTTTCCTGGCGCCGATCGCGGCGGCCGCGATATCGGCCGTCTCTTCGACGCTGTCGAGGTTCTTCTCCTGGTCGAGCCAGAAGTTCGCGTAGCCCGTCAGGGCAAAGACGGCAGAGGAGACGTAATTATCGATGAAGTCCTTGCCGTATTCCTCGTCGGCCTTTGTGGCGTTGTCCTTGAGCATGTAGAGCGAGGCCAGGCCTTCTTGGAGCTGCGGATTCTCCGGAGAGCCGATCGCCTCTTTGAGCTTTTCGGCCAGCTCGATGCCCTTGTCGACCGGGTCCTTGTCTTTGACGATGCGTTGGATGTAGGTCAACACGGCGTCCTTTTCTTCGGGGAACTTGGCCGTATACTCCTCGAAGAACTTGGCCGCGTCATCCTTCGACGCCATCTGGCCGTAATAGTAGCCGAGATAAGAGTAGGCGTTCTTGAGGAGCTTGCTCGTCGGATGGTTCTTGATGAACGTCCGGAGAGGCGCCGGGTCGGGTTTCTGGCTGAAGGCCGTCTCTTGCGCTAAGGCGAACTCGGCCGCCTCGACGTAGGGGATCATGGCCTTGGTGTTCTCGTCGTAATAGGAAGCGGTCCGGCCGCCGAGGTCCATGGTCAGGATCTTCTTGTAGAGCTCGGTGCTCTTGGCCGTTAGCGTGTCAGAGTAGCGGGAGGCGCACTTCTTGGCCAGCTTGAAGACGACCTCGACGTTGGTCGGGTCCTTGGTGTAGCGGGCCGTGAGATCGCCGTAGGTGTCGACGCCGGCCAGCGACTTCTTGACCTGCTCCAGGAACTTGTCGGCCGGCGGGCCGTAGCCGACGATCCAGTCGACCTCGTTGCCGTTCTTGTCGACGAAGAGCTCGGTCGGCGTGGCGTTGATCTTGAAGCGCTCGTAGATCGAGTCCCCGATCTTGTCGCCGCGGGAGGCCCGATAGAGGATGACGTTCTTGTTGAGGAAATCGGCGTACTTGGGATTGTTGTAGAACTGCTGGACCAGCAGTTTGCAGCCCCCTCAGCCACTCGAGAAAAAGTCGACGAGGATGAGCTTGTTCTCTTTCTTGGCCTTGGCCAGCGCCTCGTCGAAGGGTCCGGTGAGGACCGTGGCCGTCTGGGCGGCGGCGAACGTGGCGACGAGGAGGAGACCGGCGATGGCGGTGAGTTTCTTCATGCGGTCCTCCTTGAAGAACCTTGTCCGGGGAAGGATACGGTAAATCCTACGCCGTGACAAGCCGAAAGGCTGCGGCCGCACGTCAGTAGCCGGGGCCCCCGGCGCCGGCCTTGCCCTTGAAGACGCGGAAGGCGTAGATCGTATAGCCAATGACGAGCGGCATGCCGATCGCGGCGATGATCAGCATCGCCTTGAGCGTCAGGGCGCTCGAAGACGCGTTCGTGATCGTCAGGCTCGCGGCCGGGCCGGTGGCCCGGACGAGGTTCGGGTACTGGATGGAGGCGACGAGACCCCAGAGAGCCAGGAACACGGCCGAGGAAAAGACGAAGGCCCGGCCGTCCCGGCCCTTCCGGAGCGACGTGGCGACGAGAACGAGAGAGAGGACGACAAGGCCGGCGAAGATCCAGGCCGGGAGGCTCTTGAGGGCCGCCGGCAGATAGAGCCGGACCATGACGAACGAAAGAGCGAAGGCGGCGGCGAACACGGGGACCAGCCTGAGGGCGGCCTTCTGCGCCCTTTGCCTCAGCGCGCCTTCGGTCTTGAGCGCGGCGTAGGCGGCGCCGTGGAGGAGGAAGGCGCAGAGCCCCAGGATCCCGAAGACGAGGGGCAGCGGGCGGAGGAGCGTGAAGAATGTGCCGGTGAAATCCCCCTTGGCATCGAGCGGCACGCCGACGACCACGTTCCCCAGGGCGACGCCGAAGAGCAGGGCCGGGAGGGCGCTGCCGCCGACGAAGGCCGCCTCCCAGAGGCCCTTTCGGTCCGTGTCGTGGGCCCGGAATTCGAGCGAGACGGCCCTGAGGATGAGCGAAAAGAGGACGAGCATCAAGGCCAGGTAGAATCCGCTGAAGACCGTCGCGTAGGCCATGGGGAAGGCCGCGAACAGCGCCCCGCCCCCCGCGAGAAGCCAGACCTCGTTACCGTCCCAGACCGGGCCGACCGCGCCGATGAGAGCGCTCTTTTCCTCATCGGTCTTGGCCAGGAAGGGAAAAAGCGCGGCGACGCCGAGGTCGAACCCGTCGAGGATCGAGTAGCCGGCGAGGAGGACGCCGATGAGAATGAACCAGGCGTGGCGGAGGAGGTCCCAGGCGCTCATGTCCGGTCTCCTTCCGGTCCCTGGACAAGCGGATGTCCGGGCCCGCTCCGGACCGTTCTCAGGATGACGGTGAGGCCCGCCACGGCGATGAGCGCGTAGATCGCGGTGAAGACGATGATCGAGAAGAGGATGTTCCCGGCCGGAACGGCCCCGGAGACGGCCGCGGACGTCCGGAGGAGTCTGAAGACCGCCCAGGGCTGGCGGCCGACCTCGGCCGCGACCCAGCCGGCCTCGTTCGCGAGATAGGGAAGCGGTACGGCGACGATCAGGAGCTTGAGGAAGCGGCGGCTCGTCAGGAGCTTCTTCCGCCGGACGAGCCGGAGGCCGGCGAGGCCCATCCCGATGAAGATGAGCCCGAAGAGGATCATCAGGTGATAGCCGGCGAAGGGCACCAAGACCGGCGGACGCTCCTCCTTCGGGAACCCGTCGAGGCCGGCGACGCGGGCGTTCGGTTTGAGCTGCGTGAGCAGGCTCAACATCTTCGGGACGCGGACGGCGAGGAGCGTTTGCTCGTTCTTCTCGTCGGGGATGCCGAAGACCGTGAACGGCGCGCCGTCCATGGTCCGCCAAAGCGCCTCGTAGGCGGCCATCTTCTCCGGCTGGGTCCGCCAGACCTGCATGGAATGGGCGTGCCCGGAGCCGAGCTGGAGGACGGCGGCGGCGGCGAAGACGATGAGCGCCGGTTTCATCAGCCGCGCCGCCGGGGCCTCGTCCCGCGAGCGGCCCTTGAGGATCAGCCAGGCGGCGACGGCCATGGCCGCCAGGGCGCCGGTCATCCAGCCGCCCAGGATCGTGTGGCTGAAGCGAATGACGGTCGAGGGATTGAAAGCTGCCCCCCAGAAGCTTTCCAGTACCGCCCGGCCGCCTTCGAACCGGAAGCCGGCCGGCGTCTGCATCCAGGAGTTGGCGATGATGATCCACAGCCCCGAAAGATGGGAGCCGAGGAAGACGAGAAAGGCCGAGAGCGCATAGGTCCGCTCCGAAACCCGGTTTCTGCCGAAGACGAGGATGCCGAGAAAGACCGATTCGAGAAAGAAGGAGAACACGGCTTCGGCCGCGAGAGGCGCGCCGAAGATGTCGCCGACCGTCCGCGCGTAGGCCGCCCAGTTGTTGCCGAAGGCGAATTCGAGGGCGATGCCCGTGGCCACGCCCATGACGAAGACGGTGCCCAGGATCCTGACCAGGTAGATCGAAAGCCGCTTATACGCCTCGTCCCGTGTCTTGAGATAGAGCGCTTCGACGATGACCACGAGGAGCGACAGGCCGAGCGTCGTCGGCGGGAAGAGAAAGTGGAACCCGGCCGTGAGGCCGAATTGCAGCCGGGCGAGGAATACGGCGTTCATGGCCTCCCTCCTTGTCGAGTCCCTTATAGTCCAGCCCCCGGGGCCTGTCAACGGACGGGAATTGCCCTCGCCGGCGCGCCGTGGTACTATTCCCTCTTGCCTGGGGCGGCATGATCATGTCAACAGAAAACGGCGACGCCACGGCCATCGATCTCGTCCAGAAGGAAAAGAAACAGGTCGCGGCGAATTCCGTCTTTGCCGCCCTCGGCCTGACCGGCATGAAGCTCACGGTCGGTCTCCTGAGCGGATCGCTGGGCATCCTGGCCGAGGCCGCCCACTCGGGCCTCGACCTCGTCGCGGCCTTCGTCACCTTTCTCGCCGTCCGCGTCTCGGACCGCCCGGCCGACGACTCCCACACCTACGGCCACGGCAAGATCGAGAACTTCTCGGCCCTGGTCGAGACGGTGCTGCTCTTCCTGACCTGCGCCTGGATCATCTACGAGGCGGTCATGCGGATCTTCATCCGCCATATCAAAGTTGATCCGAGTCTGTGGACCTTCCTCGTGGTTATCGTCTCGATCGCCGTCGATATCAGCCGCTCGCGGATGCTTTACCGGGCGGCGCGCAAGCATCAGAGCCAGGCCCTCGAGGCCGACGCCCTGCACTTCTCGACCGACATCTGGAGCTCGGCCGTCGTCCTGGGCGGCCTCATCCTGGTCTGGCTCGGGCGGCACCTTCTCCCCGGCCGGAGCCCCCTCCTCGACAAGGCCGACGCCCTGGCCGCCCTCGGCGTCGCCTTCATCGTCCTCTTCGTCAGCTACAGGCTCGGCAAGCGCACCATCGATGTCCTCCTCGACACGGCCCCCGAGGGGCTCAAGGACCGGATCGTGGCCGCGGCGGACGAGGTCGAGGGCGTTATCCATGCCGGCCAGGTCCGCCTACGCCGCTCCGGGGCCCGGATCTTCGTCGACATGACCATCGAGGTCGACCGGAACCTCTCCTTCGAGCGCACCCACGCCATCTCCGAGGACGTCGAGGCCCGCATCCAGGCCCTTGCCCCCGGGGCGGACGTCGTCATCCATACCGACCCCCGCGAGACGGAACGGGAGAACATGGCCCGGCGCATCCGGACGATCGCCGAGCGGAACCAGGTCCCCGTCCATAACATCAGCATTCACGAGGACCACGGCGAGGTCCACGTCGACCTCCATCTCGAGGTCGACGATCACCTCCTCCTGCACCAGGCCCACGACCTGGCCAGCCACATCGAGCGCGACCTCCGCGCCGAGATCCCGTCCATCGCCCGGGTCAACACCCATATCGAATCGCGGGGCACCGGCGTCGGCAGCGGCCGCGACGTCACGGCCCAGGAACCCGCCCTCGTCGCTTTGATCAAGCGGACCGCCGACGGCATCGTCGGGCGCGACTGCTGCCACAGCATCCTCGTCCGGCGCCAGGACGACCGGCTCTCCATCTCGCTCCATTGCGCCTTTGACCCGAACCTGCCCGTCATCGAAGCCCACCGCCTTTCGTCGCGGATCGAGGAGGCGCTGAAGAAGGACGTGGCCGAGATCGAGCAGGTCCTGGTCCACACCGAGCCCGAGGCCGCGGGCTGATGGCTCCCGACAAGACCCCGATGACCCCGGCCGTGCGCGCCCTCCGGCAGGCCGGCGTCGAATTCACGGAACACCCCTATCCCTACGTCGAGCACGGCGGCACGGCCTCCTTCGCCCGAGAAGCCGGTGTCGACGAGCACACGGTCGTCAAAACGCTCGTCCTGGAGGACGACGGGAAGAAGCCTTTTGTCGTCCTGATGCACGGCGACCGCGAGGTCTCGACCAAAGAGATGGCCCGGACGCTCGGCGTCAAGTCCGTGCATCCGTGCGCCCCCGAGACGGCCGAGCGCCATTCAGGCTACATGGTCGGCGGGACGTCGCCGTTCGGGCTGCGCAAACCCCTGCCCGTCTATGTCGAGGCGACCGTCCTGGACCTGCCGAAGATCTACATCAACGGCGGCAAGCGAGGGTTCATCGTCGGCATCTCTCCGCAAGATCTCGCCCGGGCCCTCAAGCCGGTCCCGGTCCGAGTCGCGATCCCCTGATCTGCTGCGATCGGCCGCCGAGGGGTCTCGGGGATCATCTCTTTATGCTCCCTCCGATGATCCCCCTCGGCCCCTTCTTCGGCGGCCTTGTCCAGGAGCCTTCCACGATCTTTCGTGTTGACGCTCAGACGTGAAGTTGGCCGGAAATGATCGTGACGGCGCGGCCGGCGATCTTGACGCGATCGCCGGCGAGGCGGAGATGGAGGACGCCGCCGCGGGCCGAGGCCTGGTAGGCCGTGAAAGACGTCTTGCCGAGGCGACGGGCCCAAAAAGGCACGAGGACGGTGTGCGACGACCCGGTGACGGGATCCTCATTGACGCCGACCGCCGGGGCGAAGAACCGGGAGACGAAGTCGTAGCGGGCATCGGACGACCGGCTGGTGACGATGACGCCCCGCGCCGGCAGGGAGCGGAGGACGGCGAAGTCCGGCTCGACGCCGCGGACGGCCTTTTCGTCGGCCGCCTCGAAGAGGATGTCCTCCGCGCTCATGCCGATCGAGACCGGCTTGAGGCCCAGGGCCCCGACGACGTCGTCGGCCCAGG
>Ga0172363_10003495_pt1 | contig 12784 bp, 12 predicted proteins | sample LakKivs2_kivu2a2_FD_114541 | JGI IMG/M metagenome (GOLD analysis project Ga0172363, IMG submission 114541) | Sediment microbial communities from Lake Kivu, Rwanda - Sediment s2_kivu2a2 | ecosystem: Environmental > Aquatic > Freshwater > Lake > Sediment | place: Rwanda: Western Province, Lake... | reverse complement strand
GATCAATGGTCCCAGTTTCCGGGCTAAAAATCTAAAAGAAGGGAGGAAATAAACTTTAATTTTTTTTTAACTATGGAAAAAAGTCTGGCTTTTACTCTGGAATTTTGCTTGACTTTGAGGCTCTTTTTAATAATAATATTTTTTAGTATAGCCTTCTCTATTATCAATAGTCAGGTGTACAATATATTTAAGGTATTCCTAAAACAGAAACCTAAATTAAAGAATTAGGGTTAAGATGAGACTGATTCTAATTGATATTCCCAATTTTGAACCCGAAATAAATTTTCAGATAGAAAAAAAGATTTTAGATGTATATCTTACAGATACCCTTATCCTAAGATTCTGGCAAAATAATCCCTGTGCAGTGATTGGTAAATTTCAAAAAGAAGAATACGAGATAAACCTTGATTATGTGAAAAAAAATAAAATATCGCTCTTCAGGAGATTTACTGGAGGGGGGACGGTATACCAGGACCGGGGAAATTTGAATATAACCTTATGTAAAAACAAAGAAAAAATTCTATTTTCTAAGTATTTTCTGGAGGAAAGTACCGGGATTACCAACGTTATTTTGGAAGGACTTATATCTTTCCATAAGAGTATAAAAATAAATAAAAGGAATTCCATCTTTTTAGATGGAAAAAAAGTTTTAGGCTCTGCAGTTGCTGTTAAGAATAATAACTTTTTTTATCATGCTTCTCTTCTGGTTAATGCTGACCTGGGACAACTAAGAAAAGTAATAAAATGGGAAGAAAGTTATCCTGAAAATATAAGAATACCTATTAAGAGCAAAAGAAGTGAGGTGACCAATCTTTCCTGTGGTCTTCCTCTATCCATAGACCAGGTAAAAGAAAAAATATTGATTAATTTCCTGTGTTTACTTAAAATAGAAGATAAAGATGTAAAAAGATTTAACAATATTGATTTACTTACAGAGATTAAATAAACGTTTCAAAAAACCAAAAGTAAAAAATATCAAAGGTTTAAGAAATTTAGAAATGATTCATATATCTTCTGCAGAACTAAATAAAAGAAGAGAATCAAATAGAATATATATATCTTTAATAGAATCATTTATAGATAAGTTTTTTTCAAAAATAAAAAAGAAAGATTTCTTAATCTCTTTTTTAGATACTGATCAGGTGCTGCTAAAGGTAATCCAACTGGGTAGAGAAAAGGGAATTTTTACTGAAGGAACTGTAATAACAGAAGAAATATTTGGTAAGACCGCTATAAGCATCTCTCTGAAAAATAATCAGGAAATAGAATATATTGGGCAAGATCACACCTTCCCGGAATTGAAAGATTGGGCTTGTGCTGCTTCTCCTGTTCATGATCCTTCCGGAAATATTAGTGGCGTTATTGCTTTTTCCTCAAAGGTAGATGATTACCCAGATTATGCCCTAGGAATGGTATCTTATCTTTCCCAGGTTATAGAAAAAGAAGTAACCTGGATGGAAATATCAGAAAATTTAAAACTATCTAAGAAATACCTGGACATAATAAGTGAAGGAATAAAAGATGGTATTATCTGCCTGGATAAAGAAGCAAAAATCCTGTATATGAATGATAAAGCAGGGGAAATTTTACGTGTCGAACCCAGGAGATCACTGGGAAAATTTGTAGGAGACATAGTAGATTTTGACCCAGTTATTTTATCTGTCTATGAAACCCATAAAGGATATACTGACCGTGAGTTTATTATAAATAGCCCTCTTATGGGGACATTACATTTCATAAAGAGTGCAGTAGTTGTAAAGGACGAAGACGGACAATTTGCAGGAGTGGTGGATTTTTTTAGAGAGATAACCAGGGTCAGGAAATTTGTAACTTCCTATATAGGAGCTCAAGCAAAATTTAGTTTTGCCGATATCATAGGTAATAGTACTAAATTGAAGTATGCTATTAGAATTGCCAAAATTGCTGCCAAATCTAATTCTAATGTCTTAATTCTAGGAGAAACTGGTACGGGAAAGGAAATGTTTGCTCAGGCAATTCATTATGAGGGTTTGAGAAAAGCAGGACCGTTTGTGGTAATAAACTGTGGTGCAATACCGCGAGAATTAGCGGAAAGTGAGTTCTTTGGTTATGAGCCAGGAAGCTTTACTGGTGCCGATAAAAGGGGAAGACCTGGTAAGTTCGAATTAGCTAATGGAGGAACTATTTTCCTGGATGAAATTGGTGAGCTACCTTTAGACCTTCAGGTAAAATTGTTAAGGGTCTTGCAAGAAAAAAGTATTACCAGAATTAGTGGAGCCAGGCCAATTCCCGTAGATGTTCGAGTAATTGCTGCTTCTAATAAAGATTTATCCCGAGAGGTGGATAGTGGAAATTTCAGAATAGATTTATTTCATAGACTAAATGTAATTCAAATCAATATTCCTACTTTAAGAGAAAGAAACGAAGATATTCTTCTATTGACAAAATATTTTATAGAAAAATTCTCTCAAAAATTACAAAAAAACATCGTAAAAATTGACGATTCATTCTATAAGTCCTTGCTCAATTATAGTTTCCCGGGAAACGTTAGAGAGCTGGAAAACATAATCGAAAGGGTATTAACTATTAGTGATAGCAATGAATTAAATAGATTTCATTTACCCGATGTTATATTGAAAAATGATTCTTTGAATAAATCTATAGACAAGTTTAAACGAAATTCTTTAGTAAAAGCCCTCCATAACACCAAGTGGAATATTTCCAAAACATCGAAAATTTTGGAAATATCCAGACCTACCATTTACCATTATATAAAAAAATGGAATATTAAGAGAGAATTGTAAATTACCATTAACTCTTATTCTTTGTACCAAATACTAAGATTGTAAAGATATTTTACATATTATTTGTAAAAAAGTCAGTTACTTTTACACCTTTATCACAATTCATCTCTAAAATTTCATATAAAACAGTCTTTTTAAAATTTAGTAATTATGGCACAAAAATTGCTTATTTAAAATTTATCAAAGAATAAAATAATAAAATACCAATAAAAAATCTGGAGGATAATTTTATGGAATATTCCAAAGATTTTTTATTAAATCTTTATAGTACTATGGTACTAATTAGAAATTTTGAATTAATGGCAGAAAAATTATTCTTAGAAGGAGAGCTTCCTGGATTTATCCACCTATATATTGGCGAAGAAGCCATTGCTACAGGAGCTATTGCCAATCTCAGAAAGGATGATTTTATTACCAGTACCCATCGAGGACATGGACATATGATTGCTAAGGGTGCAGATATCAATAGAATGATGGCAGAATTATACGGGAAAGAAACAGGATATTGTAAAGGTAAAGGTGGTTCGATGCATATAGCAGACTTTTCTCTTGGTGTTTTAGGAGCAAATGGAGTAGTAGGAGGCGGCCTTCCTATTGCCGTTGGCGCTGGATTAGGAATAAAGATGAAAAAAAGTGACCAAATAGTAGTAGCATTCTTTGGCGATGGAGCATCCAATACTGGAGCCTTCCACGAAAGCTTGAATTTTGCCGCTATTTATAAACTGCCAGTAATTTTTGTCTTAGAAAATAATATGTTTGCTTCTACTGCTTCTACCCGAGAGACCACCGCTATAGAGAATATTTCTGACCGAGCAGTAGCATATGGAATACCGGGAATCACTATAGATGGTAATGATGTGATAGCTGTTTATGAAACTACCCAGGAAATGGTGAAAAGAGCAAGAAATAGTGGCGGGCCCTCTCTAATTGAAACCAAAACTTATCGAATTAAGGGCCATTTTGTAGGAGACCCCGAACTCTATAGAAATAAAAAGGAAGTTGAGGAGTTCTGGTTGAATGAGCCCATAAAAAAATTTGAGAAAAGATTAGAAAGAGAAAAAATACTAAATGGTACTGAAAAGAAAAACATATGGGAAAGTGCCCAGAAAAAAATTAAAGAGGCGGTTATATTTGCAAAAGAAAGCCCAATCCCTGATGGTAAAGATGCATTAACTGATCTTTTTATCCATGATTCAGGATATGATTATTAAAGGAGGTAAAGATGAGAGAAATAACCTTCGCAGAAGCTTTAGGAGAAGCTATCTTAGAAGAAATGGAAAAAGACCCTGCTATTTTTACTTATGGTGAGGACATAGCTAAGCAAGGAGGAATATTTGGTGCTTATAAATCCCTTCTGGGGAAATTTCCTGATAGAATATTCGATACCCCTATTTCTGAAGAGGTTATTTATGGTTCTGCTTTGGGCGCTGCTTTAGTAGGAATGAAACCGATTGTAGAATTTCATTTTGCTGATTTTCTATTTACTGGTATTCAATCTATAACTCTTCAAATTGAAAAGATTAGGTATATGACTGGTGGTCAGGGAAAACTTCATTTGTTGTTGAGAGGTCCCGATGGTATATCTAATTCTGCAGCAGCTCAGCATTCAGAATGCATAGAGACTATATTTATGCATGTTCCAGGAATTAAGGTAATTATCCCTTCTACTCCCTATGATGTAAAAGGGCTTATAAAAAAAGCTTTACAGGAGGATGATCCGGTTATCTGTTTTGAACACAAAATGCTTTATAGAATAAAGGGTCCTGTTCCCGAAGAAGATTATACTATTCCCTTTGGGATAGCAGAGGTAAAAAGAGAGGGCAATGATGTTACGGTGGTAACCATCTCTCGTATGGTACATGAATCTCTAAAAGCAGCAGAGGAGCTAAAAAATGATGGTATAAGTGCAGAAATAATCGATTTAAGAACTCTGGTTCCCTGGGATAAAAAGACAGTTATTGAATCCGTAAAAAAGACTAATCATCTAGTAGTAGCTCATGAGACTTGGAAGAGAGCAGGATGGGGAGCAGAGATCACCAGTGTAGTTCAAGAGGAGGCATTTGATTATTTAGATGCCCCCATTATACGGGTTGGAGCAAAAAATGTCCCTATGCCCTTTGCCGCTAATCTTCAGGATTTTGTTACACCTAATTATAAAGATGTGATAGAAGCAGTAAAGCAGATTTTAAGGTAGGTAAGATAAGATGTACGAAATTAAAATGCCTAAGTTTGGATTAACTATGGAATCTGGTTTTATAGAAAAATGGTTCAAAAAAGAAGGAGATAAGGTTAAAGAAGGGGAGCCCCTCCTGGAAGTTTCCTCTGAAAAGATAACCAATGAGGTGGCATCCCCTGTTTCGGGTATTCTTCTAAAAATAATAGCCCAGGAACAGGAAGAAATAAAAGTTGGAACTGTAATTGCCCTGATAGGTAAAGAAGGAGAAAAATTCCAAGAATACCAGGTAGAAGAAGAGCCAGAAAGATCAGTTGTGGAATCAGAAAGAGAAGAAATTTGTTCCATAAAAGTAATCTCTCCGGATAGGGAAAGACGAATAAAGGCTTCTCCTCTGGCTAGAAAGATAGCCCAGGAAAATAATCTTGACCTTTCCAGGATTAAGGGTACAGGTCCAGATGGCAGAATAGAAAAATGTGATATACTTAATTTTCTTTCTTTTGTTTCCAAAGAGGAAGAATTTAAAATAGAAAAACTTTCGGGTTTAAGAAGGACCATCATGGAAAGATTATCTAAATCTTTCCATGATGCCATCACTTTAACTAACATCATAGAGGTTGATTTTACTGAATTTAAAAAAATTATCAAAGAACAGAAGGTAAGTATAACTTCTGGTTTAATCTTTATCCTGGCTCGAGTATTAAAGGAATTAAATAAATTTAATGCTCATTTTGATTCTGAAAAAAAAGAATATATATTGTTTAAGAATATTAATATAGGTATTGCTGTAGATACAGATAAGGGATTAATGGTACCGGTAATCAGGGAAGCAGATAAATTAAAATTAGAAACAATTAATAAGCAATTAAAAGAATTAGTAGATAAGGCCAGGATAAGCGCTATCAGTGAAGTAGATATTAAGGATTCTACTTTTACTATTACTAATTTGGGCATGATGAGAACAGATTTTTTCACCCCGATTTTGAATCCTCCAGAGGTAGCTATTCTGGGTGTGGGAAGAATCTTAAAAAAGCCCTGTATTGTTGAAGAAGATAAAATTACTATCAGGGAAATGGCATATCTTTCCCTTTCTTACGATCATAGGGTGATTGATGGTGCAGATGCAGCACGTTTTTTAGATAAAATTGCACAATACATTGAAAAACCCGAGTTAGAATAAAGAAGGAGGTGTTAAAGATAATATAATTAATTATAATATAGAAAAAGCATTTAATCATTTATGATTATTATAAAAAATAAGGAGGAAATTCAAAATGAAAAAATTGATAGTATTAAGTTTGCTTATTCTGGTCATCATTATTGCCTTCATCTCTTTTGCTTCAGCAGCTGAATTCAAACCCAAGAAAGAATATACTATGACGTTGAATGTAGGAAATACATTTGGCTGGGGGATGGGGGCTCAGAAATGGGCTGATTTGATTGCTGAAAAAACCAATGGCAAAATTGTGGTTAAGCCTTATTGGGGAAGCCAGCTACTTGCTGGTAAACAGATGAACTGGCTTCAAGCCGTTGCGGAAGGGAGTATCGATTTTGCAGTTGAGTCAACCATAAATTCTTCATCAGTAGTTAAATCGCATAATCTATTTTCTCTTCCCTTCTTCATCAATACCCTGGAAAATCTGGATAGAATAGAGAATGGGAAAAGCGGTAAAATGATATTTGAGGAAATGGAAAAGATGCAGGTTATTGCCTTAGCCTGGGGTGAGAATGGATTCCGTCAGGTAACTAACAGTGTAAGACCAATAAGCACTCCTGCAGATTTGAAAGGTTTAAGAATTCGTGTTTGTCCCACAGCGATATTTGATGATATATTTAGAGCATTGGGTGCTGACTCCATTCATATGAATTGGGCTGATGCGGTAACTGGTTTTCAGCAAGGCGCAGTAGATGGGCAGGAGAATCCCTATGGTGTATTATTACCGGTAAAAATCTGGGAATATCATAAGTACGTAACCAACTGGAATTACTTGGCTGATCCCTTAGTCTTTTGTGTTAATAAGAGAGTATGGGATTCTTTCCCGGATGTAATAAAATTGGCAGTAAAGGAAGCTGCCAGAGAAGCCGCGGAATGGGAAAAAGCTTATGTCAGAAGAGGTCTTGATGGAGAAAGATCTATTAATATATTGAAAGAAAAATTTAGAGAAGAGCTAGACATCATGGATCAGGTTGCCTATATGGAGAGTCAGGGAGCAGATGTAGTGAATCTAACGCCTGAACAATTGAATGCTTTTATTGAGGCAACTAAAGATGTTACAGATAAATGGGTGGAAATAATTGGAAAAGATTTAGTAGAAGCAGCCAAATCAGATATGAAAAGATAAAATTACCTTGATTATAAATTAAGTATAAGGGGGATAGAAGCAGATATCCCCCTTATAAAAATTAAAAATGGTAGGGGTTGCACTATGAAAAAAAACAAAATTGTGCCTGAGGAATTTATTTCAGCAATTTTATTGTTTATCATGGCTTCTATTGCCTTTATTAATGTTCTAAGTCGATGGTTTTTTCATTTCTCCTTTGCCTTTACCGAAGAAATTGCTATTCATTTTTTTATCTGGATGACTACCCTCGGGATTGCAATTGCTTTTGAAAGAGGTGCCCATTTAGGTGTGACTACAATCTATGAAAAATTACCTAAGGTTCCCAGAAAAATTGCAGCATTTATTTCCGCCTTGATGGCAATATTACTGTTTCTAATAGTAGATTATTATGCTATAAGAGAAATTTATATGGATATGACAATTTTTCATATGGAAAGTGAGGCATTGAGGATACCCCAATGGATTTATACCATAGGAATCCCTATATTTTCTTTATTTATCTTTAAAAATATTATCAAAGGGGCATTCAGAGAATTGAAACAGATAGAGGGAGGAATAAAATAATGGAAATTGCAATCCTCTTTGGAATTTTTTTCATACTTTTATTGATTGGTGTTCCAATTGGCACTGCTATTGGTTTTGCCTCTGTTTTTGCTATCTGGCAATTTGATATTGGGGTAACACTTATTTCACGGAATTATTCCGCTGGGATAGCTAAATTCCCTCTAATAGCTATACCCTTCTTTATTTTGGCTGGTACCTTGATGTCCAAGGCAAAATTAGCCCAAAAAATTTCTCATCTGGCTACCATAATAGTAGGAAAAGCTGCAGGCGGTTTGGCCATTGCTGGTATTTTAACCTGTATGTTCTGGGGAGCAGTATCTGGGTCGGGACCCGCTACCACTGCAGCGGTTGGATTAACCATAATTCCAGCAATGATTAATCAAAATTATGATAAGAGATTTTCTGGTGCCACTATTGCTGCTGCCAGTGGTCTGGCTATTGTCATTCCACCTAGTATAGCTTTTATTATTTATGGTAATGTGACCGATGTTTCTGTTGGTGCACTCTTTTTGGGAGGGATTATTCCGGGAATCTTTGTGGGTGTTTTTCTTATTATTGCTGCTTATTTTATCTCTCGCAAAAGAGGTTATAGAGGAATTCGTGAACGTGGCTCTATCAAAGAAATATGGCAAACCTTTAAAGAGACTATCTGGGCGTTAATAGCTCCAGTGATTATACTTGGTGGAATTTATGCAGGCATTGCTACTCCTACTGAAGCAGCAGTATTTGCTGTTTTTTATAGTATTTTTGTAGGTGTCTTTGTTTATCATACTCTAGATTTAAAAGGATTATACCAGACACTGGTTGATTCAGTCATAACATCTTCTGTAGTAATGTTTGTAGTTGTTTTTGCTACTCAATTTTCTATTGCCTCTGCAGTTCTGGGCGTTATCGATACCATTGCTGAAACCATTATCCAGATTGCTAAAAGTCCCATCGTTATTCTACTACTGGCTAATGGTGCTATTCTTATTGCCGGAATGTTTCTGGATGCCATTTCCATTATTTATGTCTTTATGCCTATTTTTATGCCCATCTTAGTCCATTACCAGATTGATCCGCTCTTTTTTGGAATTATCTTTGTTATTGCCCTAGCCATTGGGCAAATTACCCCACCAGTAGCGGTGAATCTTTATGTAGCTGCTAATTTAACAAAAAGTACTCTGGATGAGATAGCCAGAGAGATTTTGCCTTATCTGTTGGCGGCTATTATAGCTTTAATTGTACTGACCTTTTTACCCCAAATAAGTTTACTTATCCCAGTGAAATCAGGATTATATATTCCTTAAAAAGGATAATTAGATTCCTGTTTGACTCTTTTTTATTACGTTTTTATATAGCAATATTTTTCTTCTTTGTGGTTGCCTTTTTGACCAGCATGAATTAAAAAATATTGAGAAGGACATTGATTTATTTAAACAAAAATTTTTCAAAACTACCAAGGTTATTCTTCACTCTAGAGAGGTAAGAAAATGCGAAGGGGTATTCCAGATACTATTTGACTTAGATTTAAAGGGAGAATTTTATAAAAATTTAAATTCAATAATAAAAATTCTAAATTTAAAATAATCGGAGTGGGAATAAATAAAGAAGAATATATTAAAAGATATGGGAAAAGTGCAAGAGATCCATATTCGCTTTCATTATCTTTTATAATTGAAAGACTCGTTTTTTGCATGGATGAATTAGATAAAAGCGCAGAGGTAGAAATAAAAGTAGAAAGAAGAGGAAAAAAAGAAGATCAAAAACTATTATCACAATTCAATTCAACACTTGATTTAGGTACATATTATATCTCTTCCAATAGATTAAAAAGGAAAATTAAAAAATTCGAGTTTAACTTTAAGAAAGATAATATTGTGGGGCTTCAAGTTGCAGATTTATGTGCATATCCTTTAGCTCGCCATTTATTAAATAGTGAAGAACCATATATACCTTTTATGATTATTGAGGATAAAATATATTGTAATAAAGAAGGAGAATATGATGGTTGGGGCTTAAAATTGTTTCCATAAAGTAAAGAGTCTCCTCTTGCAGGAGACCCTTTACCGACCGGAAGACACCCCAATCCAGATTATGAACTTATCTCGTAATTATATTATAGCTTAGATTAATAATTTGTCAATAAAAAAAATGTACGTTGTCCAGCACATACTATACAATTTTTAAATTATGGTTATGCTCAGTATATCAGAAAAGTATTAGAATTAGCAGAAATAAATCCTGAGAGAATCAACTGGAGGTTATATGATGACTGGACACTGTATCCCCCAAGTAACCAGAATTGATTATAGGAGTCTACGGAAGGTCAATCCCCAAGCAGCCAGATGGGCAGTCCTGGAATATCTGAAAAACAACAAAGGCAATATCTCTGAGGCAGTCAGGATCTTTGGGATACAAAGAGTAGTGGTCTATGATATCTTAAAAAAGAAAAGAGAGGGAAATCTAAAAGACCGCTCCCGTGCTCCCCTGTATTCCCCAAACCAGGCCCGCCTGGGAGCCAAAAGGTGAGCAGTCTATCTGCAAAAATACCATAATATTGAAATACCCTCTGGTACTATTCGCCATGTCCTACAAAGAAACAGCTTCCGTATCCACTAGGGATGGAAAAGACGAAAAAGTCCGAAAAGGGAGAGTTTGTCGAAATGCAGTAACTTTTTTAACTTTTCATAAAATGACCGGTGAAAGGCCTGTCCTACTGGTGAGTAGAGATTGCTTCTCCGGCTTCCCCAGGGATGACCAAAGAGAGAACTGGATTCCTGCTCCCCGATCAGGTCGAGGATAAGTTGCGCAGGAATGACAGATAACCCTTTATTTATAAGGGTTTTAGAAAATAATAGGGACAGGCTTTACCCTTTGTCTTATACTAAATAGGGGAAGATAAAAGAATACTATCCCTCTTATCTAAGAATTACCCCTTCAAGAATGCCCTTAAAACGCACGGAAAGTGCCTTTTTTTGCGTCTAAATTTTCAAAAAAACGGCAATTAGATACCCTGTTTTGGGGGTATTTTGGCCCCCTCCAAATCTTAAAACCCTTATAAATAGCCATTTTCAAATTTTGAACATCTTAAAATTTAGCTAAAAAAAGCCATTTTTGAGGGGTAAAACCATAGCTCGACTTAAAATAACGCGTCACAAGCGATATCTCGCATTCTGCTTCTGAAACCCTTATATTATAAGCCTTTCCTCTTGCTATAAATTAGCTAAAATCATAAACTTTAGCAATAATAAAAGAGAAACTTGAAAAGTTATCTCAAAAAGAAGGATTCCTAATATTGATGTAGTATAGTAAAGATAATAGGAAACTAAATAATTATATAGCAATTCAGCATTGGCAGATATTATTCCAATGATTGGTGGTCAAGTATGGGGAGTTCTAACAGGATTTGTCACTTTACGTAAGGATGCAAATTTTATAATGCTTTCGCTTTTGGATAAAATTTCATATTAGATTAGTATAAAATAAAAGAAGATGCATAAAATAACTAAACTATGACATTGCCATGTTAAATATTGAAGAAAAAAATGAATTATTTTTGCCGGTCATCCTTGGTGATTCGGAATAAGATACAGGAATGTTACATTTTGAATATGGAAGATTTAGGCTTTTTGGGTATATATATAATTTGCAAATTATATTTGACAACTGTAAATATTTATAGTATCATTCAAATATAAATAATTAGAGGTAAAACAAATGAAAAATATCATACTTACAGAACGTCAAAGTGATATATTGAAATTCATCATATTAAGTAAAGAAAAATTTGGATACCCTCCCTCTATTCCAGAAATTCAAAAAAGATTTTCTTTTAAATCCCCTAATGCGGTGCAAGATCATCTTGGTGCTCTTGAGCGAAAAGGTTACATTTCTCGTCGTGCGCATAAAGCAAGAGGTATTGAAGTTTTAGTTCATACTGTATCAAATGAAAATAATAAAGATAAGGCACTTGAAATACCTGTAGTCGGAGAGATCTCAGCAGGTAGGCCAATTCTTGCTCAGGAAAACATAGAAGGAACTATGGTTATTGATAAATCAATCATAAAAAATTCTAACGGTATTTTTGCTTTAAGAGTAAAAGGTGATAGCATGATTAATGCTGGCATCTTAGATGGAGATTATGTGATAGTCTCTCTCCAACCAGATGCTGAATCAGGTGATATCATAGTTGCCCTTATTGAAGATGAAGCAACGATAAAAAGATTCTATAAAGAAAAAGATAACCTCAGGCTACAACCTGAAAATGAAAGAATGGAGCCAATAATTGTTAAACCCAATGAAAATCAGATTAGAATAATTGGTAAAATAAAAGGTGTAATAAGAAAAATTTAAAAGAGGAAATATAGATGAGATATTATGGTTGTAAGACCAAATTGCTCGATTTTTTAAGTGAGGGAGTAACTGAAACAGGCATAAATCATGGCTCTGTTTTTTTGTGATCTCTTTTCAGGGACAACCGAAGCAGTAGTATCCCATTTAGATATTCTATTTTTAAAAAAGAAAGGTAAATAAAAAATATGAAAACCCATCACAAAGTAATTTTTGGCAATTGTATGAGTATGGAAGAAATTACCGACCAAAGCATTCATTTGATGGTCACATCCCCACCTTACTTTAATTCACCTTTTGATTATCAAGGATTATTTAAAAGCTACGGACAATTTTTGGGCGTATTGAGGAAATTTGCCAGAGAAACATATAGAGTTTTACAAGAGGGTAGAGTTGCTGCCGTTAATATTGATGATATGTTAATTAATGGTATAAAATATCCGATAATTGCTGACACAATTAAAGTATTTCCCGACTTTGACACTTAATCTTCCAAAACCCCTTATTTATCAACAAATAAAAAAATGAAAATGCGCATTCTTAGACTACATTTTTTAATTCTATGAAGATAACTCACTTGTTGGGGTAAG
>Ga0172363_10003491_pt1 | contig 12788 bp, 12 predicted proteins | sample LakKivs2_kivu2a2_FD_114541 | JGI IMG/M metagenome (GOLD analysis project Ga0172363, IMG submission 114541) | Sediment microbial communities from Lake Kivu, Rwanda - Sediment s2_kivu2a2 | ecosystem: Environmental > Aquatic > Freshwater > Lake > Sediment | place: Rwanda: Western Province, Lake... | reverse complement strand
TCCTCTCCTTTGTCCGTCATGGCACACCTGAAATGCGTCTGGCATTTAGGACAAGCGGTTATCAGCAACTCTGCCCCGGTCTCCGTCGCTTCACATAACCTTTCGGCCCTCAGCATATTGGAATACGAGTCACAGTTGGTAAAAGCACTGGTGCCACAGCAAATTGAGTCCAATCCACTATGCCTCATCTCCACCAATTCTATGCCGGGAATTGACTGGAGCACCTTCCGCGGGGCATCATACACACCTAAATGCCTTCCTAAACGGCAAGGGTCTTGATAGGTGACCTTCTTCTTGATTTCCTTGAGTTTCACTCCGTTCTGCCCTATCTGCTCCGCCAAGAATTCGGAGATGTGCTGGACCTCACACCTCAAATCCACATAATTGGGATAGTCCAGTTTGAATGTGCGATAACCTTCAGGACAGGAAAAGACTATCTTTTTGACACCTGCTTCCTTGATTTGGGCGGCATTGTATTCGGCCAGTTTCTTAAATGTCTCTATATCGCCAGTCCAAAGTGCATCATGTCCACAGCATTTCTCATTAGGAAGCAGCCTGGGTTCGATCCCCAGCAAGTTCAGGGTCTTGAGGCTCGCCTTGGTGATGTCGAGAGCATTGAATTTTATGTCTTCAAAGATGGGGGCAAAATACGGGGCGCACCCCACCCAGAGAAGAACGTCGCCGTCTTCAGAAACACGGTATTCCTTGGAAAGCCATTCCAGTCTCTTCTGCTTGATCGCGGGGCTTGTCATAAGTCGCTGCAGAGATTGCAGCTGCCCAGAGTGGGCACAAACTCCATGCTGTCCATTGTCTTGGGCCAAACTCCTGGCTTGCTGTACGAAAACAGGAAAGTCAATATCACTGGGACATCTCTGTTGACATGTATAGCAAGTAAGACAGGAAAACAGCTCTTTATCGAATAGCAACTCATCTCCGAACCCCAAGAGAGCATTCTCAATCATCTGCCGTGGAGAAAAAGACGCATCATATCTAGCGACGGGGCATAGGCTTGTACACTTGCCACATTCCAGGCAGTAGTAGGTCTTGGTTTTCTGAATAATATCCTCTAAGTTCACGCCAGAGCCTCCATTCTTACTTTGAAAGGCGAAGGGCCTAACTTCTTAAGTTGCTCCACCATCTCCTTGATTATCCGCGCGAACACTACTCCTTCAGACGCGGCCACGAGCTCACGCCTCAAGCGTTCATCCTCCAGACCAAGCACATGAAGCACCTTCCTCAAACTGTCGATGGTAGCATCGCACTTCACCGGGCCGTCGATATAGTGGCAATCGCTATGATGACAACCGGCAACAAGAACCCCATCAGCACCACCCTCAAAGGCTTTCAGTATGTATATAGGGTTGACCATGCCGCTGCACATTACTCTCACGATTTTGACATTCGGTGGATAATGAACGCGGCTTGTTCCAGCTAGATCAGCTGCAGCATAGGTACACCAATTGCAGCAAAAAGCGACAATCTGAGGTTCAAATTCAGCCATCAGGACACCTCCGTCAAAGCAGCAACTTGTGCCAATATCTCATCCTGGGTGAAGTGTTTTATCGATATTGCGCCCGTCGGGCAGACGACAGCACAGGCCCCGCAACCCTTGCAGAGAGCCTCATTTATAGTGGAGACTAACTTTCCATTCTTACTGGTGACCTTAGGGGCATGAAAGGCGCAGATCTCTTCACAGCGTCCACAGCCATGGCAGATATCCTCATCTACGCTAGATATGGCCGCTTCAGTCGTAACCACACCCCTGCTTATCAAAGATAATGCCTTAGCTGCCGTTGCCTCAGCTTGCGCTACAGTATCAGGAATATCTCTGGGGCCCTCACAGCAACCAGCGATAAAAACGCCGTCCGTCGGAGTAGCCACAGGGTCGAGCTTGACATGCCTCTCCAGGAAGAAGCCATCTGCTCGGCGGTTAATACCGAAAAGGCTTCCCACTTTCTCAACGTCGGAGCGTGGTTCCAAAGCACAGCACAAGATAACCATGTCCGCGGGGACCCTCACCAGCTTGCCCAGAAGTGTATCTTCACTAACCACAATCAACTTGCCTTTTTCTTCATCGGTCAAGGCTTCGTCCGTAATCTTGGCCACCTTCCCCCGTATGAAATTCACCCCTTCTTCCGAAAGGCGTTTGTAGAATTCCTCGTAACCTTCGCCGAAACAGCGCATGTCAATGTAGAATTGATACACTTCGGCTTTGGTGAGCTCCTTTGCCAGGTGAGCATATTTGAGCGCATACATACAGCAAACTCGGGAGCAATACTCGTGATAATTTTGGTCGCGACTGCCAACGCAATGTACAAGAGCTATGCTTTCCGGTTCTCGACCATCCTTCAACAGAATTTTACCCCCCGTTGGCCCCGCGGCACAGGTCATCCTTTCAAAGTGGAGTCCGGTTAGTACGTTGTCATATTTACCGTATCCGTACTGAGGTATCACAGAGGGATCGAACTGGTCATAGCCAGTAGCCACGATTATCGTGCCTACATCAAACTCAACAATCTGATCAGTCTGCTTGAGAAGAGTCTCCGCCGTTAGGGCCTGAGCTTCACAAGCTTTTATGCAGGCTCCGCATTTCTTTCCATCTGATTTAATGTAAGCACAAAGTTTAGGATCTACCACTGCAAGGTGCGGAATAGCCTGAGCGAAAGGAACATAAACTGCCTTTCTCTTAGTCAAGCCCATCTCATATTCGCTATCGGTCTTCCAGGGGCACTTCTCTTCGCACACGCTACAGCCGATACATTTGCTCTCATCTATATGCCTGGCCTTCTTTCTTACCTTAACCTTGAAATTCCCTATGGAGCCCGAGACCTCCTCTACTTCGCTATAAGCCAGAAGCTCGATAAAAGGATGATGCCCAACATCAGCCATCTTCGGAGTCAGAATACATTCCGAGCAATCTAAGGTGGGGAAGGTCCTATCGAGTTGTATCATGTGCCCCCCGATGGAAGGCTCCTTCTCCACTAGGTAGACTTTGTGATGGCCCCCAGCTATGTCTAGAGCAGCCTGCATCCCTGCGATGCCGCCGCCAACCACCAACACGTTGGGATTAAGTGGTACCTCCTTAACAACGAGAGCCTCATGACGGTAAACCCGGCTTACTGCTGCCCTAACTAAGTCCTTTGCCTTTTTAGTAGCCAATTCCTTGTCCTCGTGAACCCAAGAACAATGCTCTCTGATGTTGGCATGCTCATATAGATAAGGATTCAGGCCTCCGTCCGCAACAGCTTTGCGGAATGTGGGCTCGTGCATTCTGGGTGAACAGGAAGCTACGACGACCCGATTCAGTCCCAGTTTCTTGATATCATTCTTGATGAGGTCTTGCCCGGGGTCAGAACACATATACCTGTATTCGCGAGCAATCACGACAGAGGGCAAGGTCCCTGCATACCTGGCTACCTCTTCTACATTCACTACGCCAGCGATGTTCAGTCCGCAGTGGCAGATATAAACGCCAGTCCTTATCTCTTCCATCTCTTACTCCCTTAAACTATTGTTTCAGCGACGAGTTCAGCGATATCCTTGACCTGCATAGTCTCTGCTTTACCCATCGAGAGTACACTGTCCCTGTAGTTCAGGAAACAGTAGGGACAAGCTATAGCTATGATGTCAGCACCCTTCTTTGCAGCTTGTTCCACCCTTATATCAGAGAACCTTTCCCCTTTCGGAGTATCCATCCAAATTCTACCGCCGCCACCTCCACAACAAAGGCCGTTCTCGCCAGCATCGGGAAACTCGATCAATTCCAGGCCGGGAATACTCTGCAGGACATTCCTGGGCTCATCGTAGACATTGTTATGTCTGCCCAAATAGCAGGGGTCAGAATAGATTACCTTCTTGTTTATCCTCTTAGAGAGCTTCAACTCCTTTTCCCCGATAAGCGAAGCCAGGTATTGGGTGATATGAACTACTTCGAACTTGGCTCCAAGCCCCGGATATTCATTCTTAAAAGTGTGGTAGCAGTGGGGTGAGGAAACTACCACGGTTTTGACACCATTACTGGTAAACAGATTGATGTTGTTTTGAGCCAGGCTTTGAAACGTATCTTCGTGCCCGGCCTTTCTAATTGACTCGCCGCAGCATTTCGCTTCAGTGTCCATGATCCCATAATTAATCCCGAGCTTATTGAAGATCATGGCAACAGATCGAGCTACCGCTTTGACATCAGGATCATAGGACGGTACACAACAAGGAAAATAGAGTATTTCGGTGCTCGAGGTGAAGTCCTTTACCTTAAGGTCCTTAGCCCAATCATTGCGCTTCTCTGGCGCTTCACCAAGTGGATTGCCTACACCAGCGATGTTTTTGGCCGAGATTCTCAGGGCGTCAGGCACAACGCCGATACCCATGCCGGCCACGGCCCGGCGTATCGCCCTCATAACATCAATTATCTCGACGCCCCGGGGACAACGTTGAACACAAGCTCGGCAAGTGACACAAGTCCAGACATCCTCACTGCCAAAATCAACTGCTCCAATCTGAGCTTCGTGCATGATGCGACGAACCAAGAAATTTCGAACGAGGTTCCACGGGCAGATACCAGTACAAAGACCACACTGGTAACACAACTTGAGAGGTTCGCCGCCGGCTTCGAGTATTACGTCTGTGGCTTCTTTGTAAGGACTTAGCACTTCCATATATTTACCTCGACTCTTTAGAATTGGTAATCAAAAAGGGTGGCCGCACAAAATCATCGTAGCCACCCTCATTTTCCCGTGATACAGATTTAGCACGGCTGGGAAGTATAGCAAAACGCACCAGAAAAAGCAACAATCTGTGCCGGCGAACTTCCTCTTTCCGGTCAGCTTCCTTGGTAACTTGTCTCCGCTAGATACACCGCTAGAGTTACCCGTGTATCCCAGCCCCCGTAGAATATCTGTCTTTGTGTTGGATGTATGCCCGTTGACAGGTTCCTGGGGAGCACACCAGGCTCGTGGCCTCTAAGGGGACTTCTTGTTTGTGCCACGTTCAGTAGTCATTGAGCCCAATACTCCGTTGATCAATCGGGGGGAGGCATCGCTTCCAAATTCCTTGCCTAACTCTATAGCCTCATTTATAACTACCTTGAGCGGAGTCTCTTTACCAAACAGAATCTCGAAAATAGCCAGGCGCAGAATATTTCTGTCGATGATAGGCATCTGCTCCACCGGAAAGGCCGGGGCAAGTCTTTCAATAAGACCATCCAGCTCACACTTGTGCTGCAGAACCCCCCTGACGAGCTCCTCAACGAAGCCAAGTGCTTCTTGGGTCAATGTTTCCTCGGCTCTCTGGCGAGCCGAAGTCTCCTCCGCCTTATGCTTCGTGCAATCGAGCTCGTAAAGCGCCTGGAGGGCAGCGATTCTTGCCTTTCGCCGGATGCCAGCCATTATCCTCTCACTTTGAGCAATCTTCCAGTTCTTCGGGCAAACAGCGAGACGAATGTCTCATTGAGTACTAGCTAGTCAGATCTTATTTACGTGCTAGCTGTGCTATATCTTCAACCCCTGATATGTTGAAAACTTGGAGTTCGGAATTGATTCGCCTGATTAGGCCGCTAAGCACTCTGCCCGGGCCTATCTCATAGAAGGCACCAACTCCGCCCTGCATCATATATTCCACCGACCCTTGCCACTGGATGCAATTGCGAAGTTGCTTCACCAATTCTTCTTTTATCGAATCAACGTCGGTCAGCGGCCGCGCGGTCACATTGGATATTACTGGAATACTTGGTGGTCGAAACCGAAGGTTCCAGACAATCCTGCTAAACTCAGCTATGACTGGGTCCATCAAGGCAGAATGAAAAGCCCCGCTAACCTTCAAAGAAATAAGGGCACGAGCACCTCTTGCCTTGGCTAATTCATTGGCTTCAGTCAAGGCTTGGGCAGCACCGCTAATCACAATCTGCCCGGGACAGTTGACATTGGAGATTTCAGTTCCACTTTGATGGCATACGTCCCTGACTGTTTCTTCATCAAGCCCGATTATAGCTAGCATACTCCCGGGATTCTTTAGCCCAGCCTCATACATTAACCTTCCTCTTTCCCTGACCAGCAGAACAGCATCAGCCAATCCTAGCGCACCAGCAGCAACCAGCGCAGTATATTCACCCAGACTATGTCCAGCCACAAATGCAGGAGAGGGGAAGCTGGCTATGGTTGTATTTTGAAGTGTTCTTAGGCAAGCAGCGCTGACAACTAGTATCGCTGGCTGGACGTTGTGCGTCTTTGTCAATTCCTCATCCGGGCCTTCAAAGCATAAACGGGAAAGTGGAAAGCCCAAAGATGCATCGGCTTCGTCGAAGACTTCCCTGGCTGAAGGGTGCTGGTTATATAGGTCCCACCCCATGCCAGTGCTTTGGGAGCCTTGCCCCGGGAAAACATAAGCTACCCTGGATGATTCAGCCATGCGAACTACTTCTTGGCAGGCTTAACCTCGATTACTTCCTTGTCATTGTACCAGCCACAAGTAGGGCAAACATGGTGAGGCAACTTAGGACTGTGACAATGCGAACATACATCCAGGGCCGGCGGGGTTAGTCTTAGGTGGCTGCGCCTTTTCCCCTGGCGCGCTTGCGAGGTTTTCTTCTTAGGTAGTGGCGGCATTTGAATTCTCCTCCTTCATCCCTGGGCAGTCAGGGCAACATAGGGGTTTCATGGGCAAATTCAGCAAGACATATTGCCGTATTAACTCGCCCAGGTCAATCATATTCTTACCGTCAATAGTAAATTCCTCCGATTGTTCCGCTGAAGAGACTCCCGCATCGCCAGACACATCAGCTATTGGAAGGAATTCCTCTTCGGCAGTGAAACTTATGGGACACAAGAAGGCATTGAGGCAGCGGCTACATATTAGTTCAACTTCACCATCTAATTCACACCGGACTAAGACTCCTTGACTGACATGAATTACTTCTGCCTTTCCTTCTACGAAACCTTCGACATCGTCACCAATTCTCCCCCTTATGTCATGGCTTTGGCCAGAGCCAACGGGCTCCTTCAGCAACTGAGTCACGTTTATCAAAGCTTTCAGGGGCTCTGTTTCCATCTCTCATACCTAGAAATCCAGACCAGGCACAAAGTATAATAACTATCTGTAAGAGGTTCAAGTTTAGCAGCAGTAAACGCTTATTCTATCACATTAGAAGGAGCTGGGTTCTTCACCTATCGCCACTCCCGAAACAGAAAACGATGGTATAATTAGTGTGAATCTTGTCTGCTGCATGAGAATGCTCAAATCACCTGGAGTGCAAGGTTCAAGCAAGGTGGGGGACCCTGTGGCTTTCGGGGACACAGCTACAAATTAAACTAATGTCATCGCCAGTGAAACGAAGCAATTCTAGCAGGAGCTACCAGGTAGTTATCATTGGTGGTGGACCAGCCGGACTCACCGCCGGGCTATATTGCACCCGCTCCAGGTTCAGTGCTTTGCTTATCGAACAGGGAGTAATCGGCGGAAAAATCACCAACGCTGAGCGAGTGGAGAATTACCCTGGCTTTCCCAAGGGCATCTCAGGCATTGAGTTAGGACAGCTCATCCATCAGCAAGCCACTAGCTATGGATTGGAGACCATGCTTGCCGAGGTCAACAAAGTGGTGCCCGGCGGCGAGCATAATGTGGTCACCACCGGCGAAGGCGACTTCATAGCCGAATCGGTAATAATTGCCTCTGGCTCGCAGTTTCGCAAGCTGGACGTGCCCGGGGAGGATAAATTTGTAGGCAAAGGAGTCTCTTATTGTGCCACCTGTGATGGCCCTTTGTTCAAAGACAAAACGGTGGCTGTTATAGGTGGCGGCGATAGTGCCATCACCGAGGCCCTCTACCTGAGCAAGTTCGCCTCCTCAGTCAAGGTTATTCACCGTCGGAGCCAGCTTCGAGCCAGCAAGATATTTGGAGAAAGGGCTAAGGCCGAACCCAAGATAGAGTTCATTTGGGATACCGTGGTAATGGAAGTTGAAGGCGAGGGAGTAGTCAAGCAACTCAAGCTGAAAAACACTAAAAATGATAAAATATCAGTGTTAGAGCTAGCAGGCGTTTTCGTGGCGATCGGCTCGAAGCCCAACAGTGTTCAATGGCGGGGACTGTTACCTTTGGACGAAGAAGGCTATGTAATCACCAATGAACTCATGGAAACGAAGGCCCCGGGAATATTTGCGGCTGGAGACGTTCGCCACAATTCGGCTAGGCAGGCCATAACTGCTGCTGGGGATGGCGCAACGGCCGCTATATCGGCAACGAGATTCTTGTCATTCTGAGGGAAGTGAGGAATTTTATGAAAGTTGTTTTTTTACAAGACGTCCCAGGAACGGGAAGGGCCGGAGAAATAAGGGAAGTGACTAAAGGTTATGCCAAGAATTTCCTTATGCCTCGGGGGTTAGCTCTAATTGCTACCCCTGCTATCATGAAGCAGGTAGAGCTCAGGCTCGAGCGGCAAAAGCTTGAGGAGAGTGTTGACCGAGAGAAACTGGTTGAACTGGCTCAGCAAATTGAGGGAAAGGAAATTCGCTTTAAGGCTCGCCTGGGTGGCGGAGAGCGCCTGTTCGGCTCTATCACCGCTACCGACGTAGCTGATGAATTAGGTCGGGCCATAGGCTCTGTTATCGACAAGAAGAAGATAGATATTGAGAAACCTTTCCGCCAAACGGGCAGCTATGAGGTGGCCGTTAAGTTGGCCAGCGACATTAAGCCCAAAATCACAGTAGTTATTGAAGAGGGGACAGAGCCGAAGCCTGAGAAAGAGCAAGAGAAAGAAGAAAAACCAGAAAAAGCGAAGAGGCAAGAGAGCAAGAAAGAGACAGAACAGAAGGCTGAGAAAGACCAGGAGAAAAAGGAAAAACAAGAGAAAAGGAAAGGGAAGGCAAAAGGGAAGAAAGAAGATGACATGAAAGAGGAGAGGAAAGATTAGGCATGGCAGACGAGAAGTTACCACCTCATGATATCGAAGCCGAGGAGGCAGTACTTGGGTCTCTGCTTATTGACCCTGATGCCATACTCAAAATTGCTGCCTCGCTAAAGCCCGAGGATTTTTTTTCAGAAACAAATCGGGCGATTTACCAGGCTTGTTTTTCTCTTTATCAGCGCAACGAAGTCATAAACCAGATTACAGCGGCCCATGAGCTGATGCGCCTGGACAAGTTGGAACAAGTGGGTGGCGCCGCCTTCTTAAGCCATCTAATAAGCAGCGTCCCCACATCCCTGCATGTCGAATACTATGCCCAGATAGTATCCAACACGGCGATGATGCGGCGGCTAATCAGCGCCGCCGGCCAAATCGAGGCCTTGGGCTATGAGGCCAGTCCAGATGTTGAAGCCAGCCTCAATAAAGCTGAAGATATCTTGTTTCAAGTGCGGATGAGGCGGGAACCGCGGGATTTCATCCCTATTCGGGACGCTTTAGGTCAATACTTCGATAAAGGTGGACCACCCACGGCACTAAGAGAAGGGGAGCTACCTTATGTTCTCACCGGTTTTGCTGCCCTAGATGATCGCCTGGGGGGATTACAGAGGTCGGACTTGATTGTTTTGGGTGCCAGGCCCAGCCTGGGCAAAACGAGCCTGGCCTTGAATATTGCCAGGAATGCGGCTGTCAACCAGAAGGCTTGCGTTGCTTTATGCAGCCTGGAAATGTCTCGGGACGCGGTGGTGCAGAGGCTATTGGCCAGCGAATCCGGGGTGGATTCCAAAAGAGTTCGCTCCGGGCAATTCACTGAACAGGATGAGGTAAAGATTATGCAAGCCAGTGGCATCCTGTCCGAGGCACCGATTTATATTGATGATTCGCCTCAACTGCGCGTTCTGGACATCAGGAGCAAGGTACGGCGCCTTCATTTCGAACACAGAATCGACCTGATTGTCATTGATTATCTGCAACTGATACAGGGGGACGGCAAGGCCGAGACCCGAGTCCAGGAAATCAGCAAGATAACCCGTTCCCTGAAAACCCTGGCCAGGGAGCTAAATGTCCCCGTACTAACGGTGTCCCAGCTCAGCCGAGCCGTAGAATGGCGAGCCTCCCATGTGCCCGAGCTTGCGGACCTCCGCGAAAGCGGCAGCATCGAGCAAGACGCCGATGTGGTTCTTTTTATCTATCGAGATGACATGTATTTCAGCGTTGAAGACTGGAGCAAGTTGCATGACATCGAAAAGGAGCCTTACCCCCGTGGCATCGCCGATATTCTTATAGCTAAACACCGCAATGGTCCCCCGGGACAGATTAAGTTGCGCTTCCTGAGCAAGGTTGTCAGATTTGATAATTTTGAGGCTGAGACGACCTCTGGTGCTCGAACTGCCCCGTTTGATTTAAAATAGGATTCGTCCGCGCCCCCAAGAAGTCCTAAGACTCTTGGGGGTCAGTTGAGGATAGAAGATGCCTGACCGCCAATTATCAAGCTCCCAAAAGGCAACAGGTTTTATCTCGTTGCCTGACTCTTTCTTTACCCAAGCGGTGCCCGAGACCCGAGACCTGGCTGAACTCAAAGTGGTGCTGTATGCGGCGCACCTTATCCTGCGGAAACAGGATCCGGGCACTAAGCGCTCTGAGCGTTCGATTACTTACAATGAACTGAAGGCCGAAGTCTATCGGCTATCACCCGAGCTGGATGAGGAGACACTTCGCCAGGCTCTGAACTCGGCGGTCGAGCACGGTGCTCTATCACACTCGACCTTGAATATGAGTGGAATGCTGGAGGATGCTTACCATCTGACTGGAGACAGCCGCCGGCCGCCGACTATCAACATCTTCGCCCTCTACGAGCAGAACATCGGCATAATAACTCCCATGATTGCTGAGGAACTTAAAGAAGCGGAGCAGACTTATCCGCCCCAATGGATTGAAGAAGCCTTTAAGGAAGCAGTTGCGCTGAACAAACGCAGCTGGAGATATATCGCACGCATCCTGGAAAGATGGGCTAGCGAAGGCAAAGACAGTGGAGAGTATAAGAGAGACATTAAAACGTATGGCCCAAACAAATACGTCAAGGGCAAATACGGACACCTCGTCAGGAGATAACGTTTCCCTTCCATCGGAAGAAGGCACAGCCGAGGTGTGTCCTATCTGCAAAGGTGCGGGCTTCATCCATCCTGTTCTGGATTCGGGAAAAGCAGATTTCAGCCGGGTGATACCCTGCCGGTGCAGTAAGGGCGAACTGAGAAAGAAGAAAACAGAGTATCTTGAGAAATACAGTAATCTAGGTTCCCTATCGCAGCTCACCTTCGACAATCTATCGCCCAAAGGCAAGGCGGCAGATACCATCTCGCAGGAGCGCTTTGCTCAAGTCTATCAGGCTGCCAAAGCCTTTGCTGATAATCCCAAAGGTTGGCTGGTATTCTTAGGCGCCAGCGGCTCCGGCAAAACACACCTGGCCTGTGCGATCGCCAATCAGCGTCTCAAGTTAGGGGAGCCAGTATTCTATATTACCGCTGCCGACCTGCTGGACCACCTCCGCTCTACTTTCAGTCCGACCAGCGATACCACCTACGACGAGCTATTTGAGCAGGTGAAGAACGTACCCTTGCTGGTGCTTGATGACCTTACTCTGGGAAGCGCCACTGCCTGGGCCAAAGAGAAGCTGGAGCAGCTCCTTCATCACCGTTTCAATGCCAGACTGGCGACGGTAATCACCACTGATGCTCCTCTGGAAAGAATGGACGAACGGTTACGCGGCCATCTCACCGATAGTGAATTCTGTCAGGTATGGATGATTGAGCAAAAATCGCCCCTGGAATCCCAGAGTAGCCTGAAACTAGAGCTATTACGAAATATGACCTTTGATAATTTTGACCACAAGAGGCTGGAGCTTCCGGCAGAGCAGCGGCAAAATCTGCGTCAGGCCTACAACCTGGCGGTAGAATTCGCTCGCTCGCCAGAGGGTTGGCTGATATTCCAAGGCGTTAACGGATGCGGCAAGACACATCTGGCTGCAGCTATCGCTAATTACCGGCTGGCGCAGGGAAAGCCAGTCTTCTTCGTGGTTGTGCCCGACCTTCTTGACCATTTACGCTCTACATTCAGTCCGGACAGCAGAATATCGTACGACGAGTTCTCCGAAAAGCTTAAAGAGACTCCTTTGCTCATACTCGATGATTTCGGGGAGCAATCAGCCACTTCCTGGGCCCAGGAGAAGCTATATCAATTGATAAACTACAGATACAATGCCCGGTTGCCCATGGTGGTCACCACATGCCTCTCTTTGGATGAGATTGAAACACGAATCAGTTCACGAATGGTGGACCCCAGGATAAGCCTGGTATTCAACATCACCGCTCCTGATTACCGGGGCAACGTGAAGCCTACACGGCAAACCAAACGCTACTGATTCAAGCATTTCATAGTTACCTTCCGCTTCCTTATTCTATGTCCCTATCCCGATTTTACCGGGACGGACAAGCTCTTGGCCGAGGCGAAATGCATCTTCGAGAGCTGTAGGATGCTCCCGGATTTGGGCTTTGTTATCAATTCCCCTGATCAACAAATCACCGTGATACTTCACACCTATAGCGTCAAAAAAATACTTCACGGTGAGCACAGCGCCATCAAACAGCTTTGGACCACGAGTAGCGCCTACCGAGATAAACACCCCCCTCCGCACTCGTTTATCGTCCTTGCCCATACCCAGCACATGCCTTCTTGCCCAGAGCGCCTGGCATCTGTCTACTACGGCTTTCGCCTGGCTGGTAATACCATAAAAGAATATCGGTGATGCAAAAACGATATGGTCCGCTTCTAGAAGCGTCTTGTAGAGCGTTTGCATATCGTCTTTGATGCTGCAGTTACCATCCTTGAAACAGGCATATAT